>Ga0315286_10008136_pt1 | contig 10301 bp, 8 predicted proteins | sample YL17G10_0_MG_FD_205038 | JGI IMG/M metagenome (GOLD analysis project Ga0315286, IMG submission 205038) | Sediment microbial communities from Yellowstone Lake, YNP, Wyoming, USA - YL17G10_0 | ecosystem: Environmental > Aquatic > Freshwater > Lake > Sediment | place: USA: Wyoming | collected...
GTCAGCTCCATGGGTTTGGACTCCGGGGGCTTCGGCCTTGCCATCCTGTCCTTCATGTAAGGTACCACGATCAGCATGACGATCACGATGATCAGCAGTATCAGGAGGATCAGGTCGATCGCGCTGATGCCGCCCACGCTCCTGTCCCAGCCGCTCACCTGGTTGTTCACCTGGAATGCGGTCTGGTCGGATGCCAGGAAGTCTCCGTTCGCTGCGTCATAGGCCGATACCGTCACCGAGTGCTGAGCCATCGGGGCGTCCTTCGGGATTGTGTAGGATATCGTTCCCGTCGGAGAGTCCACCACGACATCGAAGGTGATCGGGTCGAATGACACGCTCACATGCAGCCTTATGCTGGGCCTGGCGGACATCGCATACGACGAGAGGTCGTAGTGTATCGTTATCTTCTGTCCGGGCCCGAACTCACCTGAGGTGTATTTGGACTTCCCGACCGAGATGATGAGTTCCGTCTGGGAAACTAGGTTGACGGTCGCGGTGTCCGATGCGAAGCCTCCCTCAGGGGTGGTCATGCGCAGCGTCGCGTCATAGCTCGTCGGTAGCAGCGGTCCCGCGTCCGGCACAGTGAACTCGAACGAGCCGGTCTTGTCGAACGCCGGTGTTCCGTTGGCTACCCTGATCCCGTTGGAGTCGACTATCTCGTACGCTAGGTTGGCGTCTGCCTGGCCCGTAACGATGGTCCACTGGAACGTCACCGTGTCGCCTGGCCTGTAGGTGCTCTGCTCCGGTGTCAACCCGAGCAACGCGAAGTAGACAGGCGCACTGGCTCCGCTGTCCACGAGCTCACCATTGATGTACGCGAAGGCCTCTACGATGAGCGTGCCATACGAATTGTCAGGTATCGTCACGGTCGCACTGTTGTCGGTCGTGTTCCCCGTGGCAAGCACAAGCGAGTCGAGCATGAAGATGTACCCGATCGTCGCGCTTGCGGGCATGTTGTTGAATACCGGTTGGAAGGATGCAGTCGCCACTTGTCCGCCGTAGTAGTAGGTCTGGTCGAGCACGACCACTAGGTCGCTGCTGGTCCCAACGGAGAACTGGGTCTCACGGACAGTCGAATAGCCCACCTTTGAGATGGTCGCCTTGACGACGTAGTTGTAGGTCCTCAAGTCCGAAGACCCGGCCAGCTTGAACATGTACGATGCCGTCCCGTCTAGGTTTGTCGTCAGGTTCGTCGCGCCATAGGCCGCTATCAAGTCGGTCCCGTTCTTCCAGACTGTCACGTCGACCATTGCTCCATCGAGGCTGTCTCCGAGAACATTGGCATCAACGGTTACCACCACAGTGTCTCCCGGGGTGTAGGTCGCTGAATTCACGCTCACTGAGGCGTCGATCCTGCTGCCGACGAGGAGCGTCAGGCTATCGGTGGCCTTCCTGTCTCCTCCAGCCTGTTGTGCCGTGAAGGACATGTCAATGTCGGAGTAGAGCGCGATGCTCGTGGCGGTCGTGCCGTTAGTTGGTAGCACGAACCCCCAGAGGGTATTGGCAAGGTCTAGCGTGCCGTTCTGCCAGGTGAGGTTTCCAGTCGAGTTCAGGTATGATGCATTGTAGTACACGGTGACGCCGCTGGTGACTCGGGCAAGAGTCGCGAGGTCCAATACCATGTAGGTTATCTGTGCGGTCTCGCCGGGCAGATACGCATCTCTCTGCGCCGTTATCATGAACTCGAAGGCCTGGACATCGAAGTCTCTCCAGTACCAGATTGCATCGTTACCTGCGCCTCTTACGTTCATCGTGTACGTACCGTCAGGCCATGCCGCACCCACCGTGAAGGGGTGGCTCCAGTAACCAGACAATGCGGTCTGGGCCGTGGTGTTGGCCATTGTGAACCCTGTTTCGTTCACTATCTGCACGTAGAAGACCTCTGATGTCTGGGCCAGGTTCACAACCAGCGAGCTGGTGACTTGCTCTCCCGGCCAGTACGCGGGGTTGTTCGGCGCCGGAGTTAGAATCAATCCGGTGGCCCTGACGATGACCTGGGATCTTGCGATCTCGATGTTCCCGTGGTTGGGCAATGTCACGATCACGTAGTACGATTGAATGTCTCCCGTGATGCTGTGGGTGGTCGTAAGGTTCAGATGACTCGCAGAGTCGGTGCTGTTGTAGTAACCGACAGCGGGGTCGTTGCTCCAAGTCGTGAACGAGTTCGCCACATGCCCATCATTCGTCCGAACCAAGGATACGGTGATCCGCTGATTCGAGAGAACCCCATCGAGCATTACATTGACTTTCACAAGGACGTATTCGCCCTGCAAGAAGTCGGTCGTTGCGGTTCCCGCTCTATCGGTCGTCATCACAGTGCCCGTATAGTCCGTCGCAGCCTTCGTAGGGATGGCTGCAAAGAGCACGGCGATCAAGCTCAGCGCCAGTACTATTGATAGAATCCTACATTTCATAGGCTTATCCCATCCTATTCCATTATTTGCCGAATATATATATAACCTTTTGTACAATATTGTCTGGATTGTGCCTTTGCGTGACAAAACAGAGGTATTTCGTAGGCTCGCAGACCCGCGCGGATCGAATCGTCCATCAGCGATGCAAGGTTCACTCGAGCCCGTGATGATGATCCTTCTCTCTGTGCCCCGCGGTCGACCTCATCTCCTCGATGTTCTTCGGGCTGAACGGGGACATCGCACGCAGCTTCTTGATTATGTCCGGCAGGATTTGGACCACGAAGTCAACCTCCTCCGATGTGTTGGACCGACCCAAGGTGAATTGGACTGCGCTCTGCGCCTCTTCCGTCGGCACCTCGCATGCGAGGAGCACGTGGGAAGGTAGCAGGTTCTTCGAGGTGCAAGGAGAGCTGGACGCCACCGATATGCCTTGCATGTCGAGGTTCAGCAGCATCGATTCGCCCTCGACGTATCTGAACCTGAAGTTCGCGTTATGGGGCAAACGCTTCGTGGGGTGTCCGTTGAGGTACGACTCCTCGATCCCTCCTAGGATCCCCTTGATGAGCTTGTCCCTGAGCGCTGTCAGCCGTGGGGCCTCGGACGCCATCTCGTTCTTGGCGAGTTCCGCGGCGGCCCCGAACCCGACGATTGCAGGCATGTTCTCTGAGCCCGAGCGAAGCCCCCTCTCCTGTCCCCCGCCCTGGACGACCGCCTCGATCCTAGTACCGTCCTTCACGTAGAGGGCGCCCGCTCCCTTCGGCCCGTACAGGTCGTTCGAGGATAGCGTGAGCAGATCGATCTCGGATGCTTGGACATCGATCGGGACCTTCCCTTCAGCGGCGACCGCGTCCACGTGGAAGTAGATGTCCTTCTGTTCCAGGACCTTCCCGATCTCGTCTATCGGCTGGAGAGTGCCTATCTCGTTGTTCGCGTACATGATAGAGACCAGGACCGTCTCCTTCCTGATCGCTTGCTCGATTCTCGCCAGATCGACGAAGCCGTCATTGGTCGGCGGTATGTAGGTGACCTCGAACCCGTTCTTCTCGAGGTACTTCATGATATTGAGTATTGAGATGTGCTCTATCGCGGACGTGATGACATGGTTCCCCTCGCCCTTCATCCTCAGCGCGACGCCCTTGATCCCGATGTTGCTAGCTTCCGTCGCCCCGGAGGTGAATATGATCTCCTCCTTCCTCTTCGCGTTGATGAGGCTCGCCACCTTCTGCCTCGCCTCCTCGAGCGCCTTTCGAGGGGCCCTTCCTGCCATGTGGAGGGAGGACGGGTTGCCGTAGCTGTCGACGAAGAACGGCATCATCGCCTGGAGCACCTTCTCGTCGATCGGGCACGCGGCCGAGTGGTCCATGTAGATCCTCTTCTTGGCTCCGCTCATCTGAGAAGTCATGAGACTTGTCTCCTTCGACCGGCTTGATGGTCCGGGCGAGTCTAAAAGCTTAGCACCGCATCGTATTCCAGCACGAGGTCGTTCAGCGTCGCTGCCCCGACGACCTTGGCCGGGTCCTGGAACTCCTCGGGGGCGCCCTTGAGCCCCAGCATCGCGCAGCTCTGGCCGCACACGAGCATCTTCACGCCCGCCTTGGCCGCCTGGTCCATGACCTCCCTGACCGTCGGGAAGCTTCCGAGCTTGATCTTCTCCGCCTGTCCTTTCATTACACCGGTTACCCCGTTGCCGAGGAAGTAGACGGTCGCCTCGATCCCCATGGCCCTCGCGGTCGTCGCCAGTATGAACGGCGCGTACAATCTTTCGGGCGTGTTCGTGCCCGAGGTCTGAACATACAGTATCTTCTTCGCCAAGTCAATCATCTCCTTATGCTGTCCTTCTGATCAAGAACCTGAATCCGCCATCCCTCTTCTCTATCGAGAGCAGTTCGTGCCCCGTGTGCTTCGCCCAGCTGGTTACGTCTGATTCCGAGGCCGGGTCGTCCGCCAGCACTTCAAGGACATCTCCGACGGCCACGCTAGATATCTCCTCGCTCGTCCTGAACACCGGTTCCGGGCAGTAGAGTCCCCTGCAATCGAGGACCTTCGCCGGTCCGGGCGGTGTCTTGATATTCTCAGGCATATTCGTTGTCCTCCGTCGTGCGTCATAGGATGTGTCGGGCTCTTGTCTGATGGCTTTACCTAGCGGGAACTCTTGGATAACCATTGTCCCTGCGGCGTCAGGTGGTTCAGGTCCTGAGGAGCGCGGTCCTTCCGAGCCTGCCGGCGAACCGCCTGGTCCCGAACCCGATGCTCTTCTTCTTGAACTCGCTTGGAACGATATCCGACTGATGATGTATGAGGGCCTTCACTGAGGCGATGCCCGTCGGTGTCGCTCTTTCCCCGGGTGCATCGCCAGGCTGGTGCATCATGTCCTTCAGGAGCGCCAACGAGGCCGGCGGAGGCACCCTAACCGCTCCATGACTCACGACGACGATCCCTCTCCCGGTCGTGATGGTCGAGCCCACGAACGTCCCGCCGGTGACCTCGATCAGCCTCTGGGAGAGGTGGCCGATAGCGGCGATGTTCAGCATAGCCTGTGGCCTGGCTATCTCGTGCAGGTGCACCTCCTCCGGTGGAAGACCGTGGGCCTTTCCCTCCGCTTCGAATATCACTCGGAGGATGGCTCTTGCAGCGGGCGCGTTGGATCCGATTTGCCCTTCCATCTCGGCAAGGACCGAGAAGCACTGCTCATAAGATGTCTCCTGGACCACCAACGGCTCAGGCTCCCTGTACGATATCCCCAGACCCGGTTCCCCGGACTCCTCGATCGACAGCAGCTCGAACTCAAGTCCGTGCGCGAAGGCGGCCGCCTTCATCCGTTCCGAGATACTCCTCCGCTCATCGTCGTCCAACAGACCGATCATCGCGGCGAGGAGCATGTCGCCCGAGAGTCCCTCTCTCGCATCAATGAATAACATTCAGAACACCAAGGCTCTGGACCGAGATAACATTCTCGGCTTACCCATCGGACTTCGCGCTAGATTTGGCCTTGAGCTTCCTCTTCTTGCTCTTCGGAGCCGTCGGTTTCGCTGGGGCCGCCTCCGCGGGCTGCTCGGAGATTACCTCAACTGGCGTCTCCGGTTCCCGCACTTCTGGCGAGGGGGGCACCATCGCTGGAGGTTCTATCGCGGCTGGCTCCTCCGGGAACGACGTGATTGGCAGTTCGATGCTGGCCGGGGTTTCCGGCTCCTTCTCAGGTTCTTTGGTCGGAGGTGATGCCTTGACGGTCGCTGCGAAATCCTCTAACTCGTCTATCTGGGGCTGATCAGCGGGCGGTGGAGTCGGTGTCCCTTCGTCATCGAACTTCGTGCTGCATTCGGCACACGAGCTAGAATCCGACGAGACGGGGGCCCCGCATATCGGGCACTGGAGCGCGAACTCATCGGAGAGGTCCCTGCCGCACTTCGGGCATTTGCCTTCAGATCCGTCCAGGAGCCACGAGCAGGCAGGGCAGCTGAACTTCTTGGGCTCCTCCTTCACCTGTACTGATTCCAGTTTGATTATCTCGGTCAGGAGGTCGTCAATGTCGGCATCTCTTCCTTTCTTCTTCGTCTTCGCCTTGAACTCGGCGTAATCGACATGACAAGCAGGGCACACCCCGACCTTCGGGTCAACGAGCTCCCCGCAGAATGGGCACTCGAACTTGGTCCCGCTATCGAACTTGTTGTTGCAGCGCGGACAGGTCGGCTCAGCCTCGTCTATCCTGAAACCGCACACGGGACATCCGAATATCCTCTGGAATTCGGTCGCCATTTGCTCTGAGACCTCACAACGGTGTTCACAGCACCTTTTGGGTATATGAAATCGTCTCCAATGTACGCTTAACATGGTCAGGGAATATCAGAAAACGCTTTAACGCCATAGTCACATGACATATGATGAGCAGCACGGGCCATGCGTTTCGCAGGCATCGAGCATTTGGGTCGTGTTAGGGCTATCCAAGGGGACATCTCGCGTGAAGATTCTCACCGATAGGGTTAGACTCATGATCGCTGTGTTTATGTTGACAGCGATCGTCTGTGCGGCCTTGGCGCTGAGCTCGATGGGAACCAAGGAACAGCCATCGATGAAGGCTAGTCCCGCTGCTGTCCCCCGCAACATCACAGCGGTCATAACCCCGTTGCCCGACGAGGTGTCCAACGGGACCTGGTCCACCCTGGATGCGAGCCAGTCGAACGCCACCAGGGGCATAATCACGAACTACACATGGGACATCATATACAAGGGTGTACAGAAGACCTCATTCGCTAAGTCGGAGGTCTTCAAGTTCCGTGATCTGGGGCTCTACAGGATCGTCCTCACGGTGACCGACAACCACGGCAACACGGACCAGGCCTTCACTGCCGTGTACTCGATCCTTGACTCCGACGGGGACTCCCTCCCAGACTGGTGGGAGATGAAGTACTTCACGAACCTGAACCAGACCGCGACCGGTGACTTCGACCTCGATGGTTACAACAACCTTGGGGAGTATGCCGCTGGTAGGGATCCGACGGCGAAGGACAGCCATCCAGGTCTTGTGGAGGCGCTCGCCGACGACTGGATGTACCTGGTCGCGATCGCGGTGGCAGTCGTGGTGGCATTGATAATCCTCCTCCCGAGGATGAAGAGGAAGCAGAACACAGAGGTCAAGAGGAAGATCGAGGCGGCCATAGAGATCGAGAGGGCCCTGGAAGCGGACAAGTGAGCGGGCTCAGATGGATGTCAGGACCACCACGAGGGCCCCGACTATCAGGCAGTACAGGCTGAATATCCACAGTTTTCCAGACTTGACCGCCTTGAGCAGGTATCTAATCGAGGCGAGTCCCACCGCGAACGCAGTCACGAAGCCTATCACCGCTGTCAAGAGCGTCGCATCGTACCTTGGCAAGGCGACCACCCCGTACGCGAAAGCCCCCATGAGAACGGGGACCGAGAGCAGGAACGCAAAGACAGCCGCGGCCTCCTTCTCCAACCCCCTCAGCATCCCGCTCCCGATGGTCGAACCGCTCCTCGATATCCCTGGGATAATCGAGACCACCTGGAACAGGCCGATGACGATAGCATCTACGAGGCCAGCGCTCTTCCTCGAGCCTTTGGATCCGAACCTCCAGGCCGCGAAGAGGATGCCTGCGTTCACGAGGAGCGCCACGCCCACGAGCCTGATGGTGAACGCATTCTCTATCTCCTCCTTGAACAGCACTCCCGCGATCCCCGCCGGGATGGTGCCGATGATGAGGAGCAAGGCCAACCTACGCAGTTGTGACTGGTCCGGCCCATTCGCGGCCCTCCAAGTGAGGACCGACCACACTATTCTCCCAAGTTCCACCCGGAAGAAGACCACGACAGCAAGCAGCGTGCCCATGTGCAACACGAGGTCGAAAACCAGGTTCTCCGAAGAGTTCAGTCCCAGGAGGTCCTGCACGATCACCAGGTGTCCGGAGCTGGAGACGGGGAGCCATTCCGTGAGCCCCTGGATTATTCCCATGATCAGCGCCTGGAGGGGGTCCATGGGTGCTCCGGATGCGTCGGGGCGTTATTCAACCTTCCCCACCTGTGGTTCTGTAACCTCATATGGTGATTCATGCGGTCCACGAAGTCGAATACCGAGCCCCCCACCCGACTCTTTACAGAATCCGGAACAGGAGGAAAACGTATTTATCGCATAGTCGTACTAGTGAGTTGGCAAGTGGCCAGGCGCATTCGCCCTGCAGTTCAGTAGATTGACGATCCAAGAAGGTCCTTCATGCGGTTACCTGTGTGTTTCTCGATACTCGCGGTCGTTCTGATGGCCTTATCGGCCCTTTCCAGCCACGGTTCCGCGGGAGCCCCTGCCGAGATGACCACTCATGGAGCAAAGGTGCATATCTCGGACAAGTCCGCGGATGTCGTAGTTCAAGTCGACGGGATAGGTGCCTTCGACAAGGTCTCAGGGATCGTCGCTGCGAAAGGAGCCAACGTCGTAGTCTCGAGCCGCAGCGCGGGCATACTGACCCTGAAAGCATCGGATGTCAACGATGCCCTTCTCAAGGAGATCGCCGCCGTTCCCGGGGTTCAGGACATCGCTTCCGAGGTGAAGGCCCGGACGCTGTTCACCCCGAATGACCCGTCTCGCAACCTGCAGTGGGGCCTCCAGGCAATCGACGCGTACGCTGCTTGGGACATCACAAGGGGCTCTCGCACCGTGGTGGTGGGTGAGCTGGACACAGGGATCGACTGGAACCACCCGGATCTTGCAGCGAACATGTGGAACGATTCCCAAGGATACTACGGCTACAATTTCATCGACAACAACCACATCCCGATGGACGACAACATCAACAGCTACGATGACACGGGCGCGTGGCTCGCGAACACCTACACGTATCACGGAACCCACGTCGCCGGGGTCATTGGGGCCGCGATCAACAACGGGATAGGTGTTGCGGGGATGGCCCAAGTGAAGCTCATGGCCGTCAAGGTGATGAACGACTCGGGAGAGGGAACCGACGTGACCGTGGCACTCGGCCTGAACTGGGCCGTGGACCACGGGGCGAACATCATCACGATGAGCCTTGGCGTGGACGGCATGTCGACCGTGCTGCAGAACGCCGTCACCTACGCTTCCGAGCACGGGGTGGTGATGGTGGCCGCTTCCGGGAACAGCGGCGAAAGCCAGGTCAGCTTCCCGGCTTCATATCCGCAGGTCATCGCCGTCGGGGCGGTGGACGAATCGAACAGGCGAGCCAGCTTCAGCAACTGGGGTCCTGGGCTCGAGCTAATGGCACCCGGCGTGCAGATATACTCCACCAGGGGGGCCTCGGGGTACCAGTATCTGTCCGGCACATCGACCGCAGCTCCATCGGTCGCAGGTGTGGTCGGATTGATGCTCTCCGTGAACCCCGCCCTGACTCCGGTCAGGATAAGGGAAGTGTTGAACTCGACGGCGACGGACCTGTCGACGACGGGCTACGACACCTCCACCGGATGGGGGGTCGTCAACGCCTTCCGAGCGGTCGAGGACGTCTCAGGCCCTACGGTCACGATCACTCGTCACCCTGAATACGTGGTCCCCAACGGGACCTTCTCAATTACATGGATTGTCAGTGGTAGCATGCCTGGCATGCCTGGAGTGATCAACGAGACGCACTTGTTGCTGGGGGAGTCCGCAACCACCATGGTGCCGTATAACTATACGTCCTCGGGCATGACCTGGGCGACCTTTGTCGTCCCCGGTCTCCCGTCGCTCCCCAAGAACGGGACGCTCTTCTTGGAGGCGGTCGCGACGGTTGATGGGATCGTGTACAGGTCGAGCATTCTGTCCCTTCCAGTCCACAAGGCCGTATCCAGCAACCCGTTCACGCAGTTCGTGAACGATCTCAAGGACTTTATAAACAACGACCTGGGCATCTTCAACTTCGCTCTATTGATGCTCGTCCTGATCGCCATACCCATCATAGTCATCGCAGCGCGGTCCCGAAGGCCGCCGGTGTTCGTGAAAGTGCAGCCCGGCTTCCAGCCCCCCATGACCCTTCAGTCGTCCGCGCCTATCCGATACCTGCCACCTCCGCCTCCTCCCCCACCGAGGTTCGAGGCGCATGTCGACATCATCAGCCACGAGGTCACCCCCTCGGTGTTGAAGGTCGCTGAAGGGACCAAGATCGTCTGGGTGAACAGGTCGTGGGCGCCCCCGCCGGGCATCTCCATAAAGAGTGGCAAGTTGGATGACGCGGGCGAACATCCGGACGGTGCGTTCCAGAGCGGCCTGCTCATAGCCCCCGGAGACTACTGGAGCGCCACGTTCCACAGGGCCGGGACCTACGAGTACTACCTCACGGGCATATGGCGGGCAGGGAAGGTCGTCGTGGAGCCCTACGAACAACAGCTCGAGCCGTCGGTGGCGAATACTTGATGGGACGCGCGCTCAAC
>Ga0315286_10008139_pt1 | contig 10298 bp, 13 predicted proteins | sample YL17G10_0_MG_FD_205038 | JGI IMG/M metagenome (GOLD analysis project Ga0315286, IMG submission 205038) | Sediment microbial communities from Yellowstone Lake, YNP, Wyoming, USA - YL17G10_0 | ecosystem: Environmental > Aquatic > Freshwater > Lake > Sediment | place: USA: Wyoming | collected...
TAAGCCCCTTCGAAGCCAAGCGCATGCAGGGGCCGTTTGAGCTCTCCGAGTACTACGTCGACATGTTGACGCAGCTCGGCCACGGCGAGGGCCTGCTGCAACTTTCGAATGCCGTGTTGAAGATCTGGATCCGCATCCCCCAGGATCTCGGGATCTTCTGATCCCCCTACCCCCCTGCCCCAACTGAACAGCATCAACGGTTTATCCGGTCCTGTGCGCCGGGTCGAGGACCGTTTGGGTGTGTGTTGGCATGAACAAGGTTATGGGGTGCGGTCTGGTTGTGGTTGGTGGCCTCGGGGTATGCATCTTCGCATACTACGTGCTCTCCTTCGTGGTGGCTGCGACTGTCGCTGAGCAGCTGCCGGCGCCGGTGCGGGGCGCGGCCTGGGCGTGGATCCAGGGAACGCCGCAGGCGGTCGGGCGGTACTACGAAAGCGATTTCCCTCCCGGCAAGTCCGGACAGCTCATCGAAGCGGGCGCCTACTACTGGGAGCCGCTGTACTACTCGGGTGCGGAGAGCTTCGTGTGCCAGGTGCCGGTGAGAGGCGGGTATCTGACCAGCCGGTATGGCGATCCGCGCCCCGGTGGATACGACCACACAGGCGTTGATTTCGGGAGCAACTACCGGTCGGAAGAGATCTACTCCCCGATGGGGGGAATGGTCACACACGCAGGCTGGAGCTACTGGTTGGGCTGGACCGTGGTTGTGGAGAACAACGGAAGCCAGGTGATTCTCGGGCACATGTGCTGTGGGGGCTCAGGCACAACCTCCGCGCCAACGGGAGAGTCCACCTTTCGAGTGCAGGAGGGTGACATCATCGAGGCGGGGTCTGTGCTGGGCGAGACGGGCGAGACGGGAAACTCGGATGGGATCCACCTGCACTTCGAAGTGCGGCGCTGCGCTGCTGATGGCCGATGCTCGATCGAGAACCCGAGCAGCGTGATTCTGCCAGGACAGAATTCTCTATGTGAATGGCAAGGGTTGGATCACCCGGACTAGCAACTGCGGGCCGATCGGGAAGATGGTGTCATAGCCCTGTAGGTAGTCTGGAAGCGGTGGTCAAGACCTACCGATTTCCGCTGCAAACCGCTTGAGATTGTGAGGGTCTGGCGGGTCAAGGGCCTGCAAGATCCCGCTGCGTGGGTTCCCCGGCCCGTAAGGCGGCAGGCCAGGGCGCGGAAATCCCACCGTCGCCTCCTGAGTAAGGGGCATCGTTTGAAGCCCTACAGGGGTCTCCCGAAATCGGGGAGACCCTTGTGCGTCTTCCTGGATTCCGTATAGGGGGCATGGTTGGGAAAGACGGTCAAGGGTCTCGGCTAGGTTGCGAATCTCGAAGGTCCACTTCCTCGCACAATCGACGTCGGGAAGGTCGGCCTCGCGTGCAGGGTTCTTCGAGACCCTCATATGAGGATTCGGGTACCTCTGTCGCCTCTAGGCAACAGCAAACAACGCCAGACAACTTCCGCTCCAGTGTCGGCCGTTGTCTGAATTGCGAGGGACCGCGCTTCAGGTCGACCGGCCTCGAATCGTCTCTCTCCCGCTCTGCGAGTGTCTCACTTCTATAGGAGCTTCTCCAACAGCTCGATCATGGCCTTATTCCCACCCGCTGGAGGTGTCCATTCCACCTGGACGACTTCAACGTTCTGCTGTTTGAGGCTTTCGGCGAACGTATTGAGCCCTACATTGACCGCGATAATCGGCCCTTCGAGCAAGTCCATCACATTGGTCGGTTTCTTCTCCATGAAATCTCCTAGTCCAACAGGGCGGCGCTGAAAAGCACCGCCCGGGCGTTGCTAGAAAACACAACGGCACCAGCGTCTTCGAGCATCTTCGCCTGCGCCGCCAGGTCCTGTGGGTCGCCATCAGTCCCACAGACGGAAGCGACGACGGCCAAATCCCTTCCTTGAGCCTGGGCCGAACGACGAGATTCTATGATGGCGCCGGAGAGTTCTCCGACGGGATCCATCGAGGCATTGAAGCCCAGGACGATATCCAGTAAGAGGACGGCCAGTTCGGGATCGCGACCCTCGGCCAGGATGCGTTCACGCCTGAGCGTGCCGTCGATCATTGGGTGCGGCCGGGCTAGTGTGAAGTATTCGTCGCCCATGTCGATCACAGCGTGACCCAGACTCCGGTTCGGATCCTCAAGGCCGAGATCCTGATCCAGAGGTGTGTTGGAACGGACCTCGAGGCCAAGGCCTCGGAGGATTTGCTGTGCCTGGTAGCAGAACGTGCCTCCGGAGAGCACCCCCCGCAGCCAAATCTGACCGTGAGAGCGGCGCGCCCGCAGACTGTTCGCCAACTCCTTCTCTAGCGGGGTTAATTGTAGAGAAGGGGCCACGGGTGCGCCCTGCGCGCGCCCGATGGCGGTCTGCGCCGCCTCATCGATCGTCTGCACTAATTGGACACTCGGAGGCAATCCAGAGGTCTCCGGTCGGGCGCCGAAGAAACATCCGACAATGGGCTTCCCTGATTCCTCCAGCCGTGTCAGAAGCCGACGAAGAGTCTCCGGTGCTGGCGGCTTGGAGAGTAAGGCGATCACCTCCGTACCCGGATCCCGAGCAAGCGCTTCGAGCGCGGCGAAGGTGCTCAGGCCGCCGACCGCCGCAGAGAGATCGCGACTGCCTGTTCCGATCGCGTGCGAGATCCCAAAGCCAGCATTGTGTACCTGACAGGCGAATTCCTGCAGGCCGGTGCCCGCCGACGCGATCACACCAATGGCCCCTCGCCGAACGGCGTTGGCAAGGCCCAATCCCTTGCCGCCGATGAGACTGGTCCCGCAGTCGGGTCCCATCACAAGCAACCCTTGCTCGGCCGCTTGTCGTTTGAGGGCTATCTCGTCCTCCAAAGGCACGTTGCTGCTGAAGAGGAAGACGTGCAGGCCGGCCTTTAGGGCCTTCCGCGCCTCAGCCGCAGCATATTCACCAGCGATCGAGAGCACCGCCAGATTGGCATCCGGCCTGTCGGCCACCGCCCGCGCCTGCGTTCGAACGGACGTCCTGGCGGGGGACACCCCTCCTCTACCTTCGATCCACGCCTCGGATCGACCGAGGGCGTCCTCCACGATCTGGGACGTGTCGGCGACAACAGCCAAAAGGAGGTCGTTGGGGCCGGCAACATCGACGCCTTCGCCGCTGATTCCGATGTCGGCCAGCAAGCGCTTGTTAGCCGGGCTGCCCATGAGGACGGCAGATTGGCGGACCCCATCGATAGCACTAAGTCGTTTGTTCACGCCCATCAGAAAGATCGAGTCGAAGTACTGGTTGGGACGGACCTTGAATCCAGATGACATGCGGACTCCTCCTGTCATGCGACTTCATATCGCCGGCCGAACTCGAGCGACGCCTGCCTGTGACTCTCTGTGGGCGCCTGCACTAGGCCGGCGCCGCGGGTCGGATAGCCCGGATCGACGTGAGCGGTGGCCGTGTCGATGATCGACGCCGTCCCGGTCTGGCCGGCCTTGCGAATATCGATCCCAATCGGCGGACCCCACGGGAATTCGCGGCTTGTACACGTCACGGCGTCCACCCAGGCGGGTCCGAATCCAATACGGACTCAACTCGCCTGCGTATCGCTGGAATGGAGACTTTCCCACCTTCGCTGACCACTTCGCCGCCGACTAGGACAACAGGCAGGCGGGCGCCGGGGGGGACCGAAGGCACACCGGGGTCGAAGAGGTCGTAGTAATCGACCTCCACCCCATCGCCAAACCGTGCCGCCAGTTGACCTGCCGCCCATGCCGCTACTTCACGCCAGGTGTCCTTCGTGCCATCCGCGCAGGCGATCGGCGCGCCAATGATCTGCACCACGATCTGCTGCGTCATCAGCAGCAACCTGGCCCTGCATCCGGCCCGCAGGCAGGGAAGCCGAGGCTCCCGCCGTCGCCCCCACGAATCATCAAGCCGGCCGTCAACAGCTGGCGGGTCTCCAGGCTGTGGCATTTCGGGCACTCCGGCTGAAGCCCGGCCTCCTTTTCCTTGAATGAGGCGCGAACCTCAAAGACCTCGTCGCACGCAGTACAGCGGTAATCATAGAGAGGCATTCGCTAATCCTTTTGCTTGTCCGGCAAGGTCTCAGATAGCTCACTCAAGGCTGAGAGGATGACCCCGATGCTGGCCATTCGCCCTTTGCCGACCTCGCCGCTCGCCTGGAGGCCAGTCTCGGGCGGCACAATGCGATATCCGATGCCCTCCAAGGTCGCGACATTCCTTCGGAGGATAGGGTTGGCCCACATCGTTGCGTGCATGGCGGGGGCCAGCAGCACCGGCGCCGTGGTTGCCGCCAAGAGCAGCGACACCGGATCATCGGCCAGGCCGGCGGCGACTTTGCCAATGAAGTCGAACGTCGCCGGCGCAACCAGAACCAGATCAGCCTGCCGTGCCCAATCGATATGAGCCAGCGGCGCCTGCTCAGCCGTGTCGATGATCGATCGCCACACGGGCGCCTCGCATGCCGTGGCCACCGTGAGAGGCGACACGAAGTGCTCCGCCGCCGGCGTCATGGCCGCGTGCACGATGGCCATTTGCCGGAAGCGCAATGGCCGATCAATTCCGGCAGGTAGTGCGCCGCTACCCCTCCGGTAATCCCTACGACAACGACTCTGCCGGCCAGCACGTCAGCAGCTCCCCGGCCCAGCCAGTGAGGCAAAATCCATCCCCAGCAATTCACTGATCTCCTGATTGACCTGCGGCAGGTAGGCGACGGCTTCCTGCTGCGCCATGGCGAACTCCACGATGATTGCGGTGGATTGGACCTCTCGTTGTAGGTCCCGCACTTCTTCCAGGGAGGCCGGGGTGATGTCGCCGTCGTTCTGTCGCCTGCGCAGGTTGGCCTGGGCAGCCGAGAGGCGTTCAAGAAGCTCATGGGCGTGGGCATCACCGTCGAGGCGCGCCTTGGCGCGATGGTAGGAATCGACAGGCTCGGCGGCCCTGATCGCCTTTGCCAGCCGCTCGGCGGCAGCCAGCACGGTGGGGGGAAGGGTCATCCACGTGGCACTCATGGTTCTCCTCTGCTCACTGCCCACTCCGCGATACTCGTCGGGAAGGGGCATCGGGTTGGGATTCAGCAGGTCGACTTAGGCGCGAGCCGGCATGGGCGCATGGTCCGACGGCTCTTGTACTATCGTCGCAGCATCGATGAGATCAAACACCCCGCGCGCATGGGCAGTCGGCATGGACGATGGGCGAGACTCAGCAACAGCCCGGCCCACAGGCCGTCGTGAAACTGAGGCCGATCCGCTGCGTAAGCAGGTCCGCCCCGGCCTGGCAAACGCCCGCCAAACTTTCCTGCGCCTTCAGGTGGGCCGTCACAGCCGGCTGGGCGTAGAACGCTTCACGGTGGCGCGTTAGTTCGGCTTGGTCTTCCGCCGGCACCGCATCCAGTCTTAGCAGCATTTGCAGGGATCGCTGCTTGGCCACGAGGTCGGCCATGATCTTCTGGGCCACCTCATCGTTCCGCAAACGCTCCGCAGTCTCTTCATAGGCTCTGAATTCGGGGGTTTCGCCCAATGCCTGCGCGAAGGCCCGAGCAGCCGCGCGCACGTCTTCGCTCGTGGCCGCCTCGGCTGCGGGGACTGGGACTGCACCGATAGACATTGATTCCTCCTCAAGAGGTGAACGAGGGAAGCAGGTCGCGGCAGTGTCCGGCAAGATGAGCACCGCGGCGTATTCTCCAGAGTCGCGCGGCTCAGCCGTCAGCTCCGGGCAGGCGATAGAGGCGGCAATCTCGAGCGCCCGCCCTTAGTCGGCGCGCGGCAGGAACACCGCCATGTCTCCCTTCCCTCCTAACCGCGCGAAGGCCCGTCCGGACGGCGATCGTGCCGCGGCGCCAACACGGCCTCGGCAACGTTGGCGTTGGCCATGATGTGCGTGCGGGACAAGCATCGTGCGAACATCCTGACCTACTCGGGAGACCCGAATTCCGCAAGCAACGGGAAGACGCCTGCGGCAATATCGTCCCGGACGCGTCGGAAAACCGCCATCACCTCTTGGTCGCTCCCCACGGCCTTAGCCGGGTCCGGAAAGCCCAGGTGCATGCGAATGCCCTTCCCGAGCCAGACCGGGCAGTCCTCGGCAGCAAGATCGCAGACCGTGACGGCCAGATCGAGCTCCGCATCCCGGAACTCGTCCACCGACTTCGATCGCCCATGATGCTCGATGCCAACCTCGGCCAACGCTCGCAGGGCGGCCGGGTGCACGATGCCAGTAGGCCGGGTACCGGCGCTTACTGCTTCCCAGGCATCTCCCAGGCGATGGTTCACCAGGGCCTCGGCCATCTGGGATCGCGCCGAGTTGCCTGTGCAAAGGAAGAGAACCTTGCGCTTCCTGAAGCTCGCCCCGACGTTTGTCATAGCGAGATCACCCTATTCTCTTTTTGTAGCGTCTCAAGAACGGACCGTCTTGCGCGCCTCGATCGTCGCCGAGACGATGTAGTCATCCGTATGCATGCCGGGCGCCCATTCATGAATGAACTCCCGGCTGCCGTCCTTCGGCTGGATCCGGATCTCGGCAAATCCGGCTTGCTCAAGCAGAGTCGCCAGCTCTGCCACCGTGGCGGCGCCAGCAACACACGCTGAGAACAACTCAGCATCACTGCGGAGCTCCGGAGGCAGGGCCGCAGTGGCAACGACATCTGAGATTGCCAGCCTTCCGCCCGGCCTCAGCACCCGGAAAGCCTCTCGGAACACGCTCAGCTTGTCCGTGGAAAGGTTGATCACGCAGTTGGAGAGGATCACGTCAACGCTCTCGTCGGCGACGGGCAGCTGTTCGATTTCTCCCAGCCGAAACTCCACATTGCTGAACGCGCCCTGGAGGGCGTTCTCCCTGGCGCGGGCAATCATCTCGGCCGTCATATCTACGCCGATGACCTTGCCTGAGGCGCCTACCTGTCTTGCGGCCAGGAAACAATCCACGCCGGCTCCGCTGCCTAGATCCAGAACGGTCTCACCGGGCCGGAGCGCCGCAATCGCCTGCGGGTTCCCGCAGCCAAGACCCAGATTAGCGCCTTCCGGGATGCTGGCCAGGTCCTCAACCGTGTAACCCATTTGAGTAGCAAGCACAAGAGTCATGTCCACATCGGCGCCAGAGCAACACATCGATGGTCCACTGCAGCATGAGGAACCACCTGAGACTGCGATCTGTGCGTACCGGTCTCGCACCGCACCCTTCATCGGTGCATTCTCATCTTCCGCCACAATGTTCCTCCGCCGTCCAAGGATTCTCGCCTCGTACACATATCGAGCCGCTGGGCTCCAAGTTCAAATCATCCACGCGCTGCGAGTCCAGACCGCCATGACGCGTTGGTTGTACGACCAATGACACCCCAGTCGAACGGCGGCATGGGGGCGCCGGCGGTGAGGCCCCGAGGCCGTCCGCCTATGGTTCTTCCTCCACCCATTGGCCTTATCGACCTGGGAGAGTTGGCCCTGAACGGAGAAACCCGGCATGGTCTTCCTCGCATGATCAGCCCTCCCATGCCTCCCTGTCTCTCCCTTCGCTTGCATGCTGTTGTCAACTCTCAGTCCTCGCCAGGGGTACGCTGCTGGCAGCGAAGCCCGGGATCATGTCCCTGGGTGCGACCAGGGCGGCGCCATCCTCGCGGCGGACCCGATGAGGACCTGCTGTTGGCCTCCGAAGACCTGTTCACCCAGATGCGTGAGCATATCCAGACCCTTGACCTCCTGAGGCAGAAGCGGGATCTGCACAACCGGGACCGGGAAACGGCGACCGATTTCCGCCAGGTATTTCTCCTGCATGTCTCGGCGGGCGCGCACAAACGGCGTGGTCGCCTGTTCTGGCGGGATGACCATGTTTGCCACGACCATGCCGGTGTCGATCCCTACCGTATGCAACTCCTCGGCCGCCCGCCAGGCCTCCAGGATCGGCGTGGCCTCGGGGTACATGACGAAGGCAAAGGTGCTCTGCGCCGGGTCGCGCATCATGTCGATCACCCGTCCAAAGCGCTGCTTAGCGACGTCGTCCGCGGCGGCCGTGTCAACCGAAGCGAATACCTTCACGTCGATTTGCTTGCTCCAATCGACCGGCAGTTCCAAGAGGCGCAGCGTGTGCCCGGTGGGTGCGGTGTCGAACACCATCGCCTGCCACTGTTCTTGCGAAGCGTAGTCAATAAAGCGGTCGAAAGCGGCCATCTCCTCGGTGCAAGGTGAGTCCAGTTCCTCGGCCATCCTCTCGATCGCATCGGGCGGTCTCCCCCGCTCGCGGGCATCATCCAGGATGCGTGCCTTGTAGGCCTCCGCTGCCGCCTTGGGATCGATCTTCACCGCCCACAGGTTGGGCAGCCCCACGACGGGTGCGGGCTCATCGCCGACAGGGACCCCCAGCACGTCTCCGAGATGCGCAGCAGGGTCAGTCGTCAGGAGTAACGTCCGATGTCCCTGACGAGCCAGCCAGACCGCAGTCAGGCAGGAAGCCACCGTCTTCCCGACCCCGCCCTTGCCGGCAAAGAACAGCGTGCGGCGATGACCATTGGGTAGGATCCTGCTCTGGAAGTCCATAGGCGGCAGAACCGACTCCACGAATCCTGCAACTCCCGCTACCTCCGAAGGCGGATCGTAGGCATCACCATCGAAGTAGCCGCGCGCCACCTGACGTAGACGGCCAACGCCCTTGATTTCAAACGGCAAGAGCCTCATGCGCCGGGTTGGCAGGCAAAGCTCGCGTTCGATCTGCAGCAGATACCGGCCCTGCATGTCGGCACGGGCGGCGAAGAGGGAATTGGTGCGTTCCTCATCCGGGATGATCCCGTTCACGATGATCTGGTGGGTGTGGATATCCAGCTTGGCCAGCTCGGCCGTGGCGCGCTTTGTTTCGCGAATGGCGATCGCCTCCGGGTGGAGGACGAAGATGAAGGTCGTCTGCGCCGGATCGCGCATCACCGCCAGGGCGCGCTCGTACTTGTGCTTGGCGTCTTGGATGGCAGCCGCCGGGCCGATGCACGTCTGCCCGCTGCCCTGGCTGGCGGAGTCGATGGATTGGCTCCATTCGGCGGGCAGCTCCAGCAGGCGGAGGGTGTGACCGGTCGGGGCAGTGTCGAAGATAACAATGTCCAGGGCTTTGCCATTCTGCGGGGCCAGTTCCAGGAAATCCGTGAACCGGTCAAAGGCGGCCACCTCCGCCGTGCATGGGCCGCTCATCTGCTCCTCCATCACCTGCACCATTGCCGGCGGGAACGCGCCGCGGATCGGAGCCATGGCGCGATCGATGTACTCCTGGGTAGCCCGGTCAGGGTCGATCTCCATCGCCCACAAGTTGGGCGCGCCCTGGATGGGCGTGACCTGGTGCCCGATGGGCTGTTCAAAGACATCCGCTAGATTGGAGGCCGGGTCGGTGGTGACGATCAGAGTGCGCTTGCCCTCGTCGGCATAGCGCACCGCCTGGGTGCAGGCCATGCTGGTCTTGCCCACACCGCCCTTGCCGGAGAAGAAGACAAACTGGGTCATGAGTGGACTCCGTTGAGGTGGGTCTTGACTTCTTCCAGCGTGGGATAGGCGCCGACCTTGACCACCGTTCCTTTCACCACGGTGATTGGGAGAGCCTCCATCTGGCGCTCTCTGACCAACCGCATGACCTCCTCGTTTCTGAGGAACGCGTTCGGATTGCTGGTCATCTGATGGCGTGCAATGGAAACACCCTGCGATTGCAGGTCGAGAATCATCTCGTTCACATCCACGAGCGTCTGGTCCAAGGTAGGCCCGCAGATCCCGGTCGGGCAGCACAAGGGCGGGTCAAAGAACTCCACGACGGGCGTGGAAGCATCAGGCAGCGGAGCATCAACGAAGGGTATAGGTTGTGACATGGCTTTCGAATCTCCGATCCGGTATCGAACCTAACAAGGGATGTCAACCCCTCACATCAGCAGGGCGGACGAACTCCCCACCTGGGCCGCAGGTCAGCCTGCGAGGGCGAACGCGGGACGGGTCGAAGAAGGCGCCGAAGGCCGCATTGAGCTCCTGAAGTGCCTCCCGGTTGACCGAGTAGTAGACCCAGCGGGCATCGAAAGGATCACGCTCTACATCCACCAGTCCGGCACCCCGCAGCGTCTTGAGGTGGTGCGAGATCAGATTGGGCGCCATTTGTAGAGCCTCACCCAGTTCGCAGTTGCACTGAACGCCCTGGATGATCAGGTCGAGTATGAGCATCCGCCTGGGTTCGGCGAGCGCTCTGAGCCACCCGCCCAGCCTGTTCAGGTCGGTCGGCGGTCGCGGGATATCCTCAATGGCAATTGAATTGTTCAACATAGATTGCAGTATATACCTGTGACGGATCCTGTCAAGGAGGAA
>Ga0315286_10008140_pt1 | contig 10298 bp, 8 predicted proteins | sample YL17G10_0_MG_FD_205038 | JGI IMG/M metagenome (GOLD analysis project Ga0315286, IMG submission 205038) | Sediment microbial communities from Yellowstone Lake, YNP, Wyoming, USA - YL17G10_0 | ecosystem: Environmental > Aquatic > Freshwater > Lake > Sediment | place: USA: Wyoming | collected...
GGTTGACAGTTCTCAGTTGTCGGTCGGTTGTGCGTTGGCGTATTAACGTACTTTCGTACCAAGTATACTCTTTTCGATTCTTTTTCTGGTGACCATACCGCGGGTGTTACACCTCTTCCCATTCCGAACAGAGAAGTTAAGCCCCGCAGGGCCGATGGTACTGCACTGGAGACGGTGTGGGAGAGTAGGTCGTTGCCAGGATTTTTTTGGGCGATCCATTCGGATCGCCCTTTTTTTTGATCTCGAGGCTCGGCGCCAGGTAATCAGAAGAGCGATCGGCCTCCAGCTACATGAGCTTAGTCTCGCTGGACCCGCAAGGCAACGCCCCAAAGGCGACGGGTGTGTCCTTCAACGCCATCAACCTGGCGCTCAAGCAGGCGCAGCAGCTTTCTCGCTCTGGCGCGCCATTGCGGCTATGTTCACGCGGACGGACTCCGCAACCCCACACCTTCAGAACTCCAACCTCATCCCAACTCTGACGCGCCGCGGTTCATAATACGCGCTCGGATCCGAAAGCTCCCCGCCGATCCTCCCGTTCGAATCTACCCATCGAACATTCTGCCTATCTAGGAGATTCCTCCCATCGGCATAGAGCGTGAGCGTTGCGCCCGAAAACCAACTAAGACGGAATTGTTTCGATACCTTCAAGTTGACAAAGAGGACGTCAGACATCCGGGCGTTGTTGGGAACAAACATGTAGCTGGTGTCGAGCGACGTGAAGCCATCGCGCGTGGGATAGTATGTATAGGGACGCGGGGAATTGTAGAGGACGACCAGATTCGTTTGAACGTCCCACAATGTCTTCGCTTCGACATCCACTTTCACCGTGTGCCGCTGGTCCCAGCTCAGAGGGAACGGCTTCGGCGCCAGCGGAAATCCCCACTGAGCATAGTTAATAGTCTGATTCGCGTACTCGCTTGTTCCTTCGGTGACCATGTACGAATACGACAGACTTCCAGATATACTCTCGTCTCGCTCGCGGCTCAACATCAACTCGATCCCCCAGGCGCTGCCGGCGGCATTGTTCACGTACGATGCGAATCCGTAGTCCCCTGCCGCTTTGCTGTCGAATGGAATCAATGTCTTCGCGTCGATCTGATTCTGAAACTCCTTCTTGAAATACGTTGCCGAGCCAACGAAGCTCTCCAACAGACTCTGCTTGATGCCCACCTCCCACTGGAGAGTGCGCTCTGGTTCAAGGTCGGGATTGCCCGCCAACACGCTCCGCGTGCCTTCTCGTACTTGCGCGGGGTTGATGCCGGAGTAAAGGTACTCGAAGAGTGGAAACTGGAAGTACTTCCCCACGTTCGCGAAGACAAACGTGTTGGGTGATAGCGGAGCCGAGAATGCAATCCTCGGACTTATCTGGTGCTTGAACTTTGCCGGGGCCTCTCCAGTGATCTGTTGATGGTACTCGCCCGGATTGCCCGGAATGAACTCGACGATCGGGCGCTCTGCACGCGGATCGAGGAAATCCCAACGAAGGCCCGCACTGAGCATCGAACCGTCTTTCTCCAGGTCAATCTTATCCTGGACGTACAGCCCTCCAGATCGGGGAAAATAATGGAAGCTATTTCCGTAGCTCAATAAAGGTGCGTCAAGAATCGGTTTGCCGAAGTAGGTCCGCTGCGGTTCGTACTTCACGAGGTCGGAGAACACATCGTATTGGTTAAGCTCCAATCCAAGCCGCAGCAAATGAGCCTCGTTCACTTGAGTCGTGTAATCGGTTTTCAGGGTGTAGACCACTTGGCGTGCGTCGGCCCACCAGTTGCGCTTTCCCTCGAGGACGTAGCGTAAGTAGAAGTCATATCCGTACGGCTGCAGCACCTGGTCTTCCTTTGCACCCTCGCCGATTCGGGAACGGTGGTAGAAAGTAGAAAGACTGACAGTGTATGATGAATGAGGCGACACCGTGTTCGAAAGGATGATCGCCGTCCGGAAGGCGTCGCGCGAGCGACTCGGGAGTCCGTCGAGATTGTACCTCCAGCTGAACTCGTGGTCGCGCCACGATCGTAAAGAGTAGATTCCTTGCAACCCAATCCGGAACGAAGGTGAAGAAAGAAATTCGAGCCTGCTGAACCCCGTGAACTCCCGCTGGACCGGGGATGAGAAGAAACCATCGAAGTCTTGCCACCATCGGGTATCGCTCATCGTGAACGTGTTAGCGGTGAAGTACGTCAGTCTTTCACGGATGATTGGACCTCCCGCAGTCAACTCAACTTGCGTCGCTCGGTCCTGCTGTTTGTTGATCGATGTCGGGAGCCAACCGTCGCGCTCGAGCCTGACATTGGCCGTGTGGCGGTCCCCTCCGGCACGCGTCACCACATTCACTACCCCTGACAGCGCATTACCGTACTCGGCTTCAAATCCTCCCGTGTAGACGGTCAATCCCGTAATCGAACTCCTCGGGAGATCCACTCCCAGTCCCCCACCTATGACATCTTGCGCCGGCAGCCCATCGACGAGAAACAAAGCTTCGGTCGTCTTGCCGCCGCGAACGTTGCCTTCAAGCGTCGTGCCCGGCTGCAGTGTCAGAATCTCACGGAACGTCGAGACGGGCAGCTTCTCGATCTTGAATTCCCCGATAGAATATGCAGTGACGGGTTGATCCTTCTGGATGAGGGGGCGCTGGTAGACGACCTCGACCGGTGCCAGCTCGACGGCGGTCGGTTCCATGTCCATATCGAATTGTGTTTGTCGGTCGGGCAGTATTGCCACCTGCTCCATGATGACGGTCTTGTACCCGATGATACTGAATCGGACACTGTACACCCCTGCGCGCACGCTGCTGATCTGGAAGTTCCCGTTCACGTCGGTGGCAGCGCCCACTACCGTTCCCATGACAACGACGTTCACGCCGGGCAGCGGTTGAGTCGTTTCTTTGTCGGTCACTCTTCCCTTCAACATCCCTGTAATACCTGCCCAGGCCACGACATGCGACAGTGTCAGGGCCGCCACGATCACCGCCCACCTCAATGTTGCAAACGATAATCTCACGGAAGTCCGCATGGAGGAAAGTGGCTCACGGTTGGACATTCGCGAACGGGTACATACGCCGTAACCAGACAGAAGGTCGCATCGGTTTGACCCACTTTCACCGTAGCCGTGTTCTGAAACACTCTGACTTCGCCCGTTATGATGAACGTCTCCGGGTCCGCAATGTAGCGTCGCGGGATATTGAGGAACATGCAAGAGAAATCAGGTTTCAGCGTGAAGATCTGTCCGCGGAGAACCGCTTCGCTGTCGGCAGTGATCTCCCAATGATACGTGACCGTTATGGAATCGCCAGGATCGATTGTGAGTACGCCAGTCTGGCTGTTGTAGTTCCGAGCGTAGGCGAGATTCGCGGTTGTGAGATAGCCGACTTTCTTCAACTGCAGGTTTTCCGCCCACGTGATTTCGACCTTCCCGGTCACCGCGGCCTTCGCTTGAAGTGTCTCGTCATACACGTTTTTGAGAACGCATGTAACGCCAACGCCGTTTGCGTTTGGCTGGAGGACGTATTCGGCCCTGATACTCGCCTTAAAGAGGCTCATCGGATTATCTCGAGGCGGAAGGGACTCGCTACATGAGCCGCATACAAGAGCAGGAAGTGCTGTTATGGCCGCAGTAAGGATTCGTCGCGGGACTGCCAGAAAGCGCATGGAGTGTCCTTCGAAGAAATCGTCGATCGGTTCGGGGCAACGCTTCAAAATACTCCCTAGCACGCACAAAATCAAATCCCTGAGTTGAAAGATAGTGAAACCTCAGCACCAATTCGATTGTTGGAAAGATAGCGTAGCCCACTGCCCAACATCGAAGACAGCGAGAGAAAGCGGGAACAATGAACGAGACATCTGCCAAGTTTTGCCGCCCTTTGAGAGATACGCCGAAGCTATGTGCCGCCTCGGGAGCACTGGTGGCCGTCTTGCTTCTCGCGGCTTCGTGCAACCGAACCGACGAGCAGCTTGAAACAAGCGCGGCCGAGAATCAAGCCGACGCTCAACAAGTAATCTCGACGAAAGGAATGCTGATGGACACTTCCGATGACAGAGAGCTTTCGAAAAGAGAAAAGATAGTGAAGTTGGATGACGACTGGTGTTCGCAACTTACGCCGATGCAGTACCACGTGACGCGAGAAAAAGGCACGGAGCGACCCTTCACCGGCGAGTACTGGGACAATCACGAAGAAGGGACATACATCTGCGTGGCGTGTGGACAACCGCTTTTTGCTTCAGAGACCAAGTTTGAGTCTGGAAGCGGTTGGCCGAGTTTCTACGCGCCTATTGCGAAGCAGAACGTCGAGACGGCGACCGACCGCAGCTACCTCATGGTGCGGACAGAAGTGCTTTGCATCCGCTGCGACGCGCACCTCGGGCACATCTTCGACGACGGTCCACAGCCGACCGGCATGCGCTACTGCATCAATTCGGCGGCACTCAGGTTTGAGAAGAAGAAGTAGGCTCCCACGCCGGCCGCGACGACTTCTTGCAGTTCCCTCTGTAGAAACTGGGGTTTGTCGCGTCCCATGAGACGCTGAGGGTTCGATGTCGTGCGAACCCAAACCACAGATCCAATCAGCTCCGCACACTCAGCCGCCATGCTCTGCTCCCCATTTCGGGTCCAAACCGAATGAGAAAAAATCAGTGATTAATGTCAAGCTGCAGACGCCGTTTGAACTTTGCTTGAACTTTGATTCGGTTGTTGAGGCAAGCTTTGTTTCAACGAGGCTGGCAATCCTTTGTTCGGTAAAATCAGATGGAGCGAACTCCCTAGAGTCCGCTTCATACAAATAAAGTGAGCGGCCTGCTGCAACGTGTTAGTGCCGTTTGTCATGCTAATGCCCGGTAAGGACTAACCACTTCACTCAAACGCGATTCGCGGTCACCACAGACTCCTGCGCGCTTTTCTGGGCTCTGCCCTTTATCGGCATAAGCAACTGTTGTTGCTCTGCTTTGAGATAAGCATTGGGATCGTGATGCAGCGCCCCTTCTGGAAGCCATTTCCAGAGCGGGCCTAGTTCTTTTCGAATCCTGTCCACATAGAATTGCGGAATCTCGGTGGTCTCCTGTTCGAAGAAGTGCCGTAATGGCAAATCGGCGTCAAGGCGTCGACGGATTTCTGTGTGGTACTTAATCCTGCCAAAACCTTCCGTCGAGACTGCGCGCACCAGGTTCATCCATTTGGGAATCTTGGCCCGCGTCGCTCTATGGCGATTGATAATCGCTCGCCAGGAAAAGGTGTACTTAGTTAAGTCAATGACGTGATCGTAGAACTCAGGCCAGGAATAGTTCTTCGGCTTCACATTCATTGCCTGATTGTTATTCAGGAAGTGAAACGGGAATGGGATAACGAGGCCGTCGCGCTGATACTCAAGGTTGAGCACCGCAGCCTGTCCAAATGCAGAGAGCAGGGAATAGGCTAGAAACACGCCGGGTGATAAGTCCACAAATCGTTTCGTAAGCTCAAATGGCTCTGGCCCCTTGTCTGCATCAAGTCCCAGCACGACATTGGCTTGTACGTAGGGTATATACCTCATGATCATGTTGATGTGATCGGAGACCTTCCTGACTTTCTCCATCCCTTGCCTCGCACCGGTGTTTGATTTGTTGCCCAACTCGTACCACGACTCAATCCCAGGTAGAATAGCTTTGAAGCCGTTTCGTTTGAGCCGCTTCAAGTTTGGCTCCGGTAACAGTGACAAAGTGCTCTCAGCGATAAAATCGATACTGCCGGGAGGCACGGCCTCCTCGATGACATCCATGTAGTCGTTAAATCGTACACCAAAGTTAGGATCGTGCCAGCCCACACGAGGTCGATTCATTGTCCGTAGTAGGAACCGTAGGTCATCCTTGATCACTTCCAATTCCAGAGGCTGGTAGGGCACCGCCGCATCAATGCAAAAACTGCAACTGTAAGGACAGCCCAAAGAACTTAACATCGGGACGATCTTGATGAACGGGGCTTTTTGGAGAGTAGGTGCGATAAACTTCCAGCGCTCGTGCACCCCAGGGAGTGACGCGGGTTGTTGTCCGGCATCCAAGCGCGCACCGATTGGACGGTGCTGAGAACAGTCGTGCAAAACCTCGCGAAGAATTGTTTTGTCGGTGAAGCCGAGAACGTAATCGAAATACTTCTGTGCGTCCTGGGGGTAGCAGCGTGCATGGGGACCTCCGAGCACTGTAACAGCTCCGTTCGTTTGGAATTGGTTGCTTAGCGCATATGCTAATTGCGCAGCCTCGGAGAAGGCACCGATGAAGACAAGATCGACGTTGTCCGGCAACTGCTCGACTAGATTCTCAAAACCAGTATAGCATACAAGTCTAACGTCGTGTCCTTCTTCTTCGCACCAGACAGATATGACTTGGGGCATGATGCTCGCGAGATTCGCATTCATGACACGTGCGTACAATGCTCTCGTCGGCGAATTGGTAACGAGGTCAATAACGCCGATGCGAAGCTTGCGCATAGTTTCTCTCTTGAAATATGGTCAGACAAGTTTCACGATAGGGTCTGCCTCTAACACTCCGGCTCACGTGCAGCGAACACCTTGTCGCGGGTGAAATGGCAAATAACGTCTGTGCCGCCAACGCAGACCCGCCGCATGACTATCAGGAATAAGGCGGGCTTGACAAGTACAACTTGGCGTGGCCTTCACCAAATGAATGAGCGTCGATGCAGCCCTGTTGGCTGTTAGTGCACCGCTGCGTCGAGGCTATTGCCCCTCCGGTGCTTTGTCACTGTTGCTGATGTCCGCAAGGGCCTTCCATTGCCCGTTGATCTTCTTCCAGATGAGTAGATACTTGCCCAGGTCTTCGACACGGCCTTTCGGAGTGTGTTGAGTGAAGCGATAAGTACCGCGGTCATACGCGAGGTCTCCGGAAGCTGCCACTTCGATGACTTCAGGCGCGAATGTGTTCGAGACCGTTGTGTCCGTAAGCCACGATTCGAACCACTTGCCGATCGCTTCCCGACCGACGATGATTGGGGCGTTTGCCGGCATCTCTACGGCGTCAGGCGCATAGAAGCTGAGGATCTTGTCGAAGTCCCTTGCATCCACTGCAGCTTGCCACTGACGGTCGAGGTCGCGTATTGCATCTGCCTCAGCGCGCGTGTCAACGGCGGGCGTGCGATCACATCCGATGAATGCGACGCATGCGAAAGCCATAAGCATCACAACTCGATTGAAAAACATCGGTAACCTCCTTCGTAAGTATCACGAATTGTTAGTTGGCAGCCCAACTATGATGTGGCTGCGTAGCACAAAACCAGTGAATTAACGAACCATGGCTTTTAGCCGTCCAATATGGTAGGATATAAGCCATGGCGGGATGGCTTTATTTCGCTCCTGCATCAAGTGCCCTCTCCGCTCAGTAAACAATCGTTCCAGTGAGGCAAACCAAGTTTTCGCCCGAGTTGAAAATCCCATCTGATCCGGTTTCAAAAAGCCGCTCCCCTACGGCGAGTCAGCGTATGTGATGTGCCTATGGATAGGATTCTCCGCTTGTGTCCATTTTTTCGGAGACAAGATACGAAAGGCCCGACCCACTTTCAACTTCACCTACAACTTGCGCCCCTGCCGGATGCAATCCACGCGCGAGCGGCGTGAAGATAGCTAAGCCGATTTTGAATAACCGCAGAGAAATCGTATAATACTCTCCGAGATGGAGGCTGAGCGGCAGCAAGCCGCCATACTTCACACCAGTTTACAGAGGAAGGAACGATGAAACCAGTCTGGTTCCTCGCCGCCGCCGTCATGTTCGCTGCATGTCAGAGCAAAACCCAGCAGGTCGAGCTTAAGACGCTCCAGGACAGCATCAGCTACGCCATTGGCGTCGACATTGCTAACAATCTGAAGTCGCAAGCCGTCGAAATCAATCCAGATGCTCTCGGCCAGGGACTGAAGGACCAGTTTTCCGGCGGGAACGTGCTTTTGACCGAAGAGCAAAAAGCGGCCGCAATGGCAGCATTCCAGCAATCACACATGGAAGCGCAGATGAAAAAGGCACACGAAGCCGGGGAGACAAACAAGAAAAAAGGCGATGAATTCCTTGCTGCGAACAAAAAGGACAAGGATGTTGTAACGCTACCGAGCGGACTGCAGTACAAAGTAATCACCATGGGAACCGGCCGCAAACCGAAGGCCAGTGAAACCGTAACCGTGCACTACCGCGGCACACTGATCGACGGGACGGAGTTCGATAGCTCGTTCAAGCGGGGCGAGCCGGCAACATTCCCCGTCGGCGGCGTGATAAAGGGATGGACCGAAGCGCTGCAATTGATGCCGGTCGGATCGAAGTGGACGCTCTTCATCCCGCCGGATCTTGCATACGGTGAGCGTGGCGCGGGCGGACTCATCGGCCCGAACGCGACACTCATCTTTGAAGTGGAACTGCTTGGCATCAAGTAACTGGTTGTTACCAAGGAAGTGCACTTCTGCCGTTACTGGAAGAAGCTGGCACATTTCTCTTAGCGTTCTTCGCGGTTACAACCTAACCGGAAAGGTCGCAAAGGCGGGTCCGAAGGAGACCTTTGGCAGAAGGGATCGTGTGCGCAACCTCTGTAAGTAACACTTCGAGCTCCACCGCGCAGCGTGGTTGGATGGTTTGTTCGTTGGTTGAGCGAGCAAGGCAGTTTCGGGTTTCATGATACAGGATTCAGGTTTCAGGCGAGACGAATCGCTTGCGGTTAAGTGGCCTGGCCAAAGTCCTGCCGATTTTGTACATTTGCAGTGTGAAAAAAGAACAGAGCTTTTCACGAATCCTTCATTCAAGTTATCCGACGTGGCAGGTCGCGGAACTTGCCTCGCGCCGATTCAGTCCTGAGCAGTTTCAACTAGTTCTTGATTCGATCACTACCTCGACTCCCGCACTCTTCTCCAAAGAGATAGCCGGGCACTCCTTCGAAGGAAGGCCGCTCAACCTCATCGGCGCCGGCAACGGCTCGACAACTGTCCTCCTCTGGTCGCAAATGCACGGCGACGAGTCGACCGCTTCAATGGCTATCGCCGATATTTTGAACTATCTTGCGTCTCACTCGAATGAACGAACCGTCGGAACGATTCTGTCTTCACTCCGCCTTCTTTTTCTCCCGATGCTCAACCCGGACGGCGCGGCGCGCTTCCAGCGAAGGACGGCACAAGGCATAGACCTCAATCGAGATGCTGTGGCGCTCTGCACACCCGAGGCACGAATCCTCAAACAGCTCCAGCAGAAACACAAGCCCAGAGTTGCTTTCAACCTGCACGACCAGGAGCTGAACAGCGTCGGATCTTCGAAAGAGTTGACGGCTGTCTCGCTGCTGTCGCCCGCCATTGACGCACAAAAATCGACCGACGACGTGCGAGCACGCTCGAAGCATCTCGCGGCAACATTGGCAGACATCTTCGAAATATTCATTTCGGGCAAGATCGCTCGGTATGACGACACCTTCGAGCCCCGAGCGTTCGGCGACAGCATGCAGAGGTGGGGCACGAGCACAGTGCTCATCGAATCCGGCCACATGTTTCGCGACCCTGAGAAGAACCACATCCGCAAACTCAACGCAGTTGGCATCCTCGCCGCCCTGCATGAAATCGCAACTGGCGAGTACCTCAATTTCGATGTCTTGCGTTACGACATGCTCCCCTTCAACGGCAAGAACGCTTACAATCTTATCATCCGGAACGTTTGCATCAAGCATCGGTCGGGCGAATCTACGATAGCCGATCTCGGCATCTCCTATCAGGTCGATACACACCTGGAAGACATTCCGATGCTCGTTGACCTAGGCGATCTGTCGACACACCGCGGGATGTCCGAGTTCGACGCACAGAAGCGTGAGATCTTCTCCGGAGACCTCCGCCTGAACCAACCTTTCGATTGGAGAAGATACTTCCCCATCGGAAAGTTCATCCCCGAGTACTAGTAGGTTCCTGATTCATACCGTGGACGCCGAGCAGAGACTCTCTCGCCGTTCCTGGCGGCAGCACGCGGGCTAGGAATATCCCTAAGGGATGGAGTTTGTGTGAGAAGTGTCATTCCGACGGCCGAAGGGAGGAGGAATCTCGTTTCTTGAAATGAAATGCGAGATTCCTTGCTACGCTCGGGATGACATTTTGGGTTTTTACACAGTCTTGATGTGTTCGAGATCGGATTTCGGCAGGCGCAACTTCTTGGCCGACCCCAGGCTACCTCGATTTCGCCGAAGCTCGGACAAGCGAGGAGGTTTTTGGCACTGGAATTGCCTCTTTTTTGACCCTGTAGGCCGTTTGCTTGCGCCTTAGCCAGTGTTTTTGTATGTTGTTTTCGTAATCAGGGCTTTCTGCCTCCCATCATGAG
>Ga0315286_10008142_pt1 | contig 10296 bp, 8 predicted proteins | sample YL17G10_0_MG_FD_205038 | JGI IMG/M metagenome (GOLD analysis project Ga0315286, IMG submission 205038) | Sediment microbial communities from Yellowstone Lake, YNP, Wyoming, USA - YL17G10_0 | ecosystem: Environmental > Aquatic > Freshwater > Lake > Sediment | place: USA: Wyoming | collected...
CGGTTCAGTTACTACCAGTTCCTCGACGAAGCCGAACACCTTCTGCGACACAAGTATCTGGCCCGCTTTGGCTTCGCTGCATAGCCGGCTTGCCAGATTGCAGACCGAGCCAATGGCGCCGTAATCGCGGCGGCCTTCGAAGCCAATTGTTCCCAGAGTGGCATATCCCTGGGCAATGCCGATTCCCAAATGCAGGTCGTAACCGCGCTTTTTCCAGCCTTGGGAAAGTCCGCTGAAGTCGGCCTGCATCCGGATCGCCATGCCCACGGCCTCTTTCGCCGGATTTTCGATCGCCACCGGGTCGTTGAAGAAAATCATAATGCCATCGCCGGCAAAATGCTCGATCGTCCCGTTGTACGCCATGATCAGCCGGCCCATCTCTGCGTGGTACTCGTGCAGAACCCCCATCACCTCCTCGGGGTCACCGGTTTCGGTAAAGGCGGTGAAGCCACGCAGATCGAGAAACACCACCGTGATCTCGCGCCGGTGGCTTTTCAGCGAATCGTCGGTCGCGCCGCTGACGATCAGATCGGCGATCTGCGGCGAGAGGAAGCGCTTCAGCCGCCCCATCTGCTCGATCTGGCACACCCCGTCAGCGACTCGTTGCTCCAGCGTGCGGTTCCAGTTCGCCAGTTCGCGCGCCTGCGCCTGCACCTGGTCGTGGAATTCCTTGATACGCAGCAGCGAGCGCACCCGCGCCAGCAACTCGGGCTGGTTGATCGGCTTGGACAGGAAATCGTCGGCGCCTGCCTCCAGCCCCTTGACGCGCTCCTGTGTCGGGTCGAGCGCCGTCACCATCACCACTGGCAGGATGGCGGTTTCCGGCCTCGCGCGGATGGCGCGGCACACCGCGTAACCATCGAGGTCGGGCATCATCACGTCGAGCAGCACGAGGTCAGGCTTTTCCGACTCGACCTTGGCCAGACCCTCGTTGCCGCCGGCCGCCGTAACCACCTGATAACCCTTGAAAGTGAGGACGTCGGCGAGCATTTTCACATTCATCGGAGTGTCGTCCACTACCAGCACTTTGGCGCTCATTTGGCCGCCTTTGCGGAAAAAACGTCCGCCACGAATTGCACGAATCCCTTCACGTTGATCGGCTTGGTCAGGAAGCCGTCAAAGCCGGCCTCCTTCATTTTCTTCGCGTCCTCCGGCATGGCCGAAGCGGTAACGGCCACGATGGGGATATGCGCTGTGTCGGGCGAGTTGCGGATGCGCCGGAACGCCTCGATGCCATCGATGCCGGGCAACTGGTAGTCCATCAGGATCAGATCGGGCTTGTGCTGCATTGCGAGATTCACCCCGTCTTCGCCCATTTCAGCCTCGATGGTGCGGTAACCCTTGAACTGCAGCACGTCGCGCAACAGTTTGCGGGTTTTTTCGTTATCCTCGACGATCAGGATCAGTTCGTTTGCCATGATGTATGCGACTCCCTGTGCTCAGGCAGAAGTTGCTATCGAATTTTGCACCGCAGCCTTCAATGGCAGGGTAAACGAGAAAGTCGAGCCTTTGCCGGGCTCGCTTTCCAGCCGCATCGCGCCGCCGTGCAATTCCACTAACTTGCGCGTCAGCGCGAGGCCCAGACCGGTGCCCTCAGCCTTACGCGTGTAGTCCCTGCCGACTTGCTTGAATTCCTCGAATACGGCGGCCTGGTCCTTGGGTGCAATGCCGATGCCGGTGTCGTTTACCGCGATTTCGACCATGTCCCTGAGTCGACGCGCGCCGACCGTGATCTTGCCGCCCTCGGGCGTGAATTTCACCGCGTTCGAGAGCAGGTTGAGCAGGATCTGTTTCAGCTTGCGCTCGTCGGCATTCAGCTCGCCCAGTTGGGAATCGATCTCAGTGGCGAGGGCGATGCCGTGGTGCATGGCGCGCTCGCGGATCAAGGTGAGCGCATTGTCGATAGCGGCGGACAAATCGAACGTGGTTGGGTTCAGTTCCATGCGTCCCGCTTCGACCTTGGCGAGGTCGAGGATGTCGTTGATCAGCGACAGCAGGTGCTGGCCCGAGGAGTGGATGTCCTTCAGGTAGTCCTCCTGCTTTTCATTCATTTCCCCGAACATCCTTTCCAGCAGCACCTCGGAAAAGCCGATGATGGCGTTCAACGGTGTCCTCAGTTCGTGCGACATGTTGGAGAGGAACTCCGATTTGTGGCGGTTGGCGAGTTCCAGCTGGCGTCCCTTCTCTTCGATCTCGCGGAAGAGCCGGGCATTCTCGATGGCCAGGACCGATTGAGTAGCAAAGGTCTGGAGCAAGTTTACGACCGGCGCGGGGAACTCGCCGGCCTTCTTCCGCCGGACGACCAGTCCGCCAATGAGTCGGTCTTCGCGCAGGAGCGGCACCGCGAGCACGGCCCTAAAGCCCGCTTTTTGCATATGGGAGAGGTGGGAGAGTGGGTAGTCTGGCATGTTCACAAGGTCTGGAACCTGATCTGGTGCCCCCTTTAGGACGGCTTGGCCAAGTACCGTTTTGTCCCCCACACGCAGCTCTGACTCCCGCAGCGCTTCGATGAACTCTGAGCTAACACCGTAGTTTGTCCGCGGTACGAACACTGCCTCTGCCCCGTCGAACTCGTAGATCGTGCCAGCATCGGCCTTTGAGAGCTGCACCGCGTTACGAACAATGCTCGACAGTACCGCCTCCAGATCGAGGGTGGAGCTAACCACCTGGCTGACTTCCCCCAGGGCTTTCAATTCTTCCACTGACCGAGCCAGCTCCCGCGTGCGCACCTCGACCTTCTGCTCCAGCGTACGACTGTGCTCCTCTAGTTTCTCCTTGCTCTTGCTAAGCTCTCCGAACAACCGCTTAATCGATCCTCGCATGACATCCAGATGCTGCGCGAGTATCCCAATCTCGCCCCTGCCACTCTTATCAACAAAACTGTCCAGATCACCCTGAGCGATCAATGAAGCCGACTCTTGTAATTTCAATAAAGGGCGAGATATATACCTTCTTGTTATGATTACGCATGTGACCCAAATCGCCGCAATGATAAAGAGCGTCAATGCGATGATGCCGTAAATCTGCAAAAGAACCTGTTTTTGCACACTCTTGCGCGACATCACGCTTAGGATCTTGCCGACCTTGTTTTCTCCAAAGTAGATATCAGAGGATTTCACAATAAATTCCGAGCCGCTCAACAATCTTGACGGCATTTCCGATTCAATTTGTTGCAGCAGAAACCCAGGACGTCTCTTCTCAGTAACAACCTGCTCTTCCCACGATATTTTTGTATACACGATCGACTCATCTAGAAATAAAGCCTCAACAAAGTCATTTACGACATTACTGTCAAGGTTCCATAAAGGAGTCGGCAGACTTTTCTGCGCGAGCTTCATGGCATTGCCCAGCCGAGTTTCTAACTCCCTTTCCATGATGGTAATGTTGAAGAAAACGCCGACTGCGGCAAAAGCAATCAATACTAAGGTAACAACGCCGATCAGGGTATAACTGAAACGACGTCCAATGCTCCCGACTCTTGGAGACGGTCTTGAGGCGAAGGTGCTTTGCATGGGTGAAATCCTCTATGCTTATTGTGGCAAACACACGCTAACGAAATCATGCTTCGGGGATGTCTTTCAAGGTTTTTCTCTAATCTCTGGAAATGGATGATCTTCCAATTCAGCGTTCCACTTTCTACGAATTTGCATGATTGTTCCATCCGCTACCATTTCGTTAAAAGCATTTTTCCACGTTTTCACCGTTGCATCTGAAGTTTTCTTTGAAAAGGCAATCATAAGATCAACTTCCCGGAGATTGTAGACCTCCTCTACTTCATTCGGATCGACCCCGGCCAACTCACAAACAGTTTTTAATCCAGGCTTTTTATAAGCCCATAAGTCTATACGCCCAAGAACAAGCTTTTGGGCGTTTTGTTGTTCATCAGAAACAGGATCAAGATTTGTAAATCCGTAACTTTTGAGTAAAATTTCTCTGTTATCATCTCGAAGAGTCCCGATACGCCCTGCTTTTTTGGCATCTTCCAAACTACCTATTTTTATACCTGAACCCTTTTTAGCGACAAGAATATCTCTTTTTTTCGCTAATGGGCCAATCCATTTAAATTTATCATAACGGTCTTCCGTATAAGTCATACTAAACAAGACAACATTTTCTTCTTCCAGAGCCATTTTGTAAGCTCTCGCCCACGGATAAACCTTGATTTGCTCATGAGACCCAACCCTTCTCTGAATTTCTTTAACTATTTCGACAGACGGACCAACCAATACGTTTTCTTTTAAATAGTTCAAAGGAGGAAGGTTTTCTGTCAGAATAGTAAGTTCTGCTGAGAATAGGGGCTGAACTGAAACTAGAAACACCGTAGTTAGTATAAAGAAGAGCTTTGTCATAATAGACCTCCTTGTATGATCCTGTAATAATAAACAAAAAAACGCAATACCAAATCACGCTGGATGAAAAAAATTAAATGAAATGTTCTAAAGGGTTGAGATGATATCACGTGATAGCCCATCTTGTGATACGTCTTGGATCACAGTTTGAGCCTCACGATATTGAATACGGACGTGGGGCGACCGAAGCCTTTGAGCTGCAAATCCCCTAAGGGTTCAGCCTCAACTAAATGCTCCACTTTACTAAGTGTTTTTTGGTCCGTCAAAATCTGGCCTCCATTGGCCTCCGACGAAAGGCGAGAGGCAAGGATTGTGACCTTGCCCACCGCTGCGTAGTCCATTCGACCTTCAAAACCGATGGTGCCTATCGTCGCATATCCAGCGGCCATACCCACTCCCAGATGCAAGTCATACCCTTTCTTGAGCCATCCCGGCCGCAAGTCTCTCACTCTGGCTTGCATTTCAATGGCCATGCACACCGCCTTTTGGGTGTGATCCTCTGTAGGAAACGGATCGTTAAAGAAGACCATAATTCCGTCTCCAGCAAAGTGCTCCAGCGTCCCTTTAAACTGAAAGACAAGTCTGCCCATTTCGGCATGATAGTCCCTCAAAAAACAGATGACCTCCTCTGGCTCTGCGGCATCAGAGAAGGACGTGAACCCGCGCAGATCGATAAAAATGACTGTCACCTCTCGTCGGTGGCTCTCAAGGACTTTCTCGTCACCCGAGGAAACGATAATTTCTGCAAGCTGGGGGGAAAGAAAGCGCTTGAGACGCCCTATCCGTTCCAGCTCGGCGAGTTGCTCCGCAACCTTATCCTTGAGCGTTCGATTCCACTCCGAAAGCTGAGCCGACTGCTTTTCCATTCGAGCCGCCTGGTCGCAGACCGTGTCGTGAAGATCCTTGATCCTGAGCATGGATTTGACCCTGGCAACCAGAGCGGCATGATCCACCGGCTTGGTCAGGTATTCGTCGCCACCTGCCTCAAGACCGGCGACGACATCTTTCGAATCCGCTTTGGCCGTAACCATGATGATGGGCATAAACGGCAGAGAGGCATCGGCCCTGAGCTGGCGACAGACTTGAATGCCGTCCATCTTGGGCATCATGATGTCGAGCAAGATCAAGTCCGGCTGCTGCTCTCTGGCCATGGCCAGCGCGGCTTCGCCATCTGTCGCCGTAAGGATTTGGTAGCTGTGGGCGGCAAGGCGAGCCTGGAGGATGTCGAGGTTCGTGGGGTTGTCATCCACGATCAGGATGAGTGGCGGCGATTTCATGTTTGGCTTGCTCCATCTTCATGGGAGATATTCGCGAATCTTCTCCAGGAGCTTACGCGGACTGAAGGGCTTCGCCACATAAGCATCGCAACCCGCTTCAAACGCTTTCACATCGTCTCCGCTCAGCGCATAGGAGGTCACCACGATGATCGGGATCTTTCTAATTTCAGGGTTCGCCTTGATCCGCCGCGTCGCCTCATATCCGTCAATACCGGGCAACTGGATGTCCATCAGGATCAGATCCGGGCGACAGGTCTCGGCCGCGTTCACCCCATCGAACCCGTTGACTGCTTCGATCACTTCATAGCCCTTGCTCGTAAGGAGATCGTGCATGATACGCCTGTTATCCTCCTGGTCTTCAATCACTAAAATTACCTTGCTCATCATTGCTTCCTTTGCCTTTCGACTCGAACCGGCAGTGTGAAATAAAAAGTCGAGCCCTTTCCCAGGGTGGACTCCACCCATATACGGCCTCCGTGCATTTCAACGATTCGCTTGGCAATGGCAAGACCGAGACCGGTTCCGCCTTTTTTCCTGGTACTGGATCCGTCAGCCTGTTGGAACTCTTCGAAGATCATTCTCTGATCGGCTTCCGAAAGTCCAGGACCCGTATCGAACACGGAGACCAAAAACGTTTCGTTGGAAACGGTTACCTCCACCCGAACTTCCCCCGCATCGGTAAATTTGATCGCATTTCCGAGGAGATTTAAAAGCACCTGGACGATGCGTTGTTCATCTCCCATGCCTTTGATCCAGTCCTCATGGACCGCAACTTTCAAATCGAGATTCTTTTCCATCGCCAAAGCTTCAACCGAGGTTAAAACCGTTTGAACCACCTCCTTCATCGAATACTCATTAATCGAAAGATTAAGTTGGCCCGCTTCGATCTTGGAAAAATCGAGAACATCATTGATCAGGTTGAGGAGATGACGCCCGTTTTTTCCCAGGCGTTCAAGGACCTCTTGGATTTTTTCTGGTATGTCACCGTATATGTTGTCCAGGATCAGCTCGGTATAGCCGAGGATGGCATTCAGAGGGGTTCTAAGTTCGTGGCTCATGTTGGCGAGGAATTTGCTCTTCACCCGATCGGCTTCCATCGCATTATCGCGTGCCACTTCAAGCGCCTCGACGAGTTTCGATAGCTCTGTCTCATGCTGCTTAAGCTCGCTGATGTCCGTATAAACGGCAACGGTGCTGCCATCTGCGGTTTTCCGCTCGCTGATCTGGATCCAGCGGTCCTTGTCCCGTCGTTGCACGTGCGGGCCCGTCGGATCGCGGTGTTGGGCCAATCGCTGGGCGACCCACTCCTCGATGCGCCCCTGCGCTTCGCTGACCAAGCCGCGCTCGGCGGCCGCCCGGATGACATCAGCGAACAAGGTGCCGGGTCGTGATATGTCCTCCGTGCCGGGATGCATCAATTCCCGGTACCTGCTGTTCGACAGCACCAGCCGGTCGTCCTTGTCGTACAGCGCGAAGCCTTCCGAAATGCTCTCGATGGCATCCACCAAGCGTTGGCGTGCCTCGGCTATTTCACGGAGGTTCTTCTCCTTGACTTCGACAGCGGTGTCGCGAAACACGGCGAGCGCCGCGGCCATACGGCCGATCTCGTCGCTGTCCACCGGTGGCAGCGGTATTCCAAGATTGCCACCGGCAATCTCCATCATGCTGTTGCTGAGTGCGGTTAGACGCGCGATCAGGTTGCGGCCCACATAGAGCCAGACGATAAGGACTGAGCTCGCTAGGCTCAGCGACACAATTAGGATGAGGGTAATGCTGCTTCCCGTCCGCACGGCGTGCGCCTCGGACGTTGCCTGGGAGATGTCCCGCTGGGTGTCTCGGACGACCCATTCGATTGATTCGGTCAGCTCTCGTGATAAACGGGTGTTCTCGCGCTGCACGGCTTCGCCATTGCTGATGAGCGCGAGTTCCCGCGCCCGTAGTAAGGGCATGTTGTTTTCACCTTCGGCGAATCGCCGGAAATACTCGAGCTCCGCAAGAATCAGTTGCCTTGGCTGAGCTCCAACGGCCGTTGCCAGTGTGAGGAGGGCTTCCATCGACCACTGCGTACGGAGCTTCAACAAGTCGAGGCGTTCCTGCTTTTCGGCAGACGCCGCTCCTAAAAGGCTTGCGTGAATTTCAGTGACGCTCTGTAAGATCTGCTGCAGCGATGCGAGCAGGGTCAGCGACGCTATCAACTCCGTTTCAGAGGTCGACCGATCTGCCGCCGGGAGCCTTGAGTCATCGACGGCAGCTCGCTGACGCCGGACATCATTGTTCACATTTATGATCCAGGGTCCTAACACCGTCATCGTTTCTTCATGCTCCTTGAGCATCTCGTCCAGCAGGGTCGCCTTGGTCTCGGCAAGCACGATGCGTTCGCCCACGAGGGTGTAGAGGGAGAACAAGTTGGAACGCAACGAATCCAGAACATGGTTCAACGACGTTAGGATGTCGGCCGGAAAACCGCGGTTTCGGAGCACAAGCAATAGGTTGTCGATGGCCTCGATCTCGGTGCCTATCCTGGTCCAGATCTGCGAACGCTCAAGCGGAATACTGGCCGCGAGCAGGGTCGGCGTTTCGGCGAGGATCCTCCCCACCCGGGATGAGAGCTCCTGCGCCGCCAAAGCCGTCGGAACCCGCTGTTCGGTAATCTTGTCAAAAAGCGTTTGCACCCGCTGGAAACTATACATCGCCGCTACGGTCGCGAGCACTGCGAAACCGCTGATGACAACGAACGCCAGTAGGAGAGAGGCACGGACGCCAAAGCGTTTAAAAATTTTCATGGTGCCAATCCGAAGTTCCGGTCCTAGAAAGTGATCCGGTCCGGGAAGTAGTGCTTGTACGCGAGCTTGTAGTCGGCCGTGTTCATGAGGTCGTAGAATGCGACCCGGCGCGACCACGCCTTCTGACTGTCGACCACCTTCTTGAAGAACGGATCCTTCGTCAACTGAGTCAGGACCTTGTCCCAGGACGTGAGCTGTCCTTCCATCACCGATTGTGGCGTGCGATAGACTTTAACGCCGTCTTTTGTGATGAGCGTGTCTAAATCGTTCGAGTGGCGGTCCATCGCCAGCGCGTAGTTAGCGGTGCTGGCCGCCTCGGCACCATACTCGAGGATTGCCTGATGCTCCTTCGGGAGGGACTCGAATTTGTCCTTGTTGAAGATGATCTCGAAGAACTCAGCCGCTTGATGATAGCTGCCCATCATGTAGTGCTTGGAGACGTCTTGGGCGCCGAGCTCGCGGTCCGAGGTCGGGTTGGCGAACTCGAATGCCTCGATCACGCCCCGCTTGAAGGCGGGCATGACTCCACTGGCCGGCAGTTGCACCACCTCAAGCCCCATGCCCTGCATGACGTCGGCGGCTAAGCCCACTGTGCGATATTTGAGGCCCTTCAACTGATCAGCGCTCTTGATCTCCTCCTTGAACCAGCCTAGGGGCTGGGTCGGGAATGGATTGGTGAAGAAGCCGACGATGTTCAGCTTGAGGATGTCCTGGACCAGTTCACGGTACAGTTCCTTGCCGCCACCGCGGTGAATCCACGCCAGAATCTGGGAGGCGTTGGTGCCGAAGACCGGCCCTGTGCCGAATAGCGATGCGGCTTTGTGCTTGCCGTACCAGTAGGCGGTAACCGTGTGGGCGCCATCAAGCACGCCTTTGTGGACGGCCTCCTGCAGCTGGAAGCTCTCGACGGCAGCGCTTATGGCAAAGAGGCGAATCTTGAGGCGATCGCCCGACATTGCCTCTACCCGTTCGACATACTGCTGTGCCATGTCCTGGTAGACGTCCCCGGAACTCCAGGAGGTCTGCATCTTTAGGGTCACGGTCTGCGCCCTCGATATTTGCGGGAAGGCCAGCACCCCGCCCGCGGCGGCCACGGCAGCGCCCTTGAGGAAACGGCGGCGGCTCGTGGCCTTTGCTATCTTGTTCCCCGCAGGCTTGCTTTTAGGTCGATCTATGAGCTTGGACATTGATAAACCTCCTTTTTTGGCGATTCCCCCAACGATCGAATGAAAAAGCTATTGCCGAGGAGCCGTTGGTACGGATCATTCTGACTGTCATTCCGATTCTCGGGCAATTCAGCGCTCCGCGCCTGGAGTTCCTTCTGCGTCGCAACCACGCAGTGCACCGCATCCACCACGCTGGCAAACTCTTCGAGGAGGTTGTCACCCGGAGAGCCCACCACGCCGCCCTGGTGCTGCTTCACGAGATCGGAGATGATCTGCTTGTAGGCTTCGAGAGTCTTGACGGTGGCGGCCTCGTCGTCCAGCATCAGGCGACTGTAACCAGCCACGTCGGCGCTGAGGATGGCGGTGAGCTTGCGGTGAAAGCCTTTCTGTTCCATGCCGGCACCTCATTGGTCAGAAGGTTTGGCAAAATATAGGATGAGAGAGGTGAGCCTGAAATAAAACCCGGTGAGGTCCGAACCGCTTAGCGAAACCGGAGTCCGCTTCAGGTCCGGTGGAAGTGGGAAAATCTACAATTCAGGTGAAATATACCTTAGTCCGGGGCGAAAAATCAAATGAAATTGTGTCGGAGTATTTTGGTGGACTGCCTTAATCGAATCTTGGTCCAGACGGAATGTATTTTAGATTAACTGATTAAATATGCAGGTTTTGAAGATTGCAGATTGGGCTCAGGCTGATAGTGTTTTTAGATCATTCAATCTTT
>Ga0315286_10008143_pt1 | contig 10296 bp, 8 predicted proteins | sample YL17G10_0_MG_FD_205038 | JGI IMG/M metagenome (GOLD analysis project Ga0315286, IMG submission 205038) | Sediment microbial communities from Yellowstone Lake, YNP, Wyoming, USA - YL17G10_0 | ecosystem: Environmental > Aquatic > Freshwater > Lake > Sediment | place: USA: Wyoming | collected...
CCCGCGCCCGCGGACGCACATCAGAGGCCATCAAGCGGCTGATCCGCCTCCAGCCTCGCATCGCGCACATCATCCGCGACGGCGTTGAACTCGAGGTGGCGACGCGCGAGGTGTTGAAAGGCGACGAGGTGATCGTCCGGCCCGGAGAACGCATCCCGGTGGATGGGGAGGTTCTCGAGGGCGCGTCCGCGGTGGACGAGTCGATGCTGACCGGCGAGTCACTGCCGGTCGAGAAGGGTCCCGGCGCGACCGTGTACGGGGCGACCATCAATGCGACTGGCGCGTTCAGGTTCCGCGCGATGCGTGTTGGTGCCGAGACGGCACTCCAGCAGATCGTCCGCCTGGTCCGCGACGCGCAGGCGCGGCGTGCGCCGATTGCGCGGCTGGCCGATGTCATTTCCGGCTACTTCACCCCGGCGGTGCTCGCGATTGCCGCTCTCACCTTCGTGCTGTGGTTTGCGCTGACGCCGCCTGAGACAAGGCTGACGCAGGCGCTGGTCAGCGCCGTCGCGGTCCTGATCATCGCCTGCCCGTGCGCGATGGGGCTGGCGACGCCGACCGCCATTCTCGTCGGCACCGGCAAGGGCGCGGAGAAGGGGATTCTGATCCGCGGCGGCGACATCCTCGAACGCGCCGGCGCGATCACGACCGTGGTCCTGGACAAGACCGGGACGATCACCAACGGGCGGCCTTCGGTCACCCACGTCATTCCCGCACCGGGCCAGACGTCGGGATCCGGCGAGCCGGACCTGTTGTCGCTGGCTGCCTCGGCCGAGCAGGGTTCTGAGCACCCGCTCGCGCGAGCCATTGTGCGCGAGGCGCTGGCGCGACGACTCGCGCTGACGCCGGCCTCGTCTTTCGAGGCGCTTCCCGGCCAGGGCATCCTTGCGGCCGTGGCCGGCCGAACCGTCTCGATCGGCAACGACGCCTTGATGCGCACGAACAGCGTTGATGTCATTCCCCTGGCCGCAGAAGCCGGCCGTCTCGCATCGCTGGGCTGCACGGTGATGTACGTCGCCGCGACGCCTCCGGGATCGGGCGAGGCTTCCCCACTGTCGCTCCTCGGCGCCATCGCGCTGGCCGACACGCCGCGCCCCGAGGCGCGCGCGGCCGTTGCACGCCTCAAGGCGCTCGGTCTGGATGTCGTCATGCTCACCGGCGACCACCGCCACACCGCCGAGGCGATCGCCGCGCAGGTGGCGCCAGGCGGTGAGATCGTCCGCATCGTCGCCGGCGTGCTTCCCGATCGCAAGGTGGACGAGGTGAGGCGTCTGCAGCTGCAGGGCCGCCTGGTCGCGATGGTGGGCGATGGTATCAACGACGCGCCCGCGCTTGCGCAGGCGGATGTCGGCGTGGCGATGGGATCGGGCACCGACGTCGCGCTCGAAGCGGCCGACATTGCCCTGATGCGGGCCGACCTGAATGGCGTGGCGGATGCGATTCTGCTCTCGCGCAGAACGCTGCGGGTGATCCGGCAGAACCTGTTCTGGGCGTTCTTCTACAACGCCCTGGGAATCCCGCTCGCCGCCGGCGCGCTCTATCCATTCACCGGCTGGCAGCTCAGCCCGATGATTGCCGCCGCCGCGATGTCGCTGTCGTCCGTGTCCGTGCTCACCAACAGCCTGCGCCTCCGCCGCGGGTGAGAAGAGGGGGCCTCTCTGGATGCCGGCGGACGCCCGCATGACGCATCACATTGATAAGCCTCGCCCCGCGTGTGCCTTCCGAACCCAGAATCCCTGGCACGCCGCAGCCGATGGCGAAGGCGGCCCGAAGCCCGAATCCCGTCTTCCTGCTGACTACTGACTACTTCCCATATAATCCTCTCCGTGGAGACGTCACGCCAACCAGCCCAGGCGCGCGCCGATGCGTTTGCCAAGTTATTCGAAGCGGTCCACGAGGGCGTGTACATCGGCCTCTTCGACAGACGAGGAGCCCGGACGCTGGCGGCCAACCCCTTCCTGCGCCTGATCTTCGGTTATCCGGCCGAGACGCCCGAAGAATCAGTTCGGCCATTCGATCTCGATCGGTTCACAGACGAGGGCGCGCGCGGCGTGTTCCTGGATCGCCTCACCCGCGAAGGCGCCGTCACCGACTACCTGTTGCGGTTGCTGCGGGCGGATGGCACCGCGATCTGGGTCGAGGTCACCGCGCATGCTGCCGACGCCGAATCTGGTGAGGCGCTTCGGATTGAGGCATTCGTCCGGGATGTGAGCGACCGCAAGAGACTCGAAGACCAGTCGCGCGACCTCTACAACCAGTTGCTGCAGGCCGAGAAGATGGCCGCGCTTGGCACCACGATCTCCGGCGTCGCGCACGAATTGAACAACCCGCTCGCGACGATCCTCACGTGGGCCGAGCGTCTCACCCAGCGCGACATCGACCCCCAGGCGCGCCGGGGGCTCGAGACCATCCTCGGCGAAGCCGAGCGCGCCGCGCGCATCGTCCGCAACCTGCTGACGTTTGCGCGCAAGCGGCATACCACGCGGACGATGGTCGACTTGAATCAGGTGGTGCGCGAGACGCTGGCGCTCCGATCGTACGAGCAGCGGGTGACCAACATCACCGTGATTGACGCGCTCGCGGCCGGCATTCCCCTGGTCTTTGCCGATCCGCATCAGCTTCAGCAGGTGCTGCTCAATCTCGTCATCAACGCCGAGCAGGCCATGCTGACCGCGAACGGCCGCGGCACGCTCGTCGTGAGAACCTGGCAGGATCCCGAGCTCGAGTCGATCATGCTCGAAGTGAACGATGATGGGCCGGGCGTGCCGGAAGAAGTGCGGACGAAGATCTTCGACCCGTTCTTCACGACGAAGGAGGTGGGCAAGGGAACCGGGCTTGGTCTGACCGTCGCTTACGCCATCGTGCAGGAGCACGGCGGGCGCATGTGGCTCACATCAGGGAGTGACCAGGGAGCGTCGTTCTATATCGAATTGCCGGCGACAGGCGGAAAGCTGAAGGCGGGCGTGCCGGGTGCGTCCGGATCGGGGTCGGGGTCTGGGTCTGGCAGCGTCGGTGGATCGCTCAATGCGCAAGGCCAGGCGCTGGCGCTGGGCCAGCCGGAAGACACACCGCGGCTTGATGCGCAAGCTGTGCTGATTGTGGAGGACGAGACCGCGCTGGCGACAGCGATGGCCGAGTCGTTCGCCGATGCCGGCTATCTCGTCGATCGCGCGGGCGATGGCGAGGAGGCACTCGCGCGGCTCGATGGCGGCCACTACGACATCATCATTTCCGATCTGAAGATGCCTCGCATGGACGGGATTCAGTTGTTTGGCGCGCTGCGCGAAGGCTACCCGGAGATGACCGCGCGCATCCTCTTCGTCACCGGTGACGTGATTGGCACAGACGCCGAGCGCTTCCTGGCCGAGAGCGGGTGCCGCTGGCTTGCCAAGCCGTTCCGGTTGAACGAGCTCATGCGCGCCGCGCGCGAGGTGATGGCGACGTAACCCTGCCTTCTTCCCACGTGACTGCCCTCACCTTCTGTGTCAACATTCTGACAACCCGGGTCAGTTAAAGCCGCGTAGGGGTAGCCCCCCGTGGCTCCCCAGCGTCTTCCTTCGTGACTGCCCTCACCTTCTGTGTCAACATCCTGACAGTTAGAACCTGTTCAAGGTCTACCCGTTGCCGTTCGTGGTCGCCCGGAAGCTATCGATGGCCGAAAAACACATCCTGTTTGTCGAAGATGAAGCGGCGCTGCGCCAAGCCGTGGCCGAGCAGTTGACCGATCGCGGGTACCATGTGGAGCAGGCCGGTTCTGGCGAGCAGGCCATCGCCCGTCTCGCCGAGTTTGCGTTCGACATCGTGATCACCGACCTCAGGCTGGGTGGCGATGCCGATGGCACGCGCGTGTTGGACGAGGCGCGCGCGCTCTATCCCGACATCATCGGCATCATCATCACCGGCTTCGGCACTGTGAAGGATGCCGTTGAGGCAATCAAGCGCGGCGCGACCGACTTCATTCAGAAGCCGTTTCAGTTCGACGAACTTCTCCACATCATCCATACCGCGCTGGAGCAACGGCGGCTGCGCGCGGAGAATGCGTATCTGCGGCGGCAGCTCGAGGAGCGCTATCGGTTCGAGGGCATCATCGGCAAGAGCACCGTGATGCGCGAGCTGTTCCAGCTGCTCGAAACCGTCGCGCAGACCAGCAGCACGATTCTGGTCACCGGCGAGACCGGCACTGGCAAGGAAATGGCCGCACGCGCCATTCATCACAACAGCCCGCGGCGGGCGCAGCGATTCGTGGCCATCAACTGCGGCGCGATTCCCGAGACGTTGCTCGAGGCCGAGCTGTTCGGCCACGTCCGCGGTGCGTTTACCGGCGCCGTCGCGACGCGTGCCGGCCGCTTCGAGGAGGCGAACCGCGGCACGCTCTTCCTCGACGAGGTGGGCACCATGACGCCCGCGCTGCAGATGAAGCTGCTGCGCGTGATCCAGGGGCGCGAGGTGCAGCGGCTCGGCGATACCGGCGTCATCAAGGTCGACGTGCGCATCATTGCCGCCTCCAACAACGACCTGGCGAAGATGGTCGCCGAGGGCACGTTCCGCGAGGATTTGTTCTACCGGCTCAATGTCATCCCCGTGCAGATGCCGCCGTTGCGCGATCGCAAAGATGACATTCCGCTGCTCGCGCAGCATTTTCTCCTGCGCTACGGCGCCGACCTCGCGCGGGATCGGGAACTTCAAGCCGGGGACCGCGATCCATCTGCGCGGACAGCCAGGGACCGTGATCCGGCCGCACGGGATCGCGAACTTCAGGTCAAGGATCGCGAGCCGTCCACACGGGAGCGCGAGTTGCCGGCGTTGGGCATCTCGCAGGAAGCGCTCCGCCACCTCATGTCCCACTCGTGGCCGGGCAATGTGCGCGAACTCGAGAACGCCCTCGAGCGGGCCGTCGTCCTGTGCGGGGGCCGCCGCGTGATTGAGGTGCGCGATCTGCCGCCGGCCATCCAGGCCGCTGGCGCCGCGATCGCTCCGATCGAGGTGGCCCTCCCCGAAGAGGGCTTTGACCTGCCTGGTTATATCGACAAGCTTGAGCGCGAGGTGATTGCGCGTGCGCTCGACAAGACCGGCGGGAACAAGGGCGCCGCCGCCAAGTTACTCAACTTGAAGCGGACGACGCTCGTGGAGAAGTTGAAGCGGCTGGAGCGGGCGGATCAGGGCGAGGCGGAATAGAGGGTCTGGGTCTCTTTCTCCGTAGCCCGGGGTCTTCAGACCCCGGGGACCAGAATCACACCTTCGGCTTGGCCGGCCCGAGGTTCCGGCGCTTCCAACGCTTGCGCGCCTCGCCCGGCGGCAGTTTGTAGCGGTCCCTGGAATCTCGGTGTTCGCCGCCCGGGCGCCAGTCTTTGGACCGTCGCGGCGCACCCGTTCCTGGCGCCGCAGATCGGGGCCGTGGGGCAGTTCGCGGCTTGCGATCGAGGTCACCTGGTCCGGGACGGTCCGGCTGGCCGCGGTCGCCGCTCGGCCGTTCGTCTTGAGGTTGTCCGTCGTGGGATTGTCCGTCTGGAGGCCGCGCTTCTCGTGCGCGTTCTTCGCGCGCCCGCGCCTCGTGGTACAGCCGTTCGCGTTCCAGCCGCCGCTTCTCGCTCGCCTGCTCGGGCGAATCCCACAGCGTCCCGCCCGAGAACCACTTCATGATGGCGCCCGGGTTCTTCTTCTTCAGCTGGTTGAAGGTCGGCAGCAACTCCGCCTGCTCTCGCGTGCGGAATGATGTCGGGGTGCCGTCGAGAATGATCGTCCAGTAGGCGAAACGCGGTGGCATCGGTACACCATATACGAAACCGGCCGCCCCCGCGTCGTGCGCGGTGGCCGGCCACAGGCCCCCTCGGTTCTCGCCGACCTGTCAGCGTTCCGCATTGGGCCGGCGCAATCACTCCGCGAGTGATTATCTGTCGTCTCCAGGTCTGGCGAGGCTGGCGATGAGATCCTCGAGCGAGACGAATGTGACGCTCAGCGGTCCATACCTCCGCGTGTATGGATGCGCACCGCAGAGATCGGCGGTCACCACGAACGATGCCCCATCAGGGTACGCGGTGCGGAAGATCTTCATCGCGGCCGGGTCAAACTCGCTTGCCGACCACTTGCATTCAATGGCCACGGGCGGCTTGCCGCGGCGCGCAATCACGAAGTCCACTTCTGTGCCGTGTTTTGTCCGCCAGTATCGGATCGGGTCGCGGCCGACGTGGGCCTGCAGTTCGGTGAACCAAACGCAATACTGTTGACGTTAATGACGAGAAGAACTTACCGATCCTGTTACTGGCACGCCGAACAGCCGATTGAACGCCACGATGAAATTCACTACAACGACATGTCAACCAGCTCGGGATGCGCAGCCATCCAGGCACGGACCGCGACGACGGCCGACTCTACGTCGCTCAGTTTCGACACGCAAATGTCGAAGAGTTCGGCCCGTGAGACCTCGGCATAGAAGTGAACCATCCGGTTGCGATAACCGGCCATCTTGAGCCAGCGCAGCGCGTCGGCTTCGTCTATTACACCGTGATCGGCGAGGTAGCGCGGGATGTCCCGGTACTCGGCAGTCGGTTGCCCGAAGGCCTTGGCCAGCACGTGGCGTCCCAGATCGAGCAGGGCTTCCAACGCACGCCGCAGATACGACTCTGCAGCCGCCGGGGTCCGCGGATCCGCATCAAAGGCCTCGATCGAGTCGAGGGGCAGCGCCCGGATGCCGGCCAGCATGGCGTCGATCCAGGCGATTCGTTCGGCGACGACGCTGGCACTCACACGGGAAGGCGTCATGGCGTGGTCGCCAGCAGGTGCGCCCGACGCGCCCGCTCGAAAGGCGCCAAGTCGCCGGCGCGCCGCAGAACATACAATTGGTAGTTGGCTTCGCGCACCCGATCACGCGCAAAGAGGAGTTCGCCCGACACGGCAGCAAGGGCGAGAAACGGCGGCGCTTCGGGCAACACGATCAGGTCAACCCGCGGTGCGGCGAACACATCTTCGAATGCGGCGGTCATCAAGACCCGCTCGTCAACGCTCCAGATCCGCCCGGGTTCGGGGAGTGCGGCCAGATCCAGGTCGGAGGCACCGCCCCCGGGAAACGTCCCGCGGCCGTCGACATACGCCAGGGCTTCACGCGCCCGACTCCCGAACGCGTACAGCACGTCGATGCCAAACTGCGCGGCTATCGCGGCGACGTGGTTGGCGGCCTCTGCCGGCCCGCAGTTCCATTCTCCTCGAGGGCGGGATGGCGGCAGTGTCTTGGCCATGGGTCTTTCCCCTTGCTTCGGGAATGCGTGCCGCTGATTGTAGCCTGAATCAAGACCAGCGAACCTGGTCTCGATCCGAGATGGTCTCGATCCGAGATCCTGCAGTGAGGGATGCGACCATATCGTTCAGCTGGTTGTCGTAGAAGTACAGCCCCGTCAACGCGTGATTTGATTTCGGCTGTTTCGGCCTCTCCTCGATCGACGACGCCCTGCCCCGCTTGTCGTACCTGGCGTCAGGCGATGGTCGCGGCGCGTTCGCGCAGCAGGTTGGCATAGCGCGCACGGTATAAGGCGCCGAGCGGCGTTCGCAACACGAATTCGATCGAACTGTCCCGCAAAGCCACGATGCGTGCAAGTTCCCGTGCGATCGAACGAGCCGGCAACCCATAGTACTTCCCGTACTCCTCCCAATCCGTGCGCCTCAACCCATCCTGCTTGCCGACAACCGGCAGAGCAAGACGGTCATCGGGCAGGACAAGCCGGGTGCACAGCAGATCGTAGGCCGGTGACAATTGGACGATGCCGTCGACGCCCGTCAATAACGAAAAATTCTTCAGGTGCGCATCGCCATTACCCGTCCACCAGCAGAAGACCATCTGGCGAAAGAGTCTCAGACTCTCGATCGCTGGCTCGGTGGCGTATCGCGTGACGAGTCGCGCGCACAGTTCCGCAGACCCGTCGTACTTCCGTTTCGGAGGATATTCCGCCAACTGGCAGAAGTCCTACTACCGCGTCATGCCAATGCGTCGTTCCCGACCGGGGTATTTGGGGAGATCGCCGAGCCTGCCGGCGCTCGATCGTCTGGATGAAGATGTTCGCCGCGAGCATTGATTCGTGCGTGCCCGTGTCGAGCCACGCGAAGGCGTGTCCCATGCGTTCGACGGTGAGTTGCCCGCGCTCCAGATAGAGCCTGTCGCGGGTCAGGTACTGTTACACCACCAGGATGCCTGCGTCGAGCACGTCGAATCGCACCCGGGGGTGCCGCGCGCGAAGCGAACAGCGCTCCCACCGCGTTTCCAGATCCTGGCGCACCGCATCGCGTTCCCCACGAGACAACTGGCGCCACTTCACTTCGGCCACCAGAAGCCCCTTCGGGTCGTCGGGGTCCGGCGCCACCAGGTCGAGCTCAAGGCCTTTCTCCCAGTAGCGCTCGGCGCCAGGGAACCGCGCCCGGCAGTAGTCCTCGAACACCGTTGACGCATGGTCGTGCACCAGCGCCTGACGATCGCCCACCGAGTATGTTGCCCATCTGGTGCGGTGCGGCGAGTACACGCGAAACCAGAATCGGATGGTCGGGTCCTGGATCCGGTAAAGCGTCTTCTTGGTCGATCTGACGCTCTCGCCAAACGGCACCGCACGTGCGAGGAGCGAAGTGTCGAGCAACAACTGCAGCAGCCGCGAGAGGTTCGACTGCGGCGTGCCAAGCCTCGATGCGATTTCGGACGGCCGCTCGGCACCCCGCCCAACCGCTTCGAGTACCGCCAGCGCGTTGAGGCCCGCCACGCCTTCGTCGCGCAGAATCCGCTGCGGCTCCTGTTCCATGTAGGGTGCCAGGTCGAAGTACAGGGCGTCGGCCAGCGCCAGCGTGTCCTGGCCGGGTTCGACAAACTCCCAGTAGCGGGGAATTCCACCAACGCAGGAATAATTCTCGAAGGATGCCATTCTTCCAGGGTCTTGCCCGCACGCCTGGCAGAACGCGGCGTAATCCATCGGATCGACGCGCAGGAGTTTCTGGGCTCGCCCGTACAAAGGGGCCGCCCGATTGAGAAACAAGTCGTGCATCATGCGCGTGCTCGATCCCGACAGGATGAGCAGGCAGCCGGCTGGGAGCCCCCGGTCGAGCCACTTCTGCAGTTGGCTGGGCAGCGATCGGTCGGCTGCCGTCAGGTAGGGGAATTCGTCGAGACACAACACCCACTGTTGACGATGCAGCGCGAGGATTTCGAACAACTCGGGCCAGGTCCGGGGCACGAGTCGGGTTTCGAGGTGTGGTTGCAGATCGAGGAACACCTGTTCGAGTTGCTGATCGCGCAGCGCCTCGATCGCCTGGCTGTATAGACCGCTTCGCGTCTCAAGCCAATGCCGCAGCAGTCGGGTCTTGCCTACTCGGCGGCGGCCACATACCACCAGCAACCCGCCGCGGTTGGCGGCCGCGGCGAGCTCCTGCTGTTCACGTTCACGATTGACGAAAGGAAGTTTCACCGCTTCCAGTGTGTCGCGTTTAATGATGTGCGTCAAGCATAATGTTTAACAGGCATCGTTTAATTCGGGCTGAAATGAGGTCTGCTGTCACGTCCGGCGTACCGAAACCGGCCGCCCCCGCGTCGTGCGCGGTCAGGCGGCCACCGGTGGCACGATCACTCCGGGAGTGCCTGGCGCGGCTCCAATAGACCTCGGCCCGGCGTCTACATTCTGAAACGAGAACTCTGATTGTCCGTGCCGAAAGCATCATGGGCACGCCGGCACTCGTCGGCAACGACGGTGGTCAGATAGTTCCAGAAATCAGGGCTGTCAACTGTTTCTGCGACCAGCGCTGCCGGGAGGAAGCGTCGCATTTCCTGCCGGAAATCAGCGTGCGTCCTGGGAGTACTCCGGAGGGCCTGTTGGCGCTCGGCCAGCAGCCCGAGAAACCGCTGCCAGTCACACCCGCGGTCGTTTAACTTCCTGGGGATCAATTCCAGCGGCATCATCACACCTTGCTGGTGGAGCCAGGTGATGTCCCAGAGGTCGCGATTCTTCAGACGGTTTGGCCGCAGGGCAAGGGCGACCAGCTTGTCAGCCAGTATCTCCTCGCGGCTCTGCGCCTGAACAATCAGTCCATTGGTCCCCATGTCGACGCCGTACTGATTGCGCAACATCATCGGGCGGGGCTGGTAGCTGGGGATGGCGTAAATATCAATATGGATCCGCTGTGCTGGCTGGTCGGGCTGCTCGGGCCGAGTCTGCAGCTTCAATTTCCAGGTATCAACGTTCCCCGTTTCGCGGGCGGGCTCGCCGACTTCAACGCGCAATCCGTACTTGCGCTGAAGACGGTCGATCAACACCGCGGCCAGATCGGATAACC
>Ga0315286_10008145_pt1 | contig 10296 bp, 6 predicted proteins | sample YL17G10_0_MG_FD_205038 | JGI IMG/M metagenome (GOLD analysis project Ga0315286, IMG submission 205038) | Sediment microbial communities from Yellowstone Lake, YNP, Wyoming, USA - YL17G10_0 | ecosystem: Environmental > Aquatic > Freshwater > Lake > Sediment | place: USA: Wyoming | collected...
CTTTTGGACGAATGCCTTACCAGATGCATCCGTTCCTTTTCAAGGAACGTGTCCACGGTCCAGAATCTGGCCATGCAGATGGAGGCCAGCTCTTCGATCCGTTCACTGGAGATGTGTTTGGACCTGAATATCGAGTGCATCTCATCATAACGATTCCAGTCGGTTTCAAAGATCAGTCCTTGGGCATTCAAATCCTCATAGAACCGAGTGCCGGGAAATGGCGTTGCGACGCCGTAGGCTGCGCTCGTAAGCCCTATCTTCTTGGCATAAGTGGGAAATTCCAATATCTGGTCTTCGGTCTGATCGGGGAGGCCGATGACAAATGTCCCGCCGGCATTCCCGCCCCATCTTTTTATGTTGTTGATCGCTTGGATGTGCACGTCGGTACTCAGGCCTTTGGAGATGGACTCGATGTCCTTCATGTTCGGACTCTCTATGCCCATCTCGAAACCCTCTATCCCCACCGCAATCATTTTCCGCACGATGTCAGGGTGCTTCGCCATCGAGTCGGCCCGCACCTTGACGCCGAAGCGTATGTCGAGCTCGTGCTGCGCCAAGAGGTCACACAGCCGCTCCACCCGCTCTGGTCTCCCCAGGAAATTAGGGTCGGTGACATCTATGCTAAGGGGGTGGTGATGGTGGAAGGAGACAATTTCCAAGATCTCCTCCATCACATTCTCGGGAGAGCGGAAGCGCTGATGGCCTTTGCTCATGGTTGGTTCGCAGCAGAAAGTGCATCTGCCAAAACACCCTCGAGATGTCGTCAGGACGTCGAACTCTCGGTCTCGCAACAACCTTGTAAAATAGGTATGCTTCCTAAGGTGCCGTGCGGGGAAAGGTAGGCTGTCCAGGTTCTTAATGAACTCTCGATCGGGGTTATGGATTATTTGCCCGTTCTTGCTGTACGAGACCCCCGGCACGCCTTGCGGTCCTCCTTTATCGACCAGCTCCCGCATGGTGATTTCGCCCTCTCCACGGACTACCAGGTCCACCTGGGGCTGCGATAAAAGCTCATCTGGGATGGCTGTGGGATGATATCCACCCAATAAGGTCACGGCCCCTCGACCCTTGGCCAACCGCGCGATTTCCAGGCCTTCGCTATGCTCCGTGGCTGACATCGTTATCCCCACAAGGTCAGGGTCCAGGGCTATCAAGGACTCCTTGACAGCCTCTTCAAAAGGCCTATGCTCCATCTCAAGGTCCAAGATGGTCACATGCTCTACGATATCCTCCACCATGGCAGCAATATATTCAAGCCCAGTAGGGATCAGGTCGAATGCATAAGAGAGGCCGTGTCTGCCAGAAGGTTTGACCAAAAGAACTCTCTTGAATGACATGCTGAGCTCACCTATCACTGCCCGATAAGAGCCACCCTTATTAATACCATACCAAAATGACCCGAAATGGGTCGCGTTACGATGACTCCAATACCCGTTGGGTATTTTTGATGAGATTTGGCATGTACTCGCCCCCGTTGCTACAGAAGAAAAATAGTGATATGACGGGTTTTGGTTAATCTCCAGCTCATCTCGGATAATATCTGACGGAAGACAGCCTAATTATATAAAATAATTAATATTAATGTGTGCGGTTGGATAAAAGGGCCGAATTAATGCCCCCAGCCGATATGTCTAGAAACCGCTGCTGCCAAGCTCGGCTCCTATAGGATCTTCAGACCAAAATCGCCCTGATCTATTTCCCCTTGCTCTTCTTCTTGACTCTCGGATCCTTCTTAGGTTTCTGGTCCTTGGTCTTCTCTCCGCTTCCAAATCCGGACTTGCCCTTATTCTTGGCCATTTATTTGCCTCATGCATTCATTGGAAGGTCTGACTACTAACGAATTGTGGTCGAATACATCGAATTCGATAATTAGCAAGGCAGTGCACGACTAATTCAAATCTAGGAGCTGGCATTCCTCTTATGATCCTTCTTTAGAAGACATAGATGGTCATTAAGAAGTGGAATTCCAACAATGGGAGGAAAGCCTACCATGGGTTGCAGGCATGGCCTCACAACCAAGACATGCTCCAGGGCATGAAGAACGGTCTGACGAAGACGCTCCCTGGCCTGAACGATTTCTCTATGGGCGGCCAGTACTCCATGGGCATGGTTGGCCTGATGACCGCGGCGCTGTGCGGCTGGAACCTGATCAAGGATGTCGGTAGGAAGGAGGGCAGGCGCTTCACGACAAGACTGGCAACCTGAGGCAGGGACTTCAAATAAACTCAGGAGAAGTCTTAAGTGACCCGAACCACCTCTCGCGGCCGTTCCGTTAGCAAGGGGCTATCCAAATGTCGGACATGATGCGCTGGGACCTGGGTCAGCTGGTCCAGAGGGATGACGAGGCGTCGATAATCAAGAACTTGGGGGAGATGACCTCCGCCGCCGAAGTGCTCCATGACAAATATGCGGGAAAAATGACCCACCTGGGAGCCAGCGGTCTGCACGCGCTGCTCGAGGCCATGGACGAGTTCTTCCTCAAGTTCGAGGGACCGATGAGCTATGCCATGCTGCGCTACTCGGCGGACTCCACCGACCAAGTGTCCAAGCGGCTGCACGACGCGGCCCGCAATGCCTCGGTGAAGACCGGGCAGGCCTTGGCCTTCTTCGAGCTGGAGCTGGGAGCGCTCTTGAAAGAACATCGGAAGCTCCCCGAGCACGAGCTGTTGGCGGAGTACCGGCACTTCCTGGAGCGCGTGCTCTTGCGCGCCCCCCATGTGCTGTCCGAGACGGAGGAGAAGCTGGTCATGGCCAAGGACCTCAATGGCACCTCCGCCTGGAGCCAGTTGCAGGGCGATTGGCTGGCCACCCGGACCTTCAGGATCAAGGTGAAGGGCGAGGAGAAGGAGCTGCCTTACGGGGAGATCATATCCTTCTACTCAAACCCCGACCGGGAGCTCAGGAGGGAAGCGAACCGAATCGTATATCATGGACTGGGGAAGGACGAGATCGTCTGGTCCTCGGCCATCCGCGCGGTGTGCGCCGACCACCTCACCATGTGCCAATGGCGCAAGTACCCCACGCCCATGTCCCAGAGCCTGCTCTCCAACGATGTCGAGGCGGAGGCGGTGAAGGCGCTCATGAGCACCATCGAGAAGCATGTGGGCCTCTACCGGCGATATCTCAATTTCAAGGCCAAGCTGATGGGGCTGCCGAAGCTGGGCAACTGGGACGTCATCGCGCCCTTGCCCGGACTGCCGGACCGTAGCTTCACCTGGGACGAGTCGCGGAGCATCGTGGTGCAGGCCTACTCCAAGTTCGACCCCGAGTTCGGCCATTGGGTGGAGGAAATGTTCGACCAGCGCCATATCGACGCGGAGGTCCGCAAGGGAAAGGTCTCCGGGGCCTTCTGCAATCAATGGCTGGTAGGGAAGGGCGCCTACGTGCTGCAAAGCTTCAACGGCCGCATGACGGACGTCTACACCCAGGCGCACGAACTCGGACATGCGGTGCACGCCTATCTGTATAGCCGGGCGCAGCAACCCTGCAATGCGGATCCGGGCAGCTGCATCGCCGAATGCGGCAGCATCTTCGGGGAGCTGCTGCTGACCGACCAGCTATTGAGCAGCGCCAAGACCAAAGAGGAGCGGCGGGCGGTGCTGGCAGTGGTGCTGGACGAGTTCGGCATGGCGGCCTTCCAGGTGAGCGCCAGGGTGTGGTTCGAGCAGGGCATGTACGACGCCATCAGCGCCGGGCGGTTCCTGGACGGGGAGACCGTGTCGGAGCTGTGGACCGGGGCTCGGGACCGCATCTACGGGGACGCGATGGAATGGCTGCCAGAGATGAAGTGGGAGTGGACCATGAAGCTGCATTACTACATCCCCAACTACCGCTTCTACAACTACCCCTATGTGTTCGCGCAGCTGTTCGTCTTCGCCCTCTACCGCCTTTACCAGGAGCAGGGGGTCGAGTTCGCGCCTAAGCTGAGGAGCTTGCTGGCCGCCGGTTCGAGCCGTTCCCCGCAGGAGCTGGCACAGGAGCTGGGCTTCGACCTGTCGTCCGAGGAATTCTGGGAGAAGGGCATGCTGCAGGCGGAGGAGTTCCTCGCCATGCTCGAGGCCACCCTCTGATCATGCGGCAGGGAAAAATGAAAGGTCCTACGGGACCGGACACAAGAAAGGTTTATTATTCATCAAGCCTTCAGACCGAACCTAGTGGCCGGGATGGGGTAGCCTGGTTATCCTGTGGGACTGTGGATCCCTAGACCCGAGTTCAAATCTCGGTCCCGGCCCCTTTCTTCCGTTTTGGTCCCTGCCAGCTACCTTTTTATTTAGGCGTAATTGGAAGGCCTTGACCGGCAGCATGCCCTTCATGAAGGTGACGGATGTGACCAACCGCCCCAACCAAAGGGCTCCTCGATGAAAGAATTCTTGCGATGGACCTAGATGCCCATGAGGAAGGCCATCGCCACCATTGCCACTAAGATGAGGGGATACACCTAGGCGCCCTCGAGCATCAGATCCACCGTTTGATGAATGGAGGACTTGGAAAAGCGAGTCCTGTCATGGGCTGCTCTCGAGGATGATGAGAGCGCGTGGCTATACCTTTAATACATTAGGCTGGATATTCGTTTTCAGGTTAGCCTATGTCATGGAACGGTCCGCTCAACAAGATCGACGATTACCGCTGGGAGATCCCCCAGTCTTACAAGCATTGCATGCGCACCAGCGCCGTCATCTTCGCCGACGAGAAGATGATCCGTTCCATCCGGGAGGACAACGCCCCGGAACAGGCGGCCAATGTGGCTTGCCTTCCTGGCATCGTGGGGAAGGCGCTGGCCATGCCCGACATCCATTGGGGCTATGGGTTCCCCATAGGGGGGGTGGCCGCCATGGACGCGGAGGAGGGAGTGATCTCGCCAGGAGGCATAGGCTTCGACATCAATTGCCTTTGCGAAGGCTCGAAGATAAGCACGGACCTTGGCGGATGGATGGGGATTGAAGATTTCGAGCGGGAGTTCGCGACGGAGTTCCAGGCGAACGGATTCACGGTTGGGCTGATGGGGTCGAAGATCCGAGTGAAGACGCTGGGAGACGGACTTTCGACGAAGCGACCATCAGCCTTCTTGAAGAAGACGAGTGACAAGAAAACGTTTAGGATCACAACGAAGACGGGTCTCAAGCTCCAATGCTCCGAGGATCATCCACTGCTGACGAGGTTTGGTATGAAAGAGGCCGCGCGCCTGAAGAAGGGAGATGAAGTGGCGGTTAACTTCTTCGAAGGAGTGGAATTGGATCCGAGGGTAGACAGGAGGGAGATCCTGCTGGCGAAGATATTCGGCTACATGCTTGGGGATGGCTCACTCAGCCGGACCGGAAAGAGGCTCAATGCCTGCGCTTACGGAGAGAAGGCGGACATGGAGAGGATGAAGAAGGATCTGAGTGAGCTCGGCTACAATTCAGAGGTCTACTTGAGGACGAGGGCGCACGCTATTCCTACGCAGTATGGTCTCGTGGAATTCGTCGCGACGAGCGCGGAGCTTCACGTGCACTCGCGTGCCTTCTCCAACCTGCTCATCGAGAGAGGGATGCCAGTTGGACGAAAGACGATCGCGGACTTCAGGGTGCCCGGTTGGATAATGACCGCGGCTCCAACGATCAAGAGGGCTTTCATCGCGGGTCTATTCGGCGCTGAACTGACTGCTCCCACGACGATAACCAAGACCGGATTCGCCATCCCCACTTTCGCACAGAACAAGAACGATGAGCACATGCAATCGGCGAGGCAATTCTTCATCGATCTTATCCTGATACTCGAGGAGCTCGGTATACAGACGATCAAGATCAGCCAGAGGAAGGAGCATTACAACCAGCGTGGACAGACATCGAGGATAAGGCTGCTGATCAGCGCGAATGAGGACAACCTGTTGAGGCTTTATCGCGAGATCGGCTTCGAATACTCTATAGGGAAGAGCAAGCGGGCCGAGGTCGCCGTCAAGTATATGCTGCTCAAGAAAGAGGCCAACTCGCGAAGGGTCAGGGCCGCAGAGAGGATCAAGGAACTTAAAAGGAAGGGGTTGAAGCTCAAAGAAGTGCAAAAACTCTTCGCGGACCATGATATCAACTCCCGGTTCGTCGAAAGACACTACTATGAGAACGCAGGACAAAGGATTCCGCTAGACTTCGTCTCATTCGAGGACTTCTCGGTAGCGGAGCGCAAACAACTGGAATCGACAGGCGTTCTCTTCGACGAGATAGCTGTCATCGAGGAGATCTCATACCGTGGATACGTCTACGACTTCACCGTCCCGGAGACGCACAACTTCATTGCGAACGGGATTGTGGTCTCAAACTGCGGGGTCCGCCTGGTGCGGACCAACCTGACCGTCAAGGACGTCAAGCCCGGGATCAAGGACCTCATCAACATCCTCTTCAAGAACGTGCCAGCGGGGCTCGGTTCCGAGGGTGTGACGGAGGTGGCGGCCGGCCAGATAGATTCCATCCTGCAGGAGGGGGCGGAATGGGCAGTGCACCACGGCTACGGCTGGGAGGAGGACCTGGAGGCCACCGAGGAGGGCGGCAGGATGAAGAACGCCGACCCCAGCAAGGTCAGCCGCAAGGCCAAGGAGCGCGGCATACCGCAAGTCGGTTCCCTAGGCTCGGGCAACCACTTCCTCGAGATCGACGAGGTGGACGAGATCTACGACATGGAAGCGGCCAAGGCGTTCGGCATCGGCCAGAAGGGGCAGATCACCGTCACCGTGCACTGCGGATCCAGGGGATGCGGGCACCAGATCGCCACGGACTACCTGCAGGTCATGGAGCGGTACATCAAGGAGTCCAAGCTGGAGATCCCCGACCGCCAGTTGGCTTGTGCCAGCGTGAAATCCAATGCGGGCATGGACTACTTCTCGGCCATGGCATGCGGGGCGAACTTCGCCTGGGCCAACCGGCAGATGATACTGCACTGGGTGCGGCAGTCCTTCGAGGAGCACTTCAAGCGTTCCGCAGAATCGATGGAGATGCACCAGGTATACGATGTGGCGCACAACATCGCCAAGCTGGAGGAGTACCAGGTGGAGGGGAAGAGAAGGAAGGTCTATGTGCACCGAAAGGGCGCCACCCGTTCCTTCCCCAAGGACCACCCCGATGTCCCCGCGAAGTACCGCAGCGTGGGGCAACCGGTCATCATCCCGGGGGACATGGGGGCGGGTAGCTATGTGCTGATAGGCACGGAACAGGTCATGAAGGAGGCCTTCGGCTCGACCTGCCATGGCGCAGGACGCCTCATGTCCCGGGCCTCCGCCACCAGGAAGTACAGCGTGAACGAGGTCCGTCAGCAGCTGGAGAGCCGCGGGGTCCATATCAGGGCGAGCACCAAGGACGGCATCCTGGAGGAGGCGCCCGGGGCGTACAAGAACATCGATGACGTCATCGCGGTGGTGAAAGGGGCCGGACTCTCCAAGCCGGTGGCGCGGCTCAGGCCGATTGGCGTGATGAAGGGCTAGCGACGCGATTTCCATTCGCCCTTCCTCAAGCCCTCGCAGCGGTGCTTCCGCACGGAGGGCCATTCTCCTCATTTCATTGAGGTGGTTCCCCGGTCCAAAATCCAGATACAACTGCTGGCCCCATCGCTCATTGTCCGTTGGTATTTGAAATGATGGCTGGCATCAACTGAGGTGATCATGCCTTTGATGAGCTCCTCGAATAACCGGCATGATTCTGGAGGGCCGGAGGAGAACGGGCACATGTCCATCTCCTTTATGGCGACTTCATTCGATCTGGCCACATCCCCCCCACGCTGCAGGAGGATGGCGTTCAGAGAATCGATCATCTCGCTGATCCCGATGCTGCGACCGAATGCCTTGGAGAACTCCCGGTGCAGCACTGGCCCCCATTTCACCCCCAGTCGGTACATCCTTTCTTTGAACAGATCGAAGGTCCTTTCTCCGCCTAGCAGATCGACGGCGGACCTGATGATGATCAACCAGAACTCACCTAGGTAGGCACGATAGTAACTGAGGGCCTCCTCTTCGGAAATGGGCACCAGGTCTTCTTCCCATTCTCGCAAGGGAAGCTCATTCAGGATGCTCGCGACCCCCATCGAGCTCGGCTTGAAGATCTGAGTGCAACAATCATCCTGCCCCGCAATGCAGGTCGTCATGATGAAATCCAGATCGCGGCCCAACGATTCCGCCATCCCTTTGCCCACCGAGATGCATTCCAGCATGCAGATCTCCGGTCCGCCCGATAGATGGCCGCAGCGCCTCACGAAGGCCACGCACCAATCCGCTCCAATCTTGACATCTGGCCTCCTTCGGAAGGCATTGTGGGCGAAAGACCATACCATGGCCATGGTCCGGGGGTCATCATTGTTCTGACCCAATCTCTCTTTGATGTTCGACGCGCCAGCGAACCCTGCATTATACCCATGGAGTGAGGTCGCGGAGAAGACCTTCTGTGGACCTTCCGACCTGACCAAATCTTCGAAGCAGGATAGGAGGCAATCCTTCAACAGATCGGTGGCCAGGACCAGATGATGGTTGGGATCGAATATCGGCTTGCTCTCGGGTGACATACCCCTTCGACTTCAATTTTAGAGTAATTCTGGACGATATAATGGTTCCTTCGTTCTTGATTATAAGGACTGCGGATCTGGTACTGCGGATTGGTGGCGGTTGCATCTTTTCTTCGGTTGGATCGGTCTTTCTGGCCCGTAGATCGTGGCCGGTTCTCCGAATTCGATGATACTAGATTGGCCATGTGACTGCCAAATCCTGCTCCTTATCATCCAGTAGAAATCGTGCAAAATGAGGACAGAAATCAATATATTCCCAGCGAAACATCTTTTTCTTATCAAGATTGGAGGAGATCTTGGGGAGAGAAAGAAATGGGGAAGATATTGTTCATCACCGGGCCGATCGGCCTGGGGCATGTGGCACGAGAGATGGAGATCGCCAAAGAACTGAGGAAGCTTGACCCAAGCGTCGAGATCTTCTGGTCCGCGGAGGAACCGGCAGCCTCGGTGTTGCGGTCGGCCGGAGAGAAGATCCCTCATTCCTTAGCCGAGGCCCAGAACACCACTGGCTTTGTGGACCGCGTCGCTGATGATTATTCGGTGAGCCTATGTACCATGTTCTTGAAGTGGCTCAAGACCTTCCCGGACCGAATGGCCTTGTACAAGAAGATCATGAAAGAGGAGGGTATTGACACCGTGGTGGGCGATGAGGCCATGGACGTCATGTTGACCTTGGTCAAGGAGCCGGGGCTCAAGGATTTCAAGTTCGTGTACCTTACCGATTTCTTCGGCGCCTATCAGGTGAAGATGAAACCCATGGAATTAATGGCCACGCGCATCTTCAACAAATCCTGGGGCAAGTTCATGGAGAACCCCGAGCTCTATGAGGAGTTCATCTTCATCGGAGAGAAGGAGGACATCGGCGAGGAGTCCTTGGGGGTGCTCCTACCCAATCGTAGGGATTTGGCATATAAATATGCGAAGTTCGTGGGACAGATATTGCCTTTCCGTCCAGAGGACTATATGGACCGGGAGGCGATGAAGCGCAAGCTGGGTTATGGCCAAGGACCATTGATAATTTGCACTGGAGGCGGGTCCTCAGCCGGCAAGCCGCTGTTGAACCTCTGCGCAAAGGCATATCCTATTCTAAAGAAGAGCATTCCAGATGTCCAGATGAAGATCGTGACTGGCCCTAGGATCTCGCCCCAGGAGATCGTCTCAGTGGACGGAGTCCAGGTGACGGGTTATGTCCCCAAGCTCTACGAGCACTTCGCCGCAGCCGACCTGGTCGTCACGTCAGGGGGCGGAACGAGCACGCTGGAGCTCACCGCTCTTCAAAGGCCGTTCTTGTACTTCCCCTTCCAGGACCATTGGGAACAGAACCACGATGTGGTTCGAAGATGCGAGCGATACGCGGCCGGAATCAAGATGACATATGATAAGACCACCCCTGAATCACTGAGCCAGGCGATCCAAGAGAACCTGGGGAAGAAGACCAGCTACCCCCAGGTTCCGCTCGAAGGGGCGGCGAAAACCGCCAAGCTGGTCCAGGAAGTGATGCAGACCAGTTGAGAGAGATGGAGGACGGGATCCAAGGAATACATAGGCAGGACCGAGAATGGCGTAACACCAAGGCTGGATAGGAATGGAGGTTCACCTTTTTGAGGTTGGATGAAGCCTGTATCAAACGAGAGAAGGACCTAGCCTTCTTCGTCACCCAAGGCCTGATGAACGCCGCGATACAGGCGAACGTCGATGCGTTGGGATTCGAAACCGCCTTTCGCGCGCTCGATAAGTACATCAGTCACAACGCGAAATGGTGCGTCACCACCGCTACCC
>Ga0315286_10008147_pt1 | contig 10296 bp, 5 predicted proteins | sample YL17G10_0_MG_FD_205038 | JGI IMG/M metagenome (GOLD analysis project Ga0315286, IMG submission 205038) | Sediment microbial communities from Yellowstone Lake, YNP, Wyoming, USA - YL17G10_0 | ecosystem: Environmental > Aquatic > Freshwater > Lake > Sediment | place: USA: Wyoming | collected...
CACTCGCGATCGTGTTCCTGTTGCTCGTCTCCAACTTCTTGCATGCTCAACAGCCTGCCACCACGCAACCGTCCCAAGTCTTCGCCAATTTCATCACTCGCACCCTTGCGCTCATCGAGCCGGCCGACAACACTCCCCCAAGAACCTTCTCTACTCGCCTGGTCATCACCCAAGCGGACGGCCTCCCCAATGACCTCCTGAACGCCACGCTTGACCTCGCCTATCAAGCGCCCGACCACCTGCTGTTAACGGCCAGTTATCGCAACCAAACCTACGCCCTCTGTCGAAACGCCCAGCAACTCTGGACCTATCTCCCCCAGAAGGGATTCGGCCTCATCGGCGACCGCAATCTCCCCCGCTTTGCCGGTGATCCCACCGACATCGACCGCACCGTCCTGCCCCCGTTCAGACTCCCGCTTTCGATCAAAGCCCAGGTCGTTGCCCTGCCGCTGCTCTGGCAAGTCGAACTCCTCGCCAACGACACGCTCTCGCTCACCCTCCCCAAAGCCGTTACCCAACTGATCAACCTGCCCTCCGCCAAGCTCGAACTGGTGATGCCCGATCCCGGCGCCTTCCCCACGCGCATCCGTTTCACCGATGGCAAGCGCATCAATGTCGAAATTGAGCTTCAAGACACAAGACTCACCGACCCATGGCCTGCCGACAAGTGGAAGCTCCAGCGCAAACCCAATGACAAGATCGAACAGGTCGCCCTGTCCCACCTCACCCGGTTCGTCGACGTCGCCCAATCCACCCTTCGCAACAACATCCCCACCCTCGGCCCCGCCACCGGCCAGCGCGCCTTGGTCGCCTCCACTGGCCAAGGGCGCCTGGAGATCTGGGACGGCACGCGGGTTCTTTTCCTCAAGGGTAGCCCAGAAGCCATGGGCCAGCAGCACGGCACACTCCTTAGACGCCAGGTTCGCGACGTCACCGACCGCATGCTCTATGGGGTCGGCGTCGCCAGCTCCTTCGCCAAAGGCTCCTGGTTCTTCACCGACATCGAAGGCGCTTACAAACGGCTCGAACCGCACATGTCCGAGCGCTACTTCGCAGAAATTGACGCGATCGCCACCGCGGCCGACATCAGCAAATACGAAATGCGTCTGGCGAATTTCTTCCCCGAGCTTTTCCACTGCTCCGGCTTCTCTATTTTCGGCGACGCCACCGTCAACGGCACCATGTACCACGGTCGAATCCTCGACTACCTCAAAGGCGTGGGCCTCGAACAAAACGCCACGGTCATGGTCTTCCAACCCGATCAAGGCAACGCCTGGGTCAACATCGGCTACGCCGGCTTCGTCGGCTCCGTCTCCGCCATGAACGAAAAGCACATCTCCATCGGCGAAATGGGCGGCCGCGGCGAAGGCAACTGGGACGGCAAACCCATGGCCCAACTCGTCCGCGATGCCATGGAAAAAGCATCGACCCTCGAAGAAGCGGTCGAGATCTTCCGCAAAGCCCCCCGAACCTGCGAATACTATTATGTCATCTCCGACGGCAACACGAAGAAGGCGGTCGCACTCGAATGCACCCCGACGAAATTTGTCACGGTCAGCCCGGGCGAGTCTCACCCCCAACTCGATCATCCCATGAAAGACACGGTTCTGATCTCCGCCGGCTCCCGCTACGAAACCCTCGCCCAACGCGTCAAAGACAACTACGGCAAACTGGACGCCGAAGGCGCCCGCAACCTGATGCTGCGCCCCGTTGCCATGACCTCCAACATCCACTCCGTCCTGTTCGCCCCCGAAACCCTCGATTTCTGGGTTGCCAACGCCGACTCGAAAAACCCCGCCGCCCACACCCGCTATACCCACTACAACCTGGCCGAGATGCTCAAAGCTCCACCCGCCCCCAAACCCTGATTCCCCCTCTCCAGTCGGCACTCCGCCATCGATAGGATCGCCCGTTGGCCCGGCGGTTTGCGAGGCAGGAATCCGGGCGCGCCGGTGTGCAACGAAGCTCAGGACCGTAATGTGCCGAGAATGGGGGATGTCATCGCGCGCCAGCGAAGGCACAGCCACGGGTAGTTCGGGCGATTGGTCGGCCCGAGCAGTTGGATGTGCGAGTTCCGACGGATCGAAGGGTCGGACTTACCGGATGAACATATCCTCTGGCTTTGCTGCGAAGACGGAGGTGGAGTTGTCGATGGCGCCCACGAGTCGCTGGTTGCCACTGTTGCTGATAGTGGAACTGGCCATCGCATTGCTGGCAGGCGGAATGGGGGCAACAGGGTCTTCGTAGTGCGTCTGGACAAGCATGTCGCTGAGGGACCTTCCCTTGCTGAACGTCATCTTGCCGATGGCATCCCAGTTCAGTTGGAAGTCCTGCATTTTGGATCTGTCAGCGCGGCCGACCATGAAGCGATCGCGGCCGGCCTCGCCGTAGAGGGAGTCGTTGCCCAAGCCTCCGTCGAGCTGGTCATTACCCGCTTGGCCGTACAGGAGGTCGTCGCCGCGGCCGCCGATCAGGGAGTCGTTGTTGGGTCCGCCGATGAGGTCGTCGTTGCCGTCGCCGCCCAGGATGAGGTCGTTGCCGAATTCGCCCCATGTCTGATCGTCACCGTTGCCGCAGTCTATGGTATCGTTACCGACGTCGCCGAAGAGCAGGTCATTGCCGTCGCCGCCGATGATGTAATCGTCCCCGGCGCCGCCATCGATATTGTCATCGCCGGCGCCGCCTTCGATGTAGTCATGGCCGCCGTTGCCGGTGAGGGAGTCGTCTCCATTGCCGCCGTAGAAATAGTCGGCGCCGGCGCCGCCATCGATGGTGTCATCGCCGTTGCCGCCGAACAGGCGGTCGGAGTCACCGCCGCCGCTGAGCGAGTCGTCGCCATCACCGCCCAGGAGCATGTCGGGACCAGAGCCGCCGATAAGCGTATCGTCGCCCGCGTCACCGATAATGTTGCATGATAAGCGAATGCGGCCGTTGCTTTCGTCGATTTGGAGCAGGTCGTCGCTGCTGCCGCCGATCAGGTAGATAAAACGGATGTCGAGGGTGATTTGGTGGATCTCGTATCGGTACATCTTATCGTTGTCGTCAACCACGAGCACGTTCTTGTCGTGGGGATCGAGGGAAACGATGAGCTTGTTGGCGCTGGAGAGCCCCATTACGAACAGGCCGCCATCCTGCACGGCAACGGTGAGGAATTGTCGTTCCTCAAGTTCCTCCATCATGGCAAGTGGCACGACAACATGGTGGTTATTGGCAAGATGCGGATACGACATGCGATTCTCCGTGATGCTAAGCTCAGTCCGAAGGAGTTAAGCCCTTGTTGTTGCGATGGCGCCGCCCGCGCGTGCTGTCTGCTGCCCGCGGATCAGCCAACCATACACCACACCGTTTTGCATTGTAACGCCGGCCGTCTGCCGAGTCACGCGCTATTGGGGCAAATCTTGGCGAAGGCGTCGATTAGTGGGAAAGCGGGCTTTGGCACGGACGGACCCGGGGACGCAAGTGGTGCCGGTGGCCAGCACGCCGCCCGTTGCCGGGGTGGAGTGTGCGGCGTCTTCGGGCAACACTACAGCCAAATGCAATTGAGCTCGAATTGGTGCGGGATTCGATGGAAATTCTTTTTCGAGACGAGTGTGACGCGCCCGATGAAAACTGCTTGGAAGCGGGGTAATCTAACTCACCCCCGCGCGACAGCCAGGGTCCGGATAGCCTGGTGAAGCCTGCGGCGGCGAATGGGCGATTGCCGGATGCGTAATTAGGATGCCGTAGTTTGAAACGCTGATGGATTCCGTGTCGTCTCTCTGGCGCAAGGTTATTGCGGGCGAGCAGTCGCGTTAGTATATTGGTGTGATTGTAATAGTACCCTCGGATTTGCCACGCCGAGGATTCACGGTTAGGAGCAGTAATGGGACACCTCTTGAGATGCACCTTGCGGACCAACCGATTGGACTCTGCCGTCACGCCTGTGGTGGAGTCCTTGGAGCAGCGACAGCTCCTTTCCGTATCACTTCACAACGGCATACTTGCCATCGAAGGCACGGATGCCGCAGAGAGCATCACCATCCTTCCCTCGCCCCGGTTTGCCGGCAAGTTGCAGGTGAACGTCAACAAACAGAAGCAGTTCTTTGACGAGGCCGATGTCAAAGGCATCTACATTGATGCCAACGCCGGCAACGACCGCGTGGTCATTGAGAACATTGGCAAGCGGATTACCATCCCCTGCACCATCCACGGCGGCCCGGGCAACGACACCCTCGGTGGCGGCTTCGGCAAAGACATCATCGATGGCGGCTCCGGCGACGACCTGATTTCCGGTGGCGGCGGCGGTAGCATCCTCGTGGGCGGCCCCGGCAACGACCGCATTATGGGTGGCGACGGCGCTGATACGATCTATGGCGGCAGAGGCCGCAATCAGATCAGCACCAGCCCCAAGGCCGTAGTCGGCAAAGACAAGGTGATCCCGGGCGGCGGCCAGGACACCATCAACCGCCAGTTCCAGCCCAACTTCCCCACCGAGACCTGGACTGGCACCCCGACCGCTTACACCCCATTCCAGATGCGCCGAGCCTATGGCTTTGGCGACTTGGCCGACAAGAACTACACTAATCGCGGCAAGGGGCAGGCCATTGCCATTATTGACGCTTTCCACACCCCCACCGCCAAACGCGACTTGAACGCGTTTTCCAAGCAGTTTGGGCTTCCCGCTCCCACCAGCAAGACCTTCTGGCAGGTCTATGCCTCCGGCAGCAAGCCGACCGAGGACGAAAACTGGTCCGGCGAAGCGCTTCTGGACATTGAATGGGCTCATGCCATCGCCCCCGAAGCGACCATTATTCTCGTCGAGGCCGATTCACCCTTGCACGCCGATGTTTCCAGCGCCATCGATACCGGGGTCAAGCTATTGAACCGGCATTTTGGAGGCGGGGTCGTCTCCTTGAGCCTGGGTTTCGCCGAAAACTCCAGCCAGCTTGCGCTCGATGGCACCTTCTCCAACGCCTACACGAAGAACATCTCTTTCGTGGCGGCGGCGGGCGATACGCCGCAGCCATCGTGGCCGGCGACGAATCCGAACGTGTTGTCGGTGGGTGGGACGACGCTGTTCCTGGATGACTACGGGACGCGGCGAGGCGGGAACAACCCGTCGGCGACGCTGGACCCGATTTCACTGGAGCCGCGGTGGTGGTGGGATGGGGAGGACCCGGTGGTGGGAGACAGGATGGACAACCAGGTTCCGGGCGGAGAGGCTTGGTGGATTTTCGGCGGGGGCGGGCCAAGCGCGTTTTATCCGGAGCCCACATACCAGCAGAACCGCCTGGTGAATTACTACACGAGCATTGGGCAGACGACAGCGATGCGGGGCACCGCGGATCTGGCGTGGGCCGCGGACCCGACGCCGGATTTCGGCGGGGTCAACGTGTTCAGCACGGCGGGCAATGGAGGGTTCGCTGGGTGGTTCAGCTTTGGCGGGACGAGCTGTGGCGCGCCCCAGGTGGCGGCGATGGTTGCGTTGGCGAACCAGGTTCGTGCCCAGAACAAGCTCGGGAAGATCGGGAACACGCTGCTGGACCGGATCTACAGGCTTGGCTCGCGAGGCGGGGATCAGTACTTCAACGACATCACGCAGCGGTTCCGTTTGCCGCAGCCGGCGCCGTTCTGGGTTGCTGGTAGTTGGGACTATGCGACGGGTTGGGGCTCGCCGAACGCCCGGACGCTGATTCCGGCGTTGGCGGATCAGAAAACGTTACCGAATTACGTGAACAAGCCGTTGAAGCTCAGCGGGCAGTTGACAACCTACAACCCGATTGCAACCGGGGGCGTCGCCGCAGCCGTGACGAACCTGCAGTTCAAAGGCACAGGCACTGCCCAGGGCGTACGCACCATCGCCATACAAACAACGGTCAACAAGGTCTACACCCAGAGCGCCGCAGGCGTAACGCAGACCACGGCGCCCACGGTCAGCCTGTTCGGGTACATAACGGCGTTCTATCCTGGAGCAGGCCCGATGTGGGACGTTTTCAGTAATCCCGGCTTTGGCACGCGGGACCCGGGTCTGTCCATCATTCTTCACCGTGATGGCGATACCCTGACCGGCGTCGCCAACTGGGAAATCCGCTCAGGCACTGGGACGGCAGTTGCCATTGCCCGCGGCTACATCAAGTTCGTCGGCAAGATGGACAACAAAGGCAAGATCAGCGGCGAATTCTTCTCCATCACACCTGATGGCAAGAAATTCACCAACATCTTCACCGTTGACCCGCTCAGGCCCACCTTCCCCGTCACCATGGTCAAGGGCAAATTCTCCACCTGACCGCCGCCGGTATTCATCCCGCAAGCATCTCCCCGGGCTTCGCGACGCCACCCGTCGCGAAGCCCGGTTTGTTTTCCACTGCCAGACTCAACCTGCCCATCACCTCCGCCGGGTGGACAATCCCCCTTGGCCCGCATAGCCTCTGGACGGTGGTCTCATGACATCAACAAGTACTGGTATCGAGCGACCGGCAGCCAATGCCTCCGAGCACAACTGGACAGGCGTGGACTACCACGCCCCGATGCCGCGGCCCAAAATCAATGGCGTCCCCATCGATTTCCACGTCCACATCACCGCCGCACGCCATGGCACGGAGTGGTTTGACGCGGCCAGGCACTATGGCTTCGAACGGTTTGCAACCATGACGCCGCTCGAAGAAGCCGTCGAATTGCAGCGAATATTGCCCGGGCTGCTGCATTTCATCGCCATACCCAAATGGCATGACTGGAGCGACGGGTTCATCGAACGCTGGCGCCAGCGTATCGCCGACTTCCACCAACTGGGCAGCCGCATTGCCAAGTTCTGGTTTGCGCCTCCTGCCTGGGAAAGAGGTTGGCGCCTTGATTCGGACCAGTTCCGCCCCCTGCTCAAGGAAGCCGTCTCCCGTGGCATGGCCATCATGACCCACATCGGCGATCCCGAACTCTGGTATCGCACCAAGTACGCCGACGCCGCCAGGTTCGGCACCCGCGACGATCACTACCGCATGTGGGAAAACGTGCTCCAAGAGTACCCCGGCGTTCCATGGCTGGCCGCTCACTTGGCAGGAAACCCTGAAAACCTTAGTCGCTTGCAAAGGCTTCTCGACCGGTATCCCAACCTCTATATGGATTGCAGTGCCACCAAGTGGATCGTCCGCGACCTCTGCGCCCGCCGCGACGAGGCCAGGGAGTTCTTCATCCGCAACCAGGACCGCATCATCTTCGGCACCGACCTCGTGACCGGAGATCAGCGCGACTGGGACTTCCTCGCCAGCCGTTTCTGGTCCCACCGGAAACTCTGGGAAACCGCGTATGTCGGCCCATCGCCCATCTATGACCCCGACCTCCCCGACGACGCCCAGCCGGTTTTCCGTGGCCTGGCGCTGCCGGATGACTGCCTCCAAAAACTCTACCACGACAACGCGCTGAAATTCCTCTCCAGCGTGGGCGCCACCCTCAGCGACACCCCGCGGTAGGGGGCCAGGACCGCAATACAACAGCCCTAGCCTTGCCATGTTTGGCCGAATGTGGAGTATTGGTCTTCAGGAGGCCCTATGAAATCTCGGCAACTGTGGTTCGTGGCGGTTCTGGTCATCGGCTGGATCGGAATTAACACCGGTTATGCCGCCGATGTCGTCGCCGACGTCTCAGCGACCGGCAAGTGGCAGCCCATGTGGGACGGCAAGACTTTCACGGGCTGGCACCTCATCGGCAGCGGCAAATGGACCCTCGAGGACGGCGCCATCGTCGCCAGGCACCAGGCCAATGACGGCGAGTTCGGCCATCTTGTCACCGATGCCATCTACCGGGACTTCATCGTCCGCATCAAGTACAAATCCATCAAAGGCAACAGCGGCTTGTATTTCCGGGTCGATGAAAAGGGCTTCAGCGGCGTCACCGGTTTCCAGGCCGAGATCGACTGGCGCAGCGACGCCGGCGGACTGTACGAAACCAATGGCCGAGCCTGGGTCGTCCAGCCCAAGCCCGAAGATGTGAAGAAGTGGTTCAAGCAGGATGACTGGAACGAAATGGTCGTCGCCGCGCTCGGCAGAAATGTCGTCGTTTACGTCAACGGCATGAAAAGCGCCGAAATCCGCAACGACCCCGGGCGTCTGGCCGGCAAATTCGCTCTCCAGGCACATGGCGGGCAGGATGTCGAGGTCATGTTCAAGGACCTCCAGATCATGACCTTCGACTCGTTGACCGCCGCGGGCGATCTGAGCGCGTTCCGCAAGCCCACCGGCGAGTGGGCCTCGGTTGACGCAATCGTGCCGAACCCCAACAACGACCGCGCCCTCGCCGCAGGCGGCAAACCCGATGCCCCAACCGTCTACAACGGCCCCAAAGGCGCCACCAGCAACCTCTTCACCCAATTCGAACACGGCGACGTCGCCGCCCACATCGAATTCATGATCCCCAAAGGCTCCAACTCCGGCGTCTACTTTCAGAGCCGGTATGAAATCCAAGTCTACGACAGCTTCGGCGTCGAAAAGGACAAATACCCCGGCATTGAGTGCGGCGGCATCTATCCACGGTGGATCAACAACTCCGAACACGAAGGCCATTCCCCACGCATCAACGCCAGCCTGCCCCCGGGCCAATGGCAGTCGTTCGACGTGGTCTTCCAGGCTCCCAAGTTCGACGCCTCCGGCAAGAAGATCGCCAACGCGAAGTTCGTCAAAGTGGTGCATAATGGCCAGTTGATTCACGAGAATATCGAGGTCACCGGCCCCACGCGCGCCGCCGCGTTTGAAGATGAGAAGACGCTCGGGCCGATCCTGTTCCAAGGCGATCATGGCCCCATCGCCTATCGCAATGTGAGCATCATGCGGTTGGGAAAATAGCGACAAAGGCGACACCGAGGTCCTGCACATGAGCATCAAAAACAGCCTCACTCGGCGCGGGTTCCTGAAGGGCACAGTCGGCGCAGTGGCGGCGCCTTACATCATCCCCTCGCTCGCGCGCGGCGCCGACGGAAAGCCGCCAGCCAGCGAGCGCATTACCATGGGCTGCATCGGCCTCGGCGGCGAGGGCCTCGGAAAGAATGTGCGCGCATTCCTCGCCCAATCGGATGCGCAAGTGCTCGCCGTCTGTGATGTGGACTCTCAGCACCGGGCCGCGGGCAAAAAAGTCGTCGAGGACCACTATGCCGCCCAGACGCGCAGCGGAGCCTACAAGGGCTGCGATGTCTACTCCGATTTCCGCAAGATTCTTGATCGCAAGGACATTGATGCGGTCATGTTCGCCACCCCGGACCATTGGCATGTGCTGATGTCGGTCATGGCCATCCGCGCCGGCAAAGATGTCATCTGCGAAAAACCCACCCTCACCGTCCGCGAAGGCCGCATCTTGGCCGACACCGTCAAACGCTACGGCGCCGTTTTCCAAATGTCCACCGAGGATCGCGCCATGGCCTGTCATCATCGAATGGCCGAGCTGGTGCGCAATCAGCGGATCGGCAAATTGCAGCGGATTATCGTGGGCCTGCCCAGTGGCCCCGGCGAGAAAGGCGACCCCACCCCCAAGCCCGTCCCCGAGGGCTTCGACTACGACATGTGGCTCGGCCCCGCGCCCCTCGCGCCCTATTGCCCTGCCCGAATTCACTGGAATTTCCGATGGATTTCCGATTACTCCGGCGGCATGCTCACCGATTGGGGCGCCCATCTGATCGACACCGCCCAGTGGGCCAACGACACCGAACGCACCGGCCCGATCGAAATCGAAGGCACCGGCAAACGCTGGGAAGGCGGTTTGTACGACACCTTCTACGACTTCTCCCTCCGCTACAAATACGCCAGCGGCGTCGAGATGCTCGTCAAGAGCGGCGGCGTCTCCCTCCGCTTCGAAGGCACCGACGGCTGGGTGGGAAACAACGGCTGGCTCGGCAAGGTCGAGGCCAGTTCCCCCAAGATCCTCAACTCCGAAATTGGTCCCGGCGACACCAAACTCTTCACCTGTCCCGCGGGCGAGCACCGCAACTTCCTGGACTGCGTGAAATCCCGCCGCGACCCCTATTTCCCCGCCGAAATCGGCCACCGCTGCTGCACCGTCATGCACATCGGAAACATCGCCATGAACCTCGGTCGCAAGCTCAAGTGGAACCCCGACAAGGAGCAATTCGTAGACGATCCCGCCGCCGATCGCTATCTCTCGCGCGCCATGCGCGAGCCGTGGGCGCTGTAACCGAAAACTCACCCCGCGCTGTCTCGCAGCGCCCTGAAAAGCGCAAGAATGTTCTCGGTCGGCGTGTTCGCCTGAATATTGTGAATCGTATCGAAAACGAAGCCGCCGCCTTCGTTGAAAATCTCAACCCGCCGGCGGACCTCCCTA
>Ga0315286_10008148_pt1 | contig 10295 bp, 4 predicted proteins | sample YL17G10_0_MG_FD_205038 | JGI IMG/M metagenome (GOLD analysis project Ga0315286, IMG submission 205038) | Sediment microbial communities from Yellowstone Lake, YNP, Wyoming, USA - YL17G10_0 | ecosystem: Environmental > Aquatic > Freshwater > Lake > Sediment | place: USA: Wyoming | collected...
GGTCCGAAGGAACCCCAATGAAGCTCGTGGTCCGCTCCGTCGTGGACGCCGCCAGCGTCAATATCGTGGAGCATCTGCTGCGGATGGGGGAATGGCGGCAGGAGGGGGATTTCGAAGGGGCGCCCGTCCACCGGATGGGGGATGCCGCCATCGTTTCCATACCGGTCCACCACCTTTACTATGACGGCATTGATGAAAAGGTCGAAAAGGCCCTGGGCGAGAGGCCCGCGCTGGTGGCCTTCGCCAGCAGGCACAAGAGCGCCTCCAACATGAGGACCCTGACAATACATCCGATAGGGAATTACGCAAAGGCGGAAATGGGCGGCAAGGAGAGGACCCTGGTGCCCTCGGCCCCGCACGAGATGACCGCCGCGCTCAGATGGCTGAAGAAGAACGCGTCAATGTTGCCGTTCCAGGTCTCCTTCGAGGCGACCCATCACGGTCCTTCCCTGGGCGCCCCGACGTTCTACATCGAAATAGGCAGCGACGAGCAGGCATGGAAGAGCCCCGAGGCGGGAAAGGCGGCCGCCGCTGCCTTGCACGAGGTCCTGACATGCGATGTGCCCGAAAACCCCGTGGCGCTGGGCATAGGCGGCGGCCATTACATGCCCCGCATCACCGATGTCGCCCTGGAAAAGAGCGTATCGTTCGGCCACATGCTCCCCTCGTACCAGCTGGAGGAAGGCGTCCGGTCCCACATGCTCGAGAGCATGGTCGGGGCCACCAACGGGGCCGAGATGGTCTATTTCCACCGCAAGGCCATCAAAACGCCCGTTCTGAGGGAACTGACCGATTGGTTCAGGGCACGGGGCATCAGGCCGGTCAGCTCCAAGGACCTCGCCTGAGGTCATATCGCCCGTTCGTCCTCGTCCTGGAGCACCCCGGCGCCCCGCAGCGCCTTCTCTCCATCCTTGGTGAAAACGGAGTCGATCGTGTCCAGCAGGTATTGTTTGTCATCCGGGAGCTTGCCGCGGAGAAGCAGGTAGTTCGAGCCGTGGCTGTAGAGTTGGCAGTTGGCAAGGTCGAGGTTCCCTATCAATGTGCGGGCCTCCTGGAAGACCTCCGTGGGCCCGGCGGGGACGAAGTCGCCTTTTTGATACTGCTCCCAGAGGGGAGCTCCCGGCTCCAGCATGAGCGTGTGCAACCGGAGCTCGTCCGGCTGGATCTCGTTAAGGAGCCGCGCGGTCTGGACGGCGTGCTCCTTGAAGCGCTCCTTTCCCCCGAGACCTTGAACGATGGTGGTCGACAGCAGGAATCCCGCCTTTTTCAGCTTGAGGCATGCCGCCGCGGTGTCCTCGGGCGAAATGCCCTTGCAGACCCTCCGCAATATTTCGGGGTCGCCGGATTCCACGCCCATGTAGAGCTTGGTGAGGCCGGCCTTGCGGATGCGGGCCAGGTCCCCCGGGGTCTTGATGAGGACGAACTTGGCGCCGGCATAGGAGGCTATCTGTACGACATGCGGGAAAGCGGCCGCTATCGCGGCCAGCATCTCCAGCTGCTGGGAGGTCCTCATCGCTATGGTGTTCCCGTCCGCCAGGAATATGTGGGTGACGTCGGGGCCGTAGTACTTGAGCGCCTCGGCGATGTCGGCATATATCTCGTCCATCTTCTTGATGCTGAAGCGCTTTGTCTTGTACGCAAAACAGAACGTGCACTTGTTGTGGGGGCAGCCTATCGTTGGCTGGAGGATGAGCGAGAACGCCTCGACGGGCGGGCGGTAGAGCGGCATGTCGTATTCGAGGGGCATCGCCTTTTCGAAGGCCGCAAAGGTAGATAATGCTTTCCTGGTTGATCTTCCATTTTCAACAACCTATTAATACTCGCGTGGGTCTGGTCATGCAACGGTATGATTATGATGTCGAAACGGGTCGCCGCCGCCATCCTGGCCTGCATGTTGCTGCTGCCGCTCGCGTCATGGTCGTCATCCCCCGCCGCGGGCGATTCCTGCGGCGCCGTTGCCCGTGACAAGACCCTGTCAGCCGGCAGGGGGGACTACGATGACGAGTTCAACGGGAACTCCCTGGACCCGAAATGGGACTGGTTCAACCCCCCGGCATCCTTTGACGTCGGGACCACCACGCCCGGGTGCATACACATCGTCTCCGCGAACAACACCAACTTCGGCCCGGGCGCCACCAGCGGCACCCTGCTCTACCAGAACATGTCGGGCAACGTCTCGCTCGAGACGAAGCTTTCGGCCACCCCCGCGAACGGCGTCGAGAAGACGGGCATCCTTCTGTACAACAACGACAGCAACTGGATGGCGCTGAAATACCAGGTCGACGGGGGCGGCCCCTATGTGGAGGTGGGCGTGCAGGACCCGTCGGGGTTCGCCAACCAGTTCTATACCACGGTCACCGCGGACCCCATCTGGCTCCGGCTGGTGAAGGACGGCCTCAAACTGACCACATTCTATTCCAGCGACGGCGTCAACTGGACCGAGCAGTACAATTTCACCCAGTTCTTCGCCGACCCGTTCATGGGGGGCCTGCTGGTCTCCGACGGCTACGCCCTCTCCAACTTCTCCGTAGATTTCGACTATTTCCACCTCAGGCTGCCGAACCGGCCCCCGGGCATTGCCAAGCCGTTCTTGCCGTTGACATTCAACGAGGACGCAAGGTGCGCCCTGAACGTGTCCGACCACTTCTTTGACCCCGAGGGGGACAACCTCACGTACAAGGTGGAGGCGCCTCACATCAAGGGCGGCTTCAACCCTGCGGTCAACGACGTGGAGATATTCGGGCCCCCCAACTGGTTCGGCAGCGAGAAGGTCCGGATAACCGCCGCGGACGTCGACGGGCTATCGATACAGGCCCAGTTGAACGTCACGGTGATCCCCGTTGAGGACCCGCCCATCCTCAACAGGAGCCTGCCCAACGTGATGGTGTCCCAGAACGGCACCAACAGCTCGCTCGATCTTTCAAAATACATCATTGACAACGACACGATCTATGGTGACAGGCTCGCATGGGCATTTTCCGGCAACGGCTCGATCGGCGTCAGCATAGGCCCGTCGGGCGTGGTCACGTTCACGGCCCCCATCGACTTCTGGGGCGTGGTCAACATGACATTCACCGCCACGGACAACGCCTCCCTGGTCGCTAGCGGCATATGCAAGGTGACGGTGGTGCACGTGAACCAGGCGCCGCAGGTCAAGGCCGGCCCCCCCGACCTCTCGGTGAACGAGGACGAGGCGGTCAGCATGGACTTCGCACCAGTCTTCTGGGACCCGGACGGGGACCCCGTCACGCTCTCCTATTCGGACAACATCCAGATAGACGTCATCCAGACCGACGACGCCCTCGAGTTCACATTCAAGCCCAGGCCGGACGCCTCCGGGTTCTCCGAGAACATCAGGTTCACCGCGAAGGACGATATGGGCCTGGGGAGCAATTTCGTGGTGGTCAAGGTGACGGTGATACCTGTCAACGACCCGCCGCGGATAACGCACTACGACCCGCCGACGGAGGCATCCGTCAACGAGAACCAGAGCGTGCAGTTCAATGTCTCGGCCATCGACCCCGACAGCGGGACGAAGCTGAACTACACATGGTATCTGGACGGGCGGCCTGCCTTTTTCGGCGCTACCGAGTATGTATACAGGCCAGATTTCACGTCCGCGGGCGACCACGCTGTGTTGGTGTCGGTGGGCGACGGGGAGCTGTTCGCCACAAAGGGCTGGAATTTGACGGTCGAAAACGTCGACCGGGAGCCGACGGACATCAGGATAGTGACGCCGAAGGCGGGGGACATATTCAAGAACGGGACGTCGGTGGCATTCGAGGGGTCGGCCCAGGACGCCGACGGGGAAGCGCTGGCGTACACCTGGTACGAGGGATTCAGGGAGCTGGGAAAGGGCCGGACGCTGTCGCTGATGCTTCCGGCGGGGGACCACGCCGTGGTCCTGCAGGTCTCGGACGGCATCGTCGAGGTGGGAAGCCAGCAGCTGCATTTCACGGTGAAGGCGAACGCGGCCCCCCAGCTGTTCCTGCTGGACCCGTTCAACGGGCAAAGGTTCCAAAAGGGGACGAGGATAAATTTCAAGGCCGAGGCGGGCGACGCGGACGATGACCCGCTGACCTACTCCTGGACGGAGAGAGGCAGGACCCTGTCCACATCGCCGTCGTTCTCCATGTCCGACCTCCCGGCGGGGTCCCACGTCATACATCTGACGATATCCGACGGGAAGGCGGCCATCGATACGAACCTGACCATCGAGATAACGCAGCCTCCGGCTGACTCGTCCGGACCGGGGCTCATCGCCGCGTTCGGGGGCATCGGAGCGGCGGTCATAGCGGCGGTGACGGCGTTCATCCTGCTGCGCAAGAAGAGGCCGCCCGCCGTCGAGGCTACGCGCGTCGAGGCATCATTGGACGGCCCGGGCCAGTAGTCGGGGCGGCAAGGGTCCGGCACCGGGGGGCGCTTTCCAGAAGGATTATGGTCGGGCAAGTGATTTCATGGGCCATGTCCGACCGTAAGCTCGTGGCCGCCGCCGGAAAGCTCAAGCGCATCAAGAGGCAGGGCTGGCTGGACGCCGGGATGCCCGGGAGCGAGGCGGAGAGCGTGGCCGACCATTCATTCCGGGTGGCGTTCATCGCGGCGTTCATCGCTCCACCGCCGACTTTGTCCAACCGCGCCAAGGGCGCCGGGCGCGCAAGGGAACTAGATGTGCTGAGAATGGTCAGGATGGCGCTTGTTCACGACCTGGCGGAGCACTCGGTGGGCGACCTCACGCCGCGCTCCGGCGTTTCGAGAAGGAAGAAGGCGAGGATGGAGGAAGAGGTGGTCCGCCGTTTCGGCAACGGGGAGGTGCTGTCGCTCTGGAAGGAGTTCGACGAGAACATCTCCCCGGAGGCGAGGCTGGTCCACGAGGCTGATGTCCTGGAACGGGTGATCCAGGCGAAGGAGTACGCCGCCCGGAGGACCGGCAAGCGACTGGACCGGTTCTGGAAAGGATGGAGACGGCAGGTCAGGTCGGCCCGATTCCGGGCGTTGATGGAAGCCCGGGTGACCCGCTGACATCGCCGCCCGGGGCCCGTAACCTTTTTACCGTCGGGAATGCATTGTCAGGACGCATCTGCAATGGCAGATGTCGGGGATGATGTTATTACCGCGAAGACCGGGGTCTTCTGCTGCGCTATAGTCTTTTTTATGGCCTGCCAGTCCCTGGGCCTGCCTGCGCCCTGCGGGGCCGGTCGGGATCCGTCAGGGAACCTGCCCGCGGCCGACCTCGCCGGCTGGCCGATGTTCGCCGGCACTCCCGAGAGGAGCTCCTTTTCGCCCTCCACCGGCCCCGTGGAGGCCTCCCTGCTGTGGTCGGCCCAGCTGAGCGGCGGCAGTTGCTCCGCGCCGGCAGTGGCCGATGGCGTCTATTACCAGGGGACGGGCAATCGCATGGTGGCGCTCAATGCCAGCGACGGCAAGCAGCGCTGGTCCTTCTCCCTGCCGAGCGGGGCCGCCACCTCCGCCCCGCTGGTCTACCGCGACCGGCTCTTTTTCGGCGCTGAGTGGGGCGACGGAAGCCTCTACGCCATCAACACCTCGGACGGCAAGCAGGTCTGGCGAAAGGCCATCGGCGAGATGTACACAACGTCTCCCCTCGCGGTCGGGGACCTGATAATCACCGCAACCAACAATAACGGTATTTTCGCGCTCAATTGGTCGGACGGCACCAAGGTCTGGAGCGCTTCACGAAATACCTACATGCACAGCTCCATCTGCTTCCACGGGGGCGTCGTCTACGGCGCGGCGTCCGGCTCGGTCTATGCGTTGAGCGCCTCCGACGGCCAGGGGCTGTGGTCCAACTCCTACTCGGGGGGAAGCGGCTCCAGCCTCGTCTGGGCCGACGGGATGCTGCTCATACATTGCCCAGGGGTCTTGCTGGCGCTCGACGCCAACGGCGGGAACGAGCTCTGGCGGTTCAGCGTGCCCGAGCAGGTCTGGAACTCCGTCAGCTGCACGCCGGCTGTGGGGTTCGGGAAGGCCTTCTTCGGCGTCCAGGGGGGCGGAGGAGGCGATAATATCTACGCAGTCGACATCGGCACCGGCTCGAAGGTCTGGTCCAAGGGCCTTGGCGGGGATGTCATCCCCACGCCGGCGGTGGCCTCCAACGGGGTGGTCTATATATCCTGCAGCGGGCTGGTCCACGAGATGGCGCTTGATGTCGCCAGCGGCGAGACCATATGGTCCTATGGAACGGGGGCAGCGTTCGGTCACGCCATCGCCAACGGCAGCCTTTACTATGCGACCGGCTCGTCGGCGCTGGCCTTTTGGGGCCCCCCGCCTATCGCGGGTCCCCCGGGGGCGCCGCGCTCCATTTCGGCCAAGGGAGACATCGACCGGATATTTCTCAGCTGGTCACCCCCTGGTTCCAACGGCGGCCATCCGACAGAGAAGTACAGGGTCTACCGCGGCGACTCCAGCGGCGCGCTCGCCCTGCTCGCCGAGGTGACCGGTGCCGAGAACTACACGGATGGTCAGGTCGTCAACGGCCACAGGTACTACTACAAGGTCTCGGCGGTCAACGGGCTTGGCGAGGGCGCGGCAAGCGGCGAGGTCTCGGCGATGCCCGGACAGGTCCCCTCGGAGCCGCGGAACCTGAAGGCGGCGGCGGCCGACAGGAAGGTCTCCCTAACATGGGAGCCGCCCACCCGCGACGGGAACTGCCAGGTCACCGCCTACAAGATATATCGCAGGGTCTCCGCAGGGGACTGGGGGTTCCTAAACGAGTCGGGCAACGGGACCGCCTACCTGGACCCCGGCCTGATGAACGGGAAGAACTATTATTATCGTGTTTCCGCGCTCAACGTGATAGGCGAAGGGCCACAGTGCCAGATGGTGGGCGCAAAGCCCTGCTCCGTCCCCGACGCGCCCGCCAACCTCAGGGCCGAGCCGGGCGACAGCTTCGTCCGGCTGACATGGGAGAGCCCGCCCGGCGACGGGGGCTCGCCCGTGACCGGGTTCAGTGTATTCGGCGGGACGGCCAGCGGTGGCGAGGTCGCCCTCCGGACGCTGGACATCGAATACTCGTTCGTGGACCGGGAATTGCCCAACGGCACCGCACGCTATTACCAGGTGGCGGCCATCAACTCGCTCGGCGTGGGTGACCGTAGCCCGGAGGCCAGCGCCACTCCGCGCACGGTGCCATCGGCCCCGCTGAACCTGAGCGCGGCCCCGGGCCCTTACCAGTTGACCGTCACATGGTCGCCCCCTGCCTTCGACGGCGGGGCATCATTGCATGGCTACAGGTTGTACAGGCTGAACGTTTCGGGGACATTCGACCTGCTCAACGAATCCGCAAATGAGCTCATGCATGTGGATCCCGACCTTGCCGCGGGGGTCGCATACACATACAGGGTGTCGGCTTTCAATTTGGCCGGAGAGGGAGCCAGGAGCGAGCCGGTCGCGGCGCAGCCGCTGAGCGTCGCCTCGGCCCCGCTCGACCTGAAGGCCTCGGGCGGCGACCGCAGGGTCAACCTGTCATGGGACCCGCCTTCCACCGACGGAGGCGCGGCGCTGACCGGGTACCGGCTTTTCAGGAACGGCGCGCTGCTGGCCCAGCTTCCCGCCGGACAGTACTGCAATACCTATCTCGACCCCGCCGTGGAGAACAACGTGGCGTACAGCTACCGTGTCGCGGCCGTCAATTCCGTGGGAGAAGGGCCCGGCTCCGTCGAGGTCGTATTCACCCCGCGGCCGTCCTTGGTGGCGATTGTGCTCCATCAACCCGCAAAGGTCCACCGGGGGGAAAAGGCCGTGCTCGACGTCGCCGTGGCGGACCCCGACGGCCGGCCGCTCGAAAGGGTGACCGTCAGCGTCATGAGGTCCGATGACATCGCCCTCGGGATCGATGTACCCTCTGCCTTTTCCGGTCCGGATGGAAAGGCCCGCTTCAACCTGGTCGGCGGCACGGTGGCGGCGCAGAAGGATGTGCGGCTCGTCATACACGTTTCCAAACAGAACTATCTGGACAACGAGACAGGTACGCAAGTGACGGTGATGGTGAACGCCCTTCCCGAGCCCGGGAAGGGCCTGACCGTCCCATTCCTGCCATCCGCAGCGGCGTTGGTGGCATGGGGCGCGCTCGTGGTCGTGCTGGCGGGCAGGAAACGGACCAAAAGGCGCGCCGGGCCTTGAACCGGCATCCTGAAATATCGGCAACTGGATTTGAACTGCCGATGGTACCGATGCGCGCGACCTCGACCGTTATTGCGGCCCTCCTGTTGACCCTGTCATTGGCGCCATTGTCCCCGGCCATCATCGGCCTGGAACAGGCCGGGGGCACGCCCGCCGCGCGGCCCGCCTCCGTGACATTCACCAACGTCTCGTCGTCCGCCGGCCTGTCGGCCGCCTACGGCAACTTCCTGGCCTGGGGCGATTACGACAATGACGGCTGCCAGGACCTGCTGATACAGGGCTCGCAGCTCTTCCACAACAACGGCCCGCCGGGGTGGGGCTTCACCGATGTGACCGTCCAGGCAGGCCTTTTTGGCGGTTTCACGAGCGGCACCTGGGGCGATTTCAACAACGACGGCTGGCTGGACTTCTATGCCGCCGGCGGGCAGGACAGGCTCTACAAGAACGACGGGGACGGTACATTCACCGACGTTACTGCGGCGGCCGGGAACGTGCAGGACGCCTATCCATCGCAGGCGTCCGGCTGGGGCGACTACAACAGGGACGGGTTCATCGACATTTATGTCGCCAACGGCGAGGACTGGAACAACGGCAACCCCATCTATTATCCAGACATCCTCTGGAAGAACGACGGGGACGGCACGTTCACGGACGTGACGGCGGCCGCCAATGTCAGCGAGGGGAATCATCCCTATTACGGCAGGGGAGTGGCATGGGCGGATTTCGACAACGACGGCTGGCCGGACCTCTACGTGTCCAACTACCGCCTGAGCCCGAACTATCTTTACGTCAACGACCACGACGGCACCTTCACGGAGATGGGAAAGCAGCTGGACTGCGCCGGGGTCTATGACCCCGACAAGTACTATGATTCATACACCGGGAGGAACTGGGGCCCCAGCTACGGGCACACCATCGGCTCCGCATGGGCGGACTTCAACAACGACGGCGACCTGGACCTTTGGACCACCAACCTGGTCCACAAATACGTGGGCCTCACCGGGGACCCGAGCATGCCCTACGACATCCGCGGTTACGTATGCGACGACTCCAAGATGTACCAGAACAACGGGGCGCCCTACTACAATTTCTCGGACATAAGGTCTAATTGCGGCATCCCCACAAAGCCCATAGGCGGGTCCGGGACCTATCGCGGGGACGAGCTGTTCGACGGTGTGGCGTGGGGCGACTACGACAACGACGCGGACCTCGACATCTGGATACCGCAGGTGTACGACCTTGACTATGCCTATTCGTTCCTCTACGAGCAGGACGGCAACGGCAACGGCAGCTCTCACTGGACCGACAGGGCGCTCGAGCTGGGCATGCGCGTCTGGAACACCTACGCCGGCGTCTGGTGCGACTACAACAATGACGGCACGCTGGACCTGCTGACCGCCGGGAAGAGCCCGTTCGTGGCCGCCAACCAGGGCACCTACGCCCTCCACATTTACAAGAACAGCGGCAACAGCAACCACTGGCTCGAGGTTGGCCTCACAGGCGGCGACTGCAACCGCGCCGCCATCGGCGCGCGGGTGACCGTGAAGGCGGGGAACGTGACCCAGATACGGGAGGTCGAGGGCGGCATGGGCTGCCACGGCTCCCAGAACTCGCTGGTCCAGCACTTCGGGTTCTACAACAGGACAACGGCGGACTGGGTCGAGGTGCAGTGGCCCTGCGGCCGCATCGAGCGCCTCAGCGACGTGGGGCTGAACCAGACACTGAGGATCACGGAGAGCGGCCTCCCCGTGCCGAGGATAGGCTCGAACTCGGCCACGCCCGACCCCGTGGCGGAGGACGCCCCTGTCGCATTTTCGGCGAGCGCCACCGTCCAGGGCGGCAGCATCCAGAGGTACGAGTGGGATTTCACATCGGACAACTTCTACGAGGTGTCGAGCAATTTCGGCAGCACCCAGCACACTTACACGGAGAACGGGACCGTCCTGGCGAGCGTGCGCGTCTGGAGCGCCGCCGGCATTGGCGTGAAGGCAGACCCTATCCCCATCGCGGTGATGAACCTGGCGCCGACGGCCGCTGCCGGCAACGACAGGACCGTGGACATGGATTCCGAGGTCTCCTTCAACGGCAGCGGCTCCACCGACACCCCGACGGACCTGGCAAAGGGCCTTGAGTACAACTGGACCTTCGGGGACGGCGCA
>Ga0315286_10008150_pt1 | contig 10293 bp, 5 predicted proteins | sample YL17G10_0_MG_FD_205038 | JGI IMG/M metagenome (GOLD analysis project Ga0315286, IMG submission 205038) | Sediment microbial communities from Yellowstone Lake, YNP, Wyoming, USA - YL17G10_0 | ecosystem: Environmental > Aquatic > Freshwater > Lake > Sediment | place: USA: Wyoming | collected...
GACGTCGTCGCGTACATCGACGCGCACTACCGGACGATCCCGCGCCGGGAGAGCCGCGGACTCGTGGGACATTCGATGGGCGGGTACGGCGCGTCGAGGCTCGGCATGCGCCACCCGGAGGTCTTCGGCAGCCTCTACATCATGAGCCCGTGCTGCATGTCGGCGCGGGGCACGGGGCCCAACGGGGCGGAGCTGGAAAAGACCGCGCAGAACATGACGAAGCCGTCGGACTCCGAGGGCATGCCGTTCTTCGCCCGCGCCCAGCTGGCTGCGGCCGCGGCCTGGTCACCGAACCCGAAGAACCCTCCTCTCTATCTCGACCTGCCCACGAAGGACGGCGCCCCGCAGCCCGCGGTGCTGGCTAAGTGGGCCGCGAACGCGCCGCTGGCCTTTGTGGATCAGTACATCGGCAACCTGAAGCAATACCGCGGCATCTCGATGGACGTCGGCGACCAGGACGGGTTGCGGGCGGATGCCGCCAGGCTTCACGACATCATGGACTCGTACGGCATCGCCAACAGTTTCGAGATCTACCCGGGCACCCACACCAGCAAGGTCGCCGACCGTTTCCAGAACCACGTGCTGACGTTCTTCAGCGAGCATCTGCAGTTCGAGGCGCCGCCCAAGTAGCGCGGAGCCGCAGCCCGACCGGAGCACTCCCATGCGACTGCCGACGCGTTTGATGCTGCTCGCCGCCCTCGTGGTCTGCCTCGCCGGCACGGCGGCCGCGCAGCCCGTCGCGGTGTCGATCGACGCTACGAAAGTGGCACCGCCCGTTTCCAGGCTGGTGTTCGGCGGCTTCATGGAACCGGCGACGACCGGCGTGTGGGCCGAGATGCTGGCCGACCGGAAGTTCTTTGCCGAGATCACCTCGAAGCCGATCACGACGCCGACCGGCGGGTTCGGCCGCCGGGGACCCCAGCGACGGTGGCTGCCCGTGGGTCCCGATTCGTTCGTCACGATGGATCGCGCGAACGCCTACGCCGGCGAGTGGAGCCCGCGCGTCCAGATCGAAGCGGCGACGAAACACGGCATCGACCAGGCCGGCCTCGTGCTGAAGGGCGGTCGGGCCTACAGCGGCCGCGTGATCCTGGCTGGAAGCCCTGGCGCCCGGGTGGCCGTGAGCCTCGTGTGGGGACCGAATCCGGCCGACCGCCAGACGGTCACCGTTCCGCCTCTCACCGCCACGTTCGCGAAGGTGCCCCTGTCGTTCACTGCCAAGGCCGACACCACGGACGGGCACCTCGAGATCGTCGGCACCGGAAGGGGGTCGTTCCAGATCGGGGCCGTGTCGCTGATGCCCGCGGACAACATCTCCGGTTTCAAAGCCGCCACGATTCGGTACCTCAAGGAGCTCGGAGTCGAGATCGCGCGGTGGCCCGGCGGGAACTTCGTCTCGGCCTACGACTGGCGCGACGGCATCGGCGATCGCGACAGGCGCCCTCCCCGCCGCGAACTGGCGTGGAACGGGATGGAATCCAACGACATGGGGATCGACGACTTCATGACGTTCTGCCGGCTCGTCGGTGCGGAGCCCTACCTCGCCGTGAATTCGGGCCTTGGCGACGCCCACTCGGCCGCTGAGGAGGTCGAGTACGTGAACGGCCCGGCCACGAGCCGCCTGGGCCGGCAGCGCGGGGCCAACGGGCACTCGGCCCCGTACAACGTGAAGATCTGGGGCGTCGGCAACGAGATGTACGGACCGTGGCAGTGGGGTCACCTCGCCATTACGCAATACGCCGACAAGCACACCTTGATGGTCAAAGCCATGAGGAAGGTCGATCCGGCCATCAAGGTGATTGCCTCCGGCGCCACGCCCGAGGAGGCCTCGTGGTGCTACATCGAGAACCGGCAACTGGGCACGTTCCCGGAGCGGGAAACGGTCAACGAACCGCTGCCGTTCGCGTTTGGCTCGAAGGAAGACTGGACAGGCGCGCTGCTGAAGACCTCCGCCGACCACATTGATTATCTCGGCGAGCACTTCTACGGCTACCCCAACCTCGTGATCGACCCCGCCACGCTCCAATTCGTCGAGTCCGACGAACCGCTCGCGCTCAAGGTGCGCCGGCTGTCGAACCGCGTGCAGTTCAAGTTCGAGGCCTGGGACGAGTACGTGAAGCGGATGCCCAACCTGAAGGACAAGGATATCAAGTTCGCCTTTGACGAGTGGTCTCCGAGGAACCGATCGGTCGGAAGCGGTCCGCCGCCTGCGAATCACCCGATGTTGAATCCGCTGACGAATGCCCTCGTCTACCACGAGTTCTTCCGTCACTCCGACAAGGTGGGCCTCGCGGTGGCCACCGGCGGCATGGGCGGGGTGGCGAGCGACACCTTCGGGGAAGCCATCGGGCTCCGCATGGAGGGGCAGGTCATGAAGGTGCTGCACGACCACTTCGCGGGCGCGCTGCCGGTGGCCGTCAGCGGCAACTCCCCGCAGCTTCCCGCCAAGGGAACGGTGGGGATCGACAACTCGGCCCGTCCGTCCGGCAGCCCCACGTACCCGCTCGACATCTTCGCGGCGCTGAGCGCCGACCGCAAGACGCTGTCAATCTCGGTGATCAATCCAACCGAGAGCGCCCAGGACTGCGACCTCACCCAGACGGGCGTCCGCGCCGGCGGCCCCGTCACGGTCTCCCAGCTCACCGCTCCCGCCGGGCCGCCTCCCGCGCCGCCCGCGCCGGGGATCGGCCGGTTCGGCGGGCCTCCGGCGACGCTGGCGCAGAGCACCTTGGCGGCGGCGCCGCGCAGGATCACCGTGCCTCCGACCAGCATCACCGTCTATCAGTTCGAGGTGAGGTAGGCATACATGCTCGCCCTCCCGATTGGCTCTCAACGCCCGTCACCAGGCGCCGGGGGCGCGTTTTCGTCGCGTGAGCTTGGAGATGTAGAGATGACAGATCGATCTTCCGTCACATGCATTCGCGTCATTGGAGGCCGCGGCTGGGTCAGGCCGGCGCACGTCCTCCTCGTCGCGATCGTCTTGGCGGCCGCCGTCGTTCCCGCACGCGCGGCCGGTCAGATCGACGTCGTCGTTGACGCGTCGAAGACCGGCGCGAAGATCGACCGCAACATATTCGGCCAGTTCGCCGAGCATCTCGGGCACGGCGTCTACGAGGGCGTCTGGGTCGGTCCGGACTCCCCGATTCCGAACACCCGCGGCATCCGGAACGACGTCGTCGCGGCGCTCAAGGCGATCAAGGTGCCCAACGTGCGCTGGCCGGGCGGGTGCTTCGCGGACGAGTACCACTGGCGCAAGGGCATCGGCGCGCCCGGCGCGCGTGTCGTCACGCTCAATCCGAACTGGGGCGGCGTGATCGAGCCGAACAGCTTCGGCACCCACGAGTTCATGGACTTCATGGGCCAGATCGGCAGCGAGGCGTACATCTCCGCGAACGTCGGGTCGGGCACGCCCCAGGAGGCGGCCGAGTGGCTCGAATACCTGACGACGGCGCAGCCGTCGACGCTCGGGAAGGAACGGGGCGCGAACGGACACCCCGCGCCGTACAAGGTGGCCTACCTCGGCATCGGCAACGAGAGCTGGGACTGCGGCGGCAACATGACGCCCGACTACTACCTGAGCCAGCTCAAGGTGTACAGCCGCTTCGTCCGGAACTTCAATCCGGCGCAGCAGACCTCGAACCAGATGCTGAAGATCGCCGTGGGTCCCGGCGGCATCGAGCCCCGGTGGACGGAGTGGACCGAGACCATCATGAAGGCGTGGAAAGCCCACACCTGGAGCTGGGACATCGACGGCCTGTCTTTGCACAACTACACCGTCGTCGACTGGAACACCAAGTACAAGTCCGTCGGGTTCGGGGAGGCCGAGTACAGCCGGTTCCTCAAATCGACGCTCGACATGGAGCAGCTCGTCACGACGCACTCGGCCATCATGGACCAGTACGACCCCGCGAAGAAGATCGCGCTCGTCGTCGATGAGTGGGGTGCGTGGTACGCCCCGCTGCCCGGGACAGACCCCGGCTTCCTGGTGCAGCAGAACAGTCTGCGCGATGCCATCCTGGCGGCGCTGAACCTGAACATCTTCGCGCGCCACGCCGACCGCGTCCGCATGGCCAACATCGCCCAGATGGTGAACGTGCTGCAGGCGATGATCCTCACAGACAAGGAGAAGATGGTCCTGACGCCGACCTACCACGTGTTCCGGATGTACGTGCCGTTCCAGGACGCCACGTTCGTGCCGGTCGCGTTCGATGCGGGCACCTACACGCACGGCGACGTCACCCTCCCGCGCGTCGATGCCATCGCGGCGAAGGACGGTGCCGGCGTGCTGTGGCTGGCGCTCACGAACATCGACCCGACGCGCCCCGTCGAGGTGTCGGCGCGCCTGGCCGGCATCACGCCGAAGACCGTGTCCGGCGAGACGCTGACCGCCGCCGCCGTGGACAGCGTGAATTCGTTCGAGGCCCCCGAGACAGTGGCGCCGAAGCCCGTCTCGACGAAGCTGGCGGGCGACAAGCTGACGCTGACGCTCGCGCCGAAATCCGTGACTGTACTGTCGATTCGCCGGTAGCGCCTGCTGGCCTCAAGGAGACTGCGATGAGAAGTACCGTGAGTGCTCTGGTGTTGTCGCTCGTGATTGCGGTCCCGCCCTGCCTGGCGCAACCGCAGCAGGCGCCGGCTAGCCCTGCTCCGGCCAGCCAGACGCCGGCCGTGAACGACTTCAAGCCGTCGTCGGCCAATCAGCCAGGCAAGGACTATCCCCAGGTGAATTCCGAACGCCGGGTCCGCGTCCGCATCGTCGCGCCGCAGGCCCAGAACGTCCTGCTCGACATCGGCGCTGTGAGATATCCCCTGACCAAGGGTGAGGACGGCGCGTGGATCGGCGACTCGGCGCCGCAGGACGAGGGCTTCCACTACTACCAGGTCTGGATCGACAGCGCGCAGGTGCCCGACCCCGGCAGCCTCTATTTCTACGGCGCCGGCCGCTGGGGCAGCGGCGTGGAAGTGCCGGCACAGGACCAGGACTTCTACGCGCTGAAGGACGTGCCGCACGGGCAGGTCCGCCAGGTGATCTACCAGTCCAAGGTGAACGGCACGACGCGGCGCTGCTTCGTCTACACGCCGCCCGACTACGAGAAGAACGCGACGGCGCGCTATCCCGTGCTGTATCTGCAGCACGGCGGCGGCGAGGACGAGACCGGCTGGCCGTCCCAGGGCAAGACGAACCTGATCATGGACAACCTGATTGCCGAGGGCAGAGCGAGGCCGTTCATCATCGTGATGGACAACGGCACCTGGGCGATGCCGGGGCAGACGCGTCCGGCCGCGCCGCCGGCCGGTGCAGCGCCGGGGCAGCGGCCGGCCAACTGGCCGCCGCCCGGATGGGCCGACAAGTTCAAGAAGACGCTGCTGGAAGACATCATCCCGATGGTCGACGCCACCTTCCGCACGATCGCGGATCAGCCGCACCGGGCCATGGCCGGGCTGTCGATGGGCGGCATGCAGACCAACGCCATTGCCATGGAGAACCTCGACGTCTTCTCGCACGTCGGCCTCTTCAGCGGCGGCACGGTGGGCGACCCCGCCACGGCGCACAACGGCGTGATGGCCGACGCGAAGGCATTCAGCAAGAAGATGAAGCTGATCTTCCAGAGCTGCGGCTCGCGTGAGCGGCCCGAGAACGTGAAGGCCAGCTACGAGCAGCTGAAGGCCGCCGGGATCAACACCGCGATGTACGTCTCGCCCGAGACGGCCCACGAGTGGCAGACGTGGCGGCGGAGCCTGCACGAGTTCGCGCCGCTGCTGTTCAGGGACTAGCCCCGGAGCTCACTGTGGTCTGTGACGTTCGCTCCGGCTCACGCAGGCTGAAGCCTGCGGGCTCCATCCCGGCGCATCAACAACTGACGCGAGCGCCGGGTCTAGGACCGATGCGACGATGTGTGGCGCTGGTGGCGATGTGCGTGGCCGTGCTCGGACTGGCGGCGAGCCAGGCGCCGTCGGGCGGGCCGGTCACCATTCGTGTCGACACGGCGGCGAAGGTCGGCCCGATGTACCCGTTCTGGGCCTGGTTCGGTCACGACGAACCGAACTACACCTACACGGCCAACGGAGTGAAGCTGCTGTCGCAGCTCCAGGCGCTCAGCCCCGTGCCGGTGTTCATGCGCGTGCACAACCTGCTCACATCCGGCGACGGACGGCCCGCGCTCAAGTGGGGCTCGACCAACGTCTACTCCGAGGATGCGGCTGGGAATCCCGTCTACGACTGGACCATCCTCGATCGCATCGTCGATGCCTACCGGGCACGCGGTATGAAGCCGTTCGTGCAGCTCGGCTTCATGCCGGAGGCGTTGTCGTCCGCGCCGGCGGGTAGGCCGTACCGGCATTTCTGGAAGCCTGGCGCCGAGTACAACGACATCTACACCGGCTGGACCTACGCGCCGCGCGACTATCGGAAATGGGAGGAGCTCTGCTACAGGGTCGCGCGGCATTTCGTCGAGAAGTACGGCCGCCGCGAGGTCGAGAGCTGGTGGTTCGAGCTCTGGAACGAGCCCGATATCGGGTACTGGAGCGGCTCGGTCGGGCCAGCCAGCGGGCGGGACGATCCGCTCGGGCCGCAGAAGGCGCAAACGCGGCGCGAGGAATTCGAGAAGCTGTACGACTTCACCGTCGAGGGCGTGCGCCGCGCCCTGCCGACGGCAAGAATCGGCGGCCCCGAAGTGACCGGCGGCGCGCAAGGCACGCTGCGATCGTTCCTGCAGCACACGGCGACTGGCGTCAACGCCGCGACCGGGAAGGTCGGCACGCCGCTCGATCTCATCACCTTCCACGCGAAAGGAAGTCCGACGTTCGTCGACGGGCGCGTGCGCATGGGCGTCGCCAATCAGCTTCGGAACATCGACAGTCACTTTGCCGTCATCGGGGAGTTTCCGCAGTATGCCAAGACGCCGATCGTGATCGGGGAGTCTGACCCGGAAGGCTGCGCGGCGTGCGGCGTGCGGTACTACCCGCAGAACGGGTATCGGAACGGCACGATGTACCCGACCTACACCGCGCTCCAGATCGCGCGAACCTACGAACTGGCCGACCTGCACCACGCGAAACTGCTCGGCGCCGTCACATGGGCGTTCCTGTTCGAGGACCAGCCCTACTTCGACGGCTTCCGCGACCTGGCGACGAACGGCATCGCGAAGCCGGTGCTCAACATCTTCCGGATGCTGGGACAGATGAGCGGCAATCGCGTGCAGGCGGTGAGTTCGGCCGGCCTCCCCATCACGGAGATCCGCAACAAGGGGGTGCGAGGGGCGCCGGACATTTCAGCACTCGCGGCCCGGTCGACTCGTTCGGCGACGGTGCTCGTGTGGAACTACCACGACGACGATGTGCCGGCGCCGGCGGCGCCAATTCAACTGAGCATCGAAGGGCTTCCGGCCGGACGCGCGACTCTCGCGCACGTTCGCATCGACGAGAGCCACAGCAACTCGTACGCCGCCTGGCTTCGGATGGGTTCGCCGCAGACGCCGACGCCCGCCCAGCACGCCGCACTGGAGAAGGCCAGCGAGCTCCAGGAGCTGACGCCGGCCCGCGAGGTGACAATCGGCCGCGACGGCCGCGTCACGGAGGCGTTCGATCTCCCGCGCAAGAGCGTGTCGTTCATCAAGGTGACCTGGTAGGCCCGGGCGGCCGACGTGGGTCCCGTGAGCCGGCGTCAGTCCTTCAGTTCACGAATCCAGACGTTGCGGAAGCGGACCGGGTTATTGTGGTCCTGGAACATGAGCGGCCCCTTGTCCGCGTGCGGGGTGTAGTCGGTGATGGTGTGCGGGCCGATCCAGCCGGTGCCGCCATCGAGCGCGACGTGGTCCTGGATCAGGATTCCATTGTGGATGACCGTGAAGACGGCCTTCTTCGTCACCTTGCCGGCCTGATCGAACGTCGGACGGTGGTAGATGACGTCGTAGGTCTGCCACTGCCCCGGCTTGCACGAGGCGTTCACCAGGGGCACCGCGCGGCCGTAAAGCGCTCCGCACTGGCCGTCCGGGTAGGTCGTGTTCTCATAGGAGTCGAGCACCTGGACCTCGTACTGGCCCTGGAGGAAGACACCGCTGTTGCCGCGCCCCTGGCTGGACCCGGTAACGATGGACGGCGTCGCAAACTCCACGTGGACCTGGACCGAGCCAAACTCCTGCTTCGTCCTGACGTAGCCCGCGCCCTTCACCGACTCCATGTAGCCATCTCGGATCACCCACTTCGACGGACCGCCCTTCATGTCCGACCAGTTCGACAGGTCCTTTCCGTCGAAGAGCACGACGGCATCCGCGGGCGGCTTGGCTGACGGTTCCTGCGCGCCGCATACGCCAGGCGTGACCACCGGCGGTGCCGGCCGCGCCTCGTCGTGAACCATCCAGCGCCCCGTTGGCGTGTCCACGTACTGAATCGGCGGTGCCGGTTTCTGTGCCTGCGCGGGGGCCTGCGTGGGCGCCTGCGCCGACAGCGTCACGCCGACGACCACCGAGGCAAGACATCCGTACATGATCGCGATACGCCGTGTCGTGCTCTTCATCGTTCGATACTCCGCGTTGAATGAACTGCCGGACCCGCTCGCCGGGCGCCGCGCGACCCCTCCCCGGTATCCGCTGCGGTGCGCCGCGCGCGGCCGGTCCGGCTACCTTAAGCCTGTTGGCGAACAAAGGCAGCAGCGTCTGTTCGCTTACAGGCTCTTATGGCGGGCCCGCAGCTTCCAGATGCTGCGTCTACTCATGACCAGCGCCCTACCGTCCCATCGCCGCATCCAGCGCAAGGTACCGGGCGCGGTGCGGTTCCGGCTCCGCCTGCGACTTCACGTCGATTCGCATACGCTGATAGCCGGTCTCGGGCCTGTAAGCAGGCCACGGAGGAAGCCCTGGGCCGTCGGGCTTGCCCGACTTGATGAAATTCACGAAGTACGCCTGCATGGTCTTTGAGACCTCGCGGTCCCCAGGCTCCCACGCGTAGCGCGGGTCAAGATCAAGGTTCCCCATGGCGTACTGGATTTCGGCGGAGTGCACCGCGCCGCGCGGCACTTGCACCTGCGCCGCGCCGCCGCGTCCTGGCGCCGGCGCTGCCGCCGGCGGCTGGCCCGGCATCCCCAGGTATGCGGGGCGCACCTTGGCGTAGAGGTAGCGGTACACCGGCTTGCCGCCCGTCTGCATGTGCAGTTCGGTCCACTTCCAGGTGCCGTAGGAAATGAAACGGGCACTGGCCAGATGCATGGCGGCTTCGAACACCTCATCTGCGCTCGTAGCGGAATACGCTTTCAGCACGGGCTCGGCCTTATCGCCGTAGAACTTCCTGATGGCCTCGGCCAGCACGCCCGGTGTCGGCTCGCCGCCTGCCAGCACCGCACGCGGCCCCTGCTCTTCCGTGTTCGACCCCGCGAGCAGCGGAACCTTGGCCTGCTCGCCGGCCAGCCCGATCTCGGTCAGCGTCTTCGAGAGGAAGTACCCGTCCATCGCGGTGCTGAAGCGAACGCCCTGCGTCCTGGCGGCGGCGTCCTGCAGCTGTTGCGCGGTCAGGGCGCGAAGCGCGGCCAACGATTCCGCTCCCGCCGCGGCCGCGAACGTCACGCCGCTCTGCTCGGCGTCGGCGAGTGGCCGCGGAGGCAGGCTGGCAATCGCCGCACCGCTTTCGCAGATCGCGCCGGCAATCAGGTTCCTGGAGAGCGGAGACGCCATCAGCGCGCTCACCGAAATCGACCCGGCGGACTCGCCGGCGATCGTGACCCGCTTCGGATCGCCGCCAAACGCGGCGATGTTCTTCTGGACCCACGCCAACGCGGCCACCTGATCGAGCAGGCCGTAGTTGCCCGAGGCATGGTGCGGCGACTCTCTGGTCAGTTCCGGATGCACGAAGAAGCCGAAGATGTTCGTGCGGTAGTTCAGCGACACCGCGATGACGCCTTCGCGCGCCATGCGCTCGCCGTCGTAGCGCGGCTCGGAACCGTCGCCGTTCTGGAACCCGCCGCCGAAGATGTAGACGAGCACCGGCAGCTTCTCACGCCCCGACTTCGCCGGTGTCCACACGTTCAGGTACAGGCAGTCCTCGCTCATGCCGTCGCCGCGGAACCAGTAGTCCGCGTTCGGGGAGAGCCGCTGCATGCAGGTGGGGCCGAACTTGTCCGCACTGCGAACCCCGGACCAGTTCTTCACGGGCTGCGGCTCGCGCCAGCGCAGGTCGCCAACTGGCGGCTGCGCGAATGGAACGCCCTTGAAGCTGCGGATGCCGTCCCTGGGCGGCTCGGTGGACTCGACGAGGCCGTTCGCGATCTTCACGCGGTCGGCGCCAACGGCTGGCGACACGACG
>Ga0315286_10008151_pt1 | contig 10293 bp, 10 predicted proteins | sample YL17G10_0_MG_FD_205038 | JGI IMG/M metagenome (GOLD analysis project Ga0315286, IMG submission 205038) | Sediment microbial communities from Yellowstone Lake, YNP, Wyoming, USA - YL17G10_0 | ecosystem: Environmental > Aquatic > Freshwater > Lake > Sediment | place: USA: Wyoming | collected...
CCCTTCCCAACTGGGCCGGCGTGAGGTTCATGAGGTACCATCCTTTGGGAAACCATAGATCAAAATCGGTGAAGCTGAGGTTATCGACCGATAGAGAAATCCGATTGAGCTTTAATGAATTATTGACCGATATCCTCTTGCCTCTTGGGCCATCGGTCCTCACCTGTACCGCTTTTCTCAGATCGTCGCCATAAAAATTGAAGCTGACGCCATAGGACTCTCCAGTCGATGAGGCGTCTTTATACATAGTGATCTCCATCTGAACCTGGCCCTGGGCCAGGGCGCCTGTTCTTATTCCCAACATCAAGAGACAAACCAGAGCCAAGATTCCCAAAGCCTTTTTTATCATCGGTTCCTCCTTTTTTAATGATAATAACCTTCTTGATGATGATGAACGGAGTGACGCGGCCATGATGATTGACCTACAATCTTTATATCACGTCCAGACGCTCTTATCAAGACGACCTGCCTGTCCGAGTGGAAGCCTCCACCCTTTTGAAAAAAAGAGGAAAGGTTGAAAAGAGATTTAAATTCCATTATGATGGTATTGAAATCTGAGGAAAAGATGGCAGCCGAAGCAGCATCGAAAACACCCGCCGACACGTTTCATTGGGAAAAACTTCTTTCCTTTCATCCGGCAGAGGTCTGTCACCGTACCGAGGCCCTCTACCAGCCCTCCTATGAAGGATACCTGTTGCCAGTCTTTAACGTGCGGTATCTCGTTATCCCGAAGACCCAGAAGATCCTGCGGATGGAGTGGAACGATAAAACGGTGGAGGAAGAGCTTCCTTCCTTCTTTTACTTGATGATCCTGGTCTATCTGACGGAGGCAAAGGACATCAAACCCACCCATACCTGGGTCAGCGAAAAGGACCTCCTGGGAGGCTCTACTTTCTTTCGGGGACCCCATCAACTTCCCGTGAAAGAGTTGGAAAATCTTTATGGAAAGGACCCGGATGCCTTTCTGAAGGCGGGTAAAAGGCTGGGCGGGAGCGAGATCCTCTATGGAGATAAAGGGTTTGCCCTCGAGGTATTCCCAAGGGTACCATTAGCCTATATCCTATGGAAGGGAGACGAAGAGTTTTCTCCTCGAGCGGGTGTGCTCTTTGACTCCACCATTCAGTCCCATCTCCCACTCGATATCATCTGGTGTATGGTCTCCGAAACCAGCCGCCGGCTCCTCGAGGTTCCACCCCATGTTTTTTGAGCTCGGGGTTAGGAGCTCGGAGGTTCATCAAGGATTGTCTTATCTCCGAGCTTAAACCTCATGACTCCGGACTTTGTTTCTCAGAGAGGCCTTGCTTCTTTTTTGAATTCATGATGATTAAGACTTCTTGAAATCCTTGGGGGTGATCTTTTCAATGAACAAGGCAACTACCATTCCCAAAAGGCCCTTGGGAAAGACGGGGGCAGAGGTCACAATCCTCGGCCTGGGGGGTGAAGGGATCCTGAGAACCTTTAGCCACGAAGAGGAAGCCGTCCCATTGATCCATCGGGCCCTCGATTTAGGCATCACCTATTTTGAAACCGCCCGGGCCTATTCGGGAAGTGAATCTTATTATGGAATGGCCCTCGGCGAAAGACGCAAGGACATCTTCCTCGCCAGTAAATCTCATGAACGCACCATGGGTGGGGCTCAAAAACAACTCGAAACAACCCTCGGAAACCTCAGGACCCATTATCTGGACCTCTGGATGGTTCATGATGTAAGGACCCCAAAAGATCTCGAACAGATTTTTGGGCCCCAGGGAGCCATCAATGCCTTTGAAACAGCCCGCAAGAATGAACAGGTCCGATTCACAGGGATCTCCGGCCATCGAAACCCGGCCATCCTTTCAAGGGCCCTCGATCTCTTTCCCTTTGATGTCGTGCTCATGCCGATCAATCCGGCTGAACCCTTCTATTGGTCCTTTTTTGAGGATGCCCTGCCCAAGGCCTCTAAAAAAGGATTGGGTATCCTGGGGATGAAAACCCTTTCCCGAGGGGTCGCAACAAAGATCTTTAGCGCGGAATCCGTGGAAACCTTTCTCCGATATGCCTTGTCGCAACCCATTTCCACTGCGGTCGTGGGCTGCGATACCCTCGAACAACTGGAGACCAATGTCCGGATCGCACGATCCTTCGAGCCTATGGATCTCAAGGAGCAGCGTGTCCTCCTCAACAAGGTGAAACCCTACGCCCGGGAATTGATGTATTACAAACTGTAAACGGGCCTCCTTCCCTCATTGAATTGAAACTGAACCGAACCCTGTGTTAAGATTTAGTCAAACCTTGCTGGAGAAAGAGGATGAAACCCGTTACCCTGGAAATTGTTACCCGTGTGCTTACCACCTTTGGCCATTGCCGCCACTGTGAAGTCATCTTCGACGAGGTTGACTTTGCTCAAAAATTCCATCAAAAGGATGTGAACGAGTATCCTCCAGACCTGGCAGACGAATACCTTCGGCTGTCCGACTGGATTCGTGAACTGACCCACCTCTATCAGCACCGCCTCCTGATCAAGATCATCGATGTTCAATCCTTCTTAGGGGTCTATAAATCGCTGAGGCATTGGATTCGCAAATACCCCACCTTCATCGTCGAGGGAAAGGAGACCTATACCGGCTGGGATAAGGACCAACTCGAACACCTGTTGGACAAACATATCCAGGCCTTTGTCCTGTCGAAAGAGCGAAGGACGCAACCCTCCCTGCCTTAACTCAAAGCAAAGCGCAAAGGGCATAGCGCATAGGAAAAACTCTAAAGTGGAGGGCTCGTTTGAAGCACGGAGCACATCGCGTAATGGGCTTGGCGCCGCTTATTATGGGATCAAGAGATCGGAAAAAATCGAGGTTACAACGCCTTTAGCATTTCTTCGGCAACATCCCTGAGGTCGCTGTTCCGGGTCGTCATGGCCAGGATGTCCAGTTTTGCCTTGAAGCCCTGTTGCTCCATCGGTGACCTCGATTCATAAAAGGGCTTCATGACCTGAATGGCGCCAGCCACGGTATCCGGATCGGAGTAGTCCAACAGGAGAGAAAGGGTACTCCAATCCTCGGGAAGGCCGTATTGATCGACATAGGCCTTGACGGCTGTCTCGAACTGATCAGTGCCATGGAGGCGATCGATGTCATCCAGGGCCTTCTGATGTTTTTTCGTTCCTTTCTTACCCATGAAAAGCTTGTCTGCCTCCTTTCGATATTTTTTCATCATCCATTCCGAACGACGCGACCTGGGCCGATCCTTTGGCTCCTCTTTGGGGGCATAGGGGCTACGGTCCTTTCTCCGGTCAATCTCTCTCCAGGAGATTTTGTCCCGCTCATCCTCGTCTTGATAACGGCCCATGATGCCTATTCCCCTCCCCTCTAAATTTGCCACTCATATATATCAGCTTTTTCCAAAAGTCAACTGACATTTACTCAGGTTCGCAGCAAGAATCAGCGCAAAATGTTCATTGCAAAATTGGCAATTAGCAGTGAATTGCGAAATAACAATTATTGCAAAGAGGGAGAAAAGGGTTCCTTGTCCCCGACATCGAACGTATGAATCAGACCATGGGGCCCAGAGACGAGCCCGATTACCTCACGAGAAAAGGGCACGGGACAGTGTTTTTCAGGACCCTAAAGTGTTACCCGCATTGCTAATTTTTCATTGCTAATTTTGCATTGATATCACGTGTATCCCAGCTCATCCAGGGCCCGGGGGTCCTGAGTCCAATTTTTATCCTGGCGGACCCACAATTCCAGAAAGACCTTCTTCCCCAGGAAGGCCTCTATCCCTTTCCGGGCCGATTCTCCGATCTTTTTCAGCTTCTGCCCCCCCTTCCCGATGACGATCTTCTTCTGGGAATCCCGCTCCACATGGATGGTCCCCCAAATGACCACCAAATTTTTATCAGCCTGCTCTTTAAAGGCTTCGATCGTCACGGCCGTCGAGAAAGGAATCTCCTGGTAAGAATGCTCAATGACTTTCTCCCGGATCATCTCGGCCACCAAAAAACGTTCGGTCTGATCTGTGATCATGTCCTCCGGGTAATAGGGAGGGGATTCCGGGAGGACTTTCAAGATCTCCCTTAACAGAAGGGGGATTCCCTCACCCGTGAGGGCTGAAACCGGGAGGAGGGCCTCGAAGGGGTGAAGTCTCCGGTACTGGTCCATGAGGGGCAGGAGAGTCTCTTTTTTGACGAGGTCAATCTTGTTGATGACGAGGAAGGGAACTCCCCTTCCCCCTTCCAGCGACCCGACCATCTTCCGGTCCTCATCCAGATGAGGAGAGGAGGCGTCGATCAGAAAGAGACGGACATCCACGTCCCATCCCGATTCAATGGCTGTGGAAACCATCCGTTGATTCAATTTCGATTTTCCCTGATGGATTCCCGGCGTATCGAGAAGGATCAGTTGCCCTCCTTCCAAGTTCCGGATGCCGAGAATACGGTTCCGCGTGGTCTGGGGCTTTTCAGAGACAATGGCAATCTTCTCTCCCAGGATGGAGTTGAAAAGGGTCGATTTCCCGGCATTGGGTCTTCCGAGGACAGCAATGTAACCGGCCTTGTGGGGAACCATGGATTCAATCATTCGAATTGAGACATAGGGATTCCAGGATGAGGAGTCCTTTGTCAACGAAGGGCGAAGAGTTCCTTCATCGCGGACCAGGCTTCGGGGGAACACCAATCCCTCTGACCCACGATCATACCGAGCATTATTCCATCAGGATTGATTAAGAAGGTCGTCGGAACCCAACGGATGCCATAGGTCTTGGCGATCTTCTCCTTCACGTCCAGAAAGACGGGCAAAGTGATCTTGCATTCCTTGATGATGCGCTGGATTCTCTTCTCATTTTCTCCATCGATGGCAATCGTGAAGATCGTGACCTGGTCTCTTTTCCCCTGGGCAAATTTTTCGATCAGAGGGATGTCCTCTTTACAGGCCGAGCACCACGAGGCCCAGAAGGTAAAGACCACAGGTTTTCCCCGGAAGTCGTTTAGCGCGGCCTGCTTACCATCCGCCATTTTAAGGGAAAAGGGATGGGCCGCTTTCTTTTCCTGAAATCGCTGGATGCCAAAAGAGGAACAGGATGGAAAATCCGTTTGGGCGGACAGGATGGAGGCGGAGAAACAGATAAGGATTCCGATCGTCACAAAAAACGCGACCCTTGTTCCCATATTGGCCCTCTGATAAACGGTATAATAAAAAGCTAATATATATTTTTCCCCCCGTCAATATACTTTGCGGGCCTTGCGTATCCATTGGGAACCGACTGCTCCTCTCTTTTCTCCTCGAGCAGGACAGAGGCCCTTTTTCAAGATCCCTTGAAAAGAACGTTGAGAAATGATAAGGTCAAATGGCACGGAAGGAATGACCCATTTCAGGCCCAAGAAAGGGAGGAAAACATTATGGCCGGTGTCAACAAAGTGATTCTGATTGGTCATTTGGGTGCGGATCCTGAGGTCCGGTATCTTAACAACGGCACCACGGTTGCCAATTTCCGTATGGCGACGAGTGAAAATCGCTTAAACAAGGCCGGGGAGAAGATAACAACCACGGAATGGCACCGAATCGTGGCCTTCGGCAAATTGGCCGAGATCTGTCGCGATTATTTGAACAAGGGAAAGCAGGTCTATATCGAGGGCCGCATCCGGAGCCGTTCATGGGAGGACAAAGAGGGCAATAAAAAATTCACGACAGAGATCATTGCCAACCAGATGCAGATGCTGGGGTCACCCGGCGGACAGACGAGTTCTCCTGGTTTCGACAAAGAAGTCGTCGAACCTGAAATGCCTCCCATCCCTGACGACGACGTGCCCTTCTAACCCCCTCACCCCATCCTCTCCCCTCTGGGGAGAGCGAAAGGGTGAGGGGATTTCGGAATTCGGAATATGGAGACATAAATCCCTTCTCTCTGAATCTTTTGTGTCGTTTATTCTGCAATCCGCAATCCGCAATCCGAAATCAGAACAGGTACCTCCTCATGCTGACGTTTAGAAGGAGGCCAACCCCTATGAGCGTCGAGATCATAAAAGACCCACCGTAACTGAGCAGGGGAAGCGGAATGCCAACGACGGGCATCATCCCCACCACCATGCCGAGGTTGATGAAGACATGCCAGAAAAGCATGGCGACCACGCCGAAAGATAGGATGGCTCCAAATCGGTCTTTGGCTGAAACAGCAATCCGGAGTCCCCACAGGATGAGGACGAGATAGAGACCGATCAAGAAGAGCGATCCGACCAGCCCCCATTCCTCCGCCAAAACGGAGAAGATGAAGTCCGTGTGCTGCTCCGGAAGAAAACCCAACTTGCATTGCGTCCCCTTCATGAACCCCTTCCCGAAGATTCCCCCCGACCCCACGGCCACCTTGGATTGGATGATGTGATATCCGGAACCCAGCGGATCGAGGCTCGGATTAAAAAAGGTGGTGATTCGCCTCTTCTGATATTCCTTCAAAAATCCCCAGAAGATAGGAAGCATTGCCCCCCCGATCAAACCGAGGGTGAGCAGGGAGGACCAACGAACTTTAACAAAGAGGAGAACAGAGAGGAGGATTAAGAAGAGAATGATGGCTGTCCCCAAATCGGGCTGTTTGAGAATGAAACCCATGGGAACAACAAGAAAGAGAAAGGGAATGGGAAGATCCTTGAGATTAAAACCCTTTCGATCCGGAGGCCGCTGAAAAAAATTTGCAAGGGCCATGATGAGGGAGATCTTCACGAATTCGGAGGGCTGGAACGAGAGGGATCCAATTCGAATCCACCGTTGGGCCCCGGAAGTGATCATGCCGAAGACCATCACCACAATGAGAAGGGACAAGGCAACCGCATGAATAGGATAGGCAAAATCGGAGTAATACCGGTATTCGACGAAGGCAACGCCCCCCATGATCACGAGGCCGATCAGGACCCAGGAGACCTGTTTGAGGTAGAAGGGGGTGCCCCAGGTTTCTCCACTCGCCGAGATGCTGTAGAGGTTCAGGATCCCGATCGAAGCAAGGGTCATCACAATGCCCAACAAGGCCCAATCAAAGTGGATCAAAAGTCTGCGGTCAATCATCATGTGTCGCCTCTTTGATCCTCGTGGCTACCCTGGAGGGGGAGGAAGATCCCGATTGAAAGAACTTCTCAAAGATCTGCTTTGCAATGGGGGCAGCAGCAGCAGCCCCGAAGCCTCCGTGCTCTGCCAGAACGATGACTGCGATCTGAGGATCCTCGAAGGGAGCGTAGGCAGCAAACCAGGCATGATCTCGAAACTTCATCGGCAGCCTTAGGGTATCCCCCTTCTTAAAATCCTGAGCCATCCGAACCACCTGGGCTGTTCCGGTCTTCCCGGCCACCTTGATATCCTTGAGGGCGCTGGGACCCCCGGTTCCGTGGGGATCATTGACCGCCCCCATCAGGGCCTCCTGGACGAAACGGAGGGATTCTTCGGAAACATTGGCCCTTCCCATCTCAATGGGAGCATACTCTTTGACGGTCTTCCCGTAAAGGTTTTCCACCCTTTCCACGACCTGGGGAAGGTAAAGCCTTCCACCGTTGGCCACAGCAGACAGGAGGGTCACGAGCTGAAGGGGCGTGACGTTCAGATATCCCTGGCCGACCGAAAAAGAAAGGGTCTCCCCGCTGTACCAGGGAACCCCGAACTTCTTCCTTTTCCAGGAGGACGAGGGGACAATCCCCGATTTTTCATGGGGCAGTGCAATCCCCGTCTTTTTTCCCAACCCGAACTCTTTTGCATAATGGGCAAGGGTATCCACCCCGATTTTTAATCCGGCCTGATAAAAATAGATATCACAGGACTCGACAAGGGCCCTTCGGAGGCTGATTGCTCCATGCCCTCCTTCTTTCCAGCATCGGAAATCCCGGTTCCCGTAGGGATAGGCGCCCGAGCAGTGAAACGACGTGTTGGGGCTGAGGATCCCTGATTCGAGACCTGCAAGGGCGGTGATAATTTTGAAGACCGATCCCGGAGGATACTGTCCCTGAATCCCTTTATTTTGAAGGGGATGAAAAGGATGTTCTATCAGGGCCTTCCAGTCCTCGGCCGAGATGTTTCGTGCAAAGAGGTCGGGCTCAAAGGAGGGTTTGCTGACCATGGCCAGGATTCGGCCGTTTCGAGGATCCATCGCAATGAGGGCCCCGTTCTTATCCTGAAAAGCCTCTTCTGCCACCCCCTGGAGCTCCAAATCGATGGTGAGGACGAGATTGTTTCCTGGAAAGGATTCGACACTCCGGAGGGGCCGGATCTCCCTTCCCAGGGCATCCACTTCGATCTGCCGGCCTCCGTCCACTCCCCGGAGGTCTGTCTCCCATTGATACTCCACTCCGTATTTCCCGATCAGAGATCCCAGACGGTAGGGCACATCTTTCGACTGGCGGAGCTCGTTCTCGTCCACCTCTCCGAGGTAGCCAATGAGATGGGAGGCCAATGTCCCAAAGCCGTAGGTTCTCTTCGGACGGACATCCACCAGCAGGCCTGGGAGATGAACCCGATTCGATTCAAGAAGGGCAAGTTCAGACCACTCGATATCCGGTTTGATCTTAACGGGTTTGAAGGGAGCTCGTCGTTTCGAACTCCTGAGCTTTTCTTGAATCTCCTCCTCGCTCAGTTTCAGTAACTGGGCTACCTGTCCGATCACCTCGGGGTGTCCTTTGAGATCCTCAGGAATGAGATAGACCTCGAAACAGGGACGGTTATAGGCCAGGACACAGCCCTTTCGATCGAGCAACAGGCCTCGGTCCGCAGGTTGCTCCCGGATCCGAATGCAGTTGTTTTCAGAGATCCTTCGAAACTCGCTCCCCCGGATGGTCTGAAGATACCAGAGATGAATAGAGAGGAGTAAGAAGGCGATCCCTAAAACAATCAGGTAGCACTTATACCTTCCTTTCAAATCCTCCATTTTCTGGGAATCGAATTCGACCATGACCTAACCCCTCTCCTGCACACTGGCCCCATTCTTTTTAGCAAAGAGGATTGAGCCCTTTTCGAAGAGGGCGAAGAGCAGCGGGGTGATCAGTGCCGTAACGATGGATTGAGGGAAAAGAGAGAGTAAGAAGGACGGATAGAAACCTAATAGAGGTTCCGGACTGAGCAGGGTGATAAACATCAGGATGAGAGCCCCGTCGAGAAAAGCCGCAAGGAAAACAAAAATGAAGTGGGAGAGAAACCCCTCCATATAGAATTTGGACTTAAAAAGGTAAGCCCCATAAAAGAGGATGGGCCGGGAGAAGGTGTAAAGGCCGAAGGTATTTCCGGAAAAGAGGTCAACGAAATAGCCCATGAAGAAACCCAGAATGGCACCCAGGATCGGGGGTGATGAAAACCCGAGATAAAGGGTGAAGATCAGCATGAAATCCGGCCGTAACCTCTGGATCGGAAAGAACCGCAGAAGCGCCGTCTGAAGGGTAAGGACGACCACCCCAAGGAAGACAAAGAAGACGATCCGCTTCATTTTCCTTTCGGTCCTCCTCCCGGAGATTTTTTGGGCTTCTTCACCTTTTCCTCCGTAGAGAGCACAGGGGATTCGGTAATGACCAAGACCTCCTCCAATTTGGTCAGATCAACACTGGGAACCAGTTCTGCGAACTGGAAAATGCCATGGCCCCCCTTCTCGACTTTGAGGATCTCCCCGATCAGGAGCCCCTTCGGGAAATTCCCACCCAACCCCGAAGTCATGATCACATCCCCCACATTGACTTCCTCGGTCCGGAGGAGGTATTTCAATTGACACCGATTTTCCCCCTTCCCCTCCACAATTGCGCGGGCCCGTGTCTTTTGGACAATCGAATCAATGGCGCTGTTGTAGTCCGTGACGAGAAGGATCGTCGCATAATGGGGAGCTACCTTGAGGATCTGCCCCACGACCCCCTCGGGCGCGATCACGGCCATTCCCTTTCGGATCCCATCCCTTTCCCCTTTGTTGATGGTGACACTCCTGAACCAAAAAGAGGGGTCCTGGCCGATCACTTCGGCTGCAATCATCGAGGTCGGAACCTTCTCCCGAAACTGGAGGAGGTTCCGAAGTCGCTCGTTGGCCAGAAAGGCCTCCTCCTTCAGATGATTCTCTTTCTGAAGCTCGGCGATGCGTTGTTTCAGGATCTCGTTCTCCCGCTGGAGATGGATCAGGAAGAGGTACCGGTCAAAGGTTCGTTGGACGGTCTGGATCGCAAAGGTCGAGGCTCTTTGGAATGGGGAACAGATCTCCATGAGAAAGGCGTCGAAAAAGGCGATTCCTTTTTGCTGCCTGGCCCTCATCGACATCAAACTCAGGGCAATGAGCAGCAGGAGGAAGATCAAGGCCGGGATCGGATAACGCCGTAATAGA
>Ga0315286_10008152_pt1 | contig 10293 bp, 7 predicted proteins | sample YL17G10_0_MG_FD_205038 | JGI IMG/M metagenome (GOLD analysis project Ga0315286, IMG submission 205038) | Sediment microbial communities from Yellowstone Lake, YNP, Wyoming, USA - YL17G10_0 | ecosystem: Environmental > Aquatic > Freshwater > Lake > Sediment | place: USA: Wyoming | collected...
TGTTGTTCCTCGTTCCCACGCTCGTGTTTTTCTACCGAGGCGAAATTTCTCATGGGCCGCTACCCACCAAGCTTGGCCACTCCGTTGACGAAGAAGGCGAGCCGGCAACGACGAGCCGGCTCGTCAAAGAACCGGATCTCCGCGTCGTAGCGTCCGACCGTGCGGGTGAAAGGTTCGACAAACCGCGTGCGGATGGAGCCCTTGGCTCGCCGGTCGAGCCGGACATTGAGTTGGTGCGAGGCGTCCCGGTCTTTCTGATTTTCGATCGCAAAGCCCTCGAGCTGGCGGGAATTCTCCGCTTCGATCCGCACCTGCGTTCGCGCCGCGATCGGCGCCGGTGGTTGGTGATCTGCGAGCAGCCGTCTGAGCTTCGAGGGATCGCACTCCTCGTCCCCGGTCACGAGGAAACACGTCATGCCGGCGTCCGAAGGATCCGGTCGCGTCGAGACGAGCATCCGCTCCCAGAGCCAGCGGACTTTCGCGTCCCTCGCGTCGCGCATCCAACGATACGGCTCGAACTCCTCCGTCGGTGCGGGTCGGCCGTAGCGGCCAAAACTGAGCAGCCGGTTCTGATCTCTGATTTGCACCCAGTGGACGTCAAGTTCGATCACGCTGCGCTTGGTGAACGCGAACTGGTAGTTCGATGCAAACCCGTCATTCCACCGGCTGTGGGAAACGCAATAGACGAACTGCCGCTTCGTTGGGTCGGACTTCACGAGGCCGCGATAGGGCACCTCCATCGGACCAGCGATGATGAGGTAAAGCGGGTTGTCCGCGGAGGAATCGTTGACTGCCTGGGCAATGCTGGTCAGAGCCCTCTCGAGGCTCTGGCGGCAATCGAAGAACCGCGACTTGTCGAAGCCGTATCGCTCCGCCGCCCCGAGGACGCTCTCGGCGTGGGTCTTCTCCCAAACCGGGTTCGTCTGCGGCAGGATCGAGTTGTAGTCGAAATGGACCAGCCGGTCTTTGAGCCCCGACTCGGCGAGAATCGCGAGTGTCATCGGGGAGGCGATCCAGTCGTCGGGATTGTTGTGGTTGCCGTCGGCGCTGTAGGCAATCCGCCCTTGGAACCGGCCTTTGGCGTAGGGTTTGGCTTCTGCCCCGTTCAACTGCAGAACCGCCAGGCATGGCAGCATCGCGGCGAGCCAAGACATCACCCGGGCAGCTTTGGCGGGGTGTTTCACTGGTCTGGATGGATGAGGGCTGCGCCGAGCCGATACCACGCGTCCATCTGGGGGTTGAAGTTGGACGTGCTGACGGGGTGATAGCGGTTCATCGACCCAACGTGGCGCGTGGCGGTGATGAGTTGCGGGCCCGTGCCGGCGCGGACCACCAGGTTCGCCGAGAACGGCGAATACACCCCGACCGGGCCGGTGTCTGGGTGTGGCAAGCCGCGCACCTCGGCCCGGCGCTCGTCGTCGTCCCGCAAGTCGTCCCAAATCGCGCTGCCGACCACATTGGCCATCGCGCTGAAGGTGTGGAATGACGCGAGGTTTGATCCCACTTGGAGGCGACGGAGCGCAGCCTCCACGTCATGCGCAGGATCGTGGTCCAGGTGAACGTGAATCTGCGCGCCGGCCACGGCGGCCAATTCCGCCAACTCGCTCCAGAGCGCATCACCACCCACGGTCACCACCGCCGGCACCCCTTTCACGCGAAACCACATTGCTGCCGGATCCACTCCCGGTTGGCACGGAGGCTTGGCTGAAAGCTGGTCATAGCGCGTCAGCACCGAGCCGTCGGGACCGATGACAAACGCCGAATTACTGCGCCCGTCCTCCGCACGGTGTTCAGCGCCGACGACCACCGTGATGCGGCGCTCGCGCGCAACGGCTTGAAGTTGCGCGAGCGCCGTTTCGGCAACGGCGCGGGCTGGGAACACGACGAGGTCGGCGTTCCTGGCGCGGGCTTGGCCGATCATCGCTTCCATCGCCGCAACATCCTGGGTGACTTGGGCCACCGCGAGGGTGATGTCTGTTTCGACGGACGTCAGAGGCGTCAGGGCGGGCGCGTCCACCGCCTGGCCGCTTTGCCGCTTGACGCCCGCTTCCCAGAATGGCCGCAAGGCCGGATGCGCCGCGCGGGCCAGCGCCGCCGCTCGCGTCGCCTTGGCGATGTCCAGGTCGGCAACCACGATTGACTCCACGTCGTCACGCGCCGCCGCGGTGATCCGGCCATCGGGCGCGATGATGGCGCTGTGCCCGTGGCGCAGCTCGCGGGGCGCGGCGGGATCGTCGGGCACACCCGACACCTTGTTGCCCGTGTTGGCGAAGATGACCCAGACGTTGTTGCGCATCGCTCGCGGCACATACCAATACCAGCCGAACGGCGCGACCCATTCGCTGGCGAAGTTGCAGGACAGCTCGAAGCTGACTTGCGCGCCTTGCTGAATGGGGACTTCCTCGACGCCGCGCAACCAGCGGTCAGCGCAGATCATCGCGTTGCAGGGGATCCCGTCGACGAGGAACACACCCGGCATGGCGGCACGATGGTTGTCGTAAAGCTTCTCATAACGGAACACTTCGCGGCCATCGGGACCGACGACCCGCATCCAGTTGGCCTCTCGATTCAGTCTGGCCGAGTGAGTGGATCCGCCGAACAAAACAAACAATTTCGCTCCGCGGGCGGCCTGCTGGATGGCCGAAACGGCCTGGTTAACCAGCGCCGGCTGGTCTTCGCCAACGCCGCGCAACGCGCCTTCAGGGAACACGGCTACGCGGACGCCGCGCGCCGCCACGTTCGAAATCCCAGTCACGATCCGGTCGCGGTTCTCCCCGATCGTCCGGCCCAAGGCCATCTGCACCACGCCGACACGCAGCCGGCTGGAGACCGCATTCGTCTCCGCGCCGCACTCCAGAGTGCAGGCGAAGGCAAGCAGGACGCCAATGAGGCGGCTCATGGGCGTACTCTCTGACCAAGCAGCTCGCCGTTTACGAACGACGCAACCGACCCGACGAGGAGCGGAATGGCGAGGAACAGACTTTTCATAGCGGTTTGACCGAGATCACGGCCCGTCGATAGCTGCACAACGGCGGTCGGCCATCGTCCCGAATCCGGAGGATGACGTGAATCGTTCCAACCTGGTTCACCTTCGGGGCGACAAAGGAAGTGGTCAGGCCAGCGGTTTTGCTCAGCGAGGCTTCCCCCCGGTACGTTCCTGCCTCAGGATAAACGAACCACTCGCAGGCCAGCGCATTGCCGTCGGGATCCGTCGAACCGTCTGCCGACAAGCTTACGACCTGGCCAGATTTCACTGTTGTTCGCAGGATGTTCCTCGTTGTGTCGCCGTTCAGCGCGGCAACCGGCCGGTGGTTGGCGACCTCACGGGACTTCACGCACCAGTCCAGGCGGGCGCGGAAATCGTTCTGCAAATCGGCGGCCCACCGGGCAAGGGTGTTGTCGCGGTTCGTTGTGCCGCGCCAGGCGTCAGCCTGATTGGCCCAGAAATAGGGTTTGCCGGGACATTCCGCGTTCGCACCGTAGCGGCCGGCCCAACTGCCCCACGTTGGTTCGTTGGGGTCATTCATTCCGGTGGGCACAAGATAGAGGAACATCATCGTGTCACCCTCTTTCTGTGGCAGCCCGGTGTTGGACGGATAGAGCGCCCCAAGCGGGCCGTGGCCCATGCGCACGTCGCGTTCGACGTCGAAGCCGCCAGCCCCTGCGGTCAGCGCAGAGAAGCGATGATACCATCGCTTTTGGTCCAGCGTCGGGCGCAACGTGTCCACCCAAAAAGGAAACGAGGGCGCTAGGGAGAGGGTGTGCCCGCCGAACTCGTCGGCGGAACTGAGCCGCAGCCGGCTCTTGAATCTCGCGTAGCCGTCCTGGCCGCGTTCGCGCAGCACCCGGTCGAGCGCGCGTTTGAGGCAGCTCTCAGCGCTGCCGTGGTCCGTGCCCCAGTTGCAGAACCACACCGGCCGCGGGTCGGCGTCGTCCACCGTGCGGAGGACGAGTCGCACGCCGTCATCAGTGTCGTCGTAGCCGGCGACGGTGCGCGCCAGTAGTTGCTCCGGCTTGGGGAATCGCGAATCGTGCTGCACCAGGTTCGCGTGACACTGGCTGTAGGCGTTCACCAGCGCGCGGACAATCCCGAGTCCGTCACGGACGGCGTTCTGGTTCTCCCGGTCACGGGCCACGGGCCGGTTGGCAATGATACCTTCGATGTCAAACTCGTTCGCATACAGGAGGAACCGCACCAGCGATTGCTCGTCGTCCGGATCGCCGCCGGCGTCAGTTTCGATGATCACACGCAACCGCGCGTCCCCATCCGCTGGGCGCGGCTCCCGCCGGGTCGTCAACCGGCACAATTCGGCGTAGAACACCGGGTCGTCTGCCGCACCGTCAAAGTCGAACGGAAACGTCTGGTTGTGCTCCTTCAGCATGAGGCCGTAGCTCGCGCCGTTTGCCACGCTGGCGCGCAGCGCGGCAACGGCGGCCGTGTCGGTCCTGTCGTCCTCGTTGCAGACGATGGACTTGCCAAACGGCTTCAACGCCGCAATCCGCTCCGGGATTTGCTCGACTTTCGTGCCGTTCCAGTGTGGCAACAAGAAGTCCGAGGCCGCGGCGACATCCGTGTGGACTTTGCCATCACCGTAGCCGCTAGCCGAGACGAGCAAGCCGGGCACGGTTGCTTTCGCCAGCCGGATCAAGCTGGCCTGGCCTTTCGGATCGCGAATGAGCGCATGGACGAAGCCGTTGTGCGGATACTCGTTGGCGATCTCGAGCAGCACGTTCTGAAAACCGCGCTCGCGTACCCAGCGCGCTGCGTTCACGACCCCGGCGCGCACCGCCGCCTCGTCACGCAGGATCGCTGACTGGCGTTGATAGTAGAGGCCGAGGATGACGCCCACACCCTGGCGGTCACATGCGCGAATGACCCGCTCAACCCGCGCGAGGTATTGGGGACGCAGCCCGCCGTCCGGCTCGAAAGCGGAGTTGACCATGCCTTCATGGCCGGGCATGCCGCCCTGCAGGCACACCGTGAAGGCGTTCACGCCGGAGGCGGCGTAGTCCGGAATGCGCGCGATAAACCGGTCGCTGCTCGCCTCGGGATCGAAGTCCGGTTTGTTGCGATCCTCGAAGACGGCGTTGACCATGCGAACGTTCATCAGCAGCCCCTCGGCCGCGCTCCCGGGATTGGTCGGGCGGTCGTTGATGATCCAGCAACGCTCGCGCAGAGCGAGGCGCGTGCGCGGAACTGGGTCGTCGGGGAGTCCCGGGTGGACCGCGAGCAACGAGGAGAGAATCAGGGGACAAAACAGAGTGGTCATCTTGAAGATGGGCGAGAGGTGCTGGGTGGCGCGTTAGTCCGCTTGAGGATCACGGTTGCCTCGCGGACAGAGAAACAATCGTCGCCCGAAAAGACCAGATGCATCCTCCGTCCGTCGTCACTAATCCATTTCGTCGGGAAACTCGCCGTTTCTCCGGGGCCAACGTCCCAGTCTTCGGTGAAGAACACGGTCGTCCACGGCCCCCAGGGTTCCGGGGCGTCATAGACGCCAAAACCTCCCTGGAAGCGCGGTCCTTGGGGATGCCGGCTCCGGGGCAGAATCTGAACCCACAGGTAGCGTCTGATCGCGGCGTTATAGGTGAGACCGGTGCGATAGCACTGGCCGGGATACCTGAAGACTCTGCCGCGCTGCGCAATGTTCTTCGACCAGATCGGCTGGCCCTGGGTATCAAGCCTGACCAGAAACTCGTAGGCGCTGCCGTCGCGCAACCGGTCCTTTCGGACGCGCGCAAGCACCATGCGGTCACTGGGTTCGTAGGCGCTCTCGCTGTCGGGCGAAGCCACATAAACAAACGCGTCGCGCGCGCCGGCGTAGTTCCGGCCGAAGTTCAAAAAGGTGGGGCATCCGAAGCTAGTGGTGAATCGCCAGTCAGCCCAGGTCCACGTAGCGCCATGGTCACTGGACCAGGCGAGCTGGGCGTTTCCGATGTTGCGTGCCAGCAGGTAGAGCACGCCGTCCACGCAGAGCAGACCGCTGGCTTTCTTGCCCTTGGCCCCATCCCCGTGTGCTTCCCCGGTGGGCGTGCGGAGGTTGACTCCGGCGAAGTCAAGCGGCCCTCCGCTGATGCGCGCGAAGCCCAAGCTGAGCCTTTCCGGCGTGAACGGCTCGAACCCGTTCCCGTCGCCGTAAGCGGTGTACAGCGCGTCGTCGTCGTCCCAAGTCATCGGCCAGTTGTCGCTGCCGCGCGCTCGGCGGGAGATGGTCTCCTTGGGCGCCCATTCGAGGCGCGCGATGACAGGGCTGGGGGGGGGCGGACCCAGTCTGGGTTGCCCCTCGGGGGAGGGCGCCGGCTCCGGAGGCGCCCCGGTGACGGCCTCCATGAGCGGATCAAAGAGGTGTCGGCAATACGCCTCGTGAAACGACTTGGGCTCCGCGCCCACATCGGCCAGAAGCTCGCCGAAGCGCACCACGATGAGGTTCAGGCTCGGCACCACGAGCAGAATCTGGTGCCCGGCGCCTGACCCAAAGAACGCGTCCCGCGGCAGCCTTGGGCAGTCGCCTGCCTGGTTGCTCCACCACCCGATGCCGCACGGGCCAGGCGTTCCGGCGTCGGACGTCGTCAACCGCACCGCCTTGGCGCTGATGAGGCGCTGGCCGTCCCAATCGCCGCCACGCAGCATCAACCGGCCGACGCGCGCCACCGCGCGCGCCGAGTAGCCGCCGCCGCCCCACGAACCCACCAGCGGCAGGCCGTCCACAGTGAACGTCTGAGCGTAGCCCACGGACCATTCCGCGTCGGGTACGCCGATGGGCCGCATGACGCGCTCGCGCAGGAGCGAACGGATATCTTTCTGCGGCGCGTCCCTCAGGGCGGCGGTCACGCAATAAGTCATCAGTGCGATGCCGGGATTGCTGTATTGCATCCTCTGGCCCGGATCGAACAGCAGCGGTGTGCGGTCACGCGCGATGCTGAACGGATCGTCCGGCACCGGCAGCCGCTTCCAGAAGTCCCCCTTCCAGCCGGTCAACGCTTCGTGCGGTTTACCGTCGGCCTCGGCGTCCTCGATACCGGAGGTGTGCGACCCCAGTTGACGAAGGGTGATGCGCGACTTGCGCGCGTCGTCGCGCCACTGCGGGATGAATCGGGCCGCCGGATCGTCGAGGGCAACGCGTCCGTCGCTCAACGCCACCGCCAGCGAGAGCCCGCCGACAATCGCCTTGGCCAGCGACGCCGTGTAGTGCTGCTGGTCCGCGGCGTGATCCGGCGCATACCACTCGCACACGATGGCGTCGTTGCGGATGACGAGCAAGGCCTTCGTCTTCCGCGCCGCGAGGTTCGCTTGAAGCGCGTCGAGTTTCGTGGGGGAGAATCCTTGGCTTTCCGGGGCGGCGGCTCGCCAAGGTTTGCCGGGTGCTTCCGCAGCCAGCCCAGTGAGTAGGACGGCGGCGGAGGTGAATCCCGCCAAGAGTGCGCGAGGGCGGGTTCGCGGTGGGTGGTCGACGGGCGGTGCTGAGACGGTTGCAGGCGCGTGGTTGGTCTGGTGGGCATGAATGTCCCCACCGAGGCGCGCGGCATATCTGAACCAAGTCATGGCCTCTGGGCGTTCACGGTTTGTCGTGAGGATTCGCTACACAGGAGCGCCATGCCCAGTCCGGCCACCAACGCCATGCTTTTTGCGTGTCTCACCCGCGATTGAATGATACTCAAGTCACCTATGGCGCGCCACAATTTCAGCAGCGGGTCGACCACGCCTGCCCGGACACGGTGGACGTGGGCGCGAGGGGCGCGGCAACGATAACCTGATGTGAGATCATGCAATCCATCAACTGCGCAATCCTCGGTGTGACCCTTGTCTGCAGCGGGGGCCCGGGGTCGTCCGGACCTGCAGGGGATCGAGCTCAAGACCAGGCCGGTCACGGGACCAGCCGCGGCAATCAGCCGTCCACGAGCACACGAGCATCTTTTGAAGTCCCCCGTGTGTGGGAGTACAGCGCGCCGCTGATCGCTCCTGAGGCCCGCGCCAGCAATCCCAGCCGAGCTCAGAAGGATCCGAGCGTGGTTTTCTATCAGGGCAAATGGCATGTCTTTATGACGGTCAAACTACCTGGGGGATCGGCCATCGAGCACTGCTCGTTCAGGAAATGGGAAGAAGCCGATGCCTCTCCGCGAACGATCCTCAAGGTGAGCGACAGCGACTACTACTGTGCGCCACAGATCTTCTACTTCCGGCCGCATCGGAAGTGGTACCTGGTTTACCAGAGGGGTGTCCCCGGCGCGGATAAGATGTGGGTGGCGTATTCCACGACCGCAGACATCGCCGACCCACGGACCTGGACGCGGGCGATGCCGATTCTCGATGGGGGCAAGGACGATCCACGCAAGGTCGGCGGGCTCGATTGCTGGATCATCTGTGACGATCAGCGTGCTTATCTGTTTCTGACCAGCCTGGATGGCCGGATGTGGCGGCTCTGGACGCGCCGGGAGGATTTCCCACGCGGTTTCGACCATTGCGAGCTCGCCCTCGAGGCCAAGGTGTTCGAGGCGAGCCACACCTACAAACTCAAGGGAACAGGCAAGTACCTGACCGTCATCGAGGAAAACGGCCAGCGGTACTACAAGGCCTACCTGGCGGACCGGCTGGATGGGGAATGGATCCCGGCTGCCGATACGGCCGAACGGCCTTTTGCCGGATGGAAGAACATCCGTCCCGCGGCCGGGGTTGAGCCGTGGACGGACAACGTCAGCCATGGCGAACTCATCCGCGACGGATGGGATGAGACGTTGACGATTGATCCGAGGAATCTGCGGTTTATCTTCCAGGGCATGTGGGAGAAGCACAAGTCCGGGAGGGAATACGGCCAATTCCAGTGGCGCGTTGGCATGTTGACGCCAGTCTCCGCCGGGGCCCCATCGGAGTGATGTGGGGCGATGGCCACCCGCACCACGGCCGAGGGTATAAGCGTGAAAATGCCGCACCATTTGCATGCCGGGGTCGTAGCCAGGATGCTCGGAGCGTGGCTGTCGTTGGTCTGCTCGGCGGCTGCCGCCGCAGCCGGCGAACCATCGGCGCGTCAACCCCTGCCTGGCTTCCAACTCGTCGTTGTGGACGAGCAGCCACCGCAGAATCCTTGGACGAAGCTGGCGGGTGACTTCAATGGGGATGGCAAACTCGACGTCGCCATCGCCGGACAAAACGGCCCGCTGGTCTGGTATGTGAATCCCGGCTGGCAGAAGGTTCAGGTGGCCGAGCGTGGCTGGAGTACGGTGGGCGGTGCCGCAGGCGATGTGGACGGGGATGGGGACGTGGACATCGTCCCGGGGGCGCAGGTCTGGTTCGAGAATCCGCGGCCCAAAGGCGACCCAGCGAAAAGTGATTGGCGACCTCACCGAATCAGCGACGTGGGGACCCACGATGTGGCCCTGGTGGACCTGGATCGCGATGGGAGGCCAGACCTCATCGGGCGCGACCAGTCGAGCTTCGGTCACAACACTGGCAACCGCATCCATTTCTGGCGCCAGCAAGGCCCGGATGAATGGAGCCATCACGAAGTGGATTGCCCACACGGAGAGGGTTTGGCCGTTGCCGACCTCGACCGGGATGGAGACACCGATGTCGTGATCAGCGGCCGCTGGTTCGAGAACGATGGGCGCGTGAACGGTGCGTGGCAGCAACACACGTTCACGACCAACTGGACTTGGGTCGACACGAAAGTCGCGCTCGGCGATATCAACGGCGATGGCTTTCTTGACGTGGTTCTTGCGCCCGCCGAGCTCCAGGGGCAGCGCTACCGCCTGGCCTGGTATGAAGCCCCGCGTCAGACCACCCAGCCCGACTGGCGGGAACACATCGTCGAAGCGCCGGTCGAGGCCGTGATGCATGGGCTGGCAGTGGCTGACATGGACGGCGATGGCCGAGTGGACATTATTGCGGCGCGCATGCACCAGGGCACGCCGCCCCAGGAGGTCTGCATCCATCTCAACACCGGGAAAGGGAACGGCTGGCGGAAGGTGGTCGTATCCGAGCGCGGCTCTCACGACATTCTCGTTGCGGATTTCAACGGCGATGGCCGCCCGGACATCCTCGGGGCCAACCACGGCGGGCCGCGTCAGGCAGTCGAGCTTTGGCTGAGCCAGCCTCCGCGGCGTGCCGCGGCTGGCCCGCTTCGCGTTCACCCGACCAACCCGCGTTACTTCACTGATGGAACCAAAGCTGCCGACGGTTCACTCAAAGGGATTTACCTGGGCGGGCACCAGATCTTCGTGGACCTACAGGACAATTCCTTCAACAAGGAATGGACCAAGGACCTGACCCGACCTGCCGACCCGGCCGCCAGGGCTCAG
>Ga0315286_10008154_pt1 | contig 10292 bp, 9 predicted proteins | sample YL17G10_0_MG_FD_205038 | JGI IMG/M metagenome (GOLD analysis project Ga0315286, IMG submission 205038) | Sediment microbial communities from Yellowstone Lake, YNP, Wyoming, USA - YL17G10_0 | ecosystem: Environmental > Aquatic > Freshwater > Lake > Sediment | place: USA: Wyoming | collected...
TCTCCTTGCCTTCGCCAGCTAGCGGATGCACCGGTCTTCATTTCGGATGCCTAACGCTCCGGTTCAGCGGCGGGCCGCGCAGCGGACCGTCCGCTGCAACCGGTTGTTGGGCGACAGCAAGCAAGAGCACATCCGTTGCACCGCCGAATTGATCGTCAGGGAAGGACACACTTCATCGTTCCACAGAGTACCAGTACTCATCGTTGCCGTCCTTGATAACCGTGACAGTGGTGCGTGTCTTGTAGTTATAGTGGCAGATGGCTGGAATGCGCGCTTCGAGGTACCGCCCGTGGACCGTATCGAATTGGAATTGCCTGTTCATATCTCCCCCTTGGTCCACAGCGTGGCAGATGCCATCCCAGAGCGCGTCAAAAGTCGAAGCGTGCTTCAAGGATCGATCTACGACGAGCTGTCCGGTCTGGTCCTCCCGAAACCCTGCGCCTGGATCCTGCTCAGTCGTCTTGAGTTCAGACACTGCTTCCGCAAGGGCCTGGCGAAACGTCGTTGGCTTGACCCCGGGCAGAAAGCTCGTCCCGCTGCAGTTGCCGCATTTGAGCGGTTGCTCGAAACCGCCGCGACTGAATGATCCATCTGGGCTCACGAAGTGGTAGCCGGATTCACTGACACCGATGGAGGTCGGAGACGAGCACTTTGTACAGTTGAGAACAAGGCTGTAGATGGGATTCCAGCCTTCCTTCTCAGACACGGCAACCAGTTTGCGCGTTTCACGCGCAGCATCCCTCCCCCTAATCACTCTGGGCTCGCTTGGTTCACGGCGCCCTACCAGTTTACCGAAGAGAACCATGTTCCCCCCTGTTCGCCCAACAACAAGTGGACTGTTCCATGTAGCCGGATACCTGCTCCGGCGTGGTCGTTGTAGCGCGGGCGACCGGGCGAGCCGGCTCCGGCGACGCCGATGTGCCATCATGTTGCCGCATCATGCTTCGCGGTGTAGCAGGATAGGCGGACCGGGACCGGCGGTGTATCCCGACGCGGGTCCGGCCGCGCGAGAACTCCGCGTCCGTCACCCGCAGGCGGACGGCGGCGCGAATCTGGTCGAGCAGTCGCGGGATGGGCCGGTCGGCGGGATGGGGCGCGCCCGGCGGCGGCCCCTCGCGGACGCAGGCGAGGGTGGGCGAGGGCACGCGATATGTGACCTGTCCGAGGCAGGCCGCGCCCGGCATCTGTCCTCCGCGTCGGGGCGAAACGGGGTGGAGTGCTGATGGGATGAGTATCCGTCAGCCGCGGCCTGCCGGGCAAGGACCATGTGGGTCTCTTCTTTGCCCGGGCCTTCTCGCCCGATGGCGCGGTCTGCGCCGGGGTCGCGCGGCGGGCCGCGACGGCGCCCGCCGAGGCCCATCGGCGCCCCATGCCGGGCCCCGGCCCCCCGTCGGAACCCGCGAGGTCCTCCACTTGACAGGAGCTGCCGGCTCTGGCAGCTTGCCTCGCATGAAGCGGCGCACTGCACATCATCGGCATCATCATCCTCACCTCGGCGGGACCGGCTGATGGTGTAGTTCGCGATTTTCGCCAACACCAACGACGCCGGCCCTGGCCGGCGTCGTCTTTATTTCGAGCGATCGCCGGGCGGGGCCGGAGAGGGAAAAGGAGATCCACAGATGACGACCACGACTTCCACGATTCGTCTGGCCCTGCCCAAGGGAAGCATGGAAGCCGGCGTGTCGGCCCTTCTTGCCGACGCTGGAATCCGCATCCGGGCAACCAGCCGCGGCTACAGGCCGGAGATCTCTCTGCCCGGGTTCGAAGTCAAGATCCTCCGGCCCCAGAACATCGTGGAGATGCTGGCGGCCGGTTCCAGGGATATCGGATTCGCCGGGGCGGACTGGGTGGCCGAGGTGGGGGGGGATCTCGTGGAACTGCTCGACACGGGGCTCGATCCGGTGCGGCTCGTGGCGGCCGCACCGATCGATCTGCTGGAGAATGGCCGTCTTCCCAGGCGCCGCCTCGTGGTCGCCTCTGAGTACGAGCGGCTCACCAGGGATTGGATCGCGAGCAGTGGACTCGAGGCCACCTTCATCAAGTCGTTCGGCGCGACGGAGGTCTTCCCGCCCGAGGATGCCGACCTGATCGTGGACAATACGGCGAGCGGCAGCACGCTCACGGCCAACAAGCTGCTGGTGGTCGGCGAGCTGATGGTCTCCTCGACAAGGCTCTACGCCAACCGGCGAGCCCTCGAGGATGGGGGCAAGAAGGAGCAGATGGATCGGCTGTGCCTGCTGCTCCAGTCGGTGCTCAACGCCAGGCTGCGCGTCATGGTCGAGGTCAATGTCGCCGCCGAGCAGCTCGAAGCGGTGATCGCGGTCCTCCCCTGCATGCGGGAACCGACCCTCTCACCCCTGCATGGGGGAGCCGGCTACGCGGTCAAGGCGGCCGTGCTGCAGGAGCAACTCGCCACGGTCATCCCCGAGGTGAAGCGCTGCGGCGGCACCGACATCGTCGTGACGAAGCTGGCGCAGATCGTACCCTGAGGTGAAGGAGCCCGAGATGACCAGGCCGGACATGTCGCTCAAGCTTTCTTCTCTGCTTTCGGACCTCGGCAAGTACAGCCCGCCGCAACCTCGTGCCTCCGTCGACCTTCGCCTCGACAGCAACGAGGGCCCGATGCCGCCGTCCTGGCTGCTGGACGAGGCGGCCGGCGCCGGGACCGAACTGATCCGGAGGTACCCGGACGCCGCTTCGCTCGAGCGGCGGATCTCCGCCATGATCGGCGTCGATCCGAGGCAGGTCGTCGTCACGGCCGGGGCGGACGACGCCATCGAGCGCGCCGTGCGGATGGTGCTGGCTCCGGGCCGGGAGATCATCCTCCCCGTGCCCACCTTCGAGATGCTCGAGATCTACCCGAAGATGACCGGCTGTCGGATCGTCGAGGTGCCCTGGCTCGAGGGGGGCTTCCCGGTCGAGGCGGTGCTGCGGGCCGTGAACGAGCGCACTTCGCTCATCGCGGTGGTCACGCCGAACAACCCCACCGGCCTGTCAGCCACGGCCGCGGATCTGGATCGTCTCTCGCGGGGAGCGCCGGACGCGCTTCTCCTGGTGGATCTCGCCTATGCCGACTTCGCCGGGACCGACTTGACGCTGCAGGCCATCGGCCTGCCGAACGCGATCGTCGCCCGCTCCATGTCCAAGGCCTGGGGCATCGCCGGCCTCAGGGTCGGCTTCGCCGCCGGCAGGCCGGAGATCATCGACTGGATGCGGACCATGGGGCACCCGTATGCCGTCTCTTCGCTCTCGCTTCGCCTGGCTGAGGCCCACCTCGAGCGAGGCGGGGCCGGAGTGGCTCTCTTCGTGGAACGCGTGAAGCGGGAGCGGGCGGCACTGTGGTCGCTGCTTCGCGATCTCGGGGCCGAGGCCCTCCCCTCCGACGCCAATTTCGTGCTCGGCCGCTTTCGCGATGCTGAATGGGTCCGCGAGGCGCTCCTGAGCCTGGGGATCGCGGTCAGGATCTTCCCCGGCCGCCCGCTGCTCGACGACTGCCTCAGGATCAGCCTGCCCGGTGATGACGGGGTGTTCGCCAGGCTCGTCGGGGCGCTTCGGACCGTCCTCGCCCCGGAGGCGATCCTGTTCGACATCGACGACACGATGGCCGATGTGACCGAGTCGTACCGCCAGGCCACGCTGGCCACGGCCGGGCATTTCGGTCACGAGGCGACCCCTGCCGACATCACGGCGGCCAAGGCGGCGGGCAATGCCAACAACGACTGGGAACTGACCTGGCGTCTGGTCCGATCGGGCGGGATCGACGTCTCCCTCGCCGAGGTGACCGAGCGGTTCGAGGATCTGTACCAGGGACGGGACGGAAGACCGGGGCTGCACGAGCGGGAGACGCTGCTTGCCGATCGCGGGCTGTTCGAGCGGCTGGCCGCGCGATTCAAGCTCGGGGCGGTGACCGGCCGCCCGCGCCGCGACGCCCACCACTTCCTCGAGCGGCAGGGCATCGCGGGCCTCTTCGGGACCGTGGTCGCCATGGAGGACGCTCCGCCCAAACCCGATCCGGCGTCCGTCCGTCTGGCCATGGAGCGCCTGGGGGCGTCGCGCGCCTGGATGGTGGGCGATACGCCGGACGACGTGCGCGCGGCCATGGGGGCCGGCGCCGTGCCGATTGGCGTGATCGCTCCGGCGGACGATCCGAAGATTGCCCGGCCAGCTCTCGTCAAGGCCGGTGCTGCCAGGATCCTGGCGAGGCTCGCCGAAATCGAGGAGATCCTCAAATGAAGAAGCGGAGCACGGAACTCTCGCGCAAGACCGCTGAAACCGACATCCGGCTTTCCCTGTGCCTGGACGGCAGCGGCAAGGCCGACATCTCCACCGGCATTCCGTTCCTCGACCATCTGCTGGACGCCCTGACGCGGCACAGCCGGATCGACCTGGCTCTGACCTGCCGGGGCGACCTCGAGGTGGACGACCACCACACTGCCGAGGACTGCGCTTTGGCCCTGGGAGCCGCCATCGACACGGCGCTGGGCGAGAGGCGGGGAATCGGGCGCTTCGGTGACGCCCATGCGCCGCTTGACGAGGCGCTGGCCCGGGCGGTCATCGACCTGTCCGGCCGGCCGTTCGCCGCGGTCGATCTGGGCCTTGCGGAGCAGATGCTCGGCACGCTGCGCGCCGAGAACGCCGAGCACGTCATCCGCTCGCTGGCCACCGCCATGCGGGCCGCGGTGCACGTGGATGTGCTGCGCGGCGACAACGGCCACCACCGGGCCGAGGCGGCCTTCAAGGCTCTGGCTCTCGCTCTCCGGCAGGCCGTGGCCCGCGACGGGTCGAAGGAAGTGCCGAGCACCAAGGAGATGCTGTGATGGCGGAGCCGGAAGTCCTGGTGGTGCGGACCGGGACCGCCAACCTTGCCTCGGTGCTCGCCGGGCTCAAGCGGGCCGGGGCGGAGCCGCGGGTCACCGAGGATCCGCGCGATGTGCTGCAGGCCGGGCGACTCGTCCTCCCCGGCGTGGGCACTCTGGGCGCCGCCATGGAGCGCCTCCGTGCGACCGGACTGGTGGAGCCGCTTCGAGCCAGGATCGGCGAGGGCAGGCCGATCCTGGCCGTCTGCCTCGGGATGCAGCTTCTGGCCAAGGCGAGCGACGAGAGCGAAGGTGCGAGAGGGCTGGGAGCAGTCGAGAGCCGGGCGACGCGCTTCCCGGCGGGCCTGAGGGTGCCTCAGCTTGGCTGGAACCGGATCGTGCCTGAGCCCGGCTGCAGCCTGCTCGAGGAGGGCTACGTTTACTTCGCCAACTCGTTCCGCTTCGAGACGCCGCCCGACGGCTGGAAGGCGGCCATGGCCGACTACGGCGGGCCTTTCGTGGCGGCCATGGAGCGCGGGCCCCAACTCGCCTGCCAGTTCCATCCCGAGTTGTCGGGCCGATTCGGGCTCGAACTGATCCGGCGCTGGCTCGAGACGACCGGCGCCAAGGGAGGTGGATCGTGCTGACCGTGCGGGTGATTCCATGCCTCGACGTGAAGGACGGCCGGGTGGTCAAGGGCATCAGGTTCCAGGGCCTCAGGGACGCCGGCTCCCCTCCTGACCTGGCCGGGCTGTACGAACAGCAGGGAGCGGACGAGATCACCCTCCTCGACGTCTCGGCCACGCCGGAGGGCCGCGGCACGCGGCTCGACACGGTGCGACAGGTGCGCGAGCGGCTCTCGCTGCCTCTCACGGTGGGCGGCGGGGTGCGATCCGTGGAAGCCGCCGGCGCCCTGCTCGATGCGGGAGCCGACAAGGTCGGAGTCAACACCGCGGCCGTGGAGCGGCCGGAGATCCTCGACGCCATGGCAGCCAGGTTCGGCTGCCAGTGCACCGTTCTCGCCATCGATGCGGCGGCGCTCCCCGACGGCCGCTTCGAGGTGATCACCCTGTCCGGCTGCAGGCGAACCGGGATCGACGCGGTGAAATGGGCCAGGGAAGCGGTTTCGAGGGGCGCGGGAGAGATCCTCCTCACCTCGTGGGATCGGGACGGCACCAGATCGGGCTACGATCTGGCCTTGATCCGCGCCGTCGCCGAAGCGGTTCACGCCCCGATCATCGCCTCGGGCGGCGCGGCCACCCCCGAGCACATGGTGGAAGCGGTCCGGGCCGGAGCGAGCGCCGTGCTGGCCGCCTCGATCTTCCACGATGGCGAGTACACCGTGGCCGACCTCAAGAGAGACCTGTCCGAAAGGGGACTGGAGGTGCGTTTGTGATCGTTCCATCCATCGACATCATGGGTGGCCAGGCCGTGCAGTTGATCGGCGGCGAGAAGAAGGCGATCGACGCGGGCGACCCGATGCCGATCGCCGAGCGTTTCGCCGTGGCCGGTGATCTCGCCGTGATCGACCTCGACGCGGCGCTCGGCCGGGGCGACAACCGGGGAGTGATCCGCGAGATCGTCCGTCGCTATCCGTGCCGCGTGGGAGGGGGCATCCGCAGCCGGGAGGCCGCGCTGCGGTGGCTCGACGCCGGCGCGTTGCAGGTGATCATCGGAACCGCAGCCGAGCCCGGACTGCTCTCCCAATTGCCCCGGCAGCGGGTCATCGCCGCGCTCGACGCCAGGAACGGCGAGGTGGTCGTGGAGGGGTGGCAGAAAAAGACGGGCCGGATCGCGATGGAACGAATGGCCGAGCTGCGCGACCTAGTGGGCGGCTTCCTCGTCACTTTCGTGGAGCGCGAGGGCCGCATGGGAGGGATGGATCTCGATCAGGTCAAGGCGGTCGTGGCCGCGGCCGGCAAGGCCAGGGTCACGGTGGCGGGCGGCGTGGCGACCGCGGGGGAGATCGGCGAGATCGATCGTCTCGGCGCGGACGTGCAGGTGGGCATGGGGCTCTACACGGGCCGGATCGCGCTCGGCGACGGGGTCTCGGCTCCGATGAGATCGGACCGGCCGGACGGGCTGTGGGCGACCGTTGTGTCCGACCAGCTCGGCAGGACCCTCGGCCTTTGCTGGTCCAATCAGGAGAGCGTGCGCGCGGCGGTCGAGAGGAGGCAGGGGGTCTACCACTCGAGATCGCGGGGGCTGTGGATCAAGGGCGAATCGTCGGGCGACACCCAGGAACTGCTCCGCATCGACCTGGACTGCGACAGGGACGCCCTGCGCTTCACCGTCAGGCAGAAGGGCAGGGGTTTCTGCCACAACGGCACCTGGAGCTGCTTCGGCGACGACCGCGGCCTGGGTCGGCTGGCCCGCCGCCTCAAGGAGCGCATCGCCTGTGCGCCCGAGGGGTCGTACACCGGCCGGCTGCTCTCCGATCCCGATCTGCTGCGCAGCAAGCTGCTCGAGGAGGCGGGCGAACTCGCGCGAGCGCGACCGGGCGAAGTGGTCGGAGAGGCGGCTGATCTGTTCTACTTCGCGCTCGTGGCCCTGGCGCGCGGCGGCGCGGATCTCGAGCAGGTGGAGGCCGAGATCGAGAGGCGCGGCCTGACGCTGACCCGAAGGCCGGGCGACGCCAAGCCCGGGGGGAGGTGAGCAGATGGCAGCCGACCTGTTGAGGATCGCGACGCCGGACGAGCTGCCACAGGCCCGGCGCGGTGCGGTGGATCGCGAGACGCTCGACCTGGCTCGCCTGATCGTTGACGACGTGAGGGAGCACGGCGAGGCGGCGTTGCGCCGTCATGCCGAGAGGCTGGGCGACATCGGACCGGGCGATCCGCTCGTCATCCCCGCCGGGCGGCTGAACGAAGCTCTCGCCGCTCTCGACCCCGGCTCGCGCGCCGTTCTCGAGCGGACCGCCGACAGGATCAGGATCTTCGCGGCCGCGCAACTCGCGTCTCTCGGTGAGACGGAGACGCCGCTGCCCGGCGGCTGGGCGGGACAGGTCGTGGCCCCCGTGGAACGGGCCGGCTGCTACGCGCCCGGGGGACGCTTCCCCCTGCCCTCGTCCGTGCTGATGACCGCCGTCACGGCCCGGGTGGCCGGCGTGAGCGAGGTGTGGGTCGCCTCGCCGCGGCCCGCCCCGGTGACGCTGGCCGCTGCCGCCCTGGCAGGGGCCGACGGCCTGCTCGCGGCAGGCGGCGCCCAGGCCATCGCGGCGCTCGCCTATGGTGCCGGGCCGATCCCCCGCTGTGACATGGTGGCCGGTCCTGGCAACCGGTTCGTCACCGCCGCCAAGCAGTTGGTGGCGGGGTACGTGGGGATCGACATGCTGGCCGGGCCGTCGGAGCTGGTGGTGCTGGCCGACGGCACAGCCGATCCGAGCTGGATCGCCGCCGACCTGCTCGCCCAGGCAGAGCACGACCCGGATGCCCTGCCCATTCTCGTGACCACCGACAGAGCGCTCGCCGGATCGGTCAACGCCGAGCTCGAACGACAGATCACCGATCTCCCCACGGCCCGGACGGCGCGCGCCGCACTGGCCAACGGCCTGGCCGTGCTCGCGCCCGATATCGAATCGGCCATCGGGATCTGCGACCGGCTCGCTCCGGAACACCTCGAGCTGCACACGAGAGACGCGGCCGAGATCGCGCCGCGCTTCTCGCATTACGGAGCCATCTTCATCGGCGCCCGGGCGGCGGAGGTGCTGGGCGACTATGGCGCCGGCCCCAACCATACGCTGCCCACCGGGGGGACCGCGCGTTACAAGGGAGGCCTGTCGGTCTTCGACTTCCTGCGCGTGCGCACCTGGCTTCGCATCGACGATTCCGGCCAGGCGGCGGTCCTGATCGAGGACGCCGGCAGGATGGCCGAGATCGAGGGGCTTGTCGCCCACGCCCGGGCAGCCAGGTTGCGGGCCAGGACGCCTTCGTGAGATCGCCGCCCTCTCGTGCCGGCAGCCTGCGCCGTGGCGCGCGGCGCGCGAACGCGATGCATCGCTCGAAGACCGATCCGGATGCACGGCTGGCGCGTCCGGGCGGAACCGGACGGTAACGTACCGCGGCGGGACCAACGGAACCCCGGCCCGGCCGGGCCTTGACCCGGAGCGGTTACGGCCGATACTGGCAGGAAGGGTCCGGGTGCCCGGCTCCCGGTCCGCTTCCGCGCATGCCCGGACGGCAGTCGGTCCCACAGAACCTCACGGGAGGTCGTATGCGTTCATCGTCACGGCGTGGCACCCGCGCCAGGCGCCGCCTGGTCGCCGGCCACCTGGTATCCGTCGCGGGGCTCGCCCTGGTTCTGGGGGTCTCACTCCTGCCCGTCGCGCAGGCTCGCGCAGACACGGAGCGGCTCCGCCTGGTGCTCGGCTTCGCCCGCTCGGTGACACGCTTCCAATCGCTCGAGGCCGACACGGCCGGGCTCTCCTACGGTCTTGCCAACTCGGCCGAGGTGGGCGTCGACTTCCGCGTCCTCGACCTGCCGATGCCGAAGGCCCCGCGCCCCGCGCTGCACGTGACGGTCGGAGCGCTCGCGGACAAGCGCACCCTTGGGCCGTCCCTGCCGGGGCAGCCGCTGGTCCAGGAGCCGATCCTCGTGCTGCGGTCCGGCATGCACCTGCTGTTGCCGCTGGAGCTCGTACGCCCCAACGCGGGCGTGGCGTTCCGACTCGGCTGGAGCGGCGCCTACGTGCTCGGGCGCACGGGGGGCGCGGACTTCCTCACGATCACGAAAGCCCGCTTCGGCTTCGAGCGGACCGCGGGCTGGTTCGAGGGCTCCTGCGTCGAGGTGGGCATGGGGCGCGACGAGACCTACGGTCGCGAGTTCGCCGCGAAGCGCTGGGACGTCCGCGTCTCCCTGCAGGGACGGCTCCTCCCGCCGCCCGTCCGCTCCGCGCCGGCGAAGGCCGGGAAGGCGGTGGCGCCGCCCGACGAGACGCGCCGCATGCTGTGGGCGTTCGTGGACGCGGATGTCGATACGGACGGCGGCGTGGGACCCGATGGCCTGCAACTGCGCTTCGGTCTCTCCACGGACGTCGCGGGCATCCTCCAGACCGCCTTCCGCGAGCCGGCGCACTGACCGCGCCGCCGGCGCGGCGGCCGCCCTGCAACAACGCGGGCCCGGGTGTCGTGTACACCCGGGCCCGCACCGCGCGCTGACTAGAAAGGCTGCCGGGCGAAGCCGTCGTACTCGTCGCCGCTGGGGTCCATGGGATTGCCGTTCGCGTCCGTGCCTGAGAACTTGAAGACCCAGTGCTGGGGGTCGATGAGCCCGTCCCCGTCGGCGTTCTGGGTGATGCGGAAGTACACGGTCGCCTCACGGGTGTCCGGATCGTAGCGCACGGCCAGGGGGATGGGCATGATGTCGACCTCTCGGTCGCGGTACAGCGTGACCCCGTTGTCGTAAACGCCCCCGACGCCGCCAGTGGCCTTGCTGATGGACCACATCATGGTGTTCTGCACCGAAGCCGGATCCATGGGCTGATTGAAGCGAAAGACC
>Ga0315286_10008155_pt1 | contig 10292 bp, 10 predicted proteins | sample YL17G10_0_MG_FD_205038 | JGI IMG/M metagenome (GOLD analysis project Ga0315286, IMG submission 205038) | Sediment microbial communities from Yellowstone Lake, YNP, Wyoming, USA - YL17G10_0 | ecosystem: Environmental > Aquatic > Freshwater > Lake > Sediment | place: USA: Wyoming | collected...
GCCCGATGCGCTGTGTCGATACGCGTGCCATCACGTCCCCTTCCAATGGTTCTTTGCGTACTCGATCGCCTCTTTGGTTGTGAGTCGGCGGGTGGAGTTACCGCTGCGGATGTATAGGTGCTCGTCGGTGCCGTCCCTGATGAACACCGGACGTGGGCTGGGGTGCATGGCGACGCGGCAGAGATCCTTGCCATCAGCCTGATGAACGGCTCTCGCGTCCGCCGCCATCAGACCAACCGCACCAAGGCGCAGTTGAGTAGACTGACATCTTCGTCCCAGTCCCAGATGTGCTCCACCGCTTCCTCCAAATGGGCGCGTGCAAGGTGGTACGCGTCGCGCATCGAAAGGCGTGCGGCTCTCGGCATCTCGCCGTCGGCTTCACTGTAATGCGACGCACAAAGCGCCGCGGCCTGTTCGTCGATCTTCCCTGTTTCGGTGACGAACACCGTGCGCAAATCGAACAGAAACTCCTCGCCTTCCGGCCGCTGGACCCTGCTGCGGATCACGAAGTTGAACTGGTAGCCGTTCCTGGGAGTCACCCCTGCGACCTTCACTCGGCGTTGCGCGCTGAAGCCGCCGAAATCCACGTCGCCGCACGCTCGGAGCATCGCATCGACGAACGGGTGGCCTAGCGCGAGGAACTCAACGCTCGGATCGCGGATCGCGAGCTCGCGGTTGAAGGTCGCACGTGAGTAACGTTCCTTCACCGCACGCGAACGGATCCCGTCGGGCGTCAGGAATTCCAAGGAGCCGTCATCAGCCCGCTTCACGACGCGCCGTTGCGCCTTGAGGAAGCGCTCTGCCAGTTCGCCCAGCTCAGCGAGCCCCACCCCGCTGCGGAGATGCTGCGCGTAGCGGTCGAACGAGTAGCTTGCCACGTTGCGGAACAAGCTCTGCGTAGCGATTTCGTACGCGCGCTGCGCGCGCTTGATGCCGTCGTCGATCTCCTTCTGGGACTGCTCCAGCGACCCCTCCACAAGTGTTCGTTTGTAGATCTCGTTGTAGTCGATCTCCCCCTCCAACTGCCCGAGCATGGCGGCGATGATGTCCTCGGGCTCTTCGCCCGTGACCTTGGCCAGTGCGGCGGCCGCGCGCTCCAAGCGCTTCTCCAGGTAGCCGTACACGGTTTCCTCGACGGTTGCGCGGCAGCGGAAGTTGTAGATCTGCACGACCTTCTGCTGGCCATAGCGATAGATGCGGCCGACGCGCTGCTCGATGCGCATCGGATTCCACGGCAGGTCGTAGTTGATCAGTACATGGCCGAACTGGAGGTTGATTCCCTCGCCGCCGGCTTCCGTCGACACGAGGAAGCGCACGCGCTCGTCGTCGCGAAATGCGCGCTGACTCTCGCGGCGCTGGTCGATATCGCGGTCGCCGTTGATGATCACCATGGCGTTCTCACCGTATCGCTCGTGCAGCGCCTCGACCAACATCGACTGCGTTTCGCGGTATTCGGTGAACACCAGGATCTTCTCCCGATCGCCACGCTCGCTCTCACTGAAAATGCGATCCGCCAGTTTGAGCAATTCGATCAACTTGCGCTCCTGCTTCACCGGCATCACGATCAGCCCGTCGAGCAGTTCGATCTCGTTCTTGGTGAAGTCGGCGACAGCCTCATGGAACGCTTTGCGCGTCAGCCATTCACCTTCATAGCGCTCGTCGTCGAGGTCCAGCTCCCGTTGTCGCGGCGGTGGAATTCTCTTGTAGCGATCTTGCAGGCGCATCCGCCGGCCCGTCAGCGCGGCCTTGATGGCACGGCTCGAACTGGCGGCGAGCTTTTGGAACACCGTCAGTACGAAGCCGAGCGCGCGTTGCTGGGTGGCGTCGGTCAGCTTCTCGGCAATGGCGTAACCGCTCTTGATGTACGCCGTGACCGCTTCGTAGAAGGCGCGCTCGTCGGGACGCATCTCGAAGCTCAACGGATACGTGTTGCGTCCCTTGAAGACGCGCTTGCCCTCGGCGTCGGTGACGCTCAGCTTAGGCGTCCGCAGGATGTACTGTTGATACGGCACGCGCCCGTTGCGCTGCGCCCTGAAGAGCGGCAGGTCCTCCACCCCGAGGCTCGAGAAGTCGATCTCGTCATCGAGCAGCTTCATCAAGTTGATGAAGCGCGAGTGATTATCTTCACCTTGGTGCGGCGTCGCAGTCACGAGCAGCAAGGCGTCGGTGTGTTCCTTGAGGTCTTCGGCAAGCTGGAAATTGAGCGTCTTCTCCGTCTTGTTGCCATACTCACGTGCGCTCAGGCGATGCGCCTCGTCGAAGACGATCAGATCCCAGCGGCGGTTCTCCAACAGCTTCTTCTTGTGATCCTCGCGCTTGAGGGCGTCCAGTGACGCGATGGCGCAGGTCTTCAGGTCCCAGATGCGTGGGTTGATCGTGTGGAAGTCGCGGCCGAAAATCTCGAAGAACTCGCTGAACTTGTCGAGCATCTCCTCTTGCCACTGCACGGTGAGACCGGCGGGGCAGATGATGAGCGTGCGGCGAGCCTGGCCGCGCTGCAGCAGCGCTTGCCAGACCATGGCGGCCTCGATGGTCTTACCCAGGCCAACCTCGTCCGCCAGCAGGAAGCGCCGCCTTGCACTGGCGACTACGTGGTGCGCGGTGAAAATCTGATGCGGCAGCAGTTCGGTGCGAGCGTTGGAGAGTTGCCCGCCTTTATTCGCTGTCAGAAAGCGGGCAGCCATCTGCCGAAAATCGAAGCGCAACGGCTGGTCCCATTGTCCTGCCTCCGCGCGCTCCATCGGATCGGAAACCCGCTCGATTTCGCGCAAGCGAAGAATCTTCGTGTGCGCGAAGAGGGGCGGCGTCGAGAACAAGCCCGGAGCAAATTCGATCTTCGCCTGGTCGTTCTTGACCTTCAGAACCTTCGCCACGCCATACTCGCGATAGAGCGGGTTGCGAGAGACCACGGCGTCGTGCTCGTGAATCAAGCCGCTCTCTTGCTGCGCGCCAATACCGCCCATTTCGTGGGTCATCCTGGGATCGCTCGTGGGTGCTCCTGCCGCCGCATGGCGTCTAGTGTCAAGCTCACGACCAGACCGCGGCGGCCAGCTCCTCAATCTGCGCCTCGATCTCCTGGGCATCTGCCTCGGGATCGGTCGCTTTGAGCCCGTGGGCTCGTGCCGAGAGCCGCCCCAGCTCGACGTGCGCTCTGTTGGTCCCGTCGAACTTCGGCACGGCGACGTGTTCCAGCACATGGGTCGAGGTGGACGTCTGGACTACGTAGGCGGCAACTACTTCGCGAACCATTGCGCTGTTCAAGAGTGCACACAGGTAATGTGCTTCGCGCGAACTCGCGAACGGCACGTACATGCACTTATGGTCCGGAAGCACGGGCCGTTGTGCCTCGCTTCCTACCACTGCTGCGGTCAGCTGGCTGGCCTGTTCTCTCCACACCACCTTCCAGGGCGAGAGCGCATAAGATCCCACATTGCGCATCGTGTAGAATGGGGCTCCTTCAGGATAATACTTTCGGTCCGGCCTTGCCGCCAACTGCTTCTCGAACTTCTTGAGGTACGAGAAGGTCTTGGGGTATCGCTGCTTCATGTCGGCTTCTGGAATACCCTCGCGCTGTCTCTTCGGGTCCTGTGGCGCAAGTAAGCACGCTGAGGGAACCGCGCGCCAGCGCCTCACGTCGCGACCGCGCAACAGCGGATAGACGAGGTCCGGCTCCACCGTCATGGAGCACCTCTCAACCTTGATCTTCCCCACATCCCAGAGATTCTCGATCAGCACATGGCCGCCCTTCAGGGCCTTTACGATCTGCACCCAATAGCAACCGTTTAGCCCGCCGGTGTTCACCCCTTCGCGGGCCTTGTAGTGACTCTCTCCAAGCACCCGTCCGATGGCCGGCAACAGATCTGCCTGCACAGTCAGCCAGGGGGAGGTCTCTATTTCGCGCGACACCGGCACTGCCACGAGCTCGGTGACGTCGACATGGGCGCGGACAGCCTTCAGGTCGTCGCCGGCGGTGAACGAGAAAAGGCTTGGCGTTTCCGTGCGACTGCTTTTTGAGTCGATCTTCCGCAGAACCTGGGTCCTGCGTACCTTGTCCCAGCGTTCGTACGGTACGGGATATGAGAACGCCTTGACGGACTTCTCGCAAACAAGGACCGCCGTGCGATTCGTCGCCTCTTCGAAGGGCTGAAGGTCACTCATGTCGACCACGCCAGTTGGCCTCAGGTAAAAGACTTTGCCCGCGGCTGCGGCGTACCGGAAGCGACGAAAGCCATCGCCGGCGCCTGTCGTTTTGAACACCGTCTGCGTGATGACGAAACCAAGTCGGCCTCCCTCATCGACGAGGTAATTGTCCGCAGCCCCATAGACGAAGAGCATGGCGACGTCTCTCTTCCCGCTCCTCATCCGATCCAACTGGCCTTTCTCTTGGCGGAGCCCGTATCTGTCCCACAGCGGCAATGTTGTCCTTCGGTACTCCTCGGGCAGGCTTTCCCAGTTTATCCATGGCGGGTTTCCCAAAACATATTCGACGCGCCCGACGAAAAGTGGAGCGAAGGCATTCTTGATGATCCGCGCCCATATGCCGTTCTTCCTCGCCTTCGCTAACTTTACGAGCTGGTCGTAGAGCTTCGTATGCAGCTGACGCAGCTTGATGGGGAGATCCTCGGACACGCAGCGCTCGATGAACTCCTCTGCCGAATAGCCGTGGCGTACGCAGAACTCGACTTGATCTGCGTACCTCGCCAGGACCCCACGGTCGGTGGCAACATCAGTTGGGATGATGAAGCTTGCCGCAGCAGTTTTCAGTTCCTTTGCCGATGGGAGCGCCCCCGCGAACAGTCCACCGTACTCCACTGGAGTCGTGATCGAGTCGCAGAGATAGACCGGAATCTCGATCTCACCGCCCAACTTCAACATGTCACGCAGAGCGAGAAGGTAGTTGGTCCGCGCCGCCATGACAGCGAGTGGATTCAAATCGAAGCCAACGACGTTGGCGAGGATCTTTGGCAGCAGCTCGTGCTTCGGGATCGTGCGCTCGGCGGCGTACTCGCGGATCTTGTTGATCGCTATCACCAGGAACGTGCCGCTGCCACACGCGGGGTCGAGCACCCGCTTGTCCGGATCGCCGGTGTAGCCAACGCGCTCCATCACCAGCTCGGCGAGCCAGTCGGGCGTGTAATACTCGCCGAGATCGTGGCGGACCGTCTTCGGGAAAAGCTGCTGGTAGAGCTTCTTCAGGAGATCGCGGGTTTCGTCCGGCTCGACGACCAATGTCTTCGCGTCGTACTCGTCGAAGCAGGCGACCATATCGCGGACCGTTTTCTCAACGCGGTCGTCCCACGCGTCGAGGTACCAACTGAAAAGGTCACCTTCGAGGAAGTTCTTGATGCCGAGCTGGCGGTAGATCCCACCGTCCTCTAACTCACGTAGCTCCTCCTGCAGCCGTTTGCTGGAGCCAGTCTGGTGCAAGCGCTGCAGAAACGATGCGCTGAGCGGATTGAACGTCGTTGCGATCTCTGCCGCCAGGAACTTCATGAACAGCGCGTAGTAGCTGTGCACGGCGAACAGCAGCGCGGCCGCGTTCGGGTTCTTGTGCACGCCATAGAAGTCCGCCAGCTCTTTGATCTTCGGGGAGAGCTTGTTGACGTCGTAGCCGCATACCTCGCCGAACAAGATGCGCCACTGATCGAACAGCACCTTCCCCTTCGGAAAGTCGTCGGGTCGCTGCTCGATCTCGCGGACGCGCGCGTAGAGCGTCCCGATGCCGTCGCGCGCCAGCTTGCGATCGCTCTCAGCGCCGAAATCGCCGGCCAGATAGTCGGGCTGGAACGGCTTGCCCGCCGTGCCCAAGCCAACGAGATAGCGCAGCACTCGCTCGACAACGCGCGAGGAGAGCGACTGCGGTTGGCCGATCTCCCACTTGCCGCGGCGATAGCGCGCGAGGATGAAGTAACGCCCGTCGGTGCCGACGCCGATCAACTCGGTGATGTCACGCTTCAGCTCCTTCTGAAACTCCTTCGGGCGCGTTTCAAGTTGCTTGATCAGCTCCTTGTTGCCGGGGGACTTGTTGTCCTCCGTGAGTCGGCCCGGCGTTTTGTACTCAACGAAGACGCAGCCGTACACCGAATCCGGCCGGCCTTCGCCAATCGTGATGTTGTGGTGCGCCCGAAGCTTGGGCAGATGTGCGACGCTACTAAAGTGATCGAGCGCCTTGGCAACCTCGACCTGCAAGTCCATCTCGGACTCCGCGAAGTCCGCGGCCTCTTCGATCTGGTGCCGCACCACGTCGGCCTGCTCGACGACAATTTCTTCGAGAGTCTTTTGCTGGCTCATCCGCCCCACCACACTCGCTCACCCTTATGCTCGGTCGACCATCGGCTTTGCAAGAGCACCAGCAAGGGCCGTCCGCGTGAACGGTTGTGCCCCAGCAGCCAGCAGCTGTGCGTTCGCCGCAAGATCAATCGTCAACACGGGTTTGCCTGCCGAGATCGCTCGCCTTACCGCCCCGAGCGTCGCCGAGCCGGCGGGTGCGACGGGCACCAGTAGTGCGTCGGACAGCGCGATGACGAGGGCGTTTCGCCGCAGCGCCGCGGCGCGAGTGAGACGTCGGACCTTAGGCCCGCAGTGCGTCAGCGCGAATGCGGCGCCGCTCTTGACGCGGTCCAGCACACGAGTCGGAAGCGCCGCGTGCTCGGGACCAGTTGCCAACAGTATTCCGAGGCTCGCATGAGCTGCCTCCGCAGCCTCAAGCAATGTCGCTTCCAACGGCGAGTGCCACCCGCCGATGACGCAAACCCCAGCGGCTATCAGAGCTTTGAATGCTTCAGCCGCCTTGAGCAAACCGGTTGGCTCGACCTCCCTCGACGCAAGCAGTCCAACAACTCGACCATCAAGCAACGCGAGATTGCCTGCGGCGTAGAGATGTTTGGCGGCTACAGAGCCAATCGCACGGCGGAGACGAGCCGGGCAATCCTCCGACTGCAGTTCGATCCCGACGAATTCAAGCGCAGGCCGGCGGCTCATCTCACTCCGGAGCCAGCCCCCGCGATCTGCTTCCAGCCACGGAGATTGAAGGAGCCGACGCAGAAATCAGCGGGGTCGGCGAGGTTCAGGGTATCGCGGAGCGCCGGGAGCAGCGACTGGTCAATGTTGTCAAAGATTCGAGGCATCGTCAGGCTCCTGCCCGTTGCCTTCGGCTGCGGGCCGCTCGATACTGAGTCGCAGCTTCTTTGACCAGAAACCCGATCCGGCGTCCCCCGCGGGTGCTGTTTGATGTTGCAGATTGCAACATCACAGCCCGCCACTCTTCAGGGGAGAGCTGGGACATGAGCTCACAGTCGTTCCCTTGCCGGTAAATGTGCCCAAGTGTCAAGAAGTGCGGCCGGGTTCATCCAGCATGCTCCGAGTCTTGTCGCGCAGCGTGCGCACACTCCAGCGCTCGATCCGGCACATCTCGGCATAGAAGTCCCGCTGGATGTCGGTAGGCAACGAAATAATCTCCAGGAAATGGCTCCATCCCAATTGTGCCGACAGTGTCTGCACTATCTTTGCGGAGGGAAACACCTCGGCGAAGCGCAGCATATTGAACAGATTGCGGCGGCTGAAGCCCGATCCGTATTCGGCAGTCAATTGTCGCGACAGCGTCGCGACAATTCGCTCGCCGTAGCCCGCTCGCTGCTCGCGCAAAACGTCCCGACGAATGCGGTTGCCTATACTCCAGTACAAGAGCACGAGCGCGGCGTTGGTCGCCTGTGCCACGTGCGTACGTGCGGACTCGATGAGCGCTCGAATGTCGCTCAGCAAGTGCTCAGCGCTTCCGGTTCTCAGGCTCACCGGCCGCGCCGCAACGGCCGGCGTTGCTGGCGTCGCTCGCCTCATCAGTCACGTCCCGCGGTCGTTTTCCGCTACAGGCATTCGGCGTTTGGCGTCAGGGATCGCCGTTCGCGGAGTCGGCGCAATCACACGCGACGATACGGATGCCAGCTCGGTCGGCGCACTGTTGGCAGAGGACCTGCTCGCAGACGGCCTGTCCATCGACGCGCACAAAGGCAAAATACAGGCCCTCGCACGATTCATCACCCTGGTCGGCACAGTGCCCAGCAATCGGGTCGTAACTCGTGCAGTCACAGCGTCCGCAAACTCTGCAGCAAGGAGTGGTCTCTTCCGGCATTTGTGCGTCGTGCACAGTCCAGGCAGAACCCGGCGCCGGGTGGTAATCATTCCATCGGGTGAGGTGAACCCCGTTCATCGGTAGCAAGTTCCGGCTACCGCTGCCCAGCCGTCGTTACAAGCATTGCCCCTCGAACTTCTGCCAGAAAAAGCGGGGCACGTAAAGCAGCGCCTACATAGGTGCACATTGATCGGCCATGGGAGTTCTGAGTTTACTAATGCTTCAGCTCAAGGTTGGCAATCGCCCGTATGGGCTCGCTCAGCTCATGGCCGCCCCATTGACTTGAGGTTGCAAATTGTGACCTCAAACTCTCCAACTCGGCATCGGTGAGCTGAAGCATGAAGTCGGGCGGAAACCGTTCGCGGTTGCGCTTCACAGCCTGGACGAGCACCTTCGTTGGCAGGCCATACAGCGCCGCCAAGTCGGCGTCGACGTTTGTTGACACCGGCAACTCTAGGTCTGCGTTGTGAGGCGCAGGTCAGCGGTAATCGGCAGCTCGAGGAAGTCCTTCGCCTGCAACCGAGACGAGAAGAACAGAATCTCCAAATTCTCGACCTCGCCGGTGTGAGGATTGAGGCGTGCGATCACGCCGTCACCCACTTCCTCAGACTCCTGGTCCTCGTACGGCGGTTTGGTGTCGATGTAGAGGATGTCACCCTCGCGGTCGTAGTTGAAGGTCAGTTTCGCTGCCATTCGACGTTCACTCCTTGGCTGAGACGCCGCGCGATGTAGGCAGTGGAGAGCCAGTGACGGCCGGTGCCTACCTCGGTGACGACCGCAGCCACTACGTATTTACCCCCTTCTACGGCGGCAAACCAGCGCGTCAACAATCGCGTGCTTGGGTCGCGCCCCGAGCGGCGCACCTGGTCGGGGTCTGCAATGGCTTCGGCGACCCGCGGCCAGTGTTCCCGGTATAGATCCGGGTGGCGCCCCGCGATGTGCCGCTCGCGCTCGTCGGTGAGTTCCACCGCTCCGTGCAGGTAGGGGCACGGGAACCGGGTCATCCCAGTTGCCCGCTGAACGCCCTGCGCAGCCGGACAGCGGAAAGCGCGTTGGCAGCGTCGTAGGGCTCCACGCGTGGCTTGCCGTTTTGCCCACACCATCTGGTCACGGCGATTCGCTCCCTGGCTCAGCGCCCGCGCGAGTGAAAGCGGCAAGACAACTCGGTGCCATTGAACTCATGGTCGTCATCACCTGGGCCTGTTGCCCGTTCCGATCACAGACCGCTGCCTTCATCCAACAAAACAACATGCCGGGTCAACACCCGGTATCCGGGTAGTAGCTCGTACAGTCACAGCGCCCACAGGCTGCGCAGCAAGGAGCAGTCTCCTCGGGCATCTGTGCGTCGTGCACAGTCCAGGCAGAACCCGGCGCCGGGTGGTATTCATTCCACTTTGTGTGGTGAATTTCGTTCATCGGTGCCAAACCTCGGATACCCCTGCCCCCCAGCGGGCACTGCTTCGAACCCCGCTTCCTTTGGTCAGCAGAAGCATTCCGCTTCAACTCGCGGAGCGCCGGGAGAGAGACCCCACATCGCATCACCAGAGACGCTGGATGCCGTACGCGTCGAAGACCGTCTCCTTGCTGATCAGCGTGAGATGCTCCGCGTGCGCCTGGGCAATCAACATCCGGTCAAACGGATCGCGGTGTGGCCCCGGCAGGGCGCCGGCACGCAGGCCGTGCGTCACGGAAATCGCCAGCACCTCAAAACGCTGCTCGGCGAGAATGCTCGGCAAGTTCACAGCGACTTCGACCGCACCGGGGAGCCGGCCGAGCCGAACCTTGGTGGCAATCTCCCACGCGCTGGCCGCGCTCACCAGCACGTCGTTCGTCTCCTCCGCGATGAACCTACGCGCCCGCGCCGAAAGGCGGCGATCACCGTCGAGCCACCACAGCAACGCGTAGGTATCCAGGAGCGCGCGCACGGGGGTTAGCGCTCCCAGGCGGCCAGTTCGTCGGCCGGCAGCGGCTCGAAGAATGCCTTGCCTACCCGCGCCCGGCCCCGCATGGCGCCAAAGGCCCGGCCTCCCTTCGCAGATTTCAGCGGTACCAGACGAACCACCGGCACGCGCCCCCGCGCGATGATGACGGTTTCGCCTGCGCAGGCGCGTGCGATCAAGCGGGACAGATTGGTCTTTGCGGCATGGACGGTCACGGGCTTCAT
>Ga0315286_10008156_pt1 | contig 10291 bp, 3 predicted proteins | sample YL17G10_0_MG_FD_205038 | JGI IMG/M metagenome (GOLD analysis project Ga0315286, IMG submission 205038) | Sediment microbial communities from Yellowstone Lake, YNP, Wyoming, USA - YL17G10_0 | ecosystem: Environmental > Aquatic > Freshwater > Lake > Sediment | place: USA: Wyoming | collected...
GTTCGAAACTCTGGTCACCGCTGAGCCTGCGGCGCAGGCCCTGCCGAAGGGTCTCCTTTTCGTCCTCGTCCATCGGTTCGTCCCACATGCCGTCGGAACCCAGCGTGCCAATTGATGTCTCCGGCTGATAGGGCTCGGGACCTTTCCCTTCCTTGATGCGCTGATAGGCTGTGTTCAGGAGCATGTCCACCTGCCGGTCTTTACTGGTCTGAGCGCCTTCTCCACGGCACTCTCTCAGCAGTCGTGGCAAGGCGTCTTCATCCAAGCGGCCCTCCTTCAGAAGTTCCTCTCGGGCACCGAGCAATCCAAACCTCTGGCGGACCCAGTCGAACGCGCCACGCACGCCGACACCCATGACGCTCATGATGTTATGAAGTTTCCATCGCTGGCGCGGATCGAGTGCCACCAAGATGGGAACGGCCGCTTCCATCTCCGGTTTGAGCAGGTCGACGAACGGGTGCTTTCTCTTGATCTCATTCATCACGTCGATCACAAGTCGTGTCCCGGCATTGGCGTCCCACTTCGGCGGTCTTCTCCCGCGGTTGACGGCCCGTGCCACGTTCAGCAACGCCTTGAAATCCACCGGGTTCCACATGTCCTCGTTGCCATGCAGGCACAGCACCCGCTTACCGCCGACCATACAGGACCAGCCGGCCCCGTCCATAGCCATCGTGATCCGGCCCCGCGCCGCATCGTCTCCTCCCGACAGCTTCTCCGTCAGCCAGTGACGCACATGCGGCAGGGCCAATTCGACGTCGTGATTGCCCACAACGACAACCAGATGCTGCCCCTTGACATGCACGAAGTTCGCCAGCGCCTCCCAGACCATGGCAAACGATGGATACTTGATGATGCGTTTGAGCTTCGTGATCGCCCCTTCCGGGTCCATATACTCGAACGGTTCCTCGGCCAGGAAGTCCACAATGTCGCCATTGAGGACCAAAGCAGTCTGTCCGTTGCCTGCCTTCGACAGGAGACGAATGAAATCAGCCAGACGCTGGCCTTCTTGGAAGATTTGGAAACCAGGCTCCCCGCCCATGTGGATGTCGGAAACCACATGCAACGCATCGAAGATTGGCATGTCCGAGGTTGCCACGTCCATTGTCGTCCTCTCCTTTCCAGGTTCAAAGTTGGTCAAGCGCGCCGCCTCGGCGCGGACCGATAAAAGGACTCGCGTACCCTACATTGCGACGATTCGTATTCTCCGGTTCTCCAAGCGGACCGCTTCCCGCTCGGATCGTCGTTATTGTCCGCAGAGGGGCGACGGAAGTCAAGAAAGAAATCGGGGCGGGTGGTTCTTGCCTGGCTGACCGGACCGTTCTTACCCACCCATGTACCTCTCTCCCATTTTCGGTCTCCTTCTCACACGCTCCGTGCCCCTTCTCTCGCGCCGGATCGCGCAGAGGCGTCTTTGGCGAACCATTCCGGCGTGGCAGCAGTAGTAGGGCGAGGTGGCGCCGTACGTGACGGCAAGGCTTTACAGGGAAGAACTTCGAGCTATACTTGCGCCGGTATGACAGAAAATTATACGAATTCGGTAGGATTTGTGGAGACCCGGACCATCCGGGTGGTGGAGCGGGATCAGCCGCTGTCGCTGGATTGCGGCAAGACATTGGGGCCGATCGATGTCGCCTATGAGACCTATGGGCAACTGAATGCGGCGGGGGACAACGCCGTCCTCATCTGCCATGCCCTCAGCGGCAATGCCCACGTCGCCGGGTACAACAATCCCGACGATAAGAAGCCCGGCTGGTGGGAGGGCATGGTCGGGCCCGGCAAAGGCATCGACACGAACAAATACTTCGTGATCTGCTCGAACTTCCTGGGCGGCTGCTCGGGGACGACCGGGCCGTGCTCCATGAATCCCGAGACCGGCCGGCCCTACGGCCTGGACTTCCCCATCATCACCATCGCCGACATGGTCCGGGTCCAGAAACTGCTCCTCGACAAGCTGGGCGTCAAGCATCTGCTGGGCGTAGTCGGCGGCTCCATCGGCGGGATGCAGGTCCTGCAATGGGCGATTGCCTATCCCCAGATGATCGCCGCCGCCATCCCCGTCGCGACGACGACGCACCTCGGGGCCCAGTCCATTGCCTTCGACGCCGTGGGCCGAAGCGCGATCCTGTCCGACGCCAGCTTCGCCAACGGGCAGTACCACAACGGCGACGTCCCCTCGCACGGCCTGGCCATCGCCCGAATGATCGGGCACATCACCTACCTCTCCGAGCAGGGCATGCGCGAAAAGTTCGGACGCCGGCTCCGAAGCGCCGAGCGATACAACTACGACTTCAACTCGGAGTTCTCCGTCGAAACCTACCTGGACCACCAGGGCCAATCCTTCGTCGAGCGTTTCGACGCGAACAGCTACCTGTACATCACCAAGGCCGCCGACTACTTCGATGTGCCGAGGGATTACGGCTCCCTGGAAGAGGCGTTCGCCGGCGTGCGGTCCCGGTTCCTCGTGGTCAGCTTCAGCAGCGACTGGCTCTTCACGCCCACGCAGTCCGAGGCCATGGTCGACGCCCTCGTCGCCAACGGCAAGGACGTGAGCTACTGCAACATCGACTCAGCCTACGGCCATGACGCCTTCCTGCTGGAGGACGACACCCTGGGTGCGTTCATTTCGAACTTCCTGGAGGCCAGCCACCGGCCACAGTTGGGGACTGCCCATGTAGCCCAGCCGCCCTCGGCTGGGGAATCCAAAGAACCACCCCCGAGGGCGGGGGTGCCACACGTCAACCACAGGCGTCCCTTCTCCCGATTCGAGCAGGCCCACCGGGCCCGCGTCGATTACGAGTTGATCGAATCGCTGATCGAGCCGGGCAGCACGGTCCTCGACGTCGGCTGCGGCGACGGCGAGCTGCTGGCCAAGCTGACGGCCGACCACAAGATCGAAGGCAAAGGCGTCGAGCTGGACCAGGACCTTGTGCTCGGCTGCGTCGGGCGCGGCATCGCGATCCTCCAGCGCGACATCGAGCGCGGTCTGGGCAGCCACGGGGACAAGAGCTTCGACTACGTGATCCTCTCGCAGACCGTGCAGACGATGAAGGACGTGGAAGGGGTTTTCAAGGAGCTTCTGCGGGTGGGCCGCAAGGTGATCGTCAGCTTCCCGAACTTCGCCCACTGGCGCTGCCGGCTGCAACTGCTCTGGACCGGTAAGGCCCCCGTCACGCGCCAACTCCCGTTCCGCTGGCACAACTCGCCGAACATCCACTGCCTGTCCCTGAAGGATTTCGAAGAATTCTGCGGAAAGCTGGGCGTGACGATTGAGAAGAGAATCCCCCTGGTAAAAACCAGTCCCAGCCCAGTCCGCTTCGGTCCCAACCTCTTCGCCGAGCAAGTGATCTACGTGACAAGCAAGTCCTCGGTATGAGGGGCCTCGGACTCGGTCGAATCCGACTGCTACATCTCGCCGACACACGGATTCCCAGTCCTCTCGTTGCCCCATAAGTGCTCATTTTACAGTATGTTACAGGCGTGAAATCGGCCTATCCAGGAGTATGTTCTCACCGTAGTCGCAGGGGCTTCTCTTCCACAAATTCTCCACAAAAATACGTAGTTAGCGCAATTGATTGCTCCTCGACATGAGCTTAGACTCCTTGTGCGGGTGTTTTGCGGCAGGCTGACTGAGATCGGAGCCGAAATAATTAGCCATTCACGCTACGTAGTGTTTCGGATGGCGGAAACGACTCATGGCGTGCTGGGAAGCATAGGGAAGCTGCCCGGTGGATCGCACGGGCCGGTGTTTTTGCGGCAAAATCTTCGGGCGACCCGTCAAAAGCAACTATTTTTCAAAAAAAACGATTTTTCCTGTCCATTCTTCGATGGAATTTCGCATGAAGAGGTGAAGGGGCCCCAGTAGGCTCTTTTCCGTTTGGGACCCGAAGAAGGAGTGATCCTGATGGAGTCACCATCCAACAACAAGACGACCGAGGCGGAACCCGCTTCGCCGGTGGCCTGGAGATCGACAACGCTGCGCAGCGGACGGCCTATCCGGACGAGACGTCTGACGACAACACGCAACGAGGTAGCCGGGTGGAATCACCGCTCAACGCTCAAGCAGGGGTCATCTCTCCTTTTTTTGTGTCGCCGCGCGCAGGATTTGGCAAAAAGGGAGTATTCATATATAGCCGGAGCTAGTGCCCTTCGGGTGGGCTCCCTGGCCCGAATGCTCGGTCCGGCCCTGTCAGGAAGTTGGGAAAAAGATGTTTTCGTAGAAAAATGTAGAAAAATACGTAGTTTGCGCAATAGAATCGATGGTTTTGAACTGCTATAACTGCTATAGTGGAGTTGACGGTCATCTTTGTGAGTGGGTGATTCCCCTTTGCCCCACGCGCGTCGGTCCTGTGCAGGGGTGCAGAGAATCTTACGGCTCTACGTCATTCCGGCTCGACTTGGAAATCGGAGGTGGATCATGCAAATCGTGATGAAGCTCAGTGGGTGCCTACCGGTCCTTGTCCTTCTGTTGGCTGCCGTCTCAAGCAGCCAGGCCAAATACGGCGGGGGCAGCGGGACGGCGGACGACCCCTACCAGATTTGGACCGCCGAGCAGATGAACACCATCGGGGCCAACAAGGATGACTGGGGCGAACGCTTCAAACTGATGGCGGACATCGATCTGTCAGGCTTTGATGGCCAATGGGGTAGGCCGGCATTCAACATGATTGCCCCCGGCTCCCAGAACACTTTCACGGGTGTCTTTGACGGCAATGGTCACACGATCTCGCAGTTGACGATCCGAGGCGGTGACTATCTGGGACTCTTTGGCCAAATAAAATACCCGGCCGAGATCAAGAACCTGGGATTACTGGATATCGACGTAACCGGCTCCGGCTACTTTGTCTCCTGTGTCGGCGGGCTGGTAGGAAGCAACGGCACCTATCTGGGCTCCACCAAGGGGGGGACCATCACCAACTGCTACGGCACCGGTATGGTCCTGGGCACCGGCGGCCAAGCGAACTTTTTCGGCGGGCTGGTGGGGGCCAACTACGGCGAGGTGAGCCAGTGCTACTACACCGGCGTGGTCAAGGGCGCTTGGCACGTCGGCGGGCTGGTCGGGGGCAATGGCGACTTCATGTTCCCGCAAGGGGTGGTGAGGTATTGCTACAGCACCGGTACGGTTCAATCCATCAATCAGGTTGTCGGCGGGCTGGTGGCAGACAACTACGGTACGGTGACGTGCAGCTACAGCAACGCCGCGGTTAGCTCTGATCTGCAATCGGCGCCCTGGACCGGCGGGCTGGTGGCGGCGAACCATGGCACGGTGACGAATTGCTACAGCAGCGGTGCCGTCCGCGGCATGGGATGGTACGCCGGTGGGCTGACGTGCTGGAGCATGGGCACGGTGACCAACTGCTTCTGGGACACCCAGACCTCCGGCCAAGCCACCAGTTCCGGCGGCACCGGCAAGACGACGGCAGAGATGCGCAGGGCCAGCACGTTTCTGGCGGCCGGGTGGGACTTCGTGGGCGAAACGACCAACGGCACGGCGGACATCTGGTGGATTGATGAGGGCAAGGGCTATCCCCAATTGTGGTGGTGCAAGCCGGCCCAAGGCACCTATGGCGGCGGCAGCGGTACCGCGGAAGACCCGTACCAAATCCGGACCGCCGACCAGATGAATGCCATCGGGGCCAGCCCAGGCGACTGGAGTAAGCATTTCAAGCTCGCGGCCGATATCGACATGTCGGCTTTCGATGGCAAGAACGGCAGACCCGCCTTCAACTTCATCGCCCCCGTCGTCGGTGGCCTGGCCGCTTACTACTGGGCGACTCCGTTTAGCGGCGTCTTTGATGGCGATGGTCACACGATCTCGCACCTGACGATCACGGGCGAGAACTACCGGGCACTGTTTGGCTACCTGGAGTCGAGCGCCGTGGTCAGGAACCTGGGCCTGGTGGACGTCAACGTTGCCGCTACCGGCAGCTACGGCTATGTAGGCGCGGTGGGCGGCTATAGCTTCGGCCTCGTGACGCAGTGTTACAGTACCGGGGTCGTCCGCAGCCCCGGTCTGCATGTGGGCGGTCTCGTTGGGTACAATCGCGGCAAGATCGTCCGGTGTTACAGCACGGCGGCGACCACCGCCAATTCGTGGGTCGGGGGCCTGGCGGGCGAGAACTGGAATACGGTCAGTGCGTGTTACAGCACCGGTGCCGTCACAGCCACAAGCTCGTCGTCCGGGTTCGCCGGCGGACTCGTGGGGGGCAACTACGGCCCCGTGACGCAGTGCTACAGCGCCGGACCGGTGACGGGTGTTACGGGGGTCGGCGGCCTGGTGGGCGGCGGTCGATCTGCGGACAATGTCAGCCAGTCTCTCTGGGATACGCAGACCTCCGGCCAAGTCATCAGCGCTGGCGGCACAGGCAAGACCACGGTCGAGATGCAGACAGCCAAGACGTTCCTGGATGCCGGCTGGGATTTTGTGGGCGAGACGGCCAACGGCACGGAGGACATCTGGTGGATTGATGAAGGCCGGGACTATCCTCACCTACGGCGGGCTGTGCCCCAAGTCAAATACGGTGGGGGCATCGGGACGGGCGAGGACCCGTACCAGATTTGGACGCCGGACCAAATGAACACCATAGGGGCCACTCCGGATGATTGGAGCCAACACTTCAAGCTTATGGCGGACGTGGACCTGAAAGGATTCTCGGGAACTGCCTTTCGCATGATAGGTGTGCACTCAAGCTACGGACGACCCTTCTCCGGCGTCTTTGACGGCAACGGCAAACGGATTCTGAACTTTACCTATGGCGTGTCAACGACGATCCCTCTGGGGATCGGCCTGTTCGCAGCGGTTGACGAGAAGGCCAGCATCAAAAATCTCGTGCTGGAGAATGTCAATGTCACGGGAGGCACCAACGGGACTATTGGCTCGCTCGTGGGGGCCTGCCAAGGCGGTTCCATCAGCAATTGCCACGTCAAAGGCGGCACCGTCTCCGGTCAATGGTCCATCGGCGGGCTCGTGGGATCGTCTAACGGTCAGGTTGTCACTTGCTCATCGTCGGCCAGTGTCAACGTTGGAGATTCACTGGGGGGTGGCTTGATAGGCAACAATGAAAGCGGCGGCACGGTCGCCCAATGCTGTTCCACAGGTCCGGTGTCGGCCCGATCGAATGCCGGCGGTTTAGCAGGAGCGAACCACGGCACAATCAGCGATTGTTACTCCACCGCTCAAGCCTCGGCAACCAAAGGCTGGGCGGGAGGTCTGGCGTCCGCCAATGACGGGATGATCCTGAATTGCTATTCAACGGGAAGGGTGTCCGCACCTGGTCCTGTCGGTGGGCTGGTGGGGAGTGGAGGGAGGGCGACGGGTTGTTTTTGGGACACGCAGACCTCCGGCCAGGCCACCAGTCCCGGCGGAACAGGCAAGACCACAGCCGAGATGCAGACGGCCAAGACGTTTCTTGATGCCGGCTGGGACTTCGTGAGTGAGACAAAGAACGGCACGGAGGATATCTGGTGGATTCTCGAAGGGAAGGACCCTCCGCATCTGTCGTGGGAAGCCGCAGGGAAATGAAACGAAGCCACAGATGCGTCCGATGCAAGGGAGAATCAAAGAAATGAGACAATGGCGGCTTACGGATTGCAGGGGTCCCCCGCTTGCGATGTGTTTGCTTCTCGATGGACTTCCAGTTCATGGGCGGTTTGTCCGTGCGGCGCGGCGCAGCCGTGATCGGCTGCGCGAAGGAGTCAGGACGCTCAACAGAAACGAAAGGGCAAGGTATATGAGTCGCAGGAGCGCTTTTACGTTGATCGAGCTTCTCGTGGTCATCGCCGTCATTGCCATTCTGATGGCCATCTTGATGCCCGCATTGAGCCGGGCCCGCGAGCAGGGCAAGCGGGCGGCCTGCTTGAACAACGTCAAACAGATGGCGCTGGCCTGGAACCTGTATGCCGACGACAACGACGGCAAGATGGTCAACGGCAATACGTCCCTGGGCACTTTCAACCGGGACAGGGCCTGCTGGGTCTATTGGCCGGGGGACACGGCCACGGAGGCGCAGCGAATCCAGGGAATCAGGGACGGATTGCTCTATCGCTATTGCCCCGACGTGAAGCTCTACAAGTGCCCGACCGGAATCCGGGGCGAGTTCGTCACTTATTCCATCCCCGACGCCATGAATGGCTACTATTCCATTCCGGGGGCCCAGGAACAGATCAAGACCCTGCGAACCCAGATTCGCAATCTCAGCGCCCAGGTCGTCTTTCTGGATGAAGGCCGGCTCAGTCCCTCCAGTTGGACGGTCTGGTACGACCAGGAGCGCTGGTGGGACCAGATCACCGCCCGCCACGGCGACGGCACGAATTTCTCGTTCGCGGACGGCCACAGCGAACACTGGAAATGGAAGGACCAGCGCACGGTGACGGTGGCCAAGGCGGACTACACCCAGTGGCAAAACAGCGGCCGGAACGCCCCGGAATCGCTACAGATGGGCAATGAAGACCTGCATCGCGTCCAGAGAGGCGTTTTCGGCAGACTCGGGTACGCGGCACAAGAGTGTCCGGACGGCCTCTGCCCTGCGCGGTGAGGGCGGAAAGACGGCCGCGGCCGTCAAACGCCGCGGAGTTCTACGGTTGGTTGTCATAAGTATCGTGTGTTTCAAAATACTATGGTTCGACACCTGTGAGGCGTTAGAAGGAGATGTACCATGAGCAGATTCTCAACTCTACTGTTTGTGATAGTGGTGCTTGCGGTGATGACCGGCGGAACGAATGCGCAAATCCAGAACGTGTTGCTGGAGCAGCACACGGGAACGTGGTGCGGGTGGTGCCCCGATGGAACGGTCAGGATGGATGAGATTCTCAGCCTGTACGGCAACCAGGTCATCGGCGCGAAGGTCCACAACGGGGACGCGATGGTGATTCCGGAACAGTCCATTATCGCGAAAGCCCTCGGATTGACCTTCTACCCGACCGGGTCCGTCAACCGAAAGAACGTTGGGGGAGCCGTGTTCCTGAATCGAGGGGACTGGAAGACCGTATGCCAGGCGCAAACCCAACAGAGGGCCCGGGCGGAAGTCGATTGCTTCTACACGCTGGATAAACCCACGCGCGTGGTGAAAATCCAGGTCGTGGCCAACATCACCGAGCCCATGGATTTTCCGCTCCGGTTCAATGCCTTCATCATGGAGGATGACGTGACGGGGACAGGCTCGGGATACGACCAGAAGAACTACTATTCCGCCCTGCCCGGCTATGCCGGCCATCCCTATTATAACCAGCCGCCGGTGCTCATCGGCTACCATCACATGAAGGTGGTTCGCAGAATGCTGGGTGGCGCCTGGGGTGTTCCCGGGAATCTGCCGGCATCCGTCAAAGCGGGCGAGCTCTACTCGCACCAATTTGAGGCCACGCTGGACGGGACCTGGAATATGGACAAGCTGCGTTTTGTGGGGATGCTCCAGGCGGACGCGCCCGACAACAAGGAGATCGTCAACAGCGCCATCCCGATTGAAAACGGCGCCCTTCTGAATCGAATCATCGATTCGAATGCTCCTGCCACCCAAGTCCTCGCGGCCGGAGCGGCCCTCGTCGAAACCTACACCCTGGAAAACAAGACCGACAAAGAACAAAGATATACGGTAACCTTATCGAGAACCGAAAGGACCCCGGAGGACTGGTCGGTGCAATTCGCCTGTGGGGCACTGACGCTTGCCAGCTCCGATGCGAATGAGGCCTTCGGCGAGATTGTGGTTCCGGCCAGTGGCACGGCCGTGCTGTCGTTGACCTTGAAAGCCGGGTCCGTCCTGGGAATTGGCGATGCCAAAGTGATGCTCAAGCTGAAAGGGACACCGACCATCACGCGGTCCCGCATCGTCACGGGGCTTGCCGGCGCCATCAAGTATCTGCTGCTGGAAACCGGGTCCGCGTACTCCCTGCGGCCTTACCTCAGCAGTACCCCCTACGCGAGTGCGGTCACTCTCGATCCCGCTGATTATTCGACCTTCGCGGCGGGTTTGACGAATGTCAAGCTGGTGATCTGGAACAAGGGCGCTTCGGGCTCGTTCTCGGCCAAGGAGATGGCGGCCATCAAGAATGCCGGCACGGCCAGGATGCTCCTGTGCGGCGACCACGTGATCGAAACTCTATCTTCCGGCGATCTCAGCTACTTCGGCCTGCAATGGATTGGCTGGAACTTGGAGGGACAGAATACCGGCATCGTGCGGCTTTGCGGTCAACCGGGCGATGTCATTACCGGCAATCTGGGCACCAACATCACAGGCAACCTGATCGCGTATTTGCTGAACATGGTCAAGATTACCGACACCGCGAATGTGTTCCCGATCCT
>Ga0315286_10008157_pt1 | contig 10291 bp, 7 predicted proteins | sample YL17G10_0_MG_FD_205038 | JGI IMG/M metagenome (GOLD analysis project Ga0315286, IMG submission 205038) | Sediment microbial communities from Yellowstone Lake, YNP, Wyoming, USA - YL17G10_0 | ecosystem: Environmental > Aquatic > Freshwater > Lake > Sediment | place: USA: Wyoming | collected...
GATCGTCGGTTGGCGTGGCGACCACCAGTTATTCGTCTGGGATCTGTGGTGGGCCAAACAGGCGACCTTGGTGCGCCACACCAATCCGTACTGGACCGATATGCTGTTCTACCCAAATCAGTTCCATCTCGGACTCTCCTCCTTCGGGGCGGCCCTCGGTTGGGCCTCGCTGCCGCTGCAGGTCATTTGGCCGGTGGAGCTGGTGTACAACCTGCTGATCCTGGCCGGAGTCGTGGCGAACGCCATGAGCGCCTGTTTCTTGGCCCATGAGGTCACCAGGGATCGCCGGGCCGCATTCCTGGCTGGCGCGGTGTACGCCTTCTCTCCTGTGTTCGTGGTACGTATCACCGGGCATTTGAGCTACCTTCATGCCTGGGTCTTGCCGTTGGCCTTGGCTTTTCTCATGCGCTGGCTTGAGGGTGGGCGCGTGCGACACGCTGTGCTCACAGGCCTGACAGTGGCAGCCAGCTACATGATCTTTGAGCAGTTCACCGTCTTTATTGCCTTTGCCTGGGGGATCCTCCTCCTGCACGTTTGGAGGTGCGGCGTGATCCCAGGGACGGCGATCGTCCGGCGCACCGCCCTGGCGCTGCTGCTATCCCTGCTTTTTCTGTCCCCGGACCTGTATCTGCGGCGCGGAGCCTTTGCCATCGCGTTCCAGGATCCCTCTCTGTTTCGGTCGTTCGCCAGGCCGTTTTCCGTCGACTTGCTGGGCTTTGTCACGCCAGGCTGGTTTCATCCGCTGTTCGGGGGTTTGGTGACAAAGCTGACGGGAGGCAGAGGGCTGTGGCTAGACGCCGATGGCACGCGCTTTGAGGGGGTGGCCTACCTCGGCTTCACGGTGATTGCCTTGAGTCTGGTGGCGCTGTTTCGAGTGAAACGGTCGCAGACCCGTCTGTGGCTGGGGCTGGCGGGAGTCTTTGCCCTGATGTCCCTCGGCCCCGTGCTTCACGTTGCCGGCAAGTTCGCCTGGGACCCCCAGCCGCTTGGGCTGGGCGGGCTCCAAAGGGCGCTGACCCCGGTCTATGACGGCCTCGGAATCGAGAACCGCCAGCTCGGTATCCCGTTGCCGTACTTACTCTTCAGCAAGATCCCGATCCTGAGCCGGATGCGCACTCCGAATCGATGGGTGTTCGTCACGGTGCTGTCTGTGGCGATCCTGGCAGCCCAGGGCAGCGCCGCACTGGCCCAATGGCTGCGAGGGCGAGCGGGCGGTCGGCGCCGTTGGCTGGAGGCCGCGCTGTACCCTGGGCTGCTGGGTTTGGTGCTCTTTGAGTACCTGGCGATCCCATTTCCACTGACCCCAGTAGGTCTTCCTGCCGCATACGCGCCCATCATCGCCGATCGGTCGAACTATGCGATCCTCGAGCTGCCCGTGAGCGGGAGCGCATCGGTCGACGACATGTATTTCCAGACCCTTCATGGTAGGCCTCTATTGCACGCGTTGGTGGCAGTGGGATATGAGCAATCGCTGTCCTTCATCAATTCAGATCCTTTCCTTGCCGCACTGGCTCGTCCCGAGAGCATCGTCGACGCCGCCCAGGCCTTCTCGCTGGCCCGGCTGCGGCAATATCGCGTTAAGTACGTGGTGGTGAATGAGGCGCAACTGGCGGACCATACTCGCCTGTATGGCGGTTCGCCGGAGGTCGTTTTGCAGTTGCTCGAGTCGAACCTCAGCGAACTGCCCTCGGACGATGCGGGTTTTCGGGTTTTTCTGGTTTTCTCGGATCCGGCAGAATGAACGGCCATGCGGTCCCCCAGACACCCCGGGTGAGCGTGGTCATGAGCGTCTACAACGGCGAGCGCTACCTTCGGGAGTCGATCGACAGTATTCTGAACCAAACCTTCACGGACTATGAGTTGATTCTGGTGGACGATGCGTCTGCGGATGGCACGCCCCACATTCTGGACGAGTACACCGACAGGCGAGTGGTGCGGGCCGTGAACCCGTCGAACCTTGGCCTGGCCGGCTCGCTCAACCGGGGGCTGGCCATGGCGCGAGGCAGCTATATTGCCAGGCAGGATGCGGACGACATTTCGCATCGTGAGCGGTTGGCGGCTCAAGTAGCCTACCTTGACGCGCATCAAGAGGTAGGGGCCGTCACGGCGACGGTGCAGTGGATCGACGGCCGAGGCGAGCCTGTGAAGGTGTGGCGCCAGCCCACCGACGGCGGCGCGATCCAGGAGACTCTCCTGGTGTACTGCTGCCTGGTCCACGGATCGGCTCTCTATCGCCGTGAGGCGGCGCTCGAGATCGGTGGCTACGACGCCCAGCTCCACACCGGCCAGGACTATGACTTTTGGCTGCGGATGTCGGAGGGCTGGGACCTGGCCTGCCTGCCAGAAGTGCTGTATGAATATCGCTGCCACGCGGGGATGGTTTCGCGCGAGCGGCATGCGGAGCAGGCTCGCAACGCGGACCTGGCCCGCGCCCGTGCCGTGCGGCGGCGTCTCGATTGGGCCTGGCTGAGTCTCGGCATACAGCCCGAGGGCGCGCCCCTTCGACTGCGGCAGATGTCCAGGCGCCGGTTGGCCGCTCGCTACGTCTCCTGGTCGGCCGGCGCTCGAGAGACCTCGCGGGGTGCGGCGCTGGCCTTTCTCCTGGCAGCGTTCGCGTTTTGCCCGGTGCATCCACGGTTGTGGGCGTACGTTCGCGGGATCCTCGCGCGCAAGATCCTGGGCCTGGTCAAGGGCAGGCCGAGCGACAAGCTGCCATGACGTTGCCTGGGCCTGCTCACCACTTCCTGGCATTCTGGGAGCACACCATCGGGCCGGGCTCACCGGCGAGCCTGGCCGACCGGTGGAGGGCATGGGAGATGTCCGGTGTCGATCGCGGCCGCGCCTTGGTAGTCAGCTTGGAGCGACATTGCTGCTTGGCCAACCAGACGGTCTTGGACATTGGGTGCGGCTACGGAGGCACGACTATTGCTTGCTGTCTGGCTGGGGCGACTGCCGTCGGCCTTGACCCGGACCCGCAGCGCTTGCGGGGGGCGCGGATCTGGGCGCACGACGACTGGGGATTGCGTGATGCAACTTTTTGCAGCGGCAGGGCCGAGTCCTTGCCGCTGCCTGACGCCACCGCCGACGTGGTGGTGTGCGACAACGTGCTTGAGCACGTCCACAGCCATCGGCAGACCCTTGCTGAGGTAGGGCGTGTACTCCGCCCCGGAGGGCTGGCCTATGTGTCGTTTCCCAACTACTTGAGCGTTCGGAATCTGCGAAGTGACCCTCATTTCTCGCTGGCAGGCGTGAGCCTCCTGCCTCCCCGCTTGGGACGGTGGTACGTGACCAAGGTCCGCGCGCGCAGCGAGGGCTTTGGCGTTGGTTGGTTACCAATCGCTGCCGTGCTCAGCCGTTTCCTGCAGCGACACGGTCTCCAGGTGATAGAGCAAGAACCCGCGCTGCGACGGTCGCTGGGTTGCCTGGCCCCACTGGCTCGCGCAATACACGCCAATACGGTGCCTGTGGTTATCTGGGTTCTGGCCCGAAGCGCGACGGCAACGCGAGGCTGAGCCGCGATGCGCATTCTGTTGGTGACCCCCATGCTGCCGCTGCCCGTAAGTGGAGGGCGGACGCGGACCTTCAACCTGATCAAGCACCTGTCGGCGCGGCACGACATCTCGGTCCTAACGTTCGTCCAGCCCGAGGAAGGGCTCCTGGTGGCAGCCCTGGAGCCCTACTGCAAGCGCATCGAGCAGGTCCCGTTCCCGGGCTTCCGGCCGTTGGGCAAGTGGCGCAACCGCGTGAAAGGATGGATGCGCACTGTGCTCAGCCGCCGTCCCAGGTATGTGACGACCTTCCCGGTCGCTGCCATGCGGGAACCGCTGCGCAAGCTGCTCGCAGCACGTGCTTTGGACATAATCGTTCTTGACCAGCTCTACCTAGTAGAGTTGCTTGCTGCGCTTCAGACTGGCGACGCGCCCGTCCTTCTGGCACAGCAGAATGTTGAGAGCGACATAGCCAAGAGATCGCTTGCCACCGCCAGCCACCCCATCCACAGGCTTCGGGATCGGCTCTTTTGGCGGCAACTCCTTGCCTTCGAGCGGAAATGGCTGCGGCGTTTCGCCGTGTGTGTGGCCGTCTCCGCGCGCGATGCCGAACTGCTGCACATGATGTCGCCGTCGACGCAGATCGTGGTCGTGCCCAACGGCGTGGACAGCCAGTCCTTTCTCCCTGCCCCCCTCAGGGGGCCACCGCAGAAGGCGGCCGTGAGGTCCGCAGGGGCTTTCCCTGCCCCCGATCGACGCGTACCCTGCACGCTGCTGTTCTTTGGCACCTTGAGTTATGGCCCAAACGTGGGCGGCCTGGTCTGGTTCTGTGAGCGCGTTCTGCCGCTGGTTCGCAAAGCCTGGCCCGATGCTCAGCTCGAAATTGTCGGGGCCGATCCCGTGCCGGCGGTGATGGCGCTCAGGGACCTTCCCGGCGTGCACCTGACCGGCTTTGTGCCCGATGTCCGTCCTGTCTTGTGGTCTGCGACGGTGTGCGTGGTGCCTCTGCAGGTGGGTGGGGGGACCCGCCTCAAGATTCTGGAGGCCCTGGCTGCCGGCTGCCCGGTTGTCTCGACCCCCTTGGGGGCGGAGGGCTTGTCGTTGGTGGAAGGTGAGCACCTGCTGGTGGCCAGCACCCCCGACCAGTTTGCGGGGGCAATTAGCGCCTTGCTCGGCTCGGAAGAGCTCCGCACCCGGCTCGCCCTGGCCGGACAGGCTGAGGTGGCCCGCCGGTTTGACTGGCAGCAGATTGCCCCACTGTTCGAATCGGCCTGCCTCGCCACCATCGCAGCTTCTGAGCGAGCATGAACGTCCTCTTCCTATCGGCCTGGTACCCGGTTCCCGCCGACAACGGCTCCAAGCTTCGCATCCTGAACCTCATCAGGAGCCTGTCGCAACGGCACAACGTCACCCTGATCACGGCTGTTCCGCCTGAGTGGTGCGATGGGCCAGGTTCGCCGGCGCCGCCCGAGCTTTCGGGACTGTGCGAACGCGTGGAGGGGGTGCCGTGGCAGCCTCACCCGGCCGGGGGAGCGCGACGCCTTATCAGCTTCCTGGTTCCTCTACCGGAGTGGGTGCTGGTGCAGGCGTTCCCGGCCATGGGCCGGGCAATTGCCAGGGAAGTCCGATCGGGGCGGTATGACCTCATCGTGGCTTCCGAGGTAGGGACGGCCGTCTACGCCAGGCAGTTTGGAGGCGTGCCCGCCCTTTTGGACGATCTGGAACTGGGCGCATACTGCCCCTCTCCTGGGGCGAGCAGCCCCGGGCTCCGCCGACTGCCGCTCAGGCGCGAGATGTACTGGTGGAAGCTCCGACGGGCCATGCCGCGCTTGCTCAGGCACTTTGGCGCGTGCACGGTCGTCTCCTCGGTGGAGCGGCAGCTTGTGGAGGCAGTCGCTCCCGGGTACGGTCCGGTTGCTCCGCAGGTCATCCCCAACTGCGTGGATGTGCAGGGCTACCGTTCGGTGCGGGTTGCGCCCGCGCCCGGCACGCTGGTATTCTCCGGATCGCTCACCTTTCCGGCCAACTATGAGGCCGTGAGTTGGTTCCTGAGAGAGGTTTATCCCCTGGTCTGCCGGCAAAGGCCCGATGTCCACTTGCGCATTACGGGAAAGCATGGCAAACTGCTGCTGCCCATCGATCGAGCGGATCCGCGCATCGTTTTGACCGGGTTCGTGCAGGATGTACGGCCGCTCATCGCCGGTAGCTGGGCAAGCATCGTCCCGCTGCGCACCGGGGGAGGCACCCGGCTCAAGATCGTGGAGGCCATGGCCTTGGGCACGCCGGTGGTGTCTACCTCGAAGGGGATCGAGGGATTGGACATCGTCCCCGGAGAGCATGCCCTGGTGGCCGATGAGCCGTCCGTGTTTGCCGAGCACGTGCTCCGGTTGCTGGCAGATCCGGAGTTGCGCGCGCGGCTGGCCGCGAACGGACGGCGTCTGGTGCAGGACAAGTATGACTGGGGTCAGGTGGGAGCGCGGTTCGTCGACCTGTGCGAGCGGGTGGCCCGCCACCCTGGACCGAATGCGACACAAGATCCGAAGCAAAGCATGGAGTGAATGGTAGACCTGTCCATTGCCCTGGTCAACTGGAACAACCGGGAGTATCTGAGGCAGTGCCTGGAGTCGATCGAGGCAGATCCCCCGAGGATGTCGTTCGAAATCGTCGTGGCCGACAACGGCTCCACCGATGGAAGCCAGCAGATGCTGTCCGAACGTTTTCCCGGGGTGGGTGTTGTCCAGAACGGGGGCAACGTCGGCGTGGCCCGCGGCAACAACCAGTGCATCCACAACAGCACGGGCCGGTACATCTACATCGTGAATAACGATACGCTCGTCAACCGGCCCTCGGTTGAGGCGATGGTCCGGTTCCTGGACGAGCATCGCGAGGTCGGCGCCGTGGGCGGCAATCTGCTGAATCCGGATCGCACACTGCAATCCAGCTTCTGCGCCTTTCCCACGCTGTGGGAAGAGTTCCTACTTGTTTCCCACGTCGGTAGGTGGCTGAATCCGTGCTTTCCCAGCTACAAGGGTCGGTGGCCCACAGTGCGCGAGGTGGACTGGATCGGCTCCGCCAGCATTGTCGTCCGCAGGACGGCCATTGAGCAGATCGGCCTGATCGACGAAGAGTATTTCATCTATTCAGATGAGACCGACTGGCAGTACCGGTTATGGCAGTCGGGGTGGAAGGTGTACTATCTCCCTAACGTGACGACCATTCACTACGGAGGCGGAAGCTTCAAGCCCGGCGACAGGCGCTACACGCTCGTGTATCGCGGTCGTATGCTCTTTGCCCGCAAACACTATGGCCGCCTGTACTCCCTGGCGCAACGCGCCCTGTTTGCGGCCGCTGCCCTGGTCCGTTTGGGCATCTGGTCGCTGGCCCGACCCCTTCCCAGATGGCGGTCGATTGCCGGTCGGCAGATCCGCTCTGACCTTGAGACGCTGCGTTTGTGTTTCGTTTTGAAGTGACTCATTCATGATAGGGAATAGGGCTCTACCCAGGTGGCAAATCAACGTGATGGCGACAGCCATAGGCCTGGCTGCGCTGCTTGGCTCAGCTTTCTTCGCCACCCGGACATCGGTCAATGGGCTGATCGTGCTGTGCGCCGCCGCGGGCTTGATCTTGCTGTTGCGCTGGCCGGGGTTGGGCCTGGTGGCCATGGCAGCGCTGTCCTTCACGCTGCCCCTGCAGATCGGCACCGGCAGCCAGGTGTCTCTCACCCCACCTGTGCTTCTCATCCCGGCGGTGGGGGTGGCCTGGCTGGCCGAAGGATTGCGCGCCGGAACCCTGCGGCTGCCCAGGTCGCCCACCCTCTTGCCGCTGCTGCTCTTTGTCGCCGGCGGACTGCTCTCCCTGCTGGCGGGCAACACCTATTGGGATCCGATGGTGACGCGGCCGCAGAATCTGCTGTTTGTCCAGTTGGCACAATGTGCGATCTGGGCCTTGTCGGCAGCCATCTTTGTGCTGGCGGCGGAGCTGGGGCGGCGCGGGCGCTGGCTGGAGCGGGCGACCTTTGCGTTCTTGGCGGCGGCCACATTGCCCATCGCCGGCTGGATCGTTCACGGCTTGCCGGCGGCCATCGGCTGGAACATTTCGGTCCAGGCCTCCAGCAGCATGTTCTGGGTCTGGCTGGCAGCGATGGCCACCGGGCAACTGCTGTGCAACCGCCGGCTGACCGGGGTGGCGCGGCTTGCCTTGCTGGCGCTGCTCGGGGCTGCAGCGTACGTCCTCTGGCGCCTTCAGTACGATTGGATCTCGGGCTGGCTGCCCTTCACCGTCGCGGCCGTGGCCGTGGTCTGGCTGCGCGTCTGGCGCCGCAGCCGGGTGGCCGCGATCCTGCTGGCACTGGTGCTGGTGCTGCTGGCTGTGGTGCTCTTTCCCAGGTTGTTCCAATATGTTGGGGGCGAACAGGAACTGGAGATCAGTTGGGGCGGACGGCAGACCCTCTACCGGACAGTGCTGGACCTGGTCAAGCCCCATCCCATCCTGGGATTGGGCCCCGCAGCCTACAGGCATTATGCGTTCACTCGCTGGCTGTCGATGGGCGAAGGCGGGGCGTTGTGGCTGAGGCCCGCGGTTTCGTCCCACAATAACTTTCTCGACCTCTATGCCCAATTGGGGCTGGTGGGGGTAGTGTTTTTTCTCTGGTTCCTGGTGGCCTTGGCCGTGGTGGGCTGGAAGCAGCTCTCGCGCTTCCGCGGCGGCTTTGAGGAGGGCTACGTGACCGGCGCGATGGGGGGGTTGGCCGGCAGCCTGGCGGCAATGATGTTGGTGGACTGGTTCCTGCCCTTTGTCTATAACGTGGGTTTCCCCGGTTTCCGCAGCAGCGCTCTGGCCTGGATGTTCCTGGGTGGCCTGGTGGCCTTCGCGCAGAGGAGCGGGGCAACGGATGGTGATGCGGTCACTGGTGAGCAGGGCAGCGGAAGGGCCGACGGCGCCGAGGCCACATTCGGGTGATTCGCCGGTGAGCTCGTGGAGCAGCAAGCAGCAAGCAGCAAGCTAATCCACGAGCGCAAGCCGGCGGCATGCGCTACTGCAAGTGCGCTCCGGGGAGCGCTGGCGATCGGATTCGAGCGGTGAGGCATGCGACTCTGTTTCGTGTTGCTTTCGCCTACGTGGGGGATGCACCAGTACACGGCTGACCTGGCCAACCGCCAGCACGCCGCTGGCGCCGATGTGCACGTGGTCACCACGCAGCACTTTCCACGCGATCGCTACGCGCCGGACGTCGGCCTTCACACTCCGCTGGCAACTCGGAACACGGGCTTCTCGCTCGATGCGGTCCGCCCGCGAGACTTGAGCCGCCTCATTCGTGCGACCTGCGATCTGCGACCTGATCTCGTCCACCTTACCGGCCCTCATCTGTGGAATCCGTTGCTCATGCGTGCACTGCGACGGGAAGGCGTGCCCACAGTGCACACGCTGCACGACCTGCATCCGCACGCGGGGGCAGTCTACGGGCGGCTGCTGTACATGTGGAATGGGTGGGTGCGGCGGCAAGCCGGTCATTTGCTGGTCCATGGGCAGCGCTACCGCGAGGAGCTTCTGGCCCTGGGATCGCCTCCGGGGCGGGTGACGTGCACATGGTTGACTCACCTGTTCGTGGGCTACGCGACGGAACGGGAGTTGGTCCAGTCGCCCCCCCACGCTGGGGGGGCTGGGGGGGTGAGCTACGAGCCCTGGGCCTTGACCATCGGCCGGCTGGAGCGCTACAAAGGCCTCGATGTCCTGGTCGAGGCGGCGCGAGGGCTCGACCGGCAACCGCTGCGCGTCGTGATCGCCGGGCCGGGCCGATTGGAGCAGGTGATCGGGCAGCCGCTGCCCGGCAACGTGGAGGTGCGCAACCGGCTCGTCGGCGATGCAGAGGCAGTGGACCTGTTCTGCCGCTGCGGGCTGGTGGTGTTGCCCTACACCGAGGCCAGCCAGTCGGCGCTGGTGGGGGCGGCTCATTTTTTCCGCAAACCGGTGATCGTCACGCGGGTGGGAGCATTGCCGGAGTACGTGACTGAGGGCGAAACCGGGTGGGTTATCCCGCCCAACGATGCCCAGGCTCTGGCTGCGGCCTTGCGCGCCGCGCTGGCCGATCCGGTGCGGCTGGCACGCATGGGCGATGCCGGCTGGGCCTGGTATCAACGACTGCGCCAGGCGGAGGACGCTGTGCTGCACGAGATGTACGCTAACCTGGTGACGGGCATCTGACGACGAGGGGGACTGGGGCAAACGTGACCCGAAGACGTGGCAAGGTTGGACCAGATTCTCACGCTCCCGCGCCCGGCCCGGAGGGGGGAGCGGGCGAGCAGCAGAGCCGGAGCGAACGGCGGCTGTCCCTGCCCGGCCCGCGCCTGACGGCCGCCGAGCGGCGTTGGATGCTGTTCCTCTTTGATGTGCTCATCCTGAACACGGCCCTCCTGGCCGTGCTCGCGCTGCGCTACCCGTACCGATTTTCCCTCTCCACGGTCACGGACGTGCCGCTGTACTTTATCCTGCTGACCGCGCTATGGTTCGTGTGGGCCTCGTTTTTCGACTGCTACGATCTGCCCCGCAGCGCCGACGCCAGCCAGAGCGTGTGGAGCACAGGGCGGGCGGCGCTGCTATCGGCGCTGGTCTACCTCATCATTCCCTACTACACCCCCTACTTCACCCAGTCCCGCCTCTCGGCCTTGCTGTTCGTGGCTGTAGCCACCCTCAGTGTGCCAGCCTGGCGGTTGTTCTATGCCACCGTTTTCGGCCAGCCCACTTTCCAGCAGCGGCTGTTGGTCGTGGGGGCGGGTCGTTCAGGTGCAGAACTGGCGCGTGAGCTG
>Ga0315286_10008158_pt1 | contig 10291 bp, 11 predicted proteins | sample YL17G10_0_MG_FD_205038 | JGI IMG/M metagenome (GOLD analysis project Ga0315286, IMG submission 205038) | Sediment microbial communities from Yellowstone Lake, YNP, Wyoming, USA - YL17G10_0 | ecosystem: Environmental > Aquatic > Freshwater > Lake > Sediment | place: USA: Wyoming | collected...
TCTTCGGATTGAACGACACCTGCTTGACCTCTTCCTTCATGACTCGTTGCCGCGAGGCCAATGCGAGTTGGAGCACAAACAGTTCTTCGAACGCCAAGCGGCGATGCGCCGGCGTGAGGCCACGCTCCAGTTGTCCCCCATCCGTCCCTGGCTGAGGGAAATGCACGTCCTGAATGGCTTGTTGAATGGGCGGCAACCGATAGCGAGCACGAAGCGGAACCGGCAACACCTCCTGCGCCTCGGCGGCATGCGCATCCAGCAAACTTTTCATGAGCACGCGCATCTGCCGGGACGTCCACCCCTTGGTTTCGTGGTACACAGGAACAATACGCCCCACGTGCAGCGGCGCTTCGGTTTCCGCGCCCATGACTTCGTATTGCGCGACCTCCATCCTCGTATCCACCCACCCCTGCGCGCCGGCCACCACCCGCCCGGTCAGCATGACGCTCGTCCCGACGGTAAAGAGTTGTTCGAGGAACGGCTGATTAAAGAACCGCGCCTGGAGACGCCCGGTTGAATCCTCCACCACAATGTCAAGGATGGCGAGGCGGCGACTGCGGGCGCGCTTCGCCTCGCTTCGGACGAGCGTGCCGCAAATCGAAGCCTGCACACCCGGCACGAGTAGCCCGATCGGGGTCATGACCGAGCGATCTTCATAGCGCCAGGGCACGGTCCACAGGGCATCCTCGACCGTCTCGATCCCGAACCGTTGCAGCAGCGATGTGCGCTTCGGGCCGACTCCCTTTGCGAAACGGATGGGCTGCTCCCACCATGACCGCGATGGGCTTTCAATCATGACAGGCTCACGCACCACGACAGGCTCCGGTTCGTGCCACGCCCGGGCCGGATCGCTAACGGCCTTGCGCAAGGCCCCGAGAATGACAGTGGCTTCCTCCAGCCGTCGCTGTTGGTCCTCCGCCGGAAGCCGCTGCTGGTCTTCAAGAAACAGCTCACGCAGCTGGAGCAACGATGCTTCAATCGCCCGTGGATAGACGCGCTCGGACAGGGCCTGCATCACCTGTGAGGAGACAAAACGATTGAGATTCTTGACGGTGGGCAGATGTGCGAACGCATCGCGAGTCGCGAATTCGATTGGACGCGCGACAAGGTTCAGCCATTGCTGAAACTGTTCAGGAGGGTTGGGCTCGGAAGAGCGCCGTATCACAGTGGGGGATCGTATCATAGCCTCTCCCCCTCCTCAACGAGCAGGATGCTGAAAAAGCCCGCCAGCTTCGTTCTCGCATCGTTCAGACCCTCAACGTACCCCAGAGGGTACGCCTCCGGGCCTTCACTCGCTGCGGCCTTGCTGGACGAACTTTTTGAGCATCCTGCGGGACAGCTTTTTATTGTGCCACACGGACGGACCATCAATGGTCTCACGTGCCACAGTAGGTTTCCCGCATCCTGCGAATCTTGTCAATTTGCTGACAATCCTTTGTTGCGCTTGCCTAGGGTGATACATTGAGTTTCAATCGAATAGGGTCCTTATGTACCGTCGCAACATTTCTCACATTTTGTATCCCGTCGCCTGCCTAATCGGGCTGTTCATCGTCTATCAAGCCTGGTTCAAACCGACCTATCTGCCTACGCCGCCACCAGGTCAGCCCAATGCCGTCGTGGAAGACTCACAGGCCGCGCCGCCTGAACCGCGCCGTGATGGCCCACCAGAACTGGAACTTAAACAGACTCGCCTGATCGATCCCAGCGTAGTCCCGGAGACGACGCATCGAGAACTACTGGAGACGATCCGCGACGAGATCGAAAAGGGAAACGTCACGACCGCAGAAACGAAGCTGGCCAATCTACCACCAGCCATCGCAGACGACAAAACCACGCGCCCCTATGTGTCCGTCCTCTGGAACAATCTGGGCATTCAACAGGAAAAGCTTGGCGGGACCGCGGTCTCGATCATTGCCTTCAAGAAAGCCGCGTCACTAGATGCCAAGAATCCCGTCGTCCAACTGAACCTCGCCCATGCCTACTGGGAACTGCGCGATCCGGCCATGACGCAAGACTTTCTGGAAAATCTGGTTGCCCTGGCTCCGAACGAGCCCTTCCCTCATCTGGCACTGGCCAATCTCTTTCAGGAACGGGATCAGCTGGGCGAAGCGGCGCGTCATCTCGATCAAGCCACCGCCCGCGCGGGCAAAGACCCCGCCGTGCAATCCTATCTGCGGACAGTCACGGCCAAAGTCCGCGGGACCGAGAAGAGCGAAGCGCGACTTACCAGCCGAGACAGCGCGCACTTTACTGTGAAATTCGACGGGGAAGCCGATCAGGCAACCTGGGCCGCTGTGTTGGAGATTCTTGAAGAGACCTATCGAGAGATCGGCCAGAAATTCGGGCACTTTCCATCGAAAACCATCGTCGTCGTCCTGCATGCCAAAGCCACGTTCCAAAGCGCGACCGACAGCCCCATGTGGGCCGATGGACTCTTCGATCCCGTGCTCGGGCGCATCCAGGTTCCTGCGCGGGACGCCTTGGCAGACCGTGCCTGGCTCACACGCGTGCTGCGACACGAGTTCGTACATGCCCTCCTGCACGACCAACTCGGCCCCGCCGGCAGCGCCATCCCAACCTGGCTCAATGAGGGATTAGCCATGGAATTGTCCGGGGATCGCTGGTCGGATCTCGATCAGACTATGAAGCAGGAGTTTACGCTGATTCCTCTGCCTGCCTTAGAAGGAGCGTGGGGAGGATTGTCCGGTAATGCCGCGACCGTGGCCTATCTGGAGGCGAACTCGGCCGTGCACTATCTGATCGATCGCTTCGGCATGCATCGGGTGCAAGAACTTCTCGCACAGCTCAAGGCGAGGCAAGCGCTCTCTGCCGCCATGCAATCGCAACTCTCGCTGTCGTACGAGCAGTTCCAGTCCAGGTGGGTGGATCAGTTACAGGAGCACGGTAAAAAAGGTTAGCAGGATGCTGAAAAAGTCGCTCTCAAAAACCGTGAAAGGTAAACCGTGAAACGTTTTAAGAGGTCTCAAGGCCTCGGACAAGTTCCCTCGTTTAACGTCTAACGTTTCACGTCTCACGGATCGCTGGACGGCCTGCTAGATCGCTTCCTCTTTCATCTCCTCGGGCCACTCGCCATGCCAAACCGGCAAGTTCTCTGCTGCATCATCGTGACTGGCTGCCATGTCTGTCTCCTCTACGGCCGGCTCGATCGTGTCTTCCCACATTATCTTCCGGCCCCGATCATCCATCATTCGAATGCGAAACTCGATCTGCTGAGATAGGGCCATCAACCCCTCTGTCTGGCCAACAACGGCTCTGCTGACTCGTTCTGCATGCGCAACCGTGCCAGCCCCGGTTGAGAAATGATCGGTCCACGCAAGCTGTCCGGTTACCGAATCGACGGCACGAAGGAAAAACTGGGGTTGACCATCGATGGCACCTCGGCTGTGGACCTGGGTCACCGTCGCCTGTGGCGCAACCATCTGGGCCACGACGCGGTGGGTGGAAGCGGATTCTTGATTGCCGACACTGAGATTCAGGAGACCTTCCCAGAGAAACTGACCTGTGGCCGCGTCATAGACGCGGAGGGTGAACGCTGAAAGTCCGTCAGCCCCCGGGCCGACTCCACCCGCAAAAATTCGCTCACGCGGTTGACCGCCCATTGACGCTGCGTCCTCCCTCACGTTCAAGTCATACGTTTCATCAGAAAGAATCGAGCCATTTTCGGCATCGTAGGTTTTTACAGTAATCATTGCCGTCTCAGCGTTCTCATACCCAACACCAGCTGCCACGACGGTCCTGGGTTTCACCGGCGCGAGAGACGACAGGTCTGCAGTCCAAGCTGTCAGTGGAAGGCCGGAGCCGATCATGGCGCACGCGATCAACGCGCCGCAGAAAGCCCTCCTCGTCCGCCCCTCGGTCCGCCGTTCCTCATACCGCGGCACAAACTTACGCCCGATCGGGCTGAACCGTTCCCTCACTTCATATATCGTCCCAGACAGTATCGTCCCAGACAGCCGCTGGAAGATCGTCATGTGCGGTTCTCCCTCATTTGTACCGGAGTCTCGCATTGACGCCCTACAGCGTATATTCCTCTCTGTGGGGAGAGCCCCCTTCGAAAGAGGGGGGGTGAGGGTTCGAGGTTTGAGGTTTGAGGAACTTCGAACCCAGAACTTCGAACTTTGGATCTTGCCCGTGGCGAGGCTACTTGTGCAGTGTCTTTTGACCCGGTGTGCCCGGATTCTTGGAAGCCCCCGCAAGCGGAACTTTGCCGAAGATGGAATACCGGTACCGGGCCACAAACCAATACAGCAGATAGCCGAAGGGCCTAACCAGTGGAAGGCTCAAGAGGACTGAGAGGACCCGCCCACCCTTGAGACCAGGCAAGAGGGCCAGAAAAGCGTCAAGCCCACGGGCAATCTCCCCGTTAGGACGGACCAGGAAGGCGACGTTGGGACGACCTGGCCGATAGCTCTCCCCCAAGGCCTGCTTGGCCTCTTCGCTTTGATAGGGAACCATCCGTACCGGGGTGACATCTGCGTGAGTCTCCAGCCGTTCGAGGCCCTTCTTGGCGGTGACACAGAGGCGGCATTGGCCGTCGTAGACCAGAAGACAGACTTGAGGCTTGCTGTCGGACGGATCTGCCATCGTCGCAACCCCTCGCGATCTCCCATTCGCCGCATCAGCACCCAACCTAGCAGGCTACGGGAAACTCGGGTATCCACTATATACCATTGGATTCTTACGTCTCGCGTTAGTGTCAGAATAGTCTAAGGATGCTCAAAAAGGCCGTCCTCGTCGAGCGTGGCTCGTCGGGTTGATCGGTTTGTTTTGTTTATCTGGTTGATTTGGTTCATCTGGTTAGTTTCGTTCAACCAAACAAACGAGACAAACCAAATAAACCAAATAACGGTCTTCTTACGCTGGCGGACTTTTTCAGCATCTTGCTATCGCTGTTGCTGTGCGCAGCAGACATGGGTATCATCCCCTCCATGCGACACACCTGGACGCTTATCGGCCTGCTCACTGGGCTCTGCCTGATCGGGGCCACTACGACCCAACTCATACCGGCTGCGACGGGGGCCGGCCGAGTCGGATGGATGCTCTATCTGATCGCATTTCCTCTCGCTCTCGCGGGCCTCGTGCGGATCGGATGGACCTGGACCGCCATGGCTTGCGTCATCTATGGAACGGTAGGATTGGCCTTAGACCTTGCCACAGTCACGAGCATCCTGAGCGGGCAGGGCGAGACTGGCGCCCTGTTCCTCTTCAGTGCGATGAGCGGGATCGTGAACTTTTTACTGATCCTGTTCGGCGGGCGCGCATTTTTGCATTCGTCCCTGGGAGCCGCGCTTCCAGAATCCCGCCCTCCCAGTCCTCCGTCCCCTTCTTCATCCGCAAGACCTTGATCCGTTCAAATCCAGCATCCGTCAACCAGGCCCTCGTCTCGGCTGCCGAATAGGTATTGCCCCTCTCGGTGAACAACAGCATTGAGACCGCAAAGAGGCTCGCCTCTTCGGGAAATAGACCGTTTCGGTCGTGGAGAAAGGCATCCTGAATCAGCAGGCGGCCTCCGGGATTCAATGAAGCCAGCGCACGCCGAAACAGCGCCTGATTGTCTTTCGGCGAATAGATGTGGAGCACATTCGAATACCAGATGACATCGTAGGCGCCGGGAATGTCTTCCGTCATCACATCCAACGGCAGATAGGAGAGTCGCGCACCGGCCTTGTGAGCCGACGCAATCTCCTGCGCCACGTCGAGGGCTGCGGGACGGTCGCACACCGTGGCACGGAGCGTGGGATTCTTTGCGAGGAAGGCCATCGCGTAGGTACCGGGACCGCCGCCAAGATCGAGGAGGGTCCGCGCGCCGCGCAGGTCGATCTGGGCCGCAATCTTCGGAGCCGTCTCCAGAGTCCGGTGATGCATCGCCCATGTGAATCGACGACGATAGTCCGGCTCCTCCGGTTCATCGTGATCGAGCGGCAGTCCCGTCTTCACCGATTCCAGCAGGCGTCCCCAATCAGTCCAATGGCTCGTGATCAGCCGGAGATAGTCTCCCCGATAGGCGGGATGCTGTGCGTTCAACGCCGTGGCGCCCAACCGGCTGTTCGTATAGGTCTCGCCATGTTTCTTCAGCAGGCCGGCCATCGCAAGATTCCGGCAGAGAATGGCCAGCCCCCGCTCACTGACCTTCATGTCACGAGCCAGATCGGAAATCGTCCATACGTCCGTCCCGATGGCCGTAAAGAGGTTCAGCTCAAGGGCGGCGATCAGGACCCGAGGCAACCGGTATGCCGTGATAGCATCACGCAAGTCATCGAACGTGGCAATCCGTCTGCTCATTAGCCCGCATTATTCATGACGGTTCGTCGCGAAATCGCCCGCGAGCGCGTTCCTCGTGAAACGTCCCTCGGCAGGCTCGGGACGCCCTGAGCTTGTCGAAGGGCGTATCTCGTATAAGCGTTTCAGGTTGCAAGTTTCTAGTTTCAAGTTTTCGGAAGTTGTTTCCTGACAACATGAAACCTTAAACTATAAACTAGAAATTCCACTTCCGAACGAACGACGCTTCAAGCGCAAGAGCAGCGGATCGGCGATTGCAGCAGAAGCGTTCATGAATATTGCAGGTTAGGCCACGCCGATCGTCTGCACGCACCAGCGCATCAAGTCCTGCACAGCTACAGGATTTGCCATGTCTATGCTCCGTTCGAAGCGAACTGCCACGTACTCATCGTTCATCTCGGTCTCTTCAGAAAAACCAGATTTCAGCAGAATCGAACGGTACTTTGAGACCGCCGGCTGGATGTAGTACTTGGCCTGCTTCGCGATCTCGTCGGTGCCGAGATCCTCCGGCGTTCCCTCAGACAGGAGGGTCGTGACATCTTCCAGCGCCATGCCATACTGGCAGAGCAGCCGTCCCTCCGGCGTGAGCTCCAACAGCCATCCATCGTGGCCAAGGTCCATCGCCATCGCACCGCCGGGCTCCAACTCCACTAGGCGGGGGAACAGGGGGGCCAGCGAGGCTCTGAGAGCGGCCCACACCGGTGAGGCTCCGTCACTCATACATGCGTCTTTCGATGAGGCGGCCCCCCATCCTGACCCACGAGCCTGGCACGCAGGGCCGCCAAACGTTGGGTATTCTCTTCAAGTTTCGGCAGCTGATATTTGCGATCCATGTGCACCACCAATTCAAGGAGATCCGCCGCCTCTCGCAGCTTGCCGGTCTCCTCATAACATTGGACCAGCACATACCGGGCGCCGCCGGTCCTCAGCTCATCGCGGGATCGCTCGGCAATGGACTGGCTGGTTTGGCAACAGGCGATGGCGTCGTCGTAGCGCTGCTGGAGTATAAACGTTCGACCGATCATGCGCCAGGCATCGGCTACGCCACCCTCATTTCCCAACCGCCGCATCAGAACCAGCGACTGTTCATAGTATCCAATCGCCTGGTCGTACCCTTTCGTCTCGCGTGCAACCAAGCCAAGATCCGAAAACAACACCGCCTTGCCGGCATCATCGTGAGTCTTGCACATCAGATCCAACGCTTCGAGATAGTAGGCCTTGGCGCGATCCCACTCGCCCGCATCGGCTCTGAGATTCCCTAAATTGCCCAACGTTGTCCCGATCCCCTTTTCATCTCCAAGAATCTTCTGGAGCTCCAACACCTCTTGATAGTAGGTCTGGGCCGATTCCCGGCGCCCACTGACCGCACAAATGTTCCCGAGATTTCCCAGCGTGGCGGCCAACGCCCGTTGATCCCCGGTCAGCCGGTCGCATTCCAAAGCTTTCGCATAACAGGTATAGGCATCGGTATAGAGCCCGCGCGAAAAATGCTCGTTTCCCTGGCGGTTGAGTTCTTCGGAAAGTCCGTTGCGTAGCGTCATGATGAGGGCTGGAGCAACCGTTCGACCACCTGCTTGGCGCCGGTGAGAATCGAGGCACCGTCGCCGACCAACACACTATCGAAATTGTACTTGAGGAGACGACGCAATCCCTCTTGGGCCTTCCCCACATCTTCATATTTTTCAGCGGGCAGCAGACTGACGGAACCGGCCGGCTTCCCGATCAATGCATCCCCGACAATCAGCACGCCCTTCCCCTGCTGAATGAACAAGGCCGATTCGCCGGGAGACTTCTGGTCTTTCAGCTGGATCGCCCAGATTCCGCCCGTGAGCAATTCCCCGTCTGTGAACGTTTTGGTCGGCTTGAGATCCATCTGCGGAGCGTCGGCCTCCGGCACGTGCAGCTGGCAGCGAAACTCGTCTTGGCACCTCGCCGCTTCGCGGGCATGGTCGCGATTCGTCACGATGATGTAATCGACGGGGCCGTTGAGGAGGATCACGGAACTGGCTTCGCCTGTCATCGGCGGAGGATCGATGAGAATCTTGTGTTCCCCGACCGTCAGAAAGAGCCCATTGAAATCGAGCTGCTTCTCTTCAGAGAACCAGGACCATTGCCAGATGCCGGGAAGCAGTTGTTTCATTGGATATCCAGGTCGAGGCTAAGGTTAAGGTCGAGAATTTTGCTCAACCTCAGCCTTGGCCTCAACCTTCCTAAAGAGCGGCCACGGCATCTTTGACAGTTTTCGTTACCTTTGCCAAAATATCGGTTTCGCTGGGCAGATCAATGATATCGTCTTCTGAGATCGTAATAAATTTTCGATTCGGCCCCTTCGTCAGGGAAATCAGAAAAATACTATTGGAAGGCGTCACGGGAATAACGACCTGTACGGCGGCATCAGTCCCCTTCACCAACTCCAAAAATTTCTGCTTTCCCTCTTCCATCTCATCCATGCTCTCCACCTTCCTCCTCCACCAGGCAGGCGATTCTCTTCGCGGAAGTGGTCGGGTTGTCTCCTATTGCGCGCATCGACCGATCACCTTCTGAGGTGAGGGGTCTGCGAGCAGGGAGACGGCCCGACCGCCGCCGCTCTTACATTTTATTTCCGCCCGCCAACAGCTTTTCGACTTCCGCCACAATCGCCTCTTCACCGGCCAGATCCATATTGCCGACACGCTGCCACCGGATCACGCCCTGCTGATCGATCACATACACGTTGGGAATAAACTTTCCTCCGCCGTACAACTTGTCCGTCACCTTGTTTGGATCGATCAGATACGGATAGGTGACTTTCACTGGAAATGCGGACAAGAACTCGCCGACACTCTTTTTGGAGTCGCCGGAAGAATTGACGCCGAGCACGGCCACGTCTTTCCTTTTCGTCATCTCGAAAACTTTTTGGAGTGCCGATCCCTGCATCATACAGGGATCGCAGATATGAAACAGTCCGAGCACCACGACCTTCCCCTTATAGGTATCCAGCCCCACAGACTCACCGGTGATGGCCGTCAATGCAAACGAAGGCGCCTTCTCACCCACCTTGAACAGCCCCGCGGCAAGGACGAGATGGGCCGCAAGAACAGGGACCAGCAGCGCAAAAAATGCAATCGATGTTTTCTTCATGACGCCCTCCTGCTCCTCAATGTTCAATGCGAAATGTTGAATGTTGCATTTCCGGCCACCCTGAAGATTCAACGTCGTTCATTCATAATTCAACATTCGCAGCTTCCCGCTGCGTTGCTATCCTACCATGCAGATTTTTTCAGGGGCAATGGCGGCAGCGAGTACCGCAGGCTGAGGTCGAGGTTGAGCGAAGGTCAGGCTCTTTTTTTCTCAACCTTGACCTTAGCCTTAACCTTCCAGGCAGACTGGCGAGCGATCACTTACTATTTTACACCCAGCCCTCAGCGGACTTCTCACCCACCCAACCCCCGGCTGCGTGGCAGCCGTTCACCCGAGACGCGCTTTATCCCGAGCGAGGGCCTTCCAATTCTCTCTGCATTTCTTTAGGGGAGCGGCCAAGGTTGCCCTCGACTGCGCGCATCGAACGAGCACCGTTTAACCGTGCGCGTTCTGCGAGCAAGGAGGGCACCTGGCCGCTCCCCCGCCTCCTTTTCAGCTGCCTGCTAAATGGATGGCTCGAAGAGGCCGAGCTGCAATTCCTCAGCGCGGGTCAGGGGAATGGGGTAGCGTTCCGTAAAGCAGGCGTTGCAATACTGGCCCGGTGTGCCGGGGGAGGCGTTCAGCATGCCATCGAGACTCAAATAGGCAAGGCTATCGGCCGTGATGTACTTCCGAATCTCTTCGGTCGTGTGGGTGGAGGCGATGAGTTCCTTCCTCGTGGGCGTGTCGATGCCGTAGAAGCAGGGAGAGATGATCGGCGGCGAGCTGATGCGCACATGGACTTCTTTGGCCCCGGCATTGCGAAGCATCTTCACAATTTTACGGCTCGTGGTGCCCCGCACCAGAGAATCATCGACCACGACGACCCGTT
>Ga0315286_10008159_pt1 | contig 10290 bp, 8 predicted proteins | sample YL17G10_0_MG_FD_205038 | JGI IMG/M metagenome (GOLD analysis project Ga0315286, IMG submission 205038) | Sediment microbial communities from Yellowstone Lake, YNP, Wyoming, USA - YL17G10_0 | ecosystem: Environmental > Aquatic > Freshwater > Lake > Sediment | place: USA: Wyoming | collected...
GCCGTCTAGGATTTTAAACGTGGCTCGCCACAAACCATTGATCGGCATTCCCGCGGATCGCCGGATCCTGGGCCCGCACCCCTTCCACTGCGTCGGGGAAAAGTACATTGCCGCCGTGGCCGAGGCGGCCGACGCGACGCCGGTCCTCATTCCTGCGCTGGGTGAGCGCGACCTGGACACGCTGCTGTCGCAACTCGACGGCATCCTGCTGACCGGCAGCCCGTCCAACGTCGAGCCGCACCGTTACCAGGGTCCCGCCGGCGATCCGGACACGCTGCACGACCCGCATCGCGACCAGACGACTTTGCCGATGATTCCGCGCGCGATCGCGGCAGGCATGCCCCTGTTTGCAGTGTGCCGCGGCTTTCAGGAAATGAACGTCGCCTTCGGCGGTACGCTCTGGCAGAAAGTGCAGGACGTGCCGGGCATGCAGGACCACCGCGAAGACAAGGAACAGCCGCTCGAGGTCCAGTATGCGCCGGCCCACGAGCTGGAACTCGTGCCGGGCGGCTACCTGCACGGGCTCGCGGGTTCGGAGCGGGTGATGGTCAACTCGCTGCACTCGCAGGGCGTGCAGACACTCGGCCGCGATCTCGAAATCGAAGCCCGTGCACCCGACGGGCTGATCGAAGCGTTCCGTGTCCGCAATGCACCGGGCTTCGCGCTGGCGGTGCAGTGGCACCCGGAATGGCAGGTCCTGAAGAATCCATTTTCGCACGCCTTGTTCGCCGCCTTCGGCGATGCGGCGCGCGCTCGAACCAACGCACGGAAGTAGTTTTCATGAGCACCCCGATCCAGCAGTTTTTCAAGGAACACGGCATCTCGGAAGTCGAGGCCGTGGTCCCCGACATGGCCGGCATCGCGCGCGGCAAGGTGATGCCCGCGATGAAGTTTGCGGAAGACGAGGGCATGCGCATGCCCGAGAGCATCTTCCTGCAGACCGTCACCGGCGATTACCCGGACGACGACCGTGCCATCAACCCGTCGGAAATCGACATCGTGCTGAAGGCCGACCCGAACACGACGCGCGTCGTGCCTTGGGCGGCCGAGCCGACCGCGCAGGTCATCCACGACAGCTACTACTCGGACGGCCGTCCGGTGACGATGGCGCCGCGCTACGTGCTGCGCCGCATCCTTGACCTCTATGCGCAGAAGGGCTGGAAGCCGATCGTCGCGCCAGAGCTCGAGTTCTACCTCGTCGAGCCGAACATCGACGCCGACTATCCGCTCAAGCCGCCGGTGGGCCGCTCGGGCCGGCCGGAAATCGGCCGCCAGTCGTACAGCATCGCCGCGGTCAACGAGTTCGATCCGCTGTTCGACGACATCTATGCGTTCTGCGAAGCGCAGGAAATCGAGATCGACACGCTGATCCACGAAGACGGCGCCGCGCAGATGGAAATCAACCTGATCCATGGCGACGCGATGTCGCTCGCGGACCAGGTGTTCATGTTCAAGCGCACGGCGCGTGAAGCGGCCTTCCGCCACAAGATGTACGCGACGTTCATGGCGAAGCCGATGGCGCGCGAGCCGGGCAGCGCGATGCACATCCACCAGAGCATCGTGGACGCGAAGACCGGCAAGAATGTGTTCAGCGACAAGGACGGCAATCCGAGTCAGCTGTTCTTCTCGCACATTGCGGGGCTGCAGAAGTACCTGCCGCAGGCGATGGCGCTGTTCGCGCCGAACGTGAACTCGTTCCGCCGGATCATCCTGCGGCACCTCGCGCCCATCAATACGCAGTGGGGTTACGACAACCGTACGGCAGGCCTGCGCGTGCCGATCTCGAATCCTGACAACCGCCGCGTCGAAAACCGGCTCGCCGGGGCCGATGCGAATCCGTACCTCGCGCTCGCAGCCTCGCTGGCCTGCGGCTACCTCGGGATGATGGAAGGCCTGAAGCCGTCGGAGCCTGTCTCCGGCAGCGCGTACGACCTGCCGTTCAACCTGCCGCGCAGCCTCGAAGAATCCGTGCGACTGCTGCGCGATTGCCGGACGCTGATCGACACGCTCGGCGACCGCTTCGTGCTGGCCTACACCGCGGTGAAGGAAAGCGAGCAGGATACGTTCCTGCAGGTCATCAGCAGCTGGGAGCGGGAGCACTTGCTGCTGAACGTGTAAGCGGAGAGAAGGGGTTAGGGGTTAGGGGATAGTCGGAAGGGATATCTGGCGCGGTAGTTTCACCTCCACGTGACGCATACGCCTCCCCCGACGTTCCACCGCACCTCTGCTCCGACTAACCCCTAACCCCTATCCCCTTGCCCCGATAACGGACACCGTCCTCCATGAAGCCGACTCCCTACATCGCGGACCGCACCACCGCCCAATGGCAGGAGCTGGACCGCCAGCATTACCTGCACCCTTTCACGGACTACAAGAACCTGCACGCGAAGGGCTCGCGGGTCATCGTCAAGGCCGAGGGCGTCTACCTCTACGACTCCGAAGGCAACCGCATGCTCGACGGCATGGCGGGGCTCTGGTGCGTGAACCTCGGTTACGGGCGCAAGGAACTGGCGGAGGCGGCGTATCGCCAGCTGCTCGAGCTGCCGTACTACAACAGCTTTTTCCAGACGGCCCACCCCCCGGCCATCGAACTGGCGAAGCAGCTCGTCGACCTGACCCCGCCGCAGTTCAACCGCGTGTTCTTCACCGGCTCGGGCTCGGAAGGCAACGACACGGTCGTGCGACTCGTGCGCCGTTACTGGGACCTGCTCGGGCAACCCGAACGCAAGGTCATCATCAGCCGCGTGAATGCCTATCACGGCAGCACCATGGCCGGGGCGAGCCTCGGTGGCATGGGGTTCATGCACGAGCAGGGCGGGCTGCCGATCCCGGACATCGTCCACATCCCGCAGCCATACTGGTACGGCGAGGGCGGCAGGCTGAGCCCGGCCGAATTCGGCGTGAAGGTCGCGCACACGCTCGAGCAGAAGATCCTCGAAATGGGTCCGCAGAAGATCGCTGCCTTCATCGGCGAGCCGATCCAGGGCGCCGGCGGCGTGATCATCCCACCGGAGACCTATTGGCCCGAAATCCAGAAGATCTGCGACCGCTACGGCATCCTGCTGGTCGCGGACGAAGTCATCTGCGGCTTTGGCCGCACGGGTCACTGGTTCGGCTCGAATCTCTTCGGGATCAAGCCCGACCTGATGACGATCGCCAAGGGCCTGTCGTCGGGCTACCTGCCGATCGGTGGCGTCATGGTGGCGGACCGGGTGGCCGACGTGATCATCGACCGGGGCGGCGAGTTCGCTCACGGCTTCACCTACTCGGGTCATCCGGCGGCCTGCGCCGTCGCCAGCGTCAACCTGACACTGATCCAGCAGGAAAACCTCGTGCCGCGCACGCGCGACGAAACCGGCCCCTACCTGGCCAGGAAGTGGCGCGACATTTCGGAGCATCCGCTGGTGGGCGAGGCGCGGTCGGTCGGCCTGATCGGCGCTTTAGAATTGGTCAAGGACAAGGGCGCGCGGACGTTTTTCGACAACCGCGGCGAGGTCGGCACGATCTGCCGCGACTTCTGCTTCGAGAACGGCCTGATCATGCGCGCGGTCCGGGATACGATGATCATTTCGCCGCCGCTCGTGATCAGCCGCGAACAGATCGACGAACTCGCCGAGAAGGCCTGGCGCTGTCTCGACTTGACGTACGCCCGCTGCCGCGCGGAAGGTCGCCTGCAGGCGTAACAGTCGCGCCCGAAGCCGGGCCAGCGCGTTTGCCGTGGTGCACCGCAGTGCGGCGCGACGCGATGCCCCTAGCCATGGAAAAAAATCTTCGCTATACAGCAACACTCGCGCCATTCGGTGCGCCTCGAAGCAAGCACAGGGGTATGTCCAAGATGAGCATCAGCATCCGTGCCGGGTTATTGAGCTTGGTGGTCGCCACCGCCCTCGTGGGCTGCGGCAAGAAGGAGGCAGCCCCTCCGGCCGCCGAGACCGCGGCTGCCCCCGCCGCTGCTGCGCCGGTGTCGACGGAAGAAAAAGTCGTCAACGTCTACAACTGGTCGGACTACATCGACCCGACGACGCTCGAGGCGTTCACCAAAGAGACCGGCATCAAGGTCAACTACGACGTCTTCGACAGCAATGAAGTGCTGGAGACCAAGCTGCTCGCGGGCAACACCGGCTATGACGTCGTCGTTCCGTCGGCCTCCTTCATGGAGCGCCAGATCAAGGCGGGCGTCTTCATGAAGCTCGACCGCAGCAAGCTCACCAACTGGGGCAACCTCGACCCCGAAGTCCTGCAGCGCGTCGCCCTGCACGACCCGGGCAACGAGCATGCGGTGAACCACATGTGGGGCACCGACGGCATCGGCTACAACGAGGGCAAGATCAAGAAGATCGCCCCGGATGCGCCGCTGGACAGCTGGCAGCTCGTGTTCGATCCGAAGTGGGCGTCCAAGTTCAAGGATTGCGGCATCTCGGTGCTCGACGCGCCGAGCGAGATCGTCGGCGTCGCGCTGGCCTACCTGGGCAAGGACCCGAACAGCCAGAACGAAGCCGACCTCAAGGCGGCCGAAGACCTGCTGCTCAAGATCCGCCCGTACATCCGCATGATTCACAGCTCCAACTACATCGATGCGCTCGCGAACGGCGAACTGTGCATCGCAGTGGGCTGGAGCGGTGACGTCCTGCAGGCCCGCGACCGTGCCGCCGAGGCCGGCCAGGGCAACGTGATCAAGTACAGCGTGCCGAAGGAAGGCACGATCATCTGGTTCGACATGTACGCGATCCCGGCCGACGCCAAGCACCCGGACAATGCACACACGTTCATCAACTTCATGATGCGTCCGGACGTCGCGGCCAAGAACTCGAACTTCATCAACTACGCCAACGGCAATGCGGCATCGCTCGCGCTGATCGACGACAAGGTCAAGAACGACCCGGGCGTCTACCCCTCGGCCGAAGTGAAGGCCAAGCTGTTCCCCGACCTCGCCGAGACACCTGAATTCACGCGCCTGCTGAACCGCTCCTGGACGCGGTTCACTACGGGCAAGTAAGCGCGCCCGGCACACGCTACCCGCGGGGCGGTTGGATACCAGTCCGACCGCCCCGTTTGGTTTCAGGGCGAGGCTGACTTTGCCGGGTGCCTGAGCTATAACCGGGAACACGCTGGCCGCGCGGCGAGGACGGCGGCGGTCTACATCCCGGGGAGATCACATGAAGACCTTGTTGAAGCACGCGGCCGCCATGGCCGCACTGTCCGTACTCCTGTCCGCCTGCGGTCAATCCAAGCAGGCCGCCAGTGATGAACCGGCTGCATCCGCCGCGGCGTCCGGCGGCCCGTCCAAGGTGGTCAACGTCTTCAACTGGTCGGACTACATCGATCCCGAGGTCATCAAGGCCTTCGAGCAGTCCACCGGCATCAAGGTCCGGTACGACGTCTTCGACTCGAACGAGGTCCTCGAGACCAAGCTCCTGACTGGCAACTCCGGGTACGACGTCGTCGTGCCCAGCGCGTATTTCCTGCAGCGTCAGGTGCAGGCGGGCGTGTTCGCGCCGCTCGACAAGTCGAAGCTGCCCGGTCTCGCCAACATCGATCCCGAGCTGGCCGCGCGGGCCGCACGCCATGATCCGGGCAACGAGCATTCGGTCGTCTACATGTGGGGTACCACCGGCATCGGCTACGATCGCGCCAAGGTCAAGGCGATCATGCCGGACGCGCCGGTCGACAGCTGGAAGCTGATCTTCGATCCAGCCGTGCTGGCGAAGTTCAAGGACTGCGGCATATCGATGCTCGACGACCCGACCGACATGGTCGGCACGGCCCTGCTGTATCTCGGCAAGGATCCGAACAGCGAATCCGAGGCCGACCTCAAGGCGGCCGAGGACACGCTGATGAAGATCCGGCCGTACATCCGGACGATCCACAGCTCGCAGTACATCGACCAGCTCGCAAATGGCGAGCTCTGCATCGTCGTCGGCTACAGCGGCGACGTGCTGCAGGCCCGGGACCGCGCCGAGGAAGCCGGCAAGCCGCTCGACATCGGCTACTCGATCCCAAAGGAGGGAGCGCTGATGTGGTTCGACACGCTGGCGATTCCCGCCGACGCCGCGCACAAGGATGCTGCGCACCAGTTCATCGAATACCTGCTGCAGCCCGCGGTCGCGGCGAAGAACTCCGACTTCGTCAACTTCGCCAACGCCAACAAGGCCGCGACGCCGCTCGTCAACGCCGACCTGCGCAATGACGCCAACATCTACCCGACCCCCGAAGTCGCCGCGCGACTGCAGCCGAGCCTGGCCAAGTCCGCCGATTTCACGCGCGCGCTCAACCGCACCTGGACGCGCTTCGTGACCGGGCGCTGACCTCCACAAAGAGAGACACCATGGCCACTTCACCGCGCGCGACCCAGCAGAAATTCGAGCCCTGGACCGACCCGGACGCCAAGCCTTACGTGCGGATCGAGAAGGTCACCAAGAAATTCGGCGACTTCATCGCGGTGGACGACGTCTCGCTCAGCATCTACCAGAAGGAAATATTCTGCCTGCTGGGAGCTTCGGGGTGCGGCAAGACCACGCTGCTGCGCATGCTCGCGGGCTTCGAGCGACCCACGTCCGGCAGGATCTTCATCGACGGCGTGGACATGACGTCGATCCCGCCTTACGAGCGGCCCGTGAACATGATGTTCCAGTCGTATGCGATTTTCCCGCACATGACGGTCGAGCAGAACGTCGCGTTCGGCCTGAAGCAGGAGCGGCTGAAGAAGGACGAGATCGACAGCCGCGTGAACGACATGCTGAACCTGGTGAGGCTCGGCCAGTTCGCGAAGCGCAAGCCGCACCAGTTGTCGGGCGGCCAGCGCCAGCGCGTCGCGCTGGCTCGCTCGCTCGTCAAGAAACCGAAGCTGCTGCTGCTCGACGAGCCGCTGGCCGCGCTCGACAAGAAGCTGCGCGAGCACACGCAGTTCGAGCTGATCAATATCCAGGAGACGCTCGGCGTCACTTTCGTGGTCGTCACGCACGACCAGGAAGAGGCGATGACGCTGTCGACGCGCATCGGCCTGATGAACCACGGTGAGATCGTGCAGGTCGGCACGCCGAGCGAGATCTATGAGTACCCGAACTCGCGGTTCGTGTCGGAGTTCATCGGCTCGGTCAACATGTTCGAGGGCCGGCTGGTCGAAGATGAGCCATCCTACGTGCGCATCGGCTGCGACGACCTCGAGGCGCCGATCTACGTGGACCACGGCGTGAGTTCCGCGCCGGGCGCGACGATCTGGGCGGCGATCCGGCCGGAGAAGATCACGATCGGCCGCGACAAACCCGACGCCACGGACAACTGGGCCGCGGCCGTCGTGCAGGACATTGCCTACATGGGCGACATGTCCATCTACCTGCTGCGGCTCGATTCCGGCAAGGTCGTGCGCGTCACGCAGCCGAACATCTACCGCCACGCCGACGACCGCATCACCTGGGACGAGCGCGTCTACCTGCAGTGGTATCCGGAAAGCCCGGTGGTGGTGACGAAGTGAAAGCCCTGCTCAAGCGGGTGGGGCTGCAGGGGCGCTCGGTCGTTACTGCTGTCCCTTACCTGTGGCTGCTGCTCTTCTTCCTGATCCCGTTCGTGATCGTGCTGAAGATCAGCTTCTCGAGCACGCTGATCGCGATGCCGCCGTACGAGCCGCTGCTGCACTGGACCGGCGACAAGGTCCTGCAGATCAAGCTCAACCTCGGCAATTTTGCGTTTCTCGTCGAGGACAATCTCTACTGGAAGGCGTACCTGAACTCGATCTGGGTCGCCAGCGTCTCGACCTTCTTCTGCCTGCTGCTCGGCTACCCGATCGCCTATGCCATCGCCCGCAGCGATCCGTCGGCGCGCAACATCCTGATGCTGCTCATCGTGCTGCCGTTCTGGACGTCGTTCCTGCTGCGCGTGTACGCGTGGATCGGCATCCTGAAGAACAACGGGCTGCTCAACAATTTCCTGATCTGGATCGGCGCGATCGACCAGCCCATCCAGATGCTGCAGACGGACTTCGCCGTCTACGTCGGCATCGTGTATTCGTACCTGCCATTCATGATCCTGCCGCTGTACGCCAACCTCGAAAAGATGGACCTGACGCTGCTCGAGGCGGCGGCCGACCTGGGCTGCAAGCCCTGGCAGGGATTCCTGAAAGTCACGCTGCCGCTGTCGTTGCCCGGCGTCCGGGCAGGCTGCCTGCTGGTGTTCATTCCGGCCGTGGGCGAGTTCGTCATCCCGTCGTTGCTCGGCGATCCGGGCATGCTGATGATCGGCAAGGTGCTGTGGACCGAGTTCTTCAACAACCGTGACTGGCCGGTCGCGAGCGCGGTGGCCATCGTGCTGCTGCTGTTCCTGGTCATACCGATGATGTATTTCCAGCGCGCACAGGATGCCGAGGCGGGCGGGGTGCACCGATGAACCAGGGTCGCAACCTGTTCCGCACGCTCGTCCTGATCCTGGGATTCGCGTTCCTGTACATCCCGATCGTTTCGCTGATCGTCTATTCGTTCAACAGTTCGCGCCTGGTCACCGTCTGGGGCGGCTTCTCGACCAAGTGGTACGGGGCGCTGCTGCACAACGACCAGATCCTGAATGCGGCCATGCTGAGCCTGAAGGTTGCGGCAATTTCGGCGACGCTGGCAGTCGTGCTGGGGACACTCGCCGGACTGGTGCTCGCGCGTTTCGGTCCCTTCAAGGGCCGCACGCTGCTCTCGGGCCTCACTACCGCGCCGCTCGTCATGCCCGAGGTCATCACGGGCCTCTCGCTGCTCCTGCTGTTCGTCACGATGGAGCAGATCATCGGTTGGCCAGCCGGGCGCGGCATGACCACGATCATCATTTCGCACATCACGCTGACGATGGCGTTCGTCACGGTCGTCGTTCAGTCCCGGCTGTCACAGATGGACGATTCGCTGGAAGAAGCGGCGATGGACCTTGGCGCACGGCCGCACAAGGTCTTCTTCCTGATCACGTTGCCGATCATCGCGCCGGCGCTGATGTCGGGCTGGCTCCTCGCTTTCACGCTCTCGCTCGACGACCTCGTGATCACCAGCTTCGTGGCCGGCCCCGGTTCGAGCACGCTGCCAATGGTCATCTTTTCGAAGGTGCGCCTTGGCGTGAGCCCGGACATCAACGCGCTCGCGACCATCCTGGTCGCGATCGTCGCGGTGGGCGTGGTCATCGCGGGTTACACGATGACGCGGCAGCAGAAGCAGAAGGAGCGCGATGCGCAGATGGCGCTCGCCGCGAACCAGCAGATGATCGAGAGCGTGAAGAAAGGTTGACGCTGCCGGGGCGGATTTCGGCTTCGACACCGGGGACCTGCATGAGGAGATCGATGTGAAAGAGGGCGACCCCTCGCTGCGGCTGGCGTTCGACGTCGGCGGCTCGTTCGTCAAGGCTGGACTGGTGCACATCGAGGCGGGACTCGTCATGGGCGAGACCCTGCGGCGTGCCACGCCTGCGGGTGCGGCCCCCGAGGCCGTGCTCGAGTTGCTGGTCGCGATGGCGCGTGACCTGCCGTCGTCCGGTCCGGTGGGGCTCGCTTTCCCGGCCGTCGCGAAGCAGGGCGTGGCGTGGACCGCCGCGAACATCGACAAGCGCTGGATTGGCATGAACGTGCAGGGTCACATGCAGGCGCGCTTGCAGCGGCCGGTGGCATTCCTGAACGACGCCGATGCGGCGGGCATCGCGGAGATGACGCTCGGCGCGGGTCGCAATCGCGAAGGCACGGTGATGGTGATCACGCTCGGCACCGGCATCGGCACGGCGCTGTTCGTGGACGGGCGCTTGCTGCCGAACACGGAACTCGGGCACCTCGAGGTGCAGGGCAAGGAGGCGGAGCATCGGGCGTCCGCAAAAGTTCGTGCCGACCTCGATCTCGACTGGGTGGAGTGGGCGGCCGAGGTGAATGAGGTGCTCGAGGCGTACCACTCGCTGCTGTGGCCCGACGTGTTCGTGATCGGGGGCGGAGTCACCGAGAACTGGCAGCATTTCGGGTCGCTGCTCAACAGTCGGGCGGAAATCGTGCCGGCTGCGTTCGGCAACGACGCCGGCATCGTCGGCGCGGCGATGGCGGCGGTCCAGCTGGAGCGCTGATTCTTAGCGAGTTCGCGGCTTTGCTCGTGAGCCTGAGCTGCGCTTTGCAGATTCCGCTCATTCGGCGTCGGACTGCCCCTTCGGGGTAGGCGGGGCAGACACGCCGTAAACCCATCCATGGGGGCTCGCGCGCGCCGTCCGGCAGTTTCAACCGATCGACGCAACGGTTTGTGCAAAGCGTTCGGCCGGGGTCTGCCAGCCAAGCGTCTGACGCGGCCGGCCGTTGAGACG
>Ga0315286_10008163_pt1 | contig 10288 bp, 6 predicted proteins | sample YL17G10_0_MG_FD_205038 | JGI IMG/M metagenome (GOLD analysis project Ga0315286, IMG submission 205038) | Sediment microbial communities from Yellowstone Lake, YNP, Wyoming, USA - YL17G10_0 | ecosystem: Environmental > Aquatic > Freshwater > Lake > Sediment | place: USA: Wyoming | collected...
GGACCGGGATGGGACAAGGACGCCGTTACCTTCACCCCCCTGGTTGAGGAAGACCGCTTCGGATTCCGGCAAGGTCTTCTCAACCTCATGGAGGCCATCCGAGCCCAGGCTTCGGAGCACTTCCAGATCGAGTTCGTCTTCAACATCGTTCCCTCCGGCGGCGGGACGCCGGCCGGCATTTTCCATATCGTCCAGCTCACGCGCCTGCCGGAACTGACCTTCGAGCCCGTCCATTTTCCGGACCCGCCCGGCCGCTCGTATATTTCGCTGAAGAATTTCCAGGGCCACGGAACGAAAACGGGCATCCGGCAGGCCCTGATCGTCTCGCCTTTCCTATATACAAAGGACCGACGGCAGGACGTCAGAAACGGGATCGCCGCGTTCAACCAAATCCAGCGGGAAAAAGGTGAGCCGTATATCATGATCGTCCCAGGACGGCTGGGAAGCACGAATAAGGATTGGGGTATCCAAGTGGAATACAGGGACATCGATAAGGCCGTCGCCATTTTTGAATATGGGGTCGACGTGGCCGGACGGCCCGAGCCCCTTAAAGAACCGGAACAGCCGGCCACGGGCGGAATCTACGGCAGCCATTTTCTCTACATGATCCAAGGCGGATATGACGAGGACCAGAAGAGGTTGAAAACGCGCATGTACGGAACCCAGGGAACCCATTTCCTGACGAATCTGGTCAGCCAGAACGTCATCTACGGCTTCCTCTCTCCTCTCGAGGACCGGATCGATCCCTGGTTCTTCCGGCCGGCCGCGGACGGGAGCCTTGTCCATCTCCTGGAGTTTCCAAAGCCGGTCACCGTCTATGCGGATTCGACGCTCCATAGATGCGTGGTCGAATCGGAGGACGGATGAGCCCCAAGCCGCCGCGCGGCGCCTCTGCCGGTTCGGCGCCGGCCGCCCGCGCCGCGACCGCCTACGACCCGAGGATCATCAATCCCGTCCGGTTCTCCCGGGCGGTCATTTTTGCCGCGGACGAGGACGTCCGAGCCGCCGGCGATGATCTCGCCGAAGACATGCCCTGGACGAAGGTTGAGGTGGCTGCGGACCCGCTGTCCCTGGACCGCTGCGCCGCCGACCAGGCCGCGGCCTTCGTTTTTGACGACACGGGCCTTATCGTGGCCGATACGGACCGCCTTCGAGGCCCGGATGAGGACCGTGTTTTCATCCTCCTCTCGGGCAACGAGGTCATTCACCGGACCCCTCCGTCCATCATGAAAGATCGGTATCCCTATACGGCCAAAGCGGACCTCATCTTCGCCGTCGACCGAGACGAATTCATTCCCCGGCGGATCATCACCCCCGCCGTGCGCAGCGCCGAAGACCTGCTCAACATCCGGAAATATGCGACGGAGCGCCGGTTCATCTTCCTCATCGTGGACGACGAGCCTCTCTGGTTCTCCCAGTTCCTTCCGATCCTCTACGGCATCATCGGCCAGCGGGCCGACGTGATGATCGCCCGGACCTACGAAGAAGCCCTGCGGTTCCTTTTCGGCGTGGACGATGAATCGGGGATCGACCGGGCCCGATTTCTATCTCGAGGCCACGGCGACGACGTTATCGGGCTGATCGCGGATCTCTATTTTCCCAAGGGCGGGGACATGGACTCCCCCGTCGGGCGGGACCTGATCGAGATCGTCAAAACGTATTATCCCCGCATCCCGGTCATTGTCGCCTCGAGGGCCAAGGAAGCTCAAAGCTTGAAGGACCGGGCCCTCATTCTGCCCAAGGGCGATCCCGGAAGCCTGGAGACCCTCAAAGATTACATTCACGATTTCACGGGCATGGGCGACCTCGTGATCCACAACCCCGAGGGGAGCGAATCGCACCGCCTGCGGGACATCATCCAACTGCGCGACCTCCTGGTCGAGGCAGGCCAGGATTCGAAGCAGGCCGCGATACTGAGAAAGACCCTGGAGCTTTACGCCGAGAAGGATGCTTTTTCGACCTGGTTTTACATGCACGGCTTCCGGACGCTGGGGGACATCCTCCGTCCGCGGCAGGACCGGGACTTTGAGCTCGTCAACGAGCTCCGGAAGTTCATCGACGAGGAACTGGAGCGAATCCGGTCCACGCCGCTCGTCATCGAAGGGGAGCGCGTCTTCGATCTCCCCGATCTCCTGATGGTTCTCAAGCGCGTCGATCCCCAACGAATACAGCCGCTTTCGGACAACGACGTGTTCTCGACGTGGCTGGACTGTAAGTCATATCCGGAGCTGGCCGAAGAGTTTCGTCCCATCCACGGGAGCGGAGAGCGATTGCGCGAGGCTCTGGCCGGCGCCGTCGAGAAATGGATCACGATCTATCGGGGCCAGGGCAAACCGGTCTGAGAAAATTCTTAGGCCCCTAAGCGTCATATAAATCGGATCCTATCGAAATCCCTTTTCGAAAGGACATTTCGCTTGAACAGAGAATGTGATTACATTATAATTACGCCGGCAAGGACGACCGGCATGAAAACACATCTCATTTCGATCGGAAACTCACGCGGCATCCGCATTCCTAAAGCCATTTTGGAGCAGTGCCGCATCGAGAAGGATATCGAGCTTGAACTGAAAGGGGGGGCTATCCTCATCAGGCCGATCAAGAAAAAATCGCGAGCGGGATGGGCCCGCGCTTTTCAGGCCATGCGGACGCACGGAGACGACCGATTGTTCATCGACGATGGCTTGGATCCGGACCTTCTAGACTGGGAATGGTGATGAGACAGTATGACGTCTTCATCGTCGATCTCGACCCGACCGTCGGCCATGAACTCAAGAAATCACGGCCTTGCGTTCTCCTCTCCCCCGATGAGATGAACCTGAACATTGCCACCGTCATCATCGCCCCGATGACGACGAAAACTCATCCCTATCCCACGCGCGTTCCCCTCGAATTCCAGGGGAAAAGCGGCTGGATCGTGCTCGACCAGATCAGCACCGTGGACAAATCACGCCTGATCAAGAATATCGGAGAGCTGAAACCGGGCACGATCAAGAAAGTCAAAGCCGTCATTGAAGAAATGCTGGTGGATTAGAACCGGCGGCAAATTAATCCCTCCATATCCCGGCGGAAGCTTTACAAAGACAGTCTTGAAAATCATCCATGTGTCTTAAAACAAGGACATAACAGACTGAATCTAAATCAGTTTCTGCCTGGCTTGAACAGCTGATCGATGGCATGAACCTTGCTGCGTTTTGAGGAGGAGGATTATGAATGTTTGACGGGTTTTTTCCCAGAGACTAGAATGACCGTGAAAGTATATTCATGAAAAAAGCCTTCCCTTTCCTGCTGATCCTCGCTGCGGCAGTCCTCTCCGGTCCCTCGGCCCATGGAATCTCCGAACCGCAGGAAGCGGTTCGGCTCCAAAAGCCGCTCGAACACCAGGTCGTCGTGACCCTGAAGCTCATCCAGGTCTATGTAACGGATAAGAAAGGCGTTCCTGTCCAAGACCTCAAAAAAGAGGATTTCGTCGTCTTCGACAACGGCCGGGAGATGACGCTGACCGAGTTCGAAAAGCACATCCTCGAGGCCTCGGCCCGGATGACAAAACCGCGGCCGTCCGAGGAGAGGATCGCCCCCACTCCCCTGCCCCCCGCCGACCGGGTCACGGTCATGAGCCGCAAATTCTTCCTTTTCTTCGACTTCGCCAACAACAACCAGCGCGGCGTCAACAAGGCCCAGGAAGCGGCCCTCCACTTCCTCGACACGGAGATCCTGCCCGGAGACGAGGTCGGATTGCTGTCCTATTCGACGGTCAAGGGTCTGTCCATCCATGAATATCTGACGACCGACCATAAAAAACTCCGCGCGGCCGTGGCGAATATGAACGCCAAAGGCCTCTCCGGCCGGGCCGACGACGTCGAACAGGAATATTGGCGGTTAATGACCCAGGTAACAATCCCCCAGGAGCTGTCCAGGGATGTCTTCGTCCAAAGGCAGGACGCCAAGAGCCAGGCCCGGGCCTTCATGATCAAGCTGACGGATATGGCCAAAGCTTTCCGCTACATCCCCGGCCATAAGAATCTCCTCCTTTTCTCGACGGGCATCGCCAGCTCGCTCATCTACGGCAATCAGGCGGGGACGCCCCAGGGCACGAGCGGCGTCTCGGACCGGTCGAAATTGGAGCTCCCGGACTTCGTTCTCCGCACCCAATACGAGGAAATGTACAAGGAGCTGAGCGCGGCCAATTGCTCGATTTTCGCTTTCGACAGCCGCGAATCGGCCAAGGTGCCGACGCTTTTCGATTACGACGAGCAGACTTTCGGCTCCAGGGAGAGCCGCGACATCTTTACTAAAGGCGGCGTCCAGCAGAACAACCAGATGATCCTCAAGGACGAGAACATCACCGGTCTTTACGCGCTGACCAAGCTGTCCAAGGAAACGGGCGGCAAGTATTACGGGAACATCAACGAATACGAACGGAACATGGACCAGCTCCAAAACCTGACCGGCTCCTACTACATCCTCGGCTACTCCATCGGCGAGCAGTGGGACGGCAAGTTCCACGAGATCAAGGTCGAGGTCAAGCGCAAAGGAGTTGAAGTCCGGGCCCAATCGGGGTATTACAATCCGAAGCCGTTCGCGGAATATTCCGATCTCGAAAAACAGCTCCATCTTTTCGACCTGGCCCTGTCTGACCGGCCCTTGCTCCAGACGCCCCTGGTGTTTTCGCTGAGCGCGCTCTCGTTCACTGTTGGCGAGGCGGGCCGCCTGGAGATGCTTTCCAAGATTCCCCCCGGCGTCCTGGAGAAATTCTCGGGCAAGAAGGTCGAGCTTATCTCCCTCGTCCTCGATGAGAACGAAAATCTGGCCGGCCTCCAGAGGATGGAGGCCGATCTGACAAAATACAAAGGCATGGACGTTTTTTGCGCGTCCGGCACGGCCTTGGCGCCCGGAAATTACAAATGCCGGTTCGTCGTCCGGGATCTCGAGAACGGAACGGGCGCCGTGGCCTCAGGCCGCGCGTTCATTCCCCAAAAAGCGACCCTGGGCCTGAGCCTGCATTCGCCCCTCCTGCTAGTCCCGGGGAGCAACTTCCTCTATCTCGAGCCGGGAGGAAAGAAGGCCGACTCGGCGGCTTGGAAAGAGGCTTATCCCTACGACCGGGCCCTCTATTCGCCCGTCCCGGGAGAAGTCCCCGCGGGAACGCCCAAAGTCTTCGCCGTTATCCCCTGTTCCGCGGCCGGGATCGTCCAGCCCGAAATCACGCTCAGCGCCGACCTTATCGATTCGGGCTCGGCGCGGAGATTCCGTGTCTCAGGCTATGTCTTAGACAAAACGCCGAAAAACGGCGCGGAGATCTTCCTCCTCGAATTGTCGCTGACCGATATCCCGCCCGGGAAGTACACGCTTTATCTCCGGGCCGACGAGGCGGGGACAAAGTCCGTTTCCCATTCGCAAACCTTTTTGACAATCAAATAAAACAGACCTAACTTATGGAGTGAGAACTTGTCATTGCGGGCCTCTTGGCGTGGCAATCCGACTCGAAGAGTCGTCCCGAGTCTTTCGAGGGATCTCATCAGGATAGCCCGAGGCAATATGAGATCCTTCGCTTCGCTCAGGACGACACGTTGAGTCGGATCGCCACGTCGCTTCGCTCCTCGCGACGACACAATACTCGATGCGCCAATAATAAAAAATGAGACGATTGATCCTGATCTTGGCTGTGGCGGGATTATTCGTTTCCGCTCTACTTGTCGCTTCGACCCCGGCCCAACAGCAGGTCGCCCAGCCCCGGAAACCCCTCCAACACGAGGTCGCCGTGGCCCTGAAGCTCATTCAAGTTTATGTCACGGACAAGAAAGGAAATCCCGTCCGCGACTTGGAGAAATCCGATTTCATCGTCTACGACAACGATAAGCCCCGGATCATCACGGAATTCGAGAAACACTTTTTGTTCCTGCCCGAAGCGAAGCTCGCCGAAACCAAGCCCGCCTTGGCCCGGGACATCTCGTCGCTCATGAACCGCAAGTTCATCTTCGTCATCGATTTCGACAGCAATGACCTCGAAGGGATCGCGAAAGCGCGGAAGGCCGCCCTTCATTTCCTGGATAGCCAGGTCCAGCCGGGGGACGAGATCGCTCTCTTTTCCGTCACCTTCCCCACGGGCCTGACCCTTCATGAATACCTGACCGCCGACCATCGGAAGATCCGGACGGCGCTCGACAAAACATTGGGAATCCCGGGCACCGGAGGGGGCTGGGATTCGTTCGCCTCGCGCGGACACAGCCTCATGGGGATGGAAGCTCTGGACGAGCGGAGCACCGTCGGCTTATCACACCAATCGCGTACCCAGAGTCAACAATTTACATCGGGACTGACGAATCTGGCCAAGGCCTTTCGTCATATCCCGGGACAAAAGAACATCATCCTTTTTTCCAGAGGTTTCGGCGTGCTTCCTCTGAATCCGAAGAATCCGGTCAGACCCGGAGAAAGAGAGTTCCTCGAAATGGGCCAGGCGCTGTCCTCGGCCAACAGTCCGGTCTTTTCCGTTGACACGACGACCGGCTTCGCGGCCAAGGTCGCCGCAGGCGTCCATCCAGAGCCCAGGCTGGAGTTTCTTTCCCGTTTGACCGGGGGAAAATACTACAAAGACGTCAACTATTATTCCCAGATCGCCGAAGACATCCAGAATTCCACCAGCAACTACTACGTCCTCGGCTACTCCGTCGAGTCCTCCTGGGACGGCAAGTTCCACGACATCGAGGTCGAGGTGAAAAGGGAAGGATATCAGGTCCATAGCCAAAAAGGCTATTTCAATCCGCTGCCCTTTGCCAAGCTCTCTCCTGTCGAAAAACATCTTCACCTTCTGGATCTGGCTTTGGGAGAGAAATCTTATTTCGAGCAACGCTTGAACTTCCCGATGATCGCCCTGACCTATTCCGAAGCTAAATATATCAACGCCATCCTTCTTTCCGTAATCCCGGCTCGTCGCATTCGGGACGAGATCGGGGCCAAGACCGAGTTCATAAGCTTGATCTTCGATCAGAATAAAACCATCGTCGACAGCACGAGAGTGGAGCTCGATTGGGCCGCCCAGCGGGGAGACACCATCTGCCAATATTCGGCCGTGACCCTGCCTCCAGGCCGATACGACGCCCGTATCGTCATCCGCGATCTGGAGACGGGGAAGGGGGCGGTCGGGGCGTGCTCCATCGAGATCTTGAAGAAGGCGGCGGGCGTCCTGACGCTCTATCCTCCGCTTCTCCTCACGACGGGCCGCGAGATCCAATATCTCCATATCTCCGGGCAGGCCAAGGACCAGGGCGGAACGGACATTTCCCTCTCGCAGATCTATCCTTATCCGGCCAAGGAATTCGCACCCCTCGCCGGCGAGCTGAAACAAGGGACCCCGTCGCTCTATGCCGTGCTCAGGGCGGCGGAGGGACCCATTCAAAACCCCGATCTTCAGATCTCGGCGTGGCTGGCCGCAGAGGGTCGGGACGAGAAAATCCTGATGGAGTTCGGGCTGTTGAGCGCTCAAAAACAGGAAGGGGCTCAAATTCTTTTTCTGGAGTTCAAGGTCCCTGGGCTTCGGCCCGGCCGGTATTCGCTTCATCTCTTAGCCGAGGATCCGGCTGCGAAATCGAGTTCGGAAACGAAGTCTGAACTTAACATAACCATAAAATAAAATGAAACGAATAAATTTCGTCTTGGCCGGAGCCGCCTTAACGCTGGCGGCCCTGATGGCCGCGCCAATCCCGGCTCGGCAACAGGCTGACCCGCCCCAGAAGCCCCTCCAACACGAGGTCTCCGTCACCTTAAAGCTCATCCAGGTTTACGTCACGGACAAGGCCGGAAAGCCGGTCCTCGATCTGACCAAGGACGATTTCATCGTCACCGACGACGGCAAGCCGCAGAAACTGACCGAATTCGAGAAGCACGTCTTTTCTATTCCCTCGCCGACAGCTCCGGCCGAGGAAAAGCTGGCCGCGACGACGCTCCCGGCCGGGGCCAATCTCCTCAACCGGAAAGTCATCCTTTTCTTCGATTTCGGACACTCCAGCCCGCAAGGCGTCATCAAAGCCCGCGAGGCGGCCCTCCACTTCCTCGACACGGGCCTGATGCCGACCGACCAGGTCGCCATGGTCTCTTACGCCCTTTTCACCCGGCTCAAGGTCCACGAATGGTTGACGACCGAGCAGGCCAAGGTCCGTAAGCTCGTCGAGAGAATCGGCCTGCGCGACTCGCTCGGGTTCGTCGAAGATTCGGTGGACGCCTATCAACAAGGGATCGATGCCGGCGGCATCCGGGACGTCACTGACGGCGGCGCGGGGATCGCGAACAATGCCTTCAGCGGCGGCGGAGCCTCGCCTCAAGCCAAACAATCCGACGCCCGCTTTCAGGCACGCAACTACATTAACCGCCTGACTTCCCTAGCCCAAGCCCTGCGATATGAGTCCGGGCAGAAGATTATCGTCCTCTTCTCGAGCGGGATACCGGGAAGCCTTTTTTATAACCTGGAGCCGCCGATCGGAGCGAGACGGGACATGAACGCCGACCTCCGCACCGCCTACGAAGAGCTCTGCGCCCAGCTGGCCAGCTCGAACGCCGTGGTCTATCCCATCGATATGGCCCCTCCGTCGGCGGCGTCGGAGAGCCAAATGGGCCCGGCGACCCTGATGAAAATGGCCTCCATGACAGGCGGCCGCTACATGGGCAACGTCAACAACTACCCCGAGCACTTCAAAAAGCTCCAGACGCTGACCGCCTATTATTACGTCCTGGGCTATTCCATCGACGAGCGATGGGACGGCAAGTACCGCAAGATCAAGGTCAGCGTCCGGCGGCCCGGCTGCGAGGTCCACACCCAGGCCGGATATTTCAACCCGAAATCGTTCCCCGATTACACGGCCGTCGAGAAGCGAATACATCTCGTCGACCTGGCCCTGTCCGAGAAGCCGCTCGGCCAAGTGCCGCTCCGCTTCCCGATGGTCGCCCAGGCGAGTTCATCGGACAAGGAGGATAGCCTCTGCCTGGCCGCGGAGATTCCGGTGGCTAAAATCCGGGATCGGGTCGGGAAAAAGGCTGAGATCAGCTGCCTCGTCTTCGACGATCGGGACGAGGTCGTATTCGAACAGAACAGCGAGGAGGACTTCGCCGCTTGGTCGGATGAGACCGCCTTTGTCTTTTCCCGGGCCTCCGCGCCGCCCGGCCGCTATCGCTGCCGGATCGTCATCCGGAACCTGGAAGCGGGGGCCGCGGCGGTCGCGGCCGCGACGGCCGTCGTGCCCTTGAAAAAGGAAAAGGGGCTCCAGATCTACCCGCCCCTGTTTCTCAAGCCTGACCGAGGTGGCCATTATTTAAAAGGACTTCTACCCAAAGCACAAGGAGGCCGGTCCCCGGCGGCGGTGATCGCGGAAACCTACCTATTCGACACGCTCCAATATGTGCCCCAATTGGAAAAGACGCTCAAAAAGAATTCCGAAGCCTGGGCCTCCGTCCGCTGCGCCTTCGCCGGCGGGCAGGCCAGAGAGATCAATCTCACGGCTTTTTTATACGATAAGCAGACGCGGGGTCAGATCCCCTTGCCCTTGACAATCATCGCGAAAAAAGACGGGGCTGGGATAAAGAGCTATTTCGTCAATTTCAAGATCCCCGAGGTGGAAGCGGACGAATATCGGTTCTGCCTCGTCGCCGAGGACCCGGCCACCGGCGAGATGTCCATGGAGGTGGCCGACTTCATCATTGAATGAGGAAGCGTATAATGATAATCAAAAAGAAAAGAATTTTATCGGTGAGATCGCCGCGTCGCTTCGCTCCTCGCGATGACATATTATTTTATTTCCTATGCTTGGCCCTGATTGTCTCTTTAGCTTGGGCGCCCCTCCCCGCTCATAACATGGGAACCTCGGCAAAGGCGCAGACAGTCAAGGCCGCGGACCTTGAGACCATCCTCAATAAAACGGCGGAATACTGCAAGAAACTCGAAGGCGTGGCCTTCGATTTCGTCTGCCGGGAGGAGATTTCGGAAAGGATCAATCCGTCGCTCGAAATCAGCATGCCTTTGGTTCCGAATTGGACCTGGACGACTTTAGGCCAAAAAGCCTATATGTCGGGGCGGCCCTCCGACATCAAGAACTCCTATGTCTACGACTACCAATGCGTCCGCGCCGAGCGGAAGGTCCGCGAGGTCCGCAGGCTTCTCGAAGAGAACAAGAAGAAAAAAGACGAGCCGGACGCCAAGCTGAAAACTCAGGTCTTCGTCTTCGGGAACGTCATGCAGGGGCCGGTGGGGCTGTTCGGCGAGCGCATCCAGATCCGATACGATTATAAGATCGTCGGCCTTGAC
>Ga0315286_10008164_pt1 | contig 10288 bp, 5 predicted proteins | sample YL17G10_0_MG_FD_205038 | JGI IMG/M metagenome (GOLD analysis project Ga0315286, IMG submission 205038) | Sediment microbial communities from Yellowstone Lake, YNP, Wyoming, USA - YL17G10_0 | ecosystem: Environmental > Aquatic > Freshwater > Lake > Sediment | place: USA: Wyoming | collected...
GACAGGCGGCATCGGGATGCGCGGCGATGGCGAGACCCAATTGGAGACCGACCGTCGCCGGGTCGAGGACCGCATCGCCCGGCTGTCGCGTGAACTGAACGAGGTGCGCCGGCAGCGCTCGACGCAGCGCCAGGGCCGCCAGCGCCACCAGTGGCCGCTCGCCTCGATCGTCGGCTACACCAACGCCGGCAAGTCCACCCTCCTCAACGCCCTCACCGGCGCCGAGGTCCTCGCCGAGGACAAGCTGTTCGCCACGCTGGATCCCACCACGCGCCGGCTCCGGCTGCCGACCAATCAGAACGTGCTGCTGTCCGACACGGTCGGCTTCATCCGCAGGCTGCCGCACCGGCTCGTCGAAGCGTTCAAAGCCACCCTCGAAGAAGTGGTGATGGCCGACCTGCTGTTGCACGTGGTGGACAGCAGCCATCCGCAGGCCACCGAGCAGATCCGCGCCGTGAACGAGGTGTTGGACGAGATCGGCGCGGGGACCCAGCCCACCCTGATGGTCTTCAACAAGACTGACCGGGTGGGGGAGCCGGGAGTGATGGCGCGGTTTCTGGAACAATACCCGCATGCGGTCGCCGTCTCGGCGAAGCAGGGCAACGGTTTCCCCGCCTTGCTGGCCGAGCTCGGCACTCGGCTGCGGCCGGTGCGCGACTTCGTGGAACTGGAAGTCCCGCACGACGCCTCGGCGCTGATTGCCCGGGCGCACGAGCTCGGTCAGGTGCTCGAGCGGCGCTATCACGGCGACGCGGTGCGGCTCAAGGTGCGCCTGCCGCCCCATCTGCGCGCCGAGTTCGCACCCTTCGTCGTCCGGGATCTGCAGGCGGAGTGAGGAGCCCTGGAATCGCCAGCGAAGCCCGGCCGCTTATTGTCCCGCCTCCGGGCGGCTGCGGACCATCAGGCACGGCCCCGGCAGCAGAATCTCGATGCCGTGATGCTCGGTGTCGGACCGCAGCTCGATGATACTGGCACCCTGCCTGAGAATCCCCGGATCGACCGGCAACCGGCTGTAGATGAGCTCGTGCTTCGCGCCGTCCGCGACCGGGAAATGGCGCCCGTTCAACAGGAAGTACTCCTTCACTTCGCCTGGCCCGCCCGTCCAGGCGTTCACGTGCAGTTCCGCCCGCTCGATGAGCCGCGGGTTCACGTCCAGGTAGATTATGCACTGCTTTTTCTGATTGGCCCGGGACCAGAAGCCCTTCGGAAGATCGTGCGACGCGTAGAGCGTGACCCGTCGGCCGGGACGCTCCAGAATCTGCAGGCCGCACGTCGCGCCGGTGACATAGGCGAGGTTGGTCTGGCCCTTGAAATGAATGACGGCACGCACCGCCACGTCCTTCTGGGCCGGCAGCATCGTGATGTCCCAGACGACGGAGAACGGCGCGGTCGTCGCCGTCCCGAGGAGCGCCACGGGCTTGCGGTCCTTGGTGAACCCGTGCCAGTCGGTGCACCGCGAGTCGCCGTTCTCGTCGTAGCCGAAGTAGTAGCCCTGGAAGTCCACGGATTCGATGGCCGCGAGCTTGGATTCCGGGAGGTCGAGGGCCAACTCCCAACGCTCCGCCCACGCGGTGGCCTTGACCTTCGCCTGGAAGGCGTCGAGGCCGGCTCGGGCCAGGTCCGGATGGCCGTTGGTCAATGCCACGCGCAGACAGGCGTTGTCCACGAGCATGTGGCCCCAGAACGTTTTGCCCTGGTCGAGCGCGAACTGGAAGGCGCTGTAGCCGTTGACGAGATCGTCTATCCTGAGCCCAAGGGCCGGGTAGTGATAGGTGCAGTTCAGGTCCTCCGTGCCGACGCGCGGCAGGTAGTAAGTGCTGCGGCCGTTCACCGTCACCCGCTTGTTGGCCGTCCCAGGATGTCCGCCCCACGCCTCAAGGTACAGCTCCGCCCCGGTCAGCAGGCCCAAATCCTCCTCCGCCAGGATCAGCATCAGGCCGTTCTCGCGGGCTTCGACCCGCTTGCCGAACACCGGGTGCAGCACCACCTCGGGCGAGTTGACCCGGAACCGCTGTTCGTAAGCCGGGTTGCCGTGCTGGAGGCCCCGCTCGTACCAGTGAACCCGCCAGAACGTGCCGTTGGTTTGCTGGCCCGGCGCCGCGTCCCACCGCGCCTGAGCGAAGCACAACGGCGAAAGGAGCAGCGACGCAAACAAGGTCACGGGCAGGGTTCGCATAGAGTTAACACACCGCCACGGCGCGGATCGGTGAGCCGTCGCGGCCTTGGAAGTTGAGCGGGAAGCCGATGAACGTGAATTCGTCCGGCAAGGCGTCCAGGTTGGCGAGCGCTTCGACCAGGACGATCTCCACGTCTCGCGCCTGCAGGAGATGGTGGATCTCGAGCCACTGCTGGCTCGGCGACGGCATGTCCATCCCCAGCAGGCGAATCCGCCGGGACGCCAGGTAGCGCGCCGCTTCCACGGTCAGCGACGGGAAGTTCGTGAAGAAATCCGGCGCTCCAAAGTGCCGGTGCCAGCCCGTGGCCAACACCACCTTGGCTTCCGGCTGCAGATGCGGCTCGAACGGACGCAGGTCCTCGAGTGCGATCTCTTCGCCCGCCTGCTTGGGAACGCGGAGCACGCGCGCCGGCCCGTAGAACCACTCGAGCGGCATTTGATCGACCGTCCTGCCCTCCTCGAGGAAGTGATACATCGCATCGAGGTGCGTGCCTTGATGGGTGCCGATCGTAATCTGCGTGGTGTTGAACTGCGTCGTCGCCACCGTCCCCTGCGGTTGGACGATGAGCGGCGGGTCGCCGGGGAAGGCCGCCTGGCCGTGCACCAGGGGATGCGAGAGGTCAATGAGTTTCATCGCGAGGTTCAATGCCGCCGCAGGATCAGCCGATGATCCACACGCTTGGTCTGGAGATAGTCCAGCGGGGGGAGATCCGTCAAGGTGGGTGATTCGGTTTCATGGAGGATACCCTTCGCCATCTGCTGCAGGGCGCGCCAGCGTGGCCAGTCGAGGTCCGGCGCGTGGGCGATCCGCCGCAACAAACTCCGCCATTCGATGATCACCCGGTCGATGTCTCCCTCGCCCAGCAGCTCCGTCACCCAGGCGTGTTTGGCCTGCGGGTTCTGGTGGACGCCGGCCACAATCTGCTCGGCTCCGGCACCGTAACCCGGCGGCACGCCGATCTCCAGGTACCCCGGGATAGTCTGCAGACCGTAGCGCTCCTGACACGCCATGGCGAGCCGGCCGGCCCACCGGTTGTCCTCGCCGCAGAAGCGGAAGCCCGCGTCCAGGTTCGCCAGCTCATAGACCATCTCGTCCAGGGGGTAGGTCTCGTCCTCGAGGCCTGCCGCAATGGCCAGCCCGTCGCCCTGCGTGAAGCAGCTGACCACTTGACCGCGTCGCGTGGGAGCGCCGGCGGCGTCCACGAGCCCCAGCCGACGCCACAGGAGCGCCGTGCCGGTGGCGGTGGAGAGCTGGCGGCACGTCGGCACGAGCGCGCAGCGGGCGCAGTCCGGCGCGAACACCTCGCGCTCCTTGGGCCGCCACAGCGCAACCCCGTGCCGGTCCACCGGCACCCGCACCGTCAGCTCGCCCAGGCTCACCAGGGCCACGATGCGCTGGGGGTGATTCGTGAACCGCACCACCGGTGTCTTCTGCGCGGCGAGCTTCTTCTCGACCAACGGAACGATTCGCGACTGCCACAAGGCCATCGGCGCCTGACGCCCCCCCCAGTTGGTGAGCCGCCGAATCCACTTGGCCAACCGCACCCGGCCGTCGCCCAGCAACTCGGCCACCGTGACCGCCCGGCCGTAGATTCGATCCTCGGCCGTTTCCTCAATCACCGCCAGGCTGCCCGTGCCGATCTTTTCCAGCGCGGCCGGCTCGGTCAGTGCCGGCCGCAAGGGCGGAGGGCGGAGGGCGGAGGGCGGATTGGGGATCCCCGACGCGGGAGCGGAGTCTGGTCGTTGGTCATCAGCGGGTGCCGAGGGCCAAGGGACGAGGGACAAGGGAGATTCGGCCAATGCCGATCCGGGATCGGCGATCACTGGTAGGCCCTCGGCGATTCGGGACTGAGGCTCCGCTGGGGCCTCTTGGCGATTGGCGATTGGCGATTGGCCGTTGGCCACCGGAGCGACCGGCTCGCCATGAGGCGCTCGCCGGTTACTCCTCACCCGCCCTTCGGGCACCCTCTCCCCGTCCGACGGGGAGAGGGTGCCCGAAGGGCGGGTGAGGGGGCCGACCTTGATCTCTTTCAGCGGCACTTCCACGGGCTTCGGCACGGGCTCCCACTCGCCCTGGCTGTTGAGCATTTCTCGGACGCGATGCCGCACGCGCCGGGCGCGCTCAGCGTCCGTCTTGAGGCCGCACGGCGTGTCGGGATGCTTGAGCGATTGTTCGACGCCCAGGAAGATCGGTTTGGCGGTGAAGAGCCGTTCCTGCACGCGGACCGCTTCCGCGAACGGTTCGAGGCCATAGTCCGCCGCCGTGGCCATGAGCCCGAGCAATGCCCCCCAATCCACCAGTCCGCTGCGCGCGAGCTGGCAGGCATAGCCGTCGCGCATCCGGATCTCGTTCGCGGAAATCAGCACGTAGCCCGTCTCGTCGATGCCCCGCCGACCCGCCCGGCCGAACATCTGCAGGATTTCGTCGGCCCGGAGCGGTTGCTCGACTCGATCGCGGCGGTACGAATCGCCGGCGAGCGCGACGCTGCGGAGGGAGAAATTGATGCCGGCCGCCAGGCCCATCGTAGCGACTACGACGCGGAGCTGGCCGGCCTTGGCGAGCGGTTCGATCACGCCGGCGCGGGCGCCGTAGCTCAAGCCGCTGTGATGGTAAACGATGCGAGTCTTGAGCAACTTGGCGAGGTGTTCGCCGACGAGGGTTTTCTGCGCCGTGGTGAGCGCGAGCGGGTGTGGCGTGGGCAACTGGCGGGCCAGTTCCGCCGCGAGCGATTCCGCCATCTGCCGGCGCGGCGCGAACAGGAGGAGCGGGCCGAGGTCATCGGCCAGCGCCTTGGCCACCAAACGCGGCCAGTAACCGCGGATTTCACTGGGCAGATGGTAATTGAGGCTGTTGGCCTGGATCTCCTCGAGCGGCACGGGCCGGATTTCGTGGCGGACCAGCACGGCTTGGCGGCCCAGCCGCCGCAGCCATTTCACGACGTCCTGCGGGTTGGCCACGCTGCCGCTGAGCAGCAGGAGCTGGGTCCGGCGCGGCGCCAGCGCGATGGCGAGCTCGTAGTTCAACCCGCGGTCCGGGTCGCCCAGCATCTGGTATTCGTCCACCACCAGCAGCACCGGGCCGTCGCCGCGGATGAGGCGCGGCTTCTGCGTCTCGAGCGTGGCGACCAGCACCGGGGCGTCGAGGTTCTCGGCCAGATCGCCGGTGGCGATTCCGACGTTCCAGCCGCGGGCGCGCCATTCGGCGAGTTTGTCGTTGGCCAACGCGCGGGTGGGGACGGTGTAGATGGCTTGGCCGTGATTCTTCCCCTGGTTCGACCACAGCTCGAAGACGAGCGTCTTGCCGGCGCCGGTGGGCGCATGGACCACGACGTCCTGGCCCTCGCGCAACGCGGCCACGGCCTGCTGTTGCCACAGGTCGGGCACCACCACGCGATTGAGCGCGGGGAGCTGGTCGAGCTGGTCGCCGAGGGTCGGCATGGACGGAAGATAGTCGAAGTTGGCAAGGCAGGAACGGAGAATCTGCGTAACGCGGAACTCGGAGTGCGGAGCGCGGAATGAAACCGAGCCTCCTCACGTCAATTCAAACGTGCTGCGATCGCAACCCCGTGTCTGGGCATGAGCGTCCGGCGGACTGCCGACTTGCAGTCGGCTTTGGACGAACGAACGCGCGACGCACCTCCCGCGCGAAGAAACCCTGTCCTCCGATTGGCTTCCCATTTTCCGCTCTTGCGCCTTCTGCGCCTTCTTGCGGCTGAACTACTCCCCTTGGCTCTGGGACTCGGGGACGACACTGCCCACGCCCTCCTTCCACTCATGGGCTCCCTCTGCACCCACGGTCGGGAGGAACGTCACCAATCACGGTGCAAACGGTAGAAGCGGTGCGGCGCCACCTCAACCGAATCGCTCCAGTCGGCGATTCCCGCAAAGGGGTCGTACGTTCTCCACGCCGCCCAAGCGCCGAGGTCCGCACTCATCTCCAGCGTCAACCTGAAGCTCGGGCTGCTGCTCAAGGCGAGATTGGCCGTTCCGCTCGACGCCGGATGGATGACCAGCCAAGGCATCGGCGCATTCGCCGGCGTTTGGCGAAAGTCCAAGACATTGCCTTCCCCATCCAACAGGAAGTCGTAGTGGGTGTTGGCGGTGGTGAGGCCGCAGATGTGAGCGTGCGGGTCACGCTGGAGGGGAACGACGCTGGGGGTGATACGGGCTGAGGTGTCGATCCGGTAGAAGACGGTCTGGTTCGAGCCAAGCGAATAGACGTCCGCGAAGAACAGCACCTGATTGAAGCAGTTCGTGATTCCCTGCTGCCAACGCTCCACGGCCAGTTGGAGCATGACCTCGCTGCTGCTGAAATAGTGATTGGCCAACGTCGCGAACGCTTCCTGGGGCGCGCCAATGCAGTACTTCAGGTTGTCTCGAAGCCAATGGCGATCGAATCCGGCGCCCGGCCCAGTACTCCAATAGGCGTTGTAGGCCGCGGTCCAATTGGTTTCCACTCCATCCCAGTAACCCCGCGCCACGAAGTTCGACTTCGTCGCTGGGAGGTCGAGACCAAACGCGTCGGTGTTGTGGTCGCGGAAGATGAGGTGCGGAGGCGCCGCCTGTTCCAGCAGGTCGAACTTGCGGTCCCAGAACCAAGGATACAGCCGGCCCGCCGCGTGTTCCACGTTGTGGTTGAGCTCGTGCGCGACCACGACGCTAAAGCCATCGATCAGCGTCTGCGGCACGTCCGGCGGAAAACCTTCCGCGTAATCGCCAACCTGTGCGAACACGTTGACTCCCGTGCGCGCTTCGATGTTGACCTGGCTGCCACCCGGAGGCCGAAGGTATTCATCCTGGGTAACTCGATCGACGATTTGCAGCGGTCCCGGAATGCTGGAGGCAATGTTGTAGAGCGCCCGCCGGGATTCGGAGGTCGAGAGGCTATTCTCAATGTAGAACATGCCCAAGTCCACCAGCAGGTTGCTGTGGGTGCCGCTCAAGCCGCAGGCCGCGGCCGTTTCTAGCCGGTGCAGGAGCGTGTCCGGCACGGACTCGAATAGGTTGACCCACACCTGACCTGCCAGGTACGGCACATACGCGTCGTAGATCGGGTCGAGATAACGCTTGAGCAGATACTGCGGATAACGCGCAATATGCTCGCGATACCAGTCGCGGATGACCTGACGGCCTTCCGGTGGAAGGAAGCCACCCGCGGCCAGAACCCGTACACCCCAGTGCAGGCCAAAAAGCGTGTTGCGGAGGTCCGTGTCTGCCGTCAGCGCGACACCGAGGTCATTCGTATGGGCGCTCATGATTTCCTCAATGCGCTCGAAGGCGGTTTCGTGCGAAACGCCCGCCGCGAAGAAAAGCTGGCCGTTCCCCCCACCGACTATGACGTCGAGCACACCGTCGCCCGTAAGGTCGGCGAAATCGGCCGCGGCGTCGCCGCTCGTCAACGTCCGGAAGTCCAGCGTCACCCCATTATTCTCGCGGAGTAGGTAAGCAACCGGGAAGTTCGTCGCCCCGGGGCCTTCGGTGTTCATGAGAATCTTCACGTAGCCCCAATTGACGGCGTAAGCGAGGTCCAGCACTCCGTCTTGATTGAAGTCGAAAACGCGCGGTGGCGGGTAGTACGGATTGTGCAGCAACGTGCCGTTGAGGTTCATCCGCTGGCCCGGCGCGCCGAAAAGGGGCAAACGAGTGTCGCCCGTGTTCCGGTACCAGGTGAGTTCCCCTTCGAAGTCGCCCGTTAACAAGTCCAGCAATCCGTCCCCATCCCAGTCGGCAATGTCAATAAGCCCGTAAACATGTCCCGGCAGCGCAAAGGCCCCGTCATCATTCTCCTGAACGATTGCGTAGCTCCCGAAAACGGGGGAGTTGCGAGTGCCAAGGTTGGCATAGTAACGCAGGCGATTGTCATTGCCCGCCGCGATAAGATCGGGTAAGCCGTCACCGTTGATGTCGGCGAAAGAAGCACCCGTCCACCCCGTCCCCACGCGAATCGGCACACCGGAGGCCAGCAGGACCTCTCCAGTGAGGAAATCGGTCGCATTCGTCGCCCGGCCCTGGAGAAACAGCCAGAGGTACCCGTCCCCGCCCGCCACCAGCAAGTCGAGCACGCCGTCGTTGTTCCAGTCCACCAGCCGTGGTGCGGCGTGATTGCCCAGATCGATTGCCGTCCCGCCGGCAGTCAGCGGTTGCGGACTCTCGAATGTCAAAGTCGGCGTGGCGCCGTGAAGTGCGGACACGAGGACTGCAAGGAGTAGTGCGGTTGTTTGTGGGGTTTTCATGATTGTCTTCATTCTTCCCGTGTGGTCGCCGCTGGAACTGGCGTCGCCCAACGATCAAGTCACCGCCCGCCGCCCGAACCCCGTGGACACCTCAGCGCCGCTCACCGTTCCCGTTCAAGGCTCACCTGGGGCCAGCACCACCCGGAACCCGATGCGGCTGCCCCTGCCGTCCGGGATGAGGTCGTTGCGGTACGCCGACCGGCAGAGGCCGGCGAGGCTGCCCCAGCTGCCGCCCCGATTCACGCGGGCCGAGCCCGTGTTAGGCCCCTGCGGGTCAAGGGCAATCCCGCCGGCATAGTCGCCATACCAGTCCTGGCACCACTCCCACACACTCCCGTGCATGTCATACAAACCCCAAGGATTGGGCAGCTTCTGCCCTACACGGTGCGTCCCACCGTTGTCCCCATACCATGCGTAGCTCGTCAGGTTCGTGTAGCCCGGATCATCCCCATAACTGAACCGTGTTGACGTCCACCCCCGACACGCGTACTCCCACTCTGCCTCCGTCGGCAGCCGGTACACACTGTTGGTCCCTATCCGACCCGCCGCCCGCTCCCTTTCCGTCAGTGCCGCACAATACGCCACCGCATCGTTCCAACTCACCTCCTCCACCGGACGGTTGGTGTCGCCGGTATAGTAGCTTGGATTGCTGCCCATCACTGCCAGGTATTCCCTCTGGGTCACCTCATATTTCCCCATCCAATACCCCCGGCTGATCGTCACCGCCGTCGGCGGACCTTCTCGCTCGGAACGGTCAACCTCGTTGTAGGGGCTCCCCATGCGGAACGTCCCCGGCGCGATGAACACCATGTCCTTCGGAGCCGCAAACGCCACGGCCCGGTAAAACCGCTTGTCGGTCGCTGGGGCAGACTGGTCGGCCCAGAGATACGGGCTGGCGGGCAGTTGCAGAAACTCCAGACAGCGCCAGGCGCTCGGAGTGTTCGTTTGGGCAATGTCCGTGACGTATTCAATCGAGTACACGGTGCCGGCCGCGCCCGTGATGGTCAGCCCCGCATACGTCTGAATGTCGAGCCCAGCCGGTGTCTGCGCCGAGAGGTTGAAGATTGCCACTCCGAAGGTGGCAATGCTCAGACGAAGTGCAATTCTCATAGTTCCCCCATTCCAAATGGTTCAAGTCCGGTGCCAAGAAAACGCCGAGCGAAGATTGCGGAAGTCGGTCGGGTGAATGTTTCGGACCACCCACCCTTGCGCACGACCTCCAGCCGGAAGCACAGTTGGTTCCAGTTGTCCACGTCCCGCTAATGCGGGCATATCACGGGACTTCGTTGATGCGGAAATAGCGGCCTGTGTCCTGAACGACGAATTCCTGCGTGACGGTATCGTCTTGGGCAACGAATGGATCACCAATGGGTGACCAGGTGGCAAGATTGGCGGAGGACTCCAATTGATACCGCCGCCCGAGGACAACCGACATTGTGACGTTCACTCGGCTGACGCCGATGGTCAAGGTTGGGAGGAACGGTGGAGGCGCGATCAAAACCCGGACACTGTCGGTGTAGTCGCGCCCGTTGGTGTCGATCCGAATCTGCTGCACGGTGCCGTCGCTGTTGAGGATGGCGGTGGCCGTGGCTCCTGTTCCTGTCGAGTCCCGGAAGATGACAGCAGGAGGGCTGGCGTTTGTGTAGCCGCAACCGGGGTCGGTTATCGTAATGCCGACGATGAACCCATTAACGACTTGGGCTGTGGCGGTGGCACGGTGAGGAATACAGGGTTGTGATTCGACACCACCGTAGGCACCCATGTCGGAGCGCGAACCGTCCAAATCAAAGATGGAAGGATCGCCGGCGTCGATCGCTGGAGAACTTGTTTGGAGATGGAAGTCGCCGCTGGCAGGGTTCACGAACAACGGGTCTGAGCT
>Ga0315286_10008166_pt1 | contig 10285 bp, 9 predicted proteins | sample YL17G10_0_MG_FD_205038 | JGI IMG/M metagenome (GOLD analysis project Ga0315286, IMG submission 205038) | Sediment microbial communities from Yellowstone Lake, YNP, Wyoming, USA - YL17G10_0 | ecosystem: Environmental > Aquatic > Freshwater > Lake > Sediment | place: USA: Wyoming | collected...
CGTTTGCCGCCGCGACCGCGGCCGCGCGCCGCGCGCTCGCGCCCGCGCGCGCGCTCTCGGGCGCGGTGGGGAACGGCGTGCCATACGATCAGCTCGTCATCGGTGAGGGAGAGAGAGGGCGAGAGAGAGGGAGGGCGGCACGCGGGCACGCGCCATGCCCGACCCCGACCCGCTCGCCCCTCTTTCTAGGCGTGCCCAAGGAGTCGCACCCCGGCGAGGCCCGCGTCGCGCTCACGCCCACTGGAGCTGCCTCTCTGCTGAAAGCGGGGTTCAAGGGCGTCGTCGTGGAGGCGGGCGCTGGCGCGCGCGCGCGCGTCGCCGACGCGGCCTACGCGGCCGCCGGCGCGACCCTCGCCTCCCGCGAGTCGGCATTCGGCGCGGACATCGTCCTCAAGGTGCGCCCGCCGTCGGCGCCCACCGAGGCGGCCCTGCTGAAAGACGGCGGCGTCCTCGTCTCGCCGCTCGACCCCTCCGACGCGGGCCTGCTCTCCTCGCTCCAATCCAAACGCGCCACGGCCATCGGCATCAACCTCATCCCACGCACCCTGTCGCGCGCGCAAGCGTTTGACGTGCTCTCGTCTCAAGCCAACGTCGCCGGCTCCCGCGCCGTCATCGAAGCCTCTGCCGCCTTCCCCGGCCTCATGGCCGGCCAATCCACCGCCGCCGGCCGCATCTCGCCCGTCAAAGTGCTCGTCATCGGGGGCGGCGTCGCGGGGCTGGCGGCGGCGGGCTGTGCGCGTGGGCTCGGCGCGGTGGTACGCATTTTCGACACCCGGGCCGCCGTCGCCGAGCAGGCGGCGTCCATGGGGGCCGAGTTTTTGACCGTGAGCATTCAGGAATCCGGGGAAGGCGGCGGCGGTTATGCCAAGGCGATGAGCGACGCGTTTCTCGCCGCCGAGCGGTCGCTCTTTGAAGCGCAGGCGCCCGACGTCGACATCATCATCTCCACCGCGATGATTCCTGGACAGGTATGTCGGTGGGTGGTGTGTGAGGAGGAGGGTGCCGCGTGCGAAACGCGACCGACCCGGCCCCTTTCCCCAGCCCGCGCCGCGCCTCATCTCGCGCAAAGCTCTGTCCCTGCTCAAGCCCGGCTCCGTCGTCGTCGACCTGGCCGCCGAAGCGGGCGGCAATTGCGAGGGGACGGTGCCTGGGGAGCGCGTCACAACGGACAACGGCGTGACCATCCTCGGGGAGGACCTCCTGTCCCGCGCCCCCGGCCTCGCGTCCACCCTCTTCTCGTCCAACGTCTCCAAGTTTCTGCTGTCCATGGGGCCGTTCACGGGCGCGCCGGGCGTGCTCGCGTTCGACGACAAAGACCCGGCGGTGCGCGGCGCGTTGGTGCTGCGCCGGGGCGCGCCGACCTGGCCGCCGCCGCCGGGCCTCGTGCCGGCGCCGGCGCCGCCCGCCCCAAAGAAAGAGCCCCCGCCCAAGCCCGCGCGAGACCCTGCAGCCGCCGCCCGCTCTGGAGCCGCCGCGACGACGGCCGCGGTCGGCGCCGCGCTCGCGGCCGGCGCGCTCGCGCCGACCGAGCCCGCGTTCGCCGCGGCGACCACCTTTGGCCTCGCGTCCGTGTGCGGCTACCAAACGGTGTGGGGGGTGGCGCCCGCGCTGCACAGCCCGCTCATGTCGGTGACCAATGCGATCTCGGGTGGGAGACGGGGAGGGGTGGACGGAGAGGCGGAGAGGGGGTCGGCGCGCACGAGAGCAAAAAACCCCGACCCCAACCCCCTCCTCGTGCAGGCCTGTGCGCCGTCGGCGCCATGCACTACGTCGGCGGCGGCTTCGTGCCGACGACCGCGGCGCAAGGGATGGCCGCGGTCGCTTTGGCCGCGAGCGCTGTCAACGTTGGCGGCGGATTTCACGTCACCCGGTCCATGCTCGCCCTCTTCCGCCGCCCCGGCGACCCGCCCGACCATGTGGGGTATTACGCAGTGCCGACCGGGGTCCTCATCGCCGGCACATGGGCGGGGCAGGCCGCTGGCTTGCCTGGTGTCACCCCCGCGGCATACCTCGCCTCGTCCGTCCTCTGCATCGCCGCTATCGCATGCCTGGCCCGCCAGGACACCGCCCGGCTGGGCAACGCGCTGGGTGTGGCGGGCGTGGCGGGGGGTGTGGCAGCGGCGGCGGGGGCGCTGGAGGTCGACGTGGCGACCGCGGTGCAGCTGGCAGGGCTGCTGGCGGCCGGCGGCGGCACCGGCCTCGCCATCGCGCGCCGCATGGCGACCACGGACCTGCCCCAGACGGTGGCCGGTTTTCACGCTCTCGTCGGTGGCGCGGCCGTGCTCACGTCGGCGGCCGCCGCTCTCGCGGGCGGCGCCCCCGACGCCCTTCACACCGCTGCCACGGTCGCGGGAACCGTTATCGGCGCCATCACGCTCACCGGGTCGGCGGTCGCGTACGGCAAGCTGGCGGGGCATTTGCCGAGCGCGCCGCTTGCGCTCCCGGGAAAAAACGCGATCAACCTCGGCCTTGCTGGACTGACGGGCCTCGCCGGCGCATCTGCATTATCCGCCGGCGACGCGGCCGGCGTGGCAACTTCCTTGGCTGCCGCCACCGCCTCGGCTTCTTTGCTGGGCGCGCACACCACCGCCTCGATCGGTGGCGCCGACATGCCGGTCGTCGTCACCCTCCTCAACTCCTACTCCGGCTATGCGCTCTGCGCCGAAGGCTTCCTGCTGGGCAACGACCTGCTGACGAGTGTGGGCGCGCTCATCGGCGCGTCCGGCGGCATTCTCTCGTACATCATGTGCGCCGCCATGAACCGGTCCCTGGCCAACGTTGTCTTTGGGGGGTATGCCGTGAAGGCGAAAGCGGTCAAACCGGCGGCGACGGGCGACGAGCGGCAAGGTGGGCGCGCGGGGGCGGTCGGTTTGGTCGCGGCGTCCTCGCGCCGCCCGCCCACCCCTCCCCCCCCACCCCAGCCGCCACCACCGACGTCGCCACCGTGGCCGACATGCTGGTTCATGCCAAGGACGTCGTCATCGTGCCGGGGTACGGCATGGCGGTCGCCGGCGCGTCGGGCGACGTCGCGGCGCTGGCCACCGCGCTGCGGTCGGCCGGCGCGCGCGTGCGCTTCGCCATCCACCCCGTCGCCGGACGCATGCCGGGCCAGCTCAACGTGTTGCTGGCCGAGTCGCGGGTGCCGTACGACTGGGTGTTTGAGATGGATGAAGTCAATGAAGACATCGCCTCCGCGGACGTGGTCCTCGTCGTTGGCGCCAACGACACGGTGAACTCGTCCGCCGTCGAAGACCCCGAGTCGTCTCTTTACGGCATGCCGGTCATTGAAGTGTGGCGCGCCAAGCAGGCCGTCGTGCTCAAGCGCACGCTCGGCGCGGGGTACGCCGGGGCGGAAAACCCCGTGTTCACCAAGGAGGGGACGCTCATGCTGCTGGGGGATGCGAAGAGCGTGTGCGGTGCACTGGTGGCGGGCGTGCGGGAGCGGCTCGGGGCAGAGTAAGGAGAGAGAGAGAAATGAGGGGAGCGCCGGCGTGCGACAGCAACGCCACACTCTCTCCCCACCGCCGCGCTCTCGTCCCTGCCGCCACTCTCCCTTCCACCACCGCCCCACCATGGGCAAAAAGGAGCGCGCCGCCACCGCGGCGGCGGTCGTGGCCGCCGCCGCGCCGCCGGCGAAGAAGTCCAAAAAGGACCGCAAGCGCAAGGACGCGCCCGTGGATGACGTGGTGGTGAGTATGGAGCAGACTAGGCGGCGTGGAGGCGGCCCATGCGCGCTCGCCGCCCCCCCCGCAACGCTGCCGCCGGCGGCCGCCGCATGCCGACCCTCCCCATCACTCCTTAGCTCGCGCCCGCCGACCTGGAGGAGCTGAAAGCGCTGGCCAAAAAAGCGGCGAAAAAGGCGGGGAAGCTGGAGGTACAGGAGGAGGCGGCGGCCGACGCCGATGCGGGCGACGTCGTCGAGGACGACGGCGCGTCCTCCTCCTCATATTCCGACGCTAGTGAGAGCGAGGATGAAGCGGCCAAAGCGGTGGCCAAAGCGGTGGCCGAAAAGGCGGCGCGCAAGGCGGCCAAGAAAGAGGCGAAGCGGGCGGCCAAGGCGGCCGAGGCAGCGGCGGTTGCCGCCGCGGTCGAGTCCACGCCGAAAAAGAAGGCCAAAAAGGCCAAGGCCGAGCCCGCGCCCGACACGCCGCCCCAGGCGGCAGACGGCGGCGGGGAGGACGCTGCCGCCGAGCCCGAGCCTCGCGGCGGCACTGCGGCCAAGGCGTTCCAGCGCGTCAAGGACGATGAATGGCTCGGCAAGACTGGTTCCTGGAACAACTCGTACAACGCGACGTTTGGCGAGGCCGGCTGGGGCGCGCGCGCGCAGGCGGTGCTCGGCACGGTGCGCGGCAAGGATTTTCGCCACGAGAAAACAAAAAAGAAGCGCGGCTCGTACAGGGGCGGACTTATCGACTCGGGCGCGGTCGCGTCGTACAAATTCGACTCGGAGTGAGGGGCGAAAGAGGGGAGAGGGGCGTTTGCTTTGGCGGTCTCAGCACGGAAAAAAAAAACGCGGAACACCCCGCCCTCCTTCCCTCCCCTCTCGCGTCCACCCACACCACCCCTCAAAGCTTGGCCAGCCGGTCCCGCATGCCCGCCACCTCCTCCCGCAGGCGGGCCGCGGTCGCCGAGTCGGCGTGCGCGTCGGCGTCGGCGACCCAGCGGCCTGCGGCCGCGAGCAGCGCGTGGCGGACGAGCGTAAAGTGGGCGATCACGGCATCCGCAAACCCGGCGGGCGGCGCGTCCAGGACGCCGTTGATGGCGAAACGGACGACGTGGGTGGCGAGGCGCGCGTTGTAGCGGGCCGACGCGGCGTCGCCCTCTTTCGTGCCGCGCACCGCCTCGACGCCGGGCTCGTTGAAGTAGGGGTCGCCGACCAGGATCATGCCTTGAATCGACACCAGGACGCGCCACAGGTTCGCCGTCTCGGCGTCCCACTTTTCCGACGCGTGCGACCCGTGCCACGTGCCGAGCAGGGAGAGGCAGACCTTGCCGTCCGCGTACAGGTTCGGGTTGAACCGGGCCCGCCCCCCCCCCGTCGTGTCGAGCATAAGCAGCGGGGGGACGTCGGGGTAGGCGGGGGGGAAGAGGGCGTCGAAGACGAAGCACGCGCCAAAGTAGGGGGTGCCTTCGGGGCCCGTGACGAGCGCGCGCAGCCGGTCGCCGCGGTCGGGGTCGGCGCGGATCAAGATTGAGGCGGCCGGGGACAGCGGCAGGCCGCCGGGCGCGGCGAGCTCGCGCAGCTCGCGCGCGACGCGTTTGACCGCCTTGCGCGACGGCGGGCCGCCGCCCGCCGCCGCGAACGCGCGCGTGAACGCGCCGGGCGCGGTCGAGTCCCACTCTTCAAAGGCCAGAGGGGACAGGGCGGCTTTGTAGGCGGCGTCCAGGTCGGGGACGGGGGGGGTGGGGAGGGAGAGGTCGAGCGACGCGGCGGCCGGCGCGGCAGCCGCCGCGCCGCCCCTGCCACCGCCTTGCTTGCGCTCCAGCACGTCCGCACTGAGGGCCTCCAGCCGCTGCCCCAGGCCGTAGTCGACGGCGCCGACGGCCGCGGCCGCGGCGGCAAACGCGGCCGCGTCGAAATCCGCCTCGCCCGCGAGCGCGGTCGCCAGCGCGGGCGACCGCGCAGCCAGCCCGGTGACGATCTCGGCGACCGACGCGAGTAGCCGCGGCGGGTCGTACCGAAACCGTTCGGGGCGGGCGAGCTTCACCACATCCGCCCCGGCCGGCCCCGCGACCGCGTTGACCGCCGCCGCCGCCGCGTACCCCACCTTGGCCGCCAGGTGCGGCGCGTCCATCGCAGCGGCGATGGACGGGGTCGCGGAGATGCGGGCCAGGACGGACAGGCAGGAGATGGCCATCGACATGAACGAGCGCGTGACATGGCCCTCGTGCGCGAGGTAGGCCTCCTTGTCGTGGCGCGCGCGGGCGTCGAGCGCCGCCCACGCCACGGCGTCCTCTTGTTGAGCCTCGACGTCGCGGATGGCTTTGAGGCGGGTGAGGCAGTCCTCTAAGAGGTAGATCAGGGAGTTGAGCACCGACTCGAGGTAGAGGCCAAACTCGGACGACGCCAGGCCTCCGTCGCCGTCGCCGGCGGCGGCCGCAGCCGCCGCCAGCGCGGCCGTGGACGCCAGGCACGCGCCGTCGTTCCAGAGCTCCATGAGGAGGGAGTCGACTTGGGACCGGAACCCGAATTTGTCAAACCGGTCCCGGTCCACGTCCAGCCCCACCACGACGTCCGCCCCGGCGTGCGCGCGCATGAGGGCGGGGACGAGGGCGGAGCCGGGGGCGCCGCCGGCGGCGAGGACGGTGGCGACGAGCGCGCGCTCGCCGGGGGAAAGCGCCGCCGGGCCGAGCGGCCCCCCAAGGGCCCGCCGGCGGGGGTCGAGCGAGGGCGCGAGGGCGGCCTGGAGAAAGTCGACGGCGGCGGCGGCGGCCAGGGGGCCGAGGGCGCGGGGGGCGCGCAGGAGGGCGGCCAGGGCCGCCACCCCCGCCGACACGTTGCACGCGCCAACGAGGTCGGCGCCGCCCAGGCGCACGACGGACGCGAGAACGCCGCACGCGTCGCGCAGGGCGTGGGCGGGGACGGGGGTCAGAGAGGCGGGGCCGCCCGTCTCGAGGAGGCGCCCCAGCCACACCAGGGTCAGCACCGCAAACCGGCACGCGTCGGACGCGAGGTGGGGGTCGGTCAGGGCGGCGGTGCCCGAGTCGCGGAAGAGGGCCTCCTCGAGGGATGGCGGGGGGCGCGGCCCGGAGGGGCCGCCCGCCGCCGCTGCAGCGCTGCGCGCCAGGCGGTCCCACCCTTCCAGAAACCGGTTGACGGCAGGCATGAAGCCGACGTGGAGGAAGCGTTGGGCGAGGAAGAAGCAGTCGGCCACGAAGTGGGGGGCGGCCGCCGGGTCAGGGGCCAAAAAGGGGCGCACCGCGGCCGCCTTGGCGCCGCCCTCGTCGCCCTCGTCCCCGTCCAGCATGTTGCCGTCCAGGCGGGGCTCTCGAGCGGCGCCGGGCAGGCGGAAGGGGCCCGCGTCGGCATAGTAAGAGGGGTCGAACCGCGAAAACCACTTCTCGTCCGGCTCGAGAAAGGGGCGGCAGAGGCGCAGGGCGAGGCCGGTGGCGCCGAGCGCGAACGCGTCGGAGGCGGAGGCGAGGGTGGCGGCGGCGTCGAGGGCGCCCTTGTCGCCGCGCGACGCGCGGGAACCGCACGCCGACGCCGCAGCGGCCAGCCAGGCGACGAGCGCCTCCCGGGGCGCGGCCGGATGCTCGATCGCCGCCTTGCAGCGGGCGACGCGGTCGGCGACGCCGAGGGCGGCCGAGGCCGCGGAATCGCACGTCGCGGCGAGCGACCGCGCGGCGGCCTGGGCTTCCCCGTACCGCTCCGGGTACCCTTTCATGCCTTCAAACACGGCCCGGGCAGGCGTGACAGTTTTCCGGGTGGCCAGGGTGGCGACAGCGTCGGGCACGGGGGAGACGCGGAGGAGGGGGGCGAGCGCCGCCGCCGCCTCAAACCCCGCCCCGTGCTTCCCCGGCGCGGCCGCCGCTTCCGCCGCCAGCGTGGCTGCCAGGCAGCGCGCGAGCGGCGGCGGCGCGGTGAGGGCGTCGAGGGGGGCGAGGCGGGCGGCCCACGCGGTCGGCAGGTCTGCCAGGCTCGCGCGCGCCACCCCCGCGAACGCCGCCGCCTGGGCCGCCGCCCACCCGGCCGCGGCTTGGGGCGGGCCGCCGGCGTCGATGGCAGCGGCGAAGAACGCGGGCGGGAGGGTGCCGGCGGACGCAGCGGCGGCGAGCGCGTCGGCGACTGCGCCCGACTCGAAGAAGAGGTCGCCGCCGCGCCCGGCGTCGGCGGCGAGGGCGGTGTTGAGCGCTCGGGCAGCCGCCGCCGCAATCGCGCCCCCGAGCGAGGTGCCAGCGGCGGCGGCGCGCGAAAACACGCCGGCGAGCGCGGCCGGGGTCCCCACCCCGCGCACCCGCGCGGGCGCCGTCGCGGCCGCCACCGCGGCGTCGAGCGCGGGCGCGGCCAGGGCGTCGCCGGAGTTGCCGACTGCGATGGATCCAGGGGGGGGGGAGGCGGGGTCGCCGAAGAAGTGAGCCGGCGCGCCGAGCGCGGCGCCGAGTGCTGCAGCCGCCGCGCCGCGGTCGGCGACCGGGACAGGCGGCGGCGCCGCCGCCGCAGGCGGGAGCCAGTCGTGGGTCAGCGCGTGCACCCAGGCGGGGGGAGGGGGGAGCGGGGCGGCGGGAGGAGGGGGCGGCGGCGCCGCCCGCGCGCGCGAACCCCCGGCCAGCCCCGCCAGCGCGGCCGCCAGCGCGGCCGCCGACACGCCGCCCACCGCCTGAGGAGCAGGAGCAGCCTGGGCTTGCGCTTGGCCAAAGGCGGCCGCGAGGGCGGCCGCGAGGGCGGCGGGGTCGAGCCCCGCCGCGGGCGCGGGCGCCGCGAGCGACATTGGGGCGGGCGGCGCGGGCTCGTCGCCGCGACCCGCGGCCGAGCCTTCCGCCTGCGCGGTCTGTGGGATTGGGGGAGGAGGGTGGGGGGGCGGGCGTTGGGGGGCAGAGGGAGGGCGGATTCGATGGGTCGCGCCGCCAGCGCCGACCGGCACCCGGGCCTCTGCCGCCGCAGCAACAGGTGCAGAGCAATGATGGCGTCATCCTGGCCCGCGGGCGAGGGGTCTCGCTCCTCCTCCGACCCCCCCCCCGATCCCACACCTCGAGTGACGCCGCCACCGCCTGCGCCATGAGCGCGTCCTCATCGTCCTCGCTGCCGGCGCCGGACATGGGGTCGTCGTCGGGGGGGCCGGCCATGGCGCTCCAGGGGCGCGCTGTGTGGCGGCGCGCAGGCAAGCGCGCGGCCACTCTCGTCCCCGCGTGGCCTCCCGCGCCCCTCCTCTCCCGCTTCCGCCGGCGCCCGGGCCGAGCGAGCCGCGATGGGCGCCCAGTCGCGCCGGCCGGGCGAGAAAAACATCTGGGCCGAGGTGCTGCGGGAGAGGGAATGGGAGAGCGGGGCGGTGGCCGTGGGTCTAGCCTCTGCTCCTGCACGGCGTGCGAGGCGGCGGGACGCGCGGCGCCGCGCGCCGCCAGCGCGCCCGCGCGCGGACAGCGCGCGGCCGGCGCCGGGCGCCTCCGCCGCCCGCGCCGCCCACGCCGCCCGCCCTGAATTGAACTATCGCACGCCAACCCACGGGCGGGAGCGCGGGCGAGCCCATGCCGACCCCCAACCCGCCCCGCCCTCTTTCACAGCTCTTCCTCATCGGCGCCTCCCTGCTCGGCTCCGCCCTCCTCATGAAGTGGACGGTCGGCCTCATGGACCCTAACGCCGGCTCCAAGAAAGCGGCCAAGGTCAAGAAAAAGGAGATAGCGCGCAAACTGGGGCGCGCGACGATCGACACAAACTCGTACGAAGACGTCGTCGCGCTCGACGTCGTCAACGCCGACGCCATCGACGTCTCCCTGGACGACGTGGGCGGCCTGCAGGGTGTCAAAGACGCGCTGCACGCCAAGGTGATCGCGCCGCTGCGCGAGCCGGCCCTTTTCTCGACGTCCCTGCTCCGCCAGGCGCGCGGGGTGTTGCTCTACGGGCCGCCGGGCACGGGCAAAACGATGCTGGCCAAGGCGCTGGCCAAAGAGTCGGGCGCGTGCTTCATCAACGTGCGGGCGAGCACGCTCCAGTCGAAATGGTTTGGCGACACGAACAAACTCGTCACCGCCGTCTTCACCCTCGCCCACAAACTGCAGCCGTCCATCATCTGGATCGACGAGGTTGACGCGTTGCTTGGGCGGCGGCGGGACATGGAGCATGAAGCGGTGACCGCGATGAAGACCGAGTTTATGCAGGTGGGGTCGAGGGCGAGGGTCGCAGGGTGGAGAGTTTGGGTGTGTGCGTCCCGGCCCACGACCCTCCCTCGTCTCGCCCTTTAGCTCTGGGACGGGTTCCTGACCGACGCCCGGTCCAACGTCATGGTCCTGGCGGCGACGAACCGCCCCGCAGACTTGGACGAAGCCGTCCTCCGCCGGTTTGCCGTCCAGTGCGAAGTCCCCCTCCCCGACGCCGTCTGCCGGGAGGCCATCCTGCGCCTCACCCTGGCCCGCCACGTGGGCGAGGCGGGGGCGGACGCGGTGGAACGCGTGCTGCGCGACAACCGCGCGCCTGCGGGGCTCGCCGGCTCGGGCGAGCGCCCGCTCGAGCACATCGCCCGCCTCACATCCGGTTTCTCGGGGTCCGACCTGTTTGAGCTGTGCGCGGCGGCCGCGGGGCGGCCGGTGCACGAGCACATGCGGGCGGCGCAGGGTGGCAGGGGGGGGG
>Ga0315286_10008167_pt1 | contig 10284 bp, 9 predicted proteins | sample YL17G10_0_MG_FD_205038 | JGI IMG/M metagenome (GOLD analysis project Ga0315286, IMG submission 205038) | Sediment microbial communities from Yellowstone Lake, YNP, Wyoming, USA - YL17G10_0 | ecosystem: Environmental > Aquatic > Freshwater > Lake > Sediment | place: USA: Wyoming | collected...
TCCCCTTATTACGGCTACTACTTCAAGATCCTCAAGGCCCAGGGGAAGCATGCGCCCGGAGGGGCCTACGACTACGTCGTGAAGGGGAACATGATCCTCGGGTTCGGACTGGTCGCCTATCCCGCGAAATACGGATCTTCCGGCATCATGACCTTCATCGTGAACCAGGAAGGCGTCGTGTACCAGAAGGACCTCGGCAAGGGGACGGCGAAAGCGGTCGGGTCGATGAAGAGATACGACCCCGACCCGACCTGGAAGAAGGTCGAAGCCGGCCCGCCGCAAGGATCACCGCCGGGGAAGTGACCCGCCGGCACGGTACCCGGGGCGCACGTCTTCAACGCGTCGATCGCAATATGCCATGAGCGGAACGAAGGAAGATATGCGCCCGCCACCGGGGGAAAAGGGTCCGAAGGGGCGACGGGTTCGGCCGGGATATGCATGGCTCCTTTGCATGATCCTGTGCTTACTGATCGTTTCCGGATTCGAAGATCGCAATCCGCTGATATGGGCCGCCGGAACCTGTCTGAAGATCGCCATCTTCGTACTGGCGCTCCATATTTCCGACGTGGGTCGGAAATATTTCCTCGCGACGGTATCGTTGGCCTTGATCGTGGCCGGGGCATCCGTTCCAGCCAGGATGTACCACGGCGGGTTGGAGGTCCTCGTCCTGGTCACATGGAGCGCATTGATGTTGCTGGTCCCCGTCGCGATTCTTCGAAAGATCGGAAAGGAGTTCACGGAAGAGGGAGTGGACCTGGAAGTCGTTCTGGGCGCCCTGTGCGCCTATCTGTTCATCGGCGCCTATTTCGCCTTCCTCTACGATGTCATGGCAAACCTCTCGAAGAGCCCTTTCTTTGCCCAACCCGGGGCGGACAGCAAGTTGAATTACCTATATTTCAGTTTCATCACGCTCACCACCACCGGATACGGTGATATCTCCCCGGCATTCGGGCCGGGACGGATGATCGCGGTCACCGAGGCCATCATCGGGCAACTCTATCTCGTTTCCGTGGTCGCCATCGTTGTCAGCGCCTTCGGGAAGCGGAAGGCACCCCCCTGACCTAGAAGCTGATCCCCAGACCGACGCCCCATCCCCTCACATTCTGCCCGAAACGAAACCTGCCGATCAGGCGCCACCGCGTGGCGATCCTGTCCAACGCGCTGGTATCGAGTTCGAGACCGGCGCCGATGGAGTTCAGGTTATTGAAGCCCAACATGTCCCCGTCCGGCCCGAAATAGCGCGTGAAGGCGTACTCCAGGACATACCGGACCGGGCGGTCCAGCGACCGAAGCCCGGTGGGCGCGCGCCATCGGGTCCATATCCCCAGGCTCTCCGCCAGCGCCAACCCCTCCACCGCTCCCCACGTGCCGCCGTAGCTCTGCAGCCAGACGTTGGTCAATCGGGCCTCGACGTCGATCTCGTACATCTCGCGATAATGTTCGTAGTCGAGCATCAGCGAACCGCCGTAGCCCACCGCGTTGAACTTCCCATGCTTCAGGAATTCGATATCCTGGCCCGTCTCGCCCTCGATGACACGCCCGGCGACGCGAAGATCGCTCGTCACCCGTCCGAGCGAGAAGTTGGCCATCGGACGCAGTACGAGCTCCTTCGCGATCGGGAAATCCCACCCGACTCCGACCGTACCGATCACGCTGTCCCATTGCACCGGCACCGGTCGCTTATCCGTACCCTGGCTGAAGATGAACACGGGGTCGTAGCGGCTGAACGCGGCGTTGCCTTCCAGATAGAGCGGGAACGACTTGCTCCAGGTAAAACCGCCGCCGAACTGCGTCATGAACATCCCGTTGGTGCCGCCTTCCCCGGAGCTGATCGAAAGGGACGAGCTGGTCACGTCGGGGGAAACGGAGTATTGCATCATGGCCAGCGCGCCATTCACGCGCTCCTGAAGCTTGGCGCCGTTCAACGTGAACTCGCTCCTCGCCGTTCCGGACGCAAACAGCATCCCGAGCGCAAGGGCCACCGCAAGGGCATTCCGTGTCCACACCCCCGGGTCGATCGAGGCGGATCGATTCAACGGTTTTGCATTTCCCTTCTCACCCACCCCGAATCGGTCTGAAAAGCATTAACACATCTCGGACCGATCCGAGGGGGTCAGGTCACTTGTTCGGCTTCGGGCCCAGGAGCTCGAGGTTGACGTCCTCGCTGACGAGGTCCTGCCCACTCACGACGCGGTACATATCGCTGTTCTCCATCAGGAAGATGTGCGAGGCGAAGCGGTTGGGCGGGAACTGGTCCCAGTCGGGGTAGCGTTCGCGGAAACGCCGCATATCCTCCCCGGTGCCTTGCCTCGCCCGGATGAAGGCGCGGCGCTTTTCGACGAACTCCGTGAGGGCTTTTTGGTTCCGCTCGCCCGTGAAGGCCGGATCGCGGGGCGTCAGGAGGATGATCACCGCTGTATCGGCGATGGTGGTTGACGTGGTCGAAAAGAAATATTTGAGGATCGGGATGTCCCTGAGGTACGGCACCCCGGAGCGCCCCGTGCGGCTCTCCCGCTGGCTGAGACCGCTCAGGATCAAGGTCTGGCCGAGGCTGAGGACCGCCTCACTGGCGACCGTGACCTTCGAGAAAGGCGTCGGTTGGTTCGGATCCGCATCGAGGAGCGCGAGAACACTGAGTCGACCCGCCTCGACCTTCACGTGGACGCGCGGGGTACCGTCCTCGGCTGGCGTGCGCAGCAGAGTCGGAGTGACCGTGAGCGTCGTCCCGAACGGGTACGGTTTGATATCGCCGCTGATATTCCCGGCCACCTTGTAAACGAGCTCGCCGCCGGCGAGGAACTTGGCGGTCGTCCCGTTCAACGCCGTCAGGTGCGGCCGGGCGAGGACCGACACGCGTTCGTTCGACGCGTTCGCGATGTTGACGCTATAGGAAGCGGCCGCAGAGAAGATCCAGCCCGATTGCGAGATGCCGGTCACGAGCCCGGTCACGGCGGGCGGTGCGGCATAGCCAGTCCCCGCATTTTTATTATTGGAAGCGAAGTAGTTGAAGTTGGTATTGATCAGTTTGAGAAAGTTGAACCCCACGTCTTCCTGGTCCAGTCCCGTAACGATGAAAAGGATCGCGTCGATCTCGATCATGCGCTGGGGATCCCCGCTGTCGTCGCTCGTCAGGTCCAGGACCTCCACCGGCTTGCCGAGAATCCGGTCCAGCATCGCCCGTTCCTTCGGGCCGCTCGTATAACCGGTAAGAGTGAGCCGGCCGGCGCGCCGCTCGACCATCACGTGGGGCAGGTCGCGGAGGAGCTCCCGGAGGGCGTCGGCCTCCTTGTCGGAGGGGGGCTGTGGCTTCGGGACAGGCACGACCGGCAACGGGGTCGGCGGGGGTGAGCCGGCCGCTGCGGTGGCGAGCGGCCAGGTGGGTAATTGCGTGGTCGGCTTTCCCGCGTCGATGGCAGGCGTTGCGGCACCCCCCGACCGGGATGCCTCGAGCCGCCGCCGGTAGGTGGCGGCCGCGTCGTGGTTGCCCGCGGCCTCGGCCAGGAGCAGGAGGTTATGGAGCGCGATGGCGTTCGACGAGTCCCGGCGCAACACCTCCTCATAGGAGGCGACCGCCAACTCCGGGAGCCCGGCCAGGAAGTAAGCCTTGGCGAGATTGTTGTAAGACGGGACGTGGTCGGGGCGGATCGATACGGCACTTTCGAGCGGGAGGGAGGCCGGGACCACCTCTCCCCGCCACAGCAGCATCGTCCCCAGGTTGTAGAGCGCGTCGGGGTTGGTTGAATCGATCCCCACCGCCCGCTGATACGCCACGATCGCCTGGTCGTGCTCACCCTTCCGCTCGAGCAGGCTGCCAAACAGGAAATGCGATGCGGCATCGAGCGGATTCTCCTGGAGCGCGAGCTTCACCTCGAGGTTGGCTTTGTCCGTGTCCCCCCCCCTAAGATCCGCCAGAGCGGCCTGGTAGTGCGTATTTGGCGGCTGCAGCTTCGGCGGCTGATCCTGGGCGGTCGCAGGCTCGAGGCCGGCGGCAAGAACCAGCCAGGCAAGGCCGACAGCCAACCCTCCCGTGGAAAACATCTTCTTCATCGGGTATTTCACCCCCTACGGGTTTTCGTCGCCTGCGGGTAATCTTAGAATTCCACCCCTACTCCCGCCGTGACCACCACGCCGTCGATCTTTGTGTCGGTCCCGGAAAAAGACGGCTGCACCCAAAGGTACTTCGCCTCGATGTTCAGGAGAAGGAACGCGATCTTGAAGTCCACGCCGGCCCCCGCGAAATACCCGTAGGCGGTGTCACTCTTCGATCCGGACGAGGTGTCCAGAGTGGTGAAATAGGCTCCCCCCCCAGAATGGCATACGGTTTGACGATCGGCAGGGAGACCCGGAGCCGCGCGGCGAGGGTCAGGGGATATACGCTGAGCTTTTCCCCACCGTTTTTGGATTCGAAGTAGCCGCCCCCCAGTTCGCCGGATAAAAACGGCAGGAAGAAATGTCCGACCGCGCCTTCGACGATGCCCCCCGTGCTGTTGTTATCCATGTTGCTCGACTGGGGGGTGTACGCACCCCCTTTCACCAGGAGATAGCTGTCCCCCGACAATGCCTCGGGTGGGTGCACGGCGAAAGCAAGAGCGCAGAGGGTGGAGACGGCGAGCGCGGCAAATCCTTTTCCTGCGGGACGCAAGGTTTTCTCCCTTCGGTTCGTTTTTTCCCTCCCCGCCGCAGGATGGCACCTGAAATCATAGCACGGGGGGGGAAGAAACGATGCCTCGTGTATTGACTTGCGTAAGTCGTTGTTTGCACGGGGTTTGCAGTCCCATTGGCCCTCCCTCCCGAACATGGGTCCCGGATGTATAATAATTCAAAGTCCAGTCAAATCCGTGTGAGGAGGGTAAGAAAATGAAATTTTGGCAGGTAGGCAGAGCCGGGATCCGGGTAGTTGCATTCGCAACGATCCTCGCGGCAATGCTCCTCATTGCCGCAGCGCCAGGAGCGATGGCGGCCGACCAGGAGGACGCGCAGGGGATCGTCGATAACTCGCGCGTCACCCTCAGTGCATTCATGCGGGACAAAGACTACGAGTGGTTGCGCGAGAACATCAAGAAAGCGAAAGGCATGCTGATCTATCCGCAGGTGCTCAAGGCGGGGTACATCCTCGGCGGCTCGGGCGGCACCGGCGTCCTCCTGGCAAGAGATAGCAAGACGGGGGAGTGGAGCGACCCCGCTTTCTACACGTTGGGTTCGGTGAGCTTCGGTTTGCAGATCGGCGGTGAAGCGGCAGAAGTGGTCATGCTGGTGATGAGCCAGAAAGGCGTTGATTCCCTGCTCACCTCGAAATTCAAGCTGGGTGGAGACACCTCGATCGCTCTCGGGCCGGTAGGCGCCGGGGCGAAGGCGAACATCACCGCCGATTTCATTTCCTTCTCCAAATCCAAGGGGCTCTACGCGGGGCTGAATCTGGATGGATCGTACCTCAGCGTGCGGGAAAGCCTCAACAAAGCCTACTACGGCAAAGAGGCAAGTCCCGTGGACATCATCGTCAAGCAATCGGTTAGCAACCCAGGGGCGGTCCCGCTGAGAGAAGAGCTGAAGAAGGCGAAATAGGCAGCGGCTCCCTCTTTCAAGGAGTCGGGAAGGAAAGAAACTGCCGCTCGTTCCTTCCCGACTCCTGTCATTCCGTCAGTCCGACAGCGCTTTCTTGTGAGCGGCTACCGCGCGGGCCTTGTCCTCCTCCGCCTTGTCGGCCGCCTTCATCTCCTTCAGGTCAATGGTCACCTTGTCGATCTTGCCGGTGAATTTGAACGGCACCTTGTAATCCTCGGTGACCGGCGTGCCCTCATCCGCGCCCACGTCGGCGCCTTCGTCCGCCGAAAATACGGCGAATTGCGTTCTTTCGATCCGCCCCGAGGCAACCTGCTTCCCGTTGACGAAGAGCGTGCCCGTACCGCCCTTGCCGAGGCCGCCGCCGTCATACGCGAAATCGAAACGGAGGGTCGCCTTTCCGGCAGGTACGGGCGTCGCGGCGGCAACGGTAAAGCGCTGCAACCCAAGGAAGTTGTAGGTGTAGGTCGGCTTGCCGTCCTTCAGGTAGAAGCTCCAGCCGCCGAACCGGCCCGCCTGGGCGAGGATCACGCCGTTGGCCCCGTTCTTCGGGATCACCACCTCGGCGGTGATCGTATGCGACTTGTTCTTCGTGTTGATGAAGACGTTCTCCGACATCCCCTTCATCCCATCGTAGACCGTCAAGGAGGTACGGCCGGCCATCAAGTCGGGCCGACCGACCAGGGCGGCGACGAAGCGCTCCGTTAGCCGGTCATCGAGGGGCAGCACGGAGTACTTCACTGCCTCCTTCAAGAAGAGGTCCTGGAGTTCTTTCAGTTTCCCGGGGTTCTTTGCGGCCAGGTCGTTCGCCAGACTGAAGTCCGCTCGCGTGTCGTACAACTCCCAGATGTCGTCTTCCAGCGGCCTCCGGACCTTGAATTCCCACGCGGCCCGGTGGACGGTGCCGGCGAGCCAGCCGTCCTGGTAGATGGCGCGGTTGCCGAAGATCTCGAAGTACTGGGTGGCGTGCCGGCTCGGAGCTTTGGAGTCGGCAAACGTGTAGGCCATGCTCACGCCTTCCATCGGGGTCTGGGCCGTGCCGTTCACGCTCTTCGGCTCCGGCAAGCCGGCCGCCTCCAAAATGGTCGGCGCGATGTCGATGACATGGTGCCACTGCGATCTCAGCTCGCCCTTCGCCGTGATGCCCTTGGGCCAATGGATCGCCATTCCGTTGCGGGTGCCGCCATAGCTCGAGGCCACTTGCTTCGTCCAGGTGAAGGGCGTATCCCCCGCGACCGCCCACCCGGCGGCGTAGTGCGGATAGGTCGTCGGGCCGCCGAGCTCGTCGTAATGCTTGAGGATGTCCTGGACGGTCTCATGCGCGCCGTTGAAGTAGGTGTACTCGTTGAAGAGCCCGTTCATGCCGCCTTCGGCGCTCGCCCCGTTGTCGCCGACGATGTAGAAGATCAGCGTATTGCCGAGTTGACCGGTCGCCTCGATGGCCTGGACCAGCCTGCCGATCTCGGTGTCGGCGTACTCGCCGAACCCGGCAAACACTTCCATCTGGCGCGCGAAGAGCTTCTTCTCGTCCGAACTCAGCGTTGCCCAGTCCTTGATGGCTTCGGGCTTGGGCGCGAGCTTCGTGCCCGCCGGAACCACGCCCAGTTTGATCTGACGCGCCAGCGTCTCTTCGCGCAGCTTGTCCCAGCCCTGGTCGAACTTGCCCTTGTATTTGTCGATCCACTCCTTCGGCACATGGTGCGGCGCGTGCGTGGCGCCGGGCGCGAAGTAGATGAAGAAAGGCTTGTCCGGCGTGAGCGATTTCTCCGCTTGCACCCACCTGATCGCCTGATCGGTCATGTCGGTCATGAAGTTGTAGTTCGGGTCCGCCGGCAGCTCGACCTGGACCATCCCGTCGTAGAGCAGCGGCGCCCACTGGTTGGTCTCGCCGCCGATGAAGCCGTAATACTTGTCGAAACCCGAGCGGGTCGGCCAGCGGTCGGTCGGGCCGGAGGGGCTGACCTCCCAGGCCGCGGTCTCGTGGGACTTGCCGAAGGCGGCGGTGCTGTATCCGTTCAACCGCAACATCTCCGCCACCGGCGCCACGCTGTTCGGGCGCTGCCCGGTTTGCCCGGGAAAGGCGGTGGCGGTCTCCGTGATCGAGCCCATGTTGTTCATGTGATGGTTGCGGCCGCTGAGCAGCGCGGCTCGCGTGGGCGAGCAAAGCGCCGTGGTGTGGAACTCGTTGTAGCGCAGTCCGGCGTTGGCCAGGCGATCCACCGTGGGCATGTTGATGGGCCCGCCGAAGGCGCTCGACTGGCCGAACCCCATGTCGTCGATCAGCACGATGAGGACATTGGGCGCGTTGGCCGGCGCCTTGACGACGAATCGCGGCGGGGGCGTGGCGTTCCGGACGTTGAAGACGGTGCTGTGCGGATACCGGGGCTCCGGGATCGGCAGCACCGTGCGTTCCGTCGGCAGAACAATGCGCGCGGACGGTGCGTCCTGAGCGACGACGGACGGTACCGGCACTATTGAGAGGAACGCCACCAGCGTAAGGCCGACGACAAGGGCAATCGCGTTTCGTTTCATAACCTTCCCTCCTGACTTGACATCCCGCACACGCAGCGCTTTTGAACGATGTTGGAAACTTGCAATAAATTTGCTTTCAATAGGTTACCAATCTGTATTCGATTTGGATTTATTCAAGTAACTATACAAGCCATCATCAATAACGGCTAATTTCGCCATTACAGCATCAACATATTCTTTTTGCTCAAGTGGCTCTGGGCGAGTTTGATTCTCACCATACAAACCAACAAGGTTATTGTAAGTTGTTCTGTATTTATTGTCTTTTGCTTCTACAATCAGAGTAAACCTGCATGGTATATTCGCAGAAAACCAACCGATTTTTCCTTTAAACGTAGTTATTCCTTTTCCTATGATCTTCCCATTGTCTTTGTCTTTGATCTCAATTACTTCCTTGTTATCGAAGAACGTTCGAGCCATCCATTCAAGCGATATGTCATATATCTCGTTTTTCGTGAGGTCTATCTCGTGAACTTTCTGCATGGATCGATCTTCTATCGGGGCGATAGGCGCAGATGCGCATGAGGCGAAAACAAAAACCGATAAAATACATGCGAAATAATACAAGATCCTGTTCATGATGTTTTCCCCTTTCATCCAAATAGTGGGCCTAATTTTGAGAGCGTGCGGTGGGAACCGGATTGCCGCTTGATCGTCCACCCGATTCGAAGGAGAGAGGCGAATACCTGCCTGGCGCGGCTACTGCGCCATTCACTCATGCGGCTTCGAATGAAATTGTCGTCAGGTCCGGTCCCGCCTCCCCGTTTTCTATACGATCCGCGATCACTCGCAGTGCAAGTGCCTGGACCCGTAGTTTCGCCTCTTCGAGGGTTTTCCCATAGGACATCACACCTGGAAGTTCCATAACCTCAGCGATCCAACGCCCATCAACTTCTTGCTCGATCTCAACCAGGAATTTCATGGCATCAACTCCTCTCCCCTTCGCACTATAATACGCATTTTCCATATCGCTGGCGATAGCCAGGATCCGTCTTGGGTGAGGGGGTATAGGGAACGGAAAAAGAAACTTCCTATCGGGTAGGTTGAGCCGGGGGGCGATTCGGTAAATAATGAAGATATGAACTCCCTGCTCAAAGAAATCCGTCACAATCCGCTGCTCTGGCTGCTGGTCTTCGTGCCCGTGGTGTTTGCAGCCGCGAAGCTCAAGCCCGAAGCGTACACGCTGCTGTTCGTGCTGTCCGTCCTGGCCATCGTGCCCCTGGCAGTGCTGCTGAGTCACGCCACCGAATCCGTGGCGGCCAAAACGGGCGATGCGGTTGGTGGGCTGCTCAACGCCACGTTGGGAAACCTGACCGAACTGGTCATCGCGGTCACCGCCTTGCGTGCCGGGCAATACATGCTGGTGAAGGCAACCATCGCCGGGACGATCGTCTTCAACTCGTTGTTCATGTTGGGCGCGTCGTTTTTCCTCGGCGGACTCAAGCACCACGTGCAGGAATACAACCGGGTCACCGCCCGCTTACAAGGAGGCCTGCTCTTTCTGGCCACGGTCGCGCTGTTGATCCCATCGGCGGTCTCGCAAGCCGACTCCGCGGCGGCAATGGCGTTCACCCAGAAGTTGAGCTTGGGGCTGGCGGTACTGCTCATCGTTGTCTACGGACTGGGGATGGTGTTCTCGCTCAAGACGCACCGCGAGTTATTTGCCAGCGTGGAATCCGGGGAGGCCGGCGAAGCGCCGTGGCCCATTGGTCTAGCCTTGACCACGCTGGCCGGCGTCACGGTGCTGGTGGCGCTGGTGAGTGAGATTTTCGTCGAGTCGGTGCAGGAGGCGGCGGTTGCGTTCGGGATGACCCCGGCGTTCGTCGGTTTCGTCGTCGTGGCCCTGGTGGGCGGTGCGGCGGAGATGGCCTCGGCGTTTTCCGGCGCGCGCAAGAACCGGCTGGACCTGAGTGTGGGCATCGCGCTGGGGAGCGCGTCCCAAGTCGCGCTGTTCGTGGCACCGGTGCTGGTGCTGCTCAGTTACGTTCTTGGACCGGCACCGATGGACCTCCAGTTCTGGCCGGGAGCGGTGGTGATGATGCTCATCGCCACGATGGCCGCTTCGTTGGTGACCAACAGCGGTCGGTCGGCGTGGTTCGTCGGTGTGTTTCTCCTGATGGTGTACCTGATTTTCGCCATGACGCTTTTCCTGTTGCCGCCCCGAGTGCCATGAAAGACTCTTTCATCGAAACACGA
>Ga0315286_10008168_pt1 | contig 10284 bp, 12 predicted proteins | sample YL17G10_0_MG_FD_205038 | JGI IMG/M metagenome (GOLD analysis project Ga0315286, IMG submission 205038) | Sediment microbial communities from Yellowstone Lake, YNP, Wyoming, USA - YL17G10_0 | ecosystem: Environmental > Aquatic > Freshwater > Lake > Sediment | place: USA: Wyoming | collected...
AAGAAAAAATAGAAAACAAAACTATTAAGTTCATTCCTTTATGGAAATGGCTGTTGGGATAGCAATTCGCAAGTTAAAACACAAGCTTAAAAATGAAAGAATATTTTATCGGTCATGAAAAAGAAAAATAAATACAAAGATTATGAAATTCCCTTTTGGGGAGAGTGGTTAGAAACAGACTGCCTAAAAAGAAGCGATATGGTTGAGAACTTGCCGATTATTAAAGGAATCAGCAACATTGGAAAATTGCCTGAAAAAATAAGAAAACATTCTTTTGCTTTAATTTTAAATAGCTTCTTTGAGGACTTAGAGTCTGCAATTTATACTAAAATTGAATTGGAAAAACGCAAGAAGAAATAATAATCATGTCTTCGGCTCATCAGCATCCCATAACCACTCATTTCTGACCTCAACTAACCTTCATCTAACCTAACTAAACCTCAGCCTAAACCACGCATAAGGCTCTTCTGAATCATAACTGCCATCTAAGCGGGCAAGCACAATCACCCCGCCATTATCATCAATTACCTCTCTCACATCATAAGAAGTATAAGATGCAGAAGGATTTGAAGGGTCATATTGCTGAATTGTGAGGGTTTTGTTGGCGAAGTTATAACCTAAGTTTTAGTAAAGTTTAATATTGATAAAAATAAATAAGTGGGGATAATTAAAAAATCATTTTCTTTATCAAATTTAAGCTCGTTTTTGCTTAATAGTATTTTTTTCTTAAATAAATAAAAATTATTAAAATCAGATTTATTCACTTTATTCTGCCATTTTAATTCAATGCCAATTAAATTATTTTTTTGTTTTAAAACAAAATCAGTTTCTTTTTTCTTCAAATAAAACCAGAGCGAAGAGGATAGATCTAGATTGATACGAACTAATCTAGCTAAAGCTTCGCAAACTACCCCTTCTATTAGTTTATCTTGATTCTCTTCAGAATAATCTTGGTATTTTCCGTTTATGTATCCTTTGCAAACACTATACAAAAAAGGATCAGTAAAATAATTCTTTTTTTCTTTTCTAAATACAGGAATTTTCTTGTTATAGTCAAGTTGATAAAGCTGGTTTGTTAATAAAAGGCTCTGTGATATATCAAGGTAGTCTGCTACTGAGACATGGGATTTTATCTCTGTTTCTTTTGCAATTGAATGAAGGGAGAATTTAGTGCTATAATTTTTAATTATACCAATCAAAACACTCTTAAAAATTTCCTCTTTTCTTCCCAATTTGCTTAAATCTCCAAGAATCCATTTTGTATAGGTTTCATAAGTCTCTTCAGAGATTCTCTTTTTTTCAAATAATTCATATATTGCCCTTAAATAACCTCCGGTTTTTAAATAAAAATTAAAAAGCGATTCTATTTCATCTGAGAATATAGACAAACTTAAAGCAGATTCATTAATTTCTAGCAAGTTAGAGACATCGGCTGTTTTTATTTGTTCTAATTTTTGCTGTAATTCTTTTGAGCTGAATTTTAATAGAAATTCTCTAAAAGATAATGGCAAAAACAATTCTGTTGAAATGTTTCTTCCAGGCAGCCTTTCAGAGCCTTTTTTTAAGAGCAGAGCATTTGAGCCAGTTGCAATTAATATCTTTTGTTTTGAAAGTTTTGTTTCTAGTATAAACTTAATTGCAAGCTCCCATTCAGGAATCTGTGTAACTTCATCAAAAAGTATGTATTTAAAAGAATCTTTAGAAGATAACTTTTCAAATTCTTTTACAACTTCTATAATATCATTTTTTGTTTTTAAAGGTTCACAAGAAAAATAGCATATATCTAAAGGGTCTATATTTTTATTAATTGCTAAGTCATATATTAGAAGTTTAAGCATTGAAGTTTTTCCAACTTGTCTTGGGCCTAGCACTATCTTATTCAGTTTATTCTTCAGCTCATATATCATTTTATTCTTTTTTTGCAATGCTTCGCTTACTTTCTCGTCTTTTTCAATTTCTGACTTATTCTTCCACCAAGGGTTTTGTATTGCTAAATCTAAATCCATTTTTTGTCCTTATCTTTTTGGTTATTTGAATATCCACCATTTATAAGTATATGGTTATTATAATATCTACCTATTTAAACCTTTCGGTTGTTTTATTTAGATATAAAGGTATTTTAAGAAACTCTCAACTAAACCCCACCCTAAACCACGCATAAGGCACTTCTGATTCATAACTGCCATCTAAGCGGGCAAGCGTAATCACCCCACCATCATCATCAATCACATCTCTTACATCATAAGAAGGATAACTTGCAGCAGTATTGTTAGGGTCATACTGCTGAATTGTGAGGGTTTTGTTGGTGAAATTATAAAAATAAGGCGCGCCTGCTAAAGGCAGGCTCAAGCGCAATTCATTTGTGGAATTAATTGTTATTGCTCCACCACCTTGCGAATGCAAAGATAATTCAAGATAAATTGTGGAGAGGCTATCAACAGGACGAGTATCAACTCTTAATTGATATTCTGTTATATTAGAGATTATTTTTGTCGCTTTTCCTGATGGGCTAAAAAAACTACTATAACGTCTATCGTAAGTACCATATCCTTCTGTCCCTCCAGAATAATGGACAACATTGTAAGAACCTTTATCAAAATCAGAATCACTTATCCAGTTTATTATTTCTAGTTTTCCCGTCCCGTATGTAACTTCTTCAGCTTCAGCAGAAGTTCCTCCTGCAGAGGGAGTTGTGCCTCCAGCAGCACTTGTTCTATTTAAAGGGCTTGGAGCGCCTAAATCACTTTTATTTCCGCCAGGCTTTTGTTCTGGCTTAAAAGGGTTTAAATCTAAAAAAATCCTGCTTATCTTGCCAGCATATTTTGAAGAAAAAATAAACCCCGCTGCCATAGCCAACAAGGCTAAAATAACAGCGCCCACAATTACTATCAAAAAATTCCTCTTCTTTTATTGGAATTTTTGGATGCTCAGAAATGCAGATATCAATGAGCATTTCTGACATAAATAAAATTTGTTTCCTACTTCTTTTTTTAAGTTTAGTTTAAAAGCCATTTCCATAAAGGAATGAATTTTATAGTTTTGTCTTTAATCTTTTCTTCTGCTTCATAATCTTCTGTAATTATAATCCCTTCTTTTAGTTTAAAAGCTTGTATAGCTTCTAATAAGCCTTTAATTTCACGCTCTTTATTTTCTTTTATCTGATAAGAAACTTGTATAGCTTGTATAATCTTTTTTCCTTTTTTTATGATAAAATCACATTCATTTTTATTTTTATAATAATAAATCTCTCTGTCTCCTCGAACAAGAGAAAGAAATACAATATTCTCATATAATTTTCCTATATTGTCAATAAATCTGAAACTTATAACATTAATTAAACCAGAATCAACAGAATATACTTTTCTTGGATTTACTTCTTGTTCTTTTAAAGAATAAGAGAATTTTGGAACTAAAAATATTAAATTTGCGTCTTCCATATAGTTAGAAAAGCGTTCTACACTGTCCAAGCTTAAATTCATAAACTTAGAGATTCTTCTATACGAAATAAGAGAAGAAGAATTTGTTAAATAGTATTTAGCTAATGTTTTTAATTTGTCAACTCTTCTTATTTTGTGTCTTTCTGCAATATCTCTTGTTATAATGTCATCAAAATACCTTCTAAGCAATTCTTCTTTTTCTTCTTTTAATGAAACTAATGGAAAACCACCAAACTCCAAATATTCTCTAAGCAGCTGTTTTATTTTAACTTTTTGAGAGAGTATATCTAATTTATTTTTTATTTTTAATTGTTTAAATTGAAGAAATTCTTGAAAATTTAAAGGGGATGTTTTTAATTCTAGCCATCTGCCTGTAAGTAGAGTTCCTAATTCTTTACTAAGTAATTTTGAAGTAGAGCCAGAAACAATTATGTTAGCTTCTTTTTTTTCATGTAAACCTCTTACAAATTTTTCCCATCTTGGAATATTGTGTATTTCATCTAATAAAAGGTATGGAATGTTTTTTGGCTTTAGTATTTCTATATATGCATCATAAATTTGTTGTAAAGAATCTAAAGAAAGCATATCTGTAAACTTTGGCTCTTCAAAATTTACATATAAGAAGGATTCTCTGCTTTTGCCTAAATTAATCTGTTTCTTAATAAACTGTTTCATTAAGGTAGATTTACCACTTCTTCTTACGCCTATTATGGCAACAATTTGTTCTGTTTGAATGAGCTTATTTAGTCTATCTAAGTATGTTTCTCTATAAACCCCAGCATCTTGGTCCTTTTTCCAAAAATTCCATTCAGAAAGTATTTCAATTATCTGTTCATTATTCATAAAATAATTCAGATTTTATAGTTTATAAATTTATCGGTCACTTTTAGCTAATTCTGACCGATATACTTTAACAAGAAAAATTCGGATTCTGGCATCTTACCATGTACTCAGCTCATCTGTATCCCAAAGCCACTCGTTAAAAATCTACCCATTTTTGGGTAATATTACCCATTTTTAATTTTCCTCTTTTTTTTCATTTTTTCCTTTTTTAAAAAGTTTGTTTTGTTTATAAAACTTAAGGCATTATATCTCTTATGTTATTTCACCTAGCTCTCAGCCAACCTTCAGTTAACTCAGCTAAACCTCACCCTAAAATATGCATAAGGCACTTCTGAACAGCAACAATTAAATTTAAAAAGATTAAAACCATTATAAAAATATGGTAAGTGAAACTAACCAAATAATTAATGAATTGAAAGAAATTAGGATAGATATTAATTTTATAAAAGAGCATATGGTAGATATAGATAGCATTATGACTGAAGAAGATCGTAAAGCATTAAACGAAGCTGAAAAAGATTTAAGAGAAGGGAAAACAAAGAGGTTGTAATGTACGCTGTAGAACTTTCTCAAAGAGCTCAAGAATTCTTAAATAAATTAGATGCTCATATTAAGGAAAGGATAGAAAACAGGCTAATAAGATTGAAAGATAATCCTATCCCAAGTGATGCAAAATTTATGGGTAGAGAAGATGGTGAAATGATATTTCGATATAGAATAGGAGATTATCGAGCTTTATATAAAGTAAAAGAAAAATTAAAAGTAGTTCTTATAGCAAAAATAGACAAACGACCGCGAATTTATAAGTAATTATAAGTAATCTAATTTCTAACTGAATGTTAGCCTAAAATACGCATAAGGCACTTCTGAATCATAACTGCCATCTAAACGGGCAAGCGTAATCACCCCGCCATCATTCTCAATAACATCTCTTACATCATATGAAGGAAAACTCTCAGAAGCATTAGAGGGATTATATTGCTGAATTGTGAGGGTTTTGTTGGCAAAAGTATAGCCTCTGCTTTCCAAAGGCAAACTCAAGCGAAGTTCATTTGTAGAATTAATTGTTATTGCTCCTCCACCTTGCGAATGCAAAGATAATTCGAGATAAATTATGGAGAGGCTGGTAAGGGGGCGAGTATCAACTCTTAACTCATAGCCAGTAATTTGTGAAATTATTTTTGTTGATTTATTTTATTTCTTTAAAGCTTTTTCTATATCATCTAAGTCAAAGCAATAAACTCTTTTCCCTTCAAACTCTTTAATTTTTTTAGAAAAAGATTTTGCAAACACAGCAAAATATTCTTTTCTCTTATTATTATTCCAATCAACGTATTCTGCCTTTTTATTTAACTCTTTTGTTATTTGCTCGGCATTAATTTGCTCTTTCCACTTGCACTCGCAGAACAAAATTTCTTTTGTTTTTTCATTTAAAGCTGCAATATCTATTTCATACTGGTTTTTGTCTTTAGGGGCATTAGGAATTTTTCCCCATTGCTTGCCTATTTTTGTGAATTCAAATGGTACTATCTTCAACTCCGTTAAAATTTCTTCGCAAACTTCCTCGAATTTTTTGCCTACATAAGAATTTATACTCTTTTTAATATTTTCTATTAATGATCTTTCTCTTCTTTTGTATTGTGAAAGATTTTTATAAAAAAAACAAAACCAAAAATTTATTAGGGGATGTTCAATAAACATTAAAGTTTTTTTACCACAAACTTGCTTTTTAACCCCAACTATATTAAAATAATTTATAAGCTCATTTATCTGTCTTGTTAATGCAGTCTCTTTTTTTCCTAAATAAGATGCAACCTCACTAATTCTTGTGCTCCCGTTTGCTATTGCAGATAAGATATCATAATAAACCCCCTTTCTTTTTCCAAACTCGAGTGAAAGTATAGTATTCGCTTCATCTTCAAAAACAGCATTTTCAACAAAGAAAAATTTATCTAATATTTCTTGTAGCTTTCCTCCTAACTTTTCATCTTCAATAGCTACATAGTATTTAGGAATTCCTCCAAATAAAATGTAGAGGGTTATAACATCTTCTATATCTTTTATGCCTAATTCATTACAAACAGCAACAACATCAGAGAAAAGGAGAGGTTTTAAATTCATTCTTCTTTTAAGCCTTCCGTACAATGGTTCTTTTCTATCAAAAAAGATTTTTTTTATTAAACCAATCGTAGAGCCAGAAAATATTATAAAAATATCTTTTTTATTTTCATGCAAGTCTATATTCTTCTGTAAAATTCCAAAAACACTTTTATCAACATTCACAAAGTTTTGAAATTCATCAAATACTAATGTTCCCTTATATCTTCTGAATATAACATCAAAAAAATCGTCCCAATTTTTAATAGATTCAAGTGCTGTTAAAATTCCTTTGTTTTTTAAAAATTCTTCATACTCTTTTAATAAACTCTCGCTTCTTTTATCTTTGTTAACAAAAAAGTACAAATCACTTTCTTCTAAAAATTCCAGAATCAATCTTGTTTTTCCAACTCTTCTCAATCCAAAAATACACAGGCTAAATAGTTTACTTTTTGACAAATCTTTACATTCTCTAATAAATTCTATTTCTCTCTTTCGGTTTACGAATTTCATTTTTATTCACTTACTGAATAATTCAGTAAATACATATATTTAAACCTTTTGGTTTTATGTTTTATTTAGATATAAAGGTGTTTTAAGAAAAACTCACCTTAAACCACGCATAAGGCACTTCTGAATCATAACTGCCATCTAAGCGAGCAAGCGTAATCACCCCACCATCATTATCAATTACATCTCTCACATCATAAGAAGTATAAGATGCAGAAGGATTTGAGGGGTTATATTGCTGAATTGTGAGGGTTTTGTTAGCAAAAGTATAGCCTCTGCTTGCCAGAGGCAAACTTAAGCGCAATTCATTTGTGGAATTAATTGTTATCGCCCCTCCGGATTGCGAATGCAAAGATAATTCGAGGGAGATTGTGGAGAGGCTATCAACAGGACGAGTATCAACTCTTAATTCGTAGCTATCCACTTTCGAAATTATTTTTGTTGTTTTGCCAGAAGGAGAAAAGAAACCACTATAATTATAATCATATGCATCGTACCCTTCTGTAACTCCAGGATAATGGAGAATATTATGCGACCCCATACCAAAATCGGTATTACCTATATAGTTTACTATTCTTAATTTTCCTGTTCCATATGTAACTTCTTCAGCTTCAGCAGAAGTTCCTCCTGCAGAGGGAGTTGTGCCTCCGGCAGCACTTGTTCTATTCAAAGAGCTTGGAGTGCCTAAATCACTTTTATTTCCGTCAGAAGGTTGTTCTGGCTTAAAAGGATTTAAATCTAAAAAAATCCTGCTTATCCTACCAGCATATTTTGAAGAAAAAATAAAGCCAGCCACCATAGCCAACAAGGCTAAAATAACAGCTCCAACAATTACTATAAATAAAATTTGTTTCCTATTTCTTTTTTTAAGTTTTTCAACCATTTTTCCTCTTTTTTATCGTTTTTCTTATTTTTTATTATTAATCAGTATTCGTATGGAAAATCTCTCCAAGTATTTGGATCATTTGAATCTTTAAGATAGTCTCTAAGGTATAATCCTAAATCATGAAAATCAACACTTCCATCGAGCAAGCCATTTCCTTAGAAAGTCTATTTTTTAAAAAATACGATATATCGGAAAGATTTATATATAATTGATATTTCCGATATATATGGCAAGAAATAAGGAAAGAGTGATAAGAGTATTGACTAACCACCTAAATGGAAGTTTGTCAAAATATAAATTAGCTAAGTTAGCTAACACATCATTTTCATGGACACATGATATTTTAAATGAGCTAGAGAAAAGGAAACTAATTAAAAAGACTGAAGTTGTAAATTTTAAAAAATTAATGGGTTATTGGTTAAAAATACACAAAAAACCAAAAATAAGAGTTTATTCTATACAAGATCCAATAAAATTATTAAAGAGAACAAAATATGATTATGCATTAACAACCTACATGGCTGAAAATCTCATACAACGCCATTTATTCCCATCAAGAGTTGATTGCTACATTAAAGAGAAAGACCTCAAAAAATGGCATACTCTTCTTTGTAAAGATGGTTTATATGGGGGTGGTAATTTTAGAGTATTTGTAGAAGACGAGCATGTTTTTTACAAAAGGCAAACTATAAATTCATTAAAAGTAGTTTCTACACCCCAGCTTATTTTAGATTTATTTGTAGAAGGAGGTGTTTGTGTAGAAGCAGCTGAAATGCTTTTAAAGAAGTATAAAAATGTATGAATCTTTTGAAACAAAGCTCTCTTTTGAATACTTGCAAAAAATTATTGACAAGATAAAAGAGCCAACATGTTTATTGGGCGGATGGGCAGTATATTTAACTGTTAATGAGAATTATAGAAAATTGATGCATAGAGATTACATTGGAAGTAGAGACATAGATTTAGGTTTTCATGTAGATAAAAATTGGAGTTCAGAAGAATTGAAGAGCTCATTTATTGCAAAAACTTTAATGTCACTTGAGAAAGAGTTAGATTTTAAGCCGCTTGCTTTCAGATTATTTAAACAATTTCATATAGACGAGAAAAAAGAGCTTACTGAAGAAGAAGCAAAAAATATAGCCACACACTTCTTATTTTCGCTTTATGTAGACCTAATAGTTGATAATATCCATCCAAAATTTAAAGAAGTTATTGGTTTATTTGCTTTAGACGAGCCTCTACTAAAATTTGCTTTTGAAGATAAGAACAACAGAATAGAATTAAAGCAGTTTAAAAGAAAATTGTGGCTCCTGAAACCATCTTTGCTTTTAGCCACAAAAATAAATTCAGTTGCTAATAGAGACAAAGAGCATAAAAGAATTAAAGATATTTGCGATATTTATGCATTATTATCTTACTCTGATATGAATATGAAAAAAATTAAAGATGACGTTCTTAAATTTTTGTCTCAAGATAAAATAAATAAAAACATAAATTTTTCTAAAGAGGAAATAAATAAAAGTTCTTCGATACTGGGTGTTTCTGAAAAAGAGATGGAAATAAGAATAAGTAGCTTACTTTTTTAGGCATAAATATTTCTATTAGCTTATAATTTAAATCATCTAAGAAACCCTCAGCTAAACATTATCTTAAACCACGCATAAGGCACTTCTGAATCATAACTGCCATCTAAGCGAGCAAGCGTAATCACCCCACCATCATTATCAATTACATCTCTTACATTATACAAAGTGTAGCTTGCAGCAGTGTTGTTGGGGTCATATTGCTGAATTGTGAGAGTTTTGTTAGCAAAAGTATAGCCTCTGTCTGCAAGAGGCAAACTAATCCGCAATTCATTTGTAGAATTAATTGTTATTGCTCCTCCTGATTGCGAATGCAAAGATAATTCGAGATAAATTGTAGAAAGACTATCAACAGGACGAACATCATTTAATAACTCATATCCAGATATGACTGATGCTATTTTAGCCTTAGATTAATAACTCTCAACTCTCCATAAAATTTAAATACTCTATTTCTTTTAGTAACTAAAATGGTTACTAAACAAAACAAAATTTCAAGAAAGATTATTGACAAGCTTAGACTAAAAAAAGAAAAAGTATTATCAAAGAAGGAGATTGTTGAGGTGATTAAAGAACACCAGAAGATATACAAAAAAAAATTAAATTTTGTTAGCCTGTGGACTTACTTAAGAAAAGACAGTTATATAAAACGCATTATAGGTGATTATTATTACCTTTTCTCTTTAGATGAAAGATATAACTCCTACTGCCAATTTTCAGAAGAGGAATTAATTTTTCTTGTTTTAGAAAAAATGAAAATTAGATGGTATTTAGGACTTGAAAATGCGCTGAAAGAAAATAAGATTAATTGGAAGGTTTTTAATATTACAACAATAATAAATGAAAGATTTTCTGGACTTAAAAAATTGGGCAATTCTCAATTTAGGTTTATTAAAACAAAGAAAGAAAAATTCAATTTTGGCTTAAT
>Ga0315286_10008170_pt1 | contig 10283 bp, 8 predicted proteins | sample YL17G10_0_MG_FD_205038 | JGI IMG/M metagenome (GOLD analysis project Ga0315286, IMG submission 205038) | Sediment microbial communities from Yellowstone Lake, YNP, Wyoming, USA - YL17G10_0 | ecosystem: Environmental > Aquatic > Freshwater > Lake > Sediment | place: USA: Wyoming | collected...
TACCATAACCCCCCCTCTCTGTCAAAAAGGGGAAATGGTCTGCTTTACAGGCCGGAGGAATTGTGATAGCTAAAAGGTTCCAAATGGCGTTATTTCATAGAAATATCGAGCGATTTGGGAGGTAAGAATGAGGAAATTTGAGGGTTCGAAGATCAGAAACATCGGCATCATCGGCCATGGGGGTGAGGGGAAGACCTCCCTTACGGAGGCCATGCTCTTCAGTTCCGGGGCGATCTCGCGCTTGGGGCGGGTGGAGGAAGGGACGACCACCACCGACTTCGACGAGGACGAGATTGCCCGCAAACACAGCATCGGCTCTGCCCTTGCCGTATGCGAATGGAAGGGCCATGAGATCCATATCATTGATACCCCAGGATTCTCGAATTTCCTGGCTGACACCAAGATTTGCCTGCGCGTGGTCGATGGGGCCGTGGTGATCGTGAGTGCGGTATCCGGCGTAAGGGTCCAGACCGAGAAGGTCTGGCAATTTGCCAATGAGTACAACCTTCCACGCCTCCTCTTTATCAACAAGATGGACCGAGAGTTGGCGGATTTCTTCCGGACCCTGAACGAGATCAAGGAGGGCTTATGCCCGGTTGCCTGTCCCCTCCAACTTCCCATCGGGACAGAAGCCTCCTTCCGGGGCGTCGTGGACCTGCTTTCGCGAAAGGCTCTGGTCTTCAAGGAGGGCCTGGAAGGGAAGTATGAACAGAAGGAGATCCCGGGGGAACTCAAGGAGCAGGCGGAGGAATGGCGAGGCAAGCTCTTGGAGTCGGTGGCCGAAACCGATGATCAGCTTCTGGAAAAGTATTTGGAGTCCGGAGACTTGAGCCTGCAAGAGGTGGAACAAGGCCTCCAGAGAGCCACCCTTTCGGGAAAGCTGGTGCCGGTGGTCTGTGGTTCGGCCGCCAGGAATTTTGGGGTGACTCCCTTTATGGACCTGGTGCTCTCGTCTCTGCCATCTCCTTTGGATCGGTCAGAAATCGAAGGGGAGAACCCCAAGACCAAAGGGATCGAAAAGCGGAAATCGCGGGAGGAAGACCCCCTGACGGCTCTGGTTTTCAAGACGATAGCCGATCCGTATGCGGGGAAGATGACCCTCTTTCGGGTTTTCTCCGGTCAGCTCAACTCCGATTCCACCGTTTACAATGCGACCAGGGGGGTGAAGGAGCGGATCGGGCAAGTGGTCCAGTTACGGGGGAAGGTCCAGATCCCTGTGGCCTCTCTCGGTCCGGGGGAAATGGGGGCCATGGTGAAGTTGAAGGAGACCAATACCGGGGATACCCTCTGCGAGGAAAAAGCCCCGTTGATTATCCCACCCATCACAGTCCCCAGTCCGGTCATATCTTTTGCCATCGAACCCAAGTCGAAGGGAGACGAAGAAAAGCTCTCCGCCAGTATAGCTCGACTCATGGAGGAAGAGCCCTCTCTCCGATTCAGTAGGGATCCGCAGACGAAAGAGGCGATCATTTCCGGCATGGGGGAGATGCACCTGGATGTGGCCGTGGCTCGATTGAAGCGAAAATTCGGCGTGGAGGTGAACATCAAAACCCCTCGCGTGCCTTATAACGAGTCGGTTCGCTCCACGGCGGAGTCGCAGGGAAAGTATAAGAAACAGACCGGAGGCCGAGGCCAATACGGAGATTGCTGGCTGAAGGTGCAGCCTCTGCCGCGAGGGGGTGGTTATGAGTTCGTCAACCAGATCGTGGGCGGTGTGATCCCCAGGCAGTATATCCCGGCGGTGGAAAAGGGCGTCGTCGAGGCGATGGAGGAAGGGGCACTGGCAGGCTATCCGGTCACGGATCTGAAGGTGACCCTCTACGACGGCTCCTATCATCCCGTGGATTCGTCGGAAATCGCCTTCAAAATCGCAGGTTCCATGGGCTTCAAAAAGGCGGTGCTGTCCGCTTCGCCCATCCTCTTGGAGCCGATCATGAATGTGGAGATTAGCGTTCCCGATGAGTGCATGGGGGATGTCATTGGGGATCTGAATAGCAAACGGGGCCGGGTGCAGGGAGTGGAGGGGAAAAGCAAGACTCAGATCATTCGTGCCAAGGTCCCCCTGGCGGAGATGCTGAAATATGCCTCGGAGTTGAAATCGATGACTGGGGATCGGGGAGATTACAGCATGGAATTCTCTCATCAGGAAGAGGTCCCTTCCCACATCCAAGATAAGATCGTCGAGCAGTCCAAGAAGGAGAAGGAAGAAGAGGAGTAGGCTATTGTCCCGGGACATCGGCCTGGGGCACACTTTGGTTGCGTGGGCATGGCCTCATCCCCGGCCTTGAGGAGGGAGGTCTCCTCCGGGACGATTATTCGTGGATAGGCGCATTCGTGGGCGAGGGAAGGTAGCTCCCCTGCGAATAAATACCCTTGCGGATTGATCGAAGGTGTGCTAAGTTAAAGTTGGACCGAAAGAGTGGGCCTTGCCCACTCTTTCCTTTTGAGATGGAAACTTTCCAGTAGAAGGCTATGGCGCGTTCAGACCAAGCGGTGTCCAATCTAAAGGAGATCCTGCTCTCCACCCTGAATTCCTTCAGGGTGGAACTGGTGGATCTTGAGTATCGGTTGGAGAACGGGGGTTGGGTCCTTCGGCTCTTCATCGACAAAGAGGGAGGCATAACCTTGGAGGATTGTCAGAGGGTTTCCGAACAGGTCGGAGACCTCCTGGACGTGGAGGATCTGATCGAGCATGGATATCGGTTGGAAGTCTCTTCCCCGGGATTGAATCGGCCTTTAACTCAGGAGGCCGACTTTGTGCGATTTACCGGGAAAAGGGCCCGCATTTCGACCCGCGAGCCCATTTCCAACCAGAGAAACTTTCAGGGAAGGATCCTGGGGGTAGAGGGCCACGAAGTGCTGATCGAAGAGGATAGAGGGGTTAAGATAGCGATCCCCTTCGGAGCTCTCCTGAAAGCGCGCCTTATTCCAGAGTTTCCAGGACAGAAAGGGTAGGAATTCATGCGGCAGGAACTGATTCAGGCGATCGAGCAGGTAGGTAGGGAGAAGGGCATTGACCGCTCGGTCTTGATTGACGCAGTGGGTGCGGCCATCCTCTCCGCTTCTCGCAAAACTCTCGGTTCCTCGATGGATCTGAGGATCCGCTTTGACGACCAAGCAGGGAAATTTCGGCTCTTTTCGGTCAGGAGGGTGGTGGAGGCTCCTGTGAATTCCAGGATGGAAATTTCCCTTCCGGAGGCGGTCGAGATCGACCCCAATGCGATGGTCGGAGGACAGGTCGAAGTGGAAGTGGAACCTCAGGCCTTCGGGAGGATCGCGGCCCAGACTGCGAAGCAGGTCATCATTCAGAGGGTGCGGGAGGCCGAGCGTAGTAGCCTCTACAAGAGCTTCAAGGCCAGGGAAGGGGAGCTTATCACCGGAGTGGTGCAGCGGATCGTCAATGGAAACATTATCGTAGATCTGGGCAAGATCGAGGCGCTCGTCCCCCAGAGAGAACAGTTGCCCAATGAGGAATATCGACCGAAGGATCGTATTCGGGCTTATATCGTGGAGGTAAGGAAAACGAACAAGGGCTCCCAGATCGTCCTCTCGCGAACCCATCCGAGGTTTCTGATCAAGCTTTTCGAGATGGAGGTGCCGGAGATCAATGAGGGAATCGTGGAGATCAAAGCGGCGGCGAGGGAACCAGGGGAGCGGGCAAAGATCTCCGTAGCCTCCAAGGATCCCAATGTGGACCCGGTGGGTGCCTGTGTCGGATTTCGGGGGGTCAGGGTGCAGGCGATTGTCAAAGAACTGCAAGGGGAAAAGATCGACATCATTCCCTGGAAGACGAACCCGGCAGAATTCATCACCCGTGCCTTGGCGCCGGCCGAGGTGAGCCAAGTTACCGTAGATGAAAAGGGACACACCCTCAACGTTGTGGTGCCTGACGATCAGCTCTCCTTATCCATCGGCAAGAAAGGTCGAAATGCACGTCTGGCCTCCAAGTTGGTGGGCTGGAGGGTGGATATCAGAAGTCAGTCGGAGGTTGCCAAAGAGGCGGAAAAGCGGAAGGAGTTGCAGAGAAAGCAACTGAGCGCGCTTCTTGCCTTGCCAGGAGTTGGCGAGAAGATGGCTAAGAGGCTGGCGGAGGCGGGGTTCGTTTCGCTCGAGAAGATCTCGCTTGCCTCTCCCGACGCACTTTCGGCGGTGAAGGGCATTGGAGAAAAGACGGCGGAGAAGTTGATTCCCGCATCCCTGGAGTTATTGGCCTCCGAGCGGAAGAACAAAGAAGCCGGAGAATCGTCGTAGAAGCCTGGAGGTGACCGTCGTGCCAAAGGTTCGGGTCTATGAATTAGCGAGGGAGTTGGATCTGCCCAATAAGGAGATCCTGGATAAGCTGACTCAGGCGGGCATCATCGTCCGGAGCCACAGCAGTAGTATAGATGAAGAGGAGGCCAGAGCCGCCTTGCAGGGCGCCATTGCGAAGAAGCCCAAGGCTTCGACTGTCGCCCCGAAGAAGGCGACAAAGCCCATTCCTGCACCGGAACCCGAGAAGAAGACTCGTCCTGCCAAAGGGAAGGTTGCCCTCGAGACGGGTCAAAAGACCCGACCCAAGGAGGAACCGGTCTCTGTCGAGGTGGGGCTCATCCCTTCCGCGGTGGAAGAACTGCCCAAAAAAGAAGCCCCTCAGAAGCCATCTGTGGCCAAGTTATCTGAGAGCCAACCTTCGACCACGCCGGCGGTAAAGCCTGAGCCGGTCCTCCCCCCAGAGGTCATAAGCGAGGCCAAGGTGGTCGAGCTTCGTCCCCCGGGAGCCGCGAAGGTGGCGGGAGGGCCCGTGGCCCCTCCTGTTATTCGCGTCAGCGAGTCAGTAACCGTGCAGGAATTGGCCGCCCAATTGGAGAAGAGCCCCAGCGAAGTCATCAAGAAATTGGTGAAAATGGGGATCATGGCGACCATCAATCAGACCATCGATTCCGAGGTGGCGAAGACCATTGGCTCCAAGTTCGGGTACACGGTGGAAGTGGCTCCTCTTGAAGGAGGATTGGAGGCTGAGGTGGAGGAGGAGAAAGCCCAACTGGTGCCTCGGCCTCCGGTGGTGACCATCATGGGCCATGTGGACCATGGAAAGACTTCCCTCCTCGATGCCATTCGGCACACCAACGTCATTGCCTCCGAGCATGGGGAGATCACTCAACACATTGGTGCTTACGAGGTTGAGTTGGACCATGGAAGGGTGGTCTTTCTGGACACTCCCGGCCATGAAGCCTTCACCGCCATGCGGGCCCGAGGAACGCAGGTGACCGATATCGTGGTGCTGGTGGTCGCAGCAGATGATGGGGTGATGCCCCAGACGATTGAGGCGGTCAATCACGCCAAGGATGCCAAGGTCCTCATCCTGGTCGCCATCAATAAAATCGACAGACCGAATGCGGATGTGGGCAGGGTGCGCCAGCAATTGTCGGATTACGGGCTTGTCCCCGAAGAGTGGGGAGGTCAGACCATCTTCGTCGAGATCTCGGCCAAAAAAAAGGTCGGCATCGAAAACCTCCTGGAGATGTTGCTCTTACAGGCGGAGATCCTGGAACTGAGGGCTAACCTTAATGCCTTGGCCAAGGGTACGATCATCGAAGGTCGATTGGATAGGGGACGGGGCCCGGTGGCCACCGTCCTGGTGCAGAGCGGGACCTTGAAGGTCGGCGATTCCTTCCTCGCGGGCATCCACTTTGGCAGGGTCAGGGCGATGCTCAGCGACAAGGGCAAAAGGATCGAGGAGGCGGGACCTTCCACTCCGGTGGAGGTTTTCGGCTTCTCCGGGGTTCCTACCGCTGGAGAGTCTTTCGCCGTGGTGCCCGATGAAAAAAAGGCCCGGCTGATTGCGACGCGTCGGATGCAGAAGCAGCGAGAGGAAGCGATAACCGCCCAGCATCGCATTACCCTCGAGGATCTCCACCGTCAAATCCAGGAAGGGGCAGCTAAAGAGTTACGAATGATCATCAAAGGGGATGTTCAGGGTTCGGTGGAGCCTTTGCAGGACTCCCTGGAGAGGATCAGCACACCTGAAGTGAAGCTCAAGGTGATTCATCGTTCGGTAGGGGCCATCACGGAATCGGATGTTGCGCTGGCGTCCGCCTCCAACGCCGTCATTTTGGGATTTAATGTCAAGCCCGAGCCTAAGGCACTGAAACTCGCCGCCCAGGAGAGGGTGGAAATCCGCCTCTATAACGTGATCTACGATGCAATCAATGAAGTAAAAGCCGCCATGGAGGGCCTTTTAGAGCCCAAGTACGTGGAGAAGGTTACGGGGCGGGTGGAGGTCAGAAATCTCTTTTCCGTCCCCAAGTACGGAATTATCGCTGGCTCTTATGTCCTGGAGGGAAAGATGACGAGGGGATCCTCTATGCGGATCTTGCGGGGCGGACAGGTTATCTATCAAGGCAAGATCGATTCCCTCCGCCGTTTCAAAGACGATGTGCGGGAAGTCACCTTTGGCTATGAGTGCGGAGTGGGCATAATTGGATTCTCCGATCTCAAGGTCGGAGACCAAATCGAGACCTACGAGTTGGAGCGGGTCACCCAAAGACTCTGAGCTGGCTGGAAAGCCAGATGCGAAGGGTAACGGGGGAATCCGCGACCGGGGTAATCTGGGCAACCCAAGAGACAGGTTTGGGGAAAAAAAATGGTTATCGGGACTTGCCAGGTGGAGTTACACATCCCCAATAATCATTCCCTTAAAGGGAAGCGGAAGGTGATCAAAAGCATCAAGGATAGGGTCAGAGCGAGGTTTAATGTTTCCATTGCGGAGATCGATCGCCTGGAGGAATGGCAAAGGGCCACCCTCGGAATCGCTTGCATCAGCAACGAGGTGGGCCTGGTCGATCGGATCCTCAGTAAGGTGGTGAATCTCATAGAGACCTCCCCCGATGCCGCCCTCATCGATTACCAGACAGAAATCCTGAGATAGTCCGCATTCGATTGAAGCTTCCAGAGCAGAGCTGCGGGGAGCTTCAAATTCGAGGATTTTCTTCCATCTGGTTTCCCTGGCTACCCCCCCAGCAGAGCTGCAAGGATTTCCCTCCTACGCATTTCGAGATCCTCCCAGAAAGCGGGAGATCTCGAAATGTAAGGATTCTTGGATTCTTCTGTTTCTGTTTCCCTCGCTGATCCCGCATAAGGCTGCGAGGATCGGGAGCGCATTGGAGCGGATTAGAAGATTTTGGTATGGCAACTTGAGCAGGCATAGGGATTCAGCATGCAAGGCAGCAGAGCGGATCGGATTTCCGGCCAGCTCCAAGAGGAGATCGGACAACTTATCCAGCGGGAGCTAAAGGATCCCCGCATCGGATTCGTGAGCATCACGAAAGTTGTCCTGAGCCGTGACCTTCGGCATGCGAAGGTTTTTTTCTCCACTTACGGGGATGAGGCGGCGAAGCAAAGAAGCCTGGAAGGTTTGCGTAGCGCGCTCGGTTTCATTCGCGGGGAATTGGGTCGGAGGCTCACTCTCCGCTATATCCCGGAGCTAGATTTCCATATTGATGAATCGATTGAATATGCCTTTCACATCGAGGAGATCATCCACCAGATAAAGAAGGAGCAAGAGGAGAAATGAGGGATCTGGGGGAAATCACCAGGGCCTTGATGGACGCGGAGCGGATCGCCATCATCTCTCATGAAGATCCGGATGGGGATGCGATCGGGTCCTCCCTCGGCGCTTACTTCGGCCTCATGAACTGCAAAGGGGGGCTGACCGTCTTGAACCCTGACCCTGTGCCATCGCACCTGCGCTTCCTGCGGGGATCCGAGAAGATCCAGGCCGTGATACCCAATCAACCCCTCGACCTGTATCTGGTCTTAGATTGTGGGGATCGGAGCCGGGTGGGGGACTTGTTGGCTAATGCTCGGGGCCGGATCATCAATATCGATCATCACGAAAGCAACAGGAGATTCGGTGATCTCAACTGGGTGGAGACGAAGGCCTCTTCCACCGGAGAAATGGTCTATCGTCTCCTTTTCGAAAGAATGGGGCTTGTGCTCAATGCAGAGGCCGCGACGAGCCTCTATACCGCCATATTAACGGATACGGGCTCTTTCCGCTTCTCCAATACGAGCCCGAGGGCGCTCCGTATCGCTGGCTTGTTACTGAAGATGTCCCTCCCTCCGGACTTCATCGCCTCTCAACTTTACGAGGACAGGAGCCTTGGTCAGCTCCGCGTGCTGGGGGATATGCTCTCCCGGATGGAGGTAGAGGAGGAAGGTAAGATCGCATGGGGCTTGATCACCCGGGAGATGCTCAGCCGGGGCCAGATTACCCTGGACGAGGCGGATGGCTTCGTAAACTTCCCTCGCTCCCTCAAAGGGGTAGAAGCGGCGGTGATTTTCAAGGAGATAGGTTTTCGGGAATATCGAGTGAGCCTTCGTTCCAAGGGAGCGGTCGATGTGGCGAAAGTAGCCTCCACCTTTCACGGAGGCGGGCATCATAATGCTTCCGGCTGCAGCCTTTCCGGAGACTTCTCCGAGGTGAAGAACAAGCTGATGGGAGAGATCCAACGGTGCATGCGAGAGTAGAGCCGGAACCTGAAGGGGTTCTGAACGTGAATAAATCGGGGGGGATGACCTCGCACGATGTGGTGGATGAGGTGAGGCGTATCCTGAAGATCCGAAGGGTCGGGCATACCGGAACCCTCGACCCCCAGGCAACCGGTGTGCTGCCCATCTGCGTAGGGAAGGCCACCAAGATTGCCCGTTTTTTGACCGCCGCGGACAAGGATTATCTGGTCACCATGAGGCTGGGCATTCAGACGGATACGATGGACGCGGAGGGGAAGATCCTGGCGGAGACCACGGAGATTCCTCGGGATCGGGAGAAGGTGGAAGCGGCCCTCGCGCAATTTCGGGGTGAGATCCAACAAGTCCCTCCCCTCTTCTCGGCCAAGAAACATCATGGGGAGAGGCTCTATCGGTTAGCCCGCAGGGGTGAGACGGTGGAACGGGATCCGATTTCGGTCAAGGTGTACGAATTGGAGTTGACATTCTTTGACCCTCCCTTCATCCGGTTTCGAGTCTTCTGCTCCAAGGGCACCTATGCGAGAGCCCTCTGCGATGACATGGGAAAGGTTTTGCACTGCGGGGCCCACCTGCATAGTCTGGTGCGCCTGAAGGCCGGGCAATTTCGATTGGAAGAAGCGATTACCCTTTTTCGCCTTCAGGAGATCCAGGAGCAAGGGAAGCTCGCGGAGGTCCTGCTTCCTATTGAACAGGCCCTCGATCACTTGCCGGCGGTGCGAGTGTTGCCCGATTCTTCCCGTTCCGTCCTTCACGGGGGCTCCATCTCCCTTCAAGATGTGGTAAACCTTCCTTCCGGCCTGTTGGAGGGATCGATGGTGCGGGTCCTGGGGATACGAAAGAAACTCCTTTCTTTGGCCGAATTGACCGTGAACACCGACCAGATCCAGAATCTGAATCCACGTCAGATCATTTTGCGTCCGGTGAAGGTTTTCTCTTATCGGTGAAGATCATGGGAAGCCTGACATCCCTGAAGAAGAAGGTTCCATACCCAGTCCTGACCATTGGGGCCTTTGACGGAATCCACTTGGGGCACCAGGAAATCATTCGCACGGTGGAGGAAAGGGCTCGGGAGAAAAAAGGCACTTCCCTGCTGATGACCTTCCGTGATCACCCCTTGAGGGCTTTAGACCCGAAAAATGCTCCTCTCCTCCTCACCCCCCCCGAGATCAAACAGGAGCTCTTGAGGGGACTGGGCCTGGATCTTTTGATCTGGGTTCCATTTACCCAGGAATTCTCCGAGAAGGAGCCACAGGCCTTCGTCAAAGAGGTGCTCGTGGGGATCTTGGGGGTCAAAGAGGTTTGGGTGGGCTGTGATTTTGCATTCGGAAAGGATCGCAAAGGAGATACACTCCTGCTGCAGGAGTTGGGGCAGGAATTGGGTTTTCTGGCCGGTATCGTGCCTCCCGTGGTTGAGGGGGGAGAGATCATCAGCAGTACCCGAATCCGGGACCTCCTGGGGGCAGGGAGAGTGGCTGATGCCTCCCGCTTGTTGGGGCGTCCCTATATTATCAAGGGGCGAGTGGCGAAGGGGCGTGGCCGAGGCAGGGAATTGGGCTTTCCCACTTCCAATTTGAAACCTGCCCCGGATTTCTTGCTCCCCAACGGGATCTATGCGGGATATGCCAAGGTGGGCGATCAGGCCTGGAAGGCGGCCATCAATGTGGGGAGCGCACCCACGCTCCAAGGCAAAGATCGCCGCATCGAGGTCCATATGTTGGGCTTCGAGGGAGACCTCTACCTTCGCAAGATGGAAGTCCATTTCCTGGAGAAGATCC
>Ga0315286_10008171_pt1 | contig 10281 bp, 9 predicted proteins | sample YL17G10_0_MG_FD_205038 | JGI IMG/M metagenome (GOLD analysis project Ga0315286, IMG submission 205038) | Sediment microbial communities from Yellowstone Lake, YNP, Wyoming, USA - YL17G10_0 | ecosystem: Environmental > Aquatic > Freshwater > Lake > Sediment | place: USA: Wyoming | collected...
AGCCAATATATCACATCTTCATCAACTCTAAAGAAAATTCTAGGTGACACATTTGCTAAATTATTTGCCCCTATAGTTCCTACTGCAAAAATTCCCTGACTCTCAATGAATTCTTTGATCTCATTTGGAATTTTTACCATGAATTCATTATGATTATTTTGTATTAAAGTAGTCTTTTAAACATCAAACTTGAGAATAATCTTTATGAATTATCCGAGTATTTTCTATCACAAGACACTCACTCAAGCTTCTAATCACGCAATTCCAAATCTGGAATTTAGTATTAAAACTAGAAAAAAATTACCTTGTTTAATTTTGGCATTAGGTTTTTATCTATTTTCCTTGATTTCCATATGTGTCTCAAATATACAACTGTATACAATGTGATGCTGCATTTGACTCGAAAAAAGAATTTGAGGCCCATGTGATCTTTTCTCACAAAACAGATACGATCTCAAAGAAAAAAATTCTGATTTTAGGAGGTGGATTTGGTGGAATGTATGTCTTAAAAGATCTTCAAAAAAAACTAGATGTTAAAAATATTAGTATAACTATTGTTAGTGAGAACAATTACTTTTTGTTTACGCCGATGTTACCAGAAGTAGCTTCAGGCATGCTTAATCCTAGAGATATTACAATACCAATTAGACATTTCTGTACGCATGCAAAATTTTATCAGGCTACTATTTTTTCAGTAGATTTAGCACAGAAATTAGTGACAATTACAAGAAAATTTGATGGAAAGGATCATGCTTTAGAATATGATTATTTGGTATTGGCAGTAGGAAGCATCAATAATTTTTTTGGAAATAAAACACTAGCAGAAAATTCTTTTACAATCAAAACTGTCGAAGATGCAATAGAATTACGCAATCAGGTTCTTCTAATGATGGAGATTGCTGCACAAACAGGGAGTATGGAACTTCAACAAAAATTTCTCACATTTACCGTAGTTGGTGCAGGTTTTGCAGGAGTTGAAATAATTGGAGAAATAAATCATTTTGTAAGAAAATCTGTAAAACAGGCATATCCTACAATTGTCGATACTAACATCAATATGATTTTAATATCATCTAGAAATGAAATTTTACCAGAACTTAATAAAAAATTGGGCGAATCTGCAAGATCGCATTTAAAAAAAGTTGGAGTTAGAATTGTAACAAATGTAAAAGCGGTTGATGCTGGTGAGAGTCATGTGGAATTAAGTGATGGAGAAATAATTCCATGCACCACCCTTATTTGGACAGGAGGTGTGACTACAAATTCCATGATTGAATCATTAATTTGTGAACATGGTGAAGGAGGAAAAGTTTTAGTAGATAAATATTTAAGATTGAAGGAACATTCTGAAGTTTTTGCGTTGGGTGACTGTGCAGCAATTCCAGATACTAATACCGGAAAATTTTATCCCCCAACAGCTCAACATGCATTGCGTGAAAGCAAAATTGTCGCATATAATATAAAAAAAATACTTGCTGGCAAAACAAATTTGAAAGAATTTTCATATCATAGTAAGGGAATGATGGCAACTATTGGAAATAGAGCAGGTGTTGCATCGTTGATGGGTTATAGTATAACCGGAATATTAGCTTGGTTAATTTGGCGATCTTATTATTTATTACATCTTCCAATATTTGAAAAGAAAATAAAAATTGGAAGTAGTTGGGCAATTAATTTGTTTTTTGGAACCGATTTGACTCTAATTGGAGAGACAAAAACAAAAAATTTATGTGAAATAACAATTGAGGATACACCGTCATTAAAAGAGCAATTATTTACAGATTTATAACTAAACACTTTAACCATTCTTGAATTTTATTTCAAAAAGATCAATTAGAATTTGTTCAATACTTTATTGTTTTAATTTTTCAATATCAAACTTTACTTGTTTAATCAAAGTTTTAATTTTTGATTCAGAAAAATGCACATCTACTAAAAAATAAAAGCCCCAAGTCTTTCCCTCCTATTTTTATGTATAATACTGAATTCATTACTTTATAATTGGCTGATAGAAAAAGGGATGAATGGCACAAAATTCCGTATCTTTACATAAAAAATTAAAAGGAAAAATTTCTATAACTAGTAAAATATCCCCACTGAAATTAGGAGATATAAAATTAATCTATACTCCTGGAGTTGCTGAAGTATGCAAACAGATTCAGCATAACAATTCTCTCAAGTATTCGTTTACATCAAAGGGAAATAATGTTGCAATAATAACTGATGGAACAAGAAATCTTGGATTAGGAAATACTGGTCCTGATGCTGCTTTGCCAGTCATGGAAGGAAAATCTGCAATATATAGTGAATTTGGAAAAATCAATGCATTTCCAATCTGTCTTAATACAACAGATAAAAATGAAATCATTCAAACGATAAAAGCAATAGAACCCGTATTTGGTGCAATAAATCTTGAAGATATAGAATCTCCAAAGATACTAGACATAGCAAACGAATTAGAAAAAATTTTAAAAATTCCAATATTTCATGATGACCAACATGGGACTGCAGTTGTTGTATTGGCAGCTCTACTTAATTCATTAAAAATTGTAAACAAAGAAATCAAAAATATAAAAATCGTAATAGTTGGTTCTGGCTCAGCAGGTTATGGCATAGCAAAATTACTTCATTACTCCGGATGTAAAAATATAGTTGTGTTAGATTCAAAAGGTTCTATTTATAAAAGACGCAAAGGACATATGAACAAATACAAAAAAGAGATTACAAAATTCACAAATCCTAAAGAAAAAGGTTTACTTTCTAAAGTCATTGTTAATTCAGATGTGTTTATTGGAGTATCTGGAGTTAAAAATCTCTTAAAAGTATCCATGATTAAGAAAATGAATAAAAATTCAATTGTTTTTGCCCTTACAAATCCAGAACCTGAAGTGATTCCATCAATTGCAAAAAAGGCAGGTGTAAAGATTATTGCAACAGGCAGTTTCAAATATAATAACAAGGTTAACAATGCAATTGTTTTCCCCTATCTTATGCGAGTAATTTTAGATTTAAAAATAAAGAGAATTACAATGAAGATTCTTTACGATACGGCTTATGCAATAGCAAATACCGTCAACAAAAATAAACTGTCCATAAATAATATCATACCTGAATTAGGGGATACGAGAATACAAAAGAAAATAATGAAATCACTTCGTAACACAAAATTATCATAGTTCAAAAACAGTTTGAAGAAATTTTTTTCAGATCTCCAATTATTCTGCTTTCAATAAGAAATGGTTTTTCTATGTTTTTCCTTATTCCTTTCAATTGTTTCAGACTTTTCAGAAACCATCAAAATACGTCGTATTTTTACTCACAGAAAGTGGGATTTTCTTTAGATTGATTCTATGTCAAGTAATGGTCTATCAATAATGAATAAAATCATTAAAATAAATTTGTGTAATAAAGAAATCATGAGAAATAGAATAATCTGTAAAGACTGTCGTCAAGAACTAGAAACTCGTTCTGAACGTAGTATGAAGAAATGTGAAGACTGCCAGCTCCAATAGATGTATTCTTTTACATAGAGCCATAATCGCTTTCTGTTTCTGGTATTCTATTTTTATTGTGGTTCAATTGTTGCAGGAGGTTTACTTGAAATTGCATATGTTACCCATGTTACGTCTTCTACCTCATTTGTAATTCTATTACTGATTTTTTCTAGTAATTCATGTGGTAATCTAGTCCAATCTGCTGTCATTGCATCAATAGAATCTACTACTCTAATCATTACAATATTTCCATATTTTCTTTCATCTCCTACCACTCCTACAGCTTTATCATCACCTACTGCTGCATATGCTTGCCACACTTTACCATAAAGATCAGCTGCAATCAATTCATCCTCTACAATTTTACTTGCTACTTTTGATATCTGAAGTTTTGTTGGAGTAACCTCACCAATAATCCTTACAGCTAATCCAGGTCCTGGAAATGGATGTCGCATGAAAAGTTTTTCTGGAACACCTAAAATCTTAGCTATTTTTCTTACTTCATCTTTGTATAGATCACGCAATGGTTCCAATATTTCCAAATCAAGCCAATCTGGAAGTCCACCCACATTATGATGTGATTTTATTATTGCAGCTGGACCTTTTGAAACCCCACTCTCTATTACATCTGGATACAATGTACCTTGTGCAAGCCATTTGAAAGGCCCATTCTTTTTTGCAAATTCAGTAAAAACATGAACAAACTCCTCACCTATGATCATTCTTTTTCTCTCAGGGTCTTCAACGCCTTTTAATTTGGCCAAAAAAACTTGGGCAGCGTCCACTACTGAAAAATTTACATCAAAATTATTTTTGAACATTTCTCCAATTTCTATTTCTTCATTTAATCGCAAAAGACCATTATTTACAAAAACACACTTTTGTCTATTGCCAATTGCTTTGTGAATCAGTAAAGCTGCTACCGTAGAATCTATTCCTCCACTTACACCGCACAAGACATTTCCTTTAATTTTTGAAATTTTTTCTACCGCACTATCGATAAATCCTTCCATAGTCCAATCTTGTTTAGCCCCACAAACCTTTAAAACAAAATTCTTGAGAATTTCTGTTCCTTGTTCTGTATGTACAACCTCCGGATGAAACTGAATTCCATACATTGACTTTTCTTTTGATGCAATTGCCGCAGCCTTCGCACTTTCAGTGTGTCCTATCACTCTGAATCCTGGTGGAATTTGTTCTGCTTCATCACCGTGACTCATCCATGCTCTAACTGATTCACCAATTCCACTTAGAAGATCCTCATCACTGTCAATTGTTAGTAATGATGAACCATATTCTTTATTGGCTCTTTTTACTTTACCACCGAATTTATTTACAATTAATTGATGTCCATAACAAATTCCAAGCAGTGGTAAATTCATATCAAAAATTTTATTTTCTGGAACAGGTGCATCTGAATTATATACACTTGATGGACCTCCAGAAAAAATTATTCCTTTAGGATTAAGTTTTTGTAATTTCTCAAAACTAATGTCAAAAGGGACAAGCTCTGCATATACAGAAAATTCTCTAATTCTTCTACAAATCAAATGACTATACTGTGACCCAAAATCTAAAACTACTATCTTATCCATAAAATCACTTTTTGATGTTTTCAAGCATACGTGTAAGTGACCATCCTGCAGTGTTAATTATTTCATTTACCCTCTCTTTTTGCCTGTAATTTTTGATAATTATTTCTCTAATGTCTGAACCATTTTTGTTAATTATGTAATCAATAACCGAGTCTTTTTGGATTTTACCATTCTCTGCTTCTGCAGAGTCTTTTCGCTTCATTTCCCCGATAATTCTATCAATAAAAAATGATTTGAAGGGCGGTGTATCTGCATTTATTTCCATACTGTCTTCTAAAACTATTGAAACCTGATCAGGTGTGATGTAAGCATTTGCAATAATTTTACCATCACTTCCACTTGTTATGGGAATTGAACTTTCTTCTGATTTTTCAATAGACGCAGTTGGAATTTTTGTAGATAGTTCCAAAGTTTTTACTGTACTAAGAGTAGAAGCTTTTGTAAAACTAGATTCTTTTAATACCAAATCTAAAATTGTTAAATTTTTCTCCAGTATTTCTATGGCATTTTGATGCTTGCCCATTTGCTTGATCAAATTATCCTTCATAGCAACAACGTCTTGTATTTGCTCCTCTGTGAATTTCATAATTTTCTTCAGTGGTTATGGGTATTAAATGCATTCTAGGTAATTATAATATCAAGTTCACTATAGGATATATTTTCAAATCCTTTGATTGTACTTGATGTTGTAAATAACTGCGATCTTGTTTTTCCTGATAACCATTCTAAAAGTGATTTGCCTTTTCTTAATTTCTTTAATTTTATTTTTCTCTCAACTGCTTTTGTTTGAGAATACTTTCCTACTTTTTTTCCAAAATCCATTCCAAACAAAATAATTTTCTTTGCATCAAAATGACTTGCAAGAAAAACTGCTCTATCTCCATCTGTGAAACCTCCAAAATTTTGTATATTTTTAAATGGTTTTGTCTGAGTTGTACCAATACAATTTTTAAAATTTTCTACAAGATATAATTTTGCGATATTATCTCCATGTGCATGAACAATAAAAATTGAATTTGTTTTTCCAACTTTTATCAATGAATCTTCATCACCATCCAAGTCAGTAACAACAATATCTGGTTTAATTCCATTTTCAACTAATGGTTTTACTGCACTATCTGCCACAATTTTCACCACTTTTTTAAAATTTTTCAATACGGGTATGGCTAAAGATAATGATGGACCTGCACCTATCACAAAAACAGTTTTTCCTTTTATCTGCTCATTGATCTTATTAATAGACACAGTTTTTCTTAAAATTGAATCTAAAATAATTGCTGACTCTGTATCTTGTTTTTCACTGTATTTGAATTCGTGTAGAATCTCTGAATATCTTTTATTCCAACCTGAAATCATCATATGACTCAAATTGGTATGGTTTATGATAAATCATGTGACTAATCTTGGAAATGTAGGCGTGGGAGGTAAAAACCCAGTCCGAATAATGGGTATTTTAAACACCAGTCCTGAGTCATTTTACAAAAAATCAATCAAAATAACAAAACAACAGATCATAAACACAATAAAACAAATGGAAATTGATGGAGCAGATTTTATTGATGTTGGAGGAATGTCAACTGCACCATATTTATCAACATCATTATCTGAAAAAATAGAATCACAAAGAATTCTAAATGCAATTCATATTATTCAAAATGTATCCAATCTTCCAATATCTGTTGATACATGTAGAGCAAATGTTGCAAAATCTACTTTAGAACATGGGATTGAAATAATCAATGATATTTCTGGATTGAAATATGATGGTAAAATGATTGATGTCATTAGTAAATATAGACCGTCACTTATTTTATGTGCATTTGATTCTAAGACAGTAGTTGGTGATACACAATCAACTAAAAATCTTCTAAAAGACAGTCTGAAAATTGCGAAAATTGCTGGAATTCCGTCCAATAAGATTGTTTTAGATCCTGCTATTGGCTTTTTTAGAAAATCTGGAAAAGGATCTTTTTTTACAAAAATTAAATCTGATTGGTTAGAAAGAGATCTATCTATTATTCAAAATTTAAAATCAATTAAACAACAATACCCAATTCTGATCTCTGTTTCAAACAAATCCTTTATTGGAAAACTTTTGGGAAAGGAAAATACATCCGATAGATTATTTGGATCTCTTGCTGCAGAGGTTGTATCTGTTCTTAATGGTGCAGATATCATTCGTACTCATAATGTAGCAGAAACAAAAGATGCTATTACGATTGCAGTGAAACTGTCTAAAAGACACAAAGGCTTATAATCCATCTTTGACCATCTTTACAAGGTTTCATTGGAATTCAAAGAAGGATTAACTTTTGATGATGTTCTTCTTGTACCCAAATATTCTGATATCACTAGCAGATCTCAAACCAATCTAAGTACAAAATTATCACGTAATATCTCAATTAACATTCCATTTGTTAGTGCAAACATGGATACTGTAACTGAATCTGCAATGGCTGTAGCAATGGCCCGTGCTGGAGGAATAGGAATTATTCACAGATTTTTAACAATTAAAGAGCAAGCAAACGAAGTTCTCAAAGTAAAAAGATCTGGCAGTGTAATGATTGAAAATCCATATGTTATTCATCTTGATAAAACTGTTCAAGATGCAATAAATTATGCTAAAGAAAAAGAAATTTCTGGCCTTTTAGTTATTGATTCTAACTCTAAATTGGTTGGAATAGTTACTGATAGAGATTTATTGTTTGAAACTGATACTACTCATCTTATCAAAGATGTTATGACAAAAGATGTTGTAACCGCTAAACCTGGTGTGAGCTTGGATGAAGCCAAGAAAATTTTACATAAACAAAGGATTGAAAAATTGCCAATCATTGATGAATCCGGTTTTATTAAAGGTCTGATTACAAGTAAAGACATTACAAATATTGAGGATTATCCTTCTGCATCAAAAGATAAGAAAGGAAGACCTCTTGTTGGAGCTGCTGTAGGTGTAAAAGGAGATTTTATGGAAAGAACAGAGTTCTTGTTAGAAGCAGGTGTAGATGTATTAGTTGTTGATATCGCTCATGGTCATAGTGAAAATGCTCTTAGTAAAATTCGTAACATCAAAAAAGCTTTTACTAAATGTGAATTAATTTCTGGCAATATTGCAACTGCACAAGGTGCAGAGGATCTAATTAAAGCAGGAGTAGATGCAGTTAAGGTCGGTGTAGGTTCTGGCTCAATTTGTATTACTAGAGTAATTACCGGTTCTGGAGTACCACAATTAACAGCAGTATTGGACTGTGCCAAGATTGGAAAAGATTACGACATTCCAATTATTTCCGATGGTGGAACTAGAACTTCTGGTGATGCTACCAAAGCATTGGCTGCAGGTGCATCTTCTGTGATGGTAGGTAGTATGCTTGGAGGAACTGATGAATCGCCAGGAACGGTATTGACAAAAAATGGTAAACGTTTCAAGATATATCGTGGAATGGCCTCACTTGGAGCATCTTTAGGAAGAAAATCAAAAGAAACAGGTTCCATTTCATTTGATGACGATCTTAATGATTATGTTGCAGAAGGTGTTGAAGCAATGGTCCCATACAAAGGAACCGTAACTGATATTTTAAAACAATTAACTGGTGGTGTACGTTCAGGACTGAGTTATTGTGGAGCACACACAATTCTACAAATGCAGGCAAATGCAGAATTTATCAAAATGTCTAGGGCCGGATTTGCTGAAAGTCAACCCCATGATGTATCTTTGATGTAGTTAATTTTTTAAGCAGTATCATAAATCCCTCTTTTGTGTTATCAAAGAGAACTATTATTGGAATTATTGTAGGCAGTGCTATTATAGGAATTGGAATCTATTCTTTAATTTCTGGTATTGGGTTGCATACAATGCAAGTAAATGAAACATTTGCAATAGGAGAATCTACTTCATATCAAATTACCGCAAATGAACATGCAAAACAGCATATGGTGATTACAGGAGAGAAATTTGATCTTAAATTATCTAGTCCTGGTGATGGTCTTCAAATACCAAAAACAACTCATACTAAAGAAGTCACTTTGGACTGGACTCATCTAAAAGATGGTATAACTGTAATAAATCTTCAAAATACTGGTTCTTCTGAATTAAAAGTAGATGCAACATTGGAAGTGACACCTGATCCTATTTTATTTGCATATCATATAATGGTCATTACTTCAGGTATGATAATTATTGGATTTAGTATGGGCTTTACTTTAAGAAAACCAAAAGGATTCTAATTTAGTTTTGCTGAGGGATAGGATCCTAGGATTTTCATGAATAGTGTTTCATGATTAATTTTCTCTAACATCTCTGCGATTCTTGAATTTTTTGCATGTCCTTCGAAATCTACGTAGAAGTTATACTCCCAAGTATTTGCCTTGGTTGGCCGTGACTCTATTTTGGTTAAATTGACATTGTAATTATGAAAATTTTCTATGATTCTATGAAGAGAACCAGGCTCATGTTTTATGGAAAAAATTATTGATGTCTTGTCCTTGCCAGTTTCTTCCTTGTTGTTTTTTGATAATATCAAAAATCTAGTATGATTGTTCAAATTATTTGCAATGCCTTCTGATATTACAGGCACATTGTAAATCTCTGATGCATCCTTACTTGCAATACATGCTACATTTTTTTTGTTTAATTCTTTGATAATTTTCACACTTCCTGCAGTGTCATATGTGGGAACTGTTTTCATGTTGTGTTTTTCAATAAAGTTTCTGCACTGTCCTAATGCTTGTGGATGAGAATACACAGTATCTATCTCTTCCAAAGTTCCGTTTCCTATCAAACAATGTTCAATTCTATGATAAATTTCACCTATGGCATTGAGTGATGTTGAATACAACAAATCATAACTCTCTCCAACACTACCTTCCAATGAATTTTCTACCGGTAAAATAGAATACTCTGTTTTGTCTAGTGTGGTATTTTCTAAAACTTCTGCAAAGGTTAGAAGAGGAACTGTTTGAACTTTTATATTAAAAAACGCTCTAGCTGCTGCCTCACTATATGCACCTCGTTCACCTTGGAACGAAACACGTATCATTTCTTACTCTCTCAGCTTTACGAAATCACTGTTACCAAAATTTGTTGAAAGTTTTCTTTCATCAATCCAAGCACATTCTGTACATTTTATGGCATCACGCATTTGGACTACTTTTCCACCACACTTTCTACATTTTGTAAATAATACACCCAAGTG
>Ga0315286_10008172_pt1 | contig 10281 bp, 11 predicted proteins | sample YL17G10_0_MG_FD_205038 | JGI IMG/M metagenome (GOLD analysis project Ga0315286, IMG submission 205038) | Sediment microbial communities from Yellowstone Lake, YNP, Wyoming, USA - YL17G10_0 | ecosystem: Environmental > Aquatic > Freshwater > Lake > Sediment | place: USA: Wyoming | collected...
CTCCTCAGGCTCGAAGGCCTTGTCTATATTCACCACCTTTTTTAAAGCCTCGAAATTCGGATAAATCCCGAGGCCGACCGCCGCCACCATAGCTGCCCCAACTGCGCCTGCTTCCTGTGGATAGCGTACAGTCTCCACCTTCCTTTGAGTTACATCTGCCAAAATCTGCATCAATGGGCCACCTTTTGCCCCTCCTCCGATTACCCTGAGATGGGGAAGAGGGAATTTGAACTCCTTCTCGACTATTTCTACAATCCATCTGATATTGTAGGCAATCCCCTCGTAGACAGCGCGCAGCAGGTGGTCGCGGGTATGCTCGGCACTCAAGTTCAGAAAGCTGGAGCGCACGTTGCAGTCGCTGATAGGCGCTCTCTCGCCGTACATCCAGGGCGTGAAGATGAGATAGCCGGAGCCCGGCGGTATCCTGGCGGCTCTCTCATCCATCAGGGCATACACATCGCCGATGTTGGGGTCTGGTTTCTCGGAGCTGTACAGTTGCTCGGCCATCCATTGAATGCAGGCTCCTGCGGTCTCGCTCTCAGCGAACAAGAATGCCTTATCGGGGTCTGCCGAGTGTATTGATACGGCACCGCACTTTCCTTTTGGCGTGCGCTCCGTGACCACGCCGACCCAGCCCGATGTGCCCAGGTAAACGTGCCCCTCGCCTTCACCAACTGCGCCTGAGCCGACTGCAGCGCACGGGGCGTCTCCCGCACCCGCCATTACAGGTGTGCCCTGTAATAGCCCGCACTCACTCGCGGCCTCCTTTGACAGCGTCCCCACCTGATCGATAGACCGCACCAACGGCGGGAATTTCCCCGGGTCAAGACCCACATAACGGAATATACCTTTAAGCCATTGCTTTTTCTTGAGGTCTATCCCGAACACTGAGGCCCCAGTCCATTCCATGACTATGTTGCCCGTGCTCCGATAGATAAGGTAGCCGTTGACGTCGAGGAAACAGCTCATCTTTTTATAGATATCAGGCTCTTCCTCCTTGAGCCAGAGCAGTTTGGGGATGCCGTCCTTGCCGCAGAGGGCAGTGCCGGCGATGAGAGCGAAGAGGCGGGCGTTGACGAACTTTCTCATTATGCGATTCGCCTGGTTGCAGGCCCTGTTGTCCAGCCAGATGATGGCGGGCCGGAGCGGTCCCGTTTTGGGGTCCATAGGCACGATGCCCAGCAGTTGTGCACTGAAGGTCACGCACAGCACATCGGCGGGCGGTACGCCTGTCTTTTTCAGGAGGAGCCTGGTGGTGTGCGTGACAGCCTTCCACCAGTCCTCGGGCTCCTGCTCAGCCCAGTCGGGCCTGGGATAGCAGACCCTGTAGGGCTCGAAGCATTTGCCGTGGACATGCCCCTCGGTATCTACCAGGACAGCCTTGTTCCCGCTGGTGCCTACATCGTGGGCTATGATGTATTTGGCCATATGCTTACGCTGCTACCTCAGGGCCATTATGCTTCTGAGCAGATAGGTATGTCAACAGTGCATTGCACGGGGCTTCTTGCGCGAATATACGCATCGCTGTAGAATGTTGCAAGAACCCGGCTGATAAGCATCAATATGACTAATCGTAATTTACGCTCAAGAGGTACCGCAGTCGTAATTAAACATGGTAAAGTGCTACTCGTCAGAGATAAAGGAAAGCATCGGTTCTCTTTGCCTGGCGGAGGGATTAGAGAGAATGAACCTGCTGCCAGCAGCGCTGGCAGAGAGCTATTTGAGGAATTGGGATTGAGTCCCATCAAAATAACCCGATTGCGGGAATGTGATTTTAAAGGCTCTGCTAGTCATCACAAAGTTTGTCTAATTGAGACCCGTGGAGAACCACATCTTAGGGGGCATGAACTAGATAAATTCATCTGGTGGGACATGAAAGCAAATATACCCATTTTTACTCACGTGAAGGTCATATTGGGGAAGATGGGATTGTTAGGATAGCAGATATCGTAGGGTGGGAGAAATGAAATGGAACCCACCAATCCCCAGAATGTAAATGGTGGGTTTCGTTCCGCCTCTGGCGGACTGCACCCACCCTACAGCTTCTCATGGAGCTTACCTGCCGCCATGAAGCGCGCGGAATACCGGTCGGCTTTCGCCACTCTGTAGTTCTTCAACTACCTGGCGCTTGAACTCTACACTAAAACTTCTCTTATTTCTCATAGCAGGGTCCTTTCTCTCCTCCATTATAGGATATTCCACCCTACCTAACCTTCCTAACCCATTGTGTCCAGTTTCAGGGGTTCACTCCAATGACTTCTTAATTTTACAAACATAACTAGTGCAGTTATCGCATAGACAACCGCCAGGAGGATAAAAAAAACAGTTACCACTATTGGCACAACATCGACAGCAGTATCATTCGGTATTACACTGAAATCAAAGGGAAATATGGATACTAATGATACAGCTACAGCGATACCAATGATATTGAATATTATCTGAATGGTTCTACTAAACCGGTAGTTGTCGTAAATAATCATGGCAATAGAAGCTACTATGACTAGAATCGATGCTGTAATCATTATAGGAAGCCAAATGAAATATTCATCAGTTAGCATAGATAGACGGGTAACACTTCCATCTGGTTCGGTAGTGTACCATGCAATATACTTATGGAAGAAGGTAAAGAAGATGAGTTGAGCTACTGTCACAAAGACAATAGAAATGTGACTGGCAGTTTCACCTGTCCTGCTCCGGGGTGATGATTCCATACGTTGTCTCCTTGTATTAAAAGACAATGATACCATTCATAATATATACGCGATTTGACAAAATACTAATTTGTCAGGTTTTGTTGTGATGTTCCACAGTTATGACTACATTGCCCTTTTTATGCCCTTTATCGACATACCTGTGAGCCTCGACAATCTGTTCCAGCGGATAGCGTCTGTCAATGACAGGTTTTATCTTCCCCGCCTCAACGAGTTCTTTGAGGTAAATTAGATTTTCAGTTTTAGGGGTTGCTGTCCCACCTATTAGTTTCTTGCTGCTTACCATCGAAGTCCATCGCATCCGAACCCCTGGTGCCGGAGCAGCAACAGCATGAAGATAAATTCCTTCTTTCTTTAGCGATCTCATACAACCTGAAAACGAACTCTTGCCTACTGCGTCAAAAATAACATCATAGGTCTCACCGTTTTTAGTAAAGTCCTCTTTGGTATAATCAATAATCATATCGGCTCCCAGAGATTTTACCAATTCTAAATTCGTGGTACTGCATACCCCGGTAACTTCTGCACCAAAGCACTTGGCAATCTGAACTGCAAAGGTACCTACACTTCCAGAAGCTCCATAGATAAGCACTTTTTGTCCGCTCTGGATATTTCCTTTTTTCAGAAAATGCAAGGCTGTATTGCCCCCAAAAGGAATGGCGGCGGCTTCCTCAAAGGTCATATTTGCCGGTTTGATTGCCAGACACCCATTTTCAGGCATGCATATATACTCGGCATACGCACCACCGTTGTGCCCGGGATATGCAAAAACCTGGTCACCTTTCTTAAACAGTTTTACATCCTCACCTGCTGATTCAATTTCGCCGGCCAACTCAGACCCCAGTATTGCTTTTTTGGGTTTTCTAAGACCAAGCGCTATTCGAGCAAGGAGCCAGAAAGAGAGAGGGACTGTGAAGCCTCGCATTCTAGAGTCGCCTGATGTTACTGTTGTCGCGAATATTTTTATGCGCACCTCATTGTCCCTGGGAACAGGTGTTTCCACCTCTTTGAGCTGAAGAACTTCCGGCGGTCCATATTTTGTGCAAAGAATCGCTTTCATAGGTGTTTCTCCTTCTGCCCTTCAGCCATTTACTAATAGATTCACTCAAGGACTAAGGCTCAAGGCATTTTAGTACAACTGAGTGAGCCTTGCCATGTCAACAGTCTGGCAGTTTCAAAGTGCACCAAGTCTGAGAAACTGAGGGTATGTCTTCGCCCGATGGGCAGTATCGTGTGATCTAAGCTGCCCCTGTAGATTTGAGCAGAAAGCGCGGTTTGTATATCGGTGAGGATTTGTAAGATAATGCTAGATGAAAATGATCATGAGTGATGAGAGGAGACAGGACCATGAAGCAGCCTCTGCGAGGACAGCGTGGCTTCACTCGAATGAAACTACTTATGGCAGTCGGTATCTTGGTGGTATTGGCAGGCATTGCCGTGCCGGTTGCCTTGTATGCGGGCAGGAGTGAGACGACTCCGGCAGAGGTTGAGCTTTCCCGTGTCCAGAAGGCCATCGATGCTCTGATGACAGACAAAGGCATAAACAAGTTTGACACCACCAGCCCTGATACAGGAACAGCCAGTGGGCTTGTTGATACAATAGGAGAGGCCACCAGCAATATGGAGGCCTTTCCCTACAGCGATGGGGACTGGGCATTGTCCAACTACCTGCCGACTTCCACCACCAGAGGCACCTATTATGTGAACACGGATGGGGATGTCCATCAAGCCACCACAGGTTATTGATGGTTCTCCAATTGTGTGGACGGACGCAAGTTGGGGAAACATAGTCTCGCAGTCCAGGGGATAGACCGACGCGGTTCACGAAATCAGAGACTTATGATTCCCTTGCGTATGGCAAACCTGATGAGGTCCATCCGGTTATGAATGTTGAGCTTATTCATGAAGCTGGTCTTGTACCACTCCACAGTCTTGGGGCTGACTACCAGAATCCCAGCAATCTGCTTGGAGGTGTATCCCTCAACCACCAACTTGAGCACCTCCCTTTCCCTATCTGTTAAGATCTGGTAGGGGTCTTTCTCTCCTTCTGCCACGGCCTTCTGTTGGCATTCCTCGACAAGAGCAGATGCGGCAGAAGGAGACAGAAAGGATTCACCCCTATAGACAGCCTGAATAGCTGAAGCCAGCTCCGAGAAAGCTGACATCTTCGTGATGAACCCCTTAGCCCCTGCTCCAATTACCGGGATGACATATTCACTATCATCATATTGAGTCAGCGCCAGCACCTTTGTCCCCGGAGATTCCTTGCGTATCCGGCGAGTTGCCTCCAACCCGCCCATGATAGGCATGTTCAGGTCCATAAGCACTATGTCTGGTGTCAGCTCCTTCGTTTTCTCCAGAGCTTCCTTCCCATTGGCTGCCTCGCCCACCACCTCTATGTCCGGGGCCAACGCCAGCAGCGCCCGAATTCCGTCACGCACGAGGGTATGGTCATCAGCTATCAGCACTCTTATCTTCTTCATATACGGCGTTCCTCTGCCACCGGAATCCTGACCACCACCTTTGTTCCTTGCCACGGCTGGGAATCGATGCGGCAAGAGCCACCCGCCAGTCTTATCCTCTCCCTTATAGTGAACAACCGCACGTCCCAGCTGCTGGGATCAGCCTGCGTCAGTTTGTCGACATCAAAGCCCTGGCCATCATCTTCAACACCTTTTGACCTCGCCCCTCCTATGACAGCCTGTCGGCTAAGGCCCGGGCTGGTAGGCGAATGGTAATGCTCGTGTGCGAATATCATCATAGCAAAAAGTGTCTCTAGCTTATATAAGCTGAGGCTAGCTGTCAACTTCCAGGCGGACTTTCGTCCTGTGGTTCCAACCTCCTCTTATGCTCCTCGTTCGACTCCGCTGTCAGACTCCTTGGCTCCAAGTACTGCACCACCTCCCTCAACCCCAGTTCCTCAAGTATTGCCCGTGTCTGAAGCCCGGTAGTCACATCCCATTTCCTCAACTCGTAGTATTCATCCTTGATTCTTTCAAAGCCTCCTCTATCGACCACAGCGCCTTTTCGAGATACCGCCTTCCCATCCTTGTCCGGCACAAGGCACTCAGGGAAGACCATATCCCGTTTCAAAGGACTGGTATACCAGCTATCGGGAAGGCTGTCATAGTCCCTGCCCTGGTGACCTTCTCTAACAAGTATAGCTCTCTGCAAATTGAAGACTCTTTCTCCTATCCGATATAGCCCTTCCTCAGACACCGCGCTCCCCACAACAGCAGAGAGCACCTGGCTTTCCAGAGTGGGATCCCCCGCATGGTCCTCAGCGTGCTGAACCTCCATTATCGGCCACAGAAGGTCACAAAGAATAAGGCATTCGATGGCAGACTGGCGATCCTGAATCACCTTGGCGGCAAGGGCCTTCCCTTCATAGGTCATAAAATCGGCGGCCTTCTCTCCTCCCCAGAACCTGCTGGCTATAGTGCGGAGCACATCAGGGCTCACATGGGCACCTTCCGTCGCCTTGGCCCATTGCAGCCAGTGATGTATCGGCCCGGTAGCTTGATGCAGTTGCATCATGGGCAATCTCGGTTCCATGGCATGAAAGATGCCATTCGTGACACACAGCCTGGGTCCGTGGTATGCCATAGTGTCTCCGTTCTTAGACACATAATCGGTGAGCTGCTGCCTGGCACCCGGCCCCAATGACTCCGCCGCTTTCACCACCCCCTCAGCAAGGATGTCTCCAAAACCCTCCCTCAAAGATACCTTCCTTACCAGTGCCTCTATGAACTCCAGGCTGCCCAACTTCGAGATAGGGATATCCATACTATCGTCAGACAAGACACCGGCTCTATAGCATCTCTGAAGCCAGTGTATCAGCAGTTCAACGCTCATCCCATTGATCCCATAATCATCGCAAAGCTTGGTGGCATAGAAGGGGACATCGTTCCACGCCCCGTAGAAGCTCTGCGCCTGCGGTATGTAGAACGCGGCTGACCCGCACATGAACTTCCCGCTCCTCCCATCTTCAGCCTGGTAGTCTCTCCTGAAGCAGCCGAGGCAGCCAAAGCAGGGGGCATCTTTTGTCCCAGAGCCTTTTACGAATATGGGCACACCTCCCACAAGCTCCGGATATTCTCTTCCCCCCCTCAACCTGCGAAAGCGTCTGGTAAGTTCCTGCAATCTCTCGGGTTGGGCGACTTTCACTCTTCTGTTAGTGCCTTCCACCACGATGGCTTTCAGATTCTTGGAGCCCATGGCGGCACCTAAGCCGCCCGAACCACTGGCATCGCCTTCTGCTAGAACAATGGCCATCCTGACCAGGTTCTCGCCGGCAGGGCCTATAGCCAACACCTTAACGGCTTTGCCTAGCTTCTCTTTCAGCCTTTCCCTGGTCTCGATGGCACCTCTACTCCACAGGGCAGAGGCGTCTTTTAGAACTGCGGCTCCATCAGCAACAGTCAAATAGACTGGCCTCTCCGACTTGCCTTGAACCACAATCGCATCATAGCCGGCGAATTTCATGTACGCTCCCCATGTCCCCCCCAGATTGCCATAGCAGAATTTGTCATCCGGTACAGGAACAGGAGACTTGCCACAAATTTCCAGGCGGGAACTACCTAATACGGGCAGCCCTGCCAACGGGCCTACGGCAAATATCAGCGTATTCTTCTCATCGAACGCCCTGACAGCAGGGGAGACTTCGTCCCAGTAAATCTTGGCAGCCATGCCTTTGCCGCCTAGAAACAGGCGGTAGTCTGTAGAAGAAGTCACAGCGGTCTTTCCCGAGGACAGGTCCACCCAGAGTATACTGCCAGCATAGCCGAAGTCCATCAACCCATATTCCTCCTTGTCCTGCTAAGCAGAGTGCAGGATGCCTCCTGCCACGACCCTGATAGGTATAGTATTCCACCCCCTATCACTGTGCAACTATCCGTATCTCGCGTCCTACTCGCAGTCTGGAACAAGGCTCTCGTACCTTTAGGGTTGGAGTAGACGCTCCAGGCTACCCGTTTCGGTAAGTTTTTGGACGTCCTCTATGACGGTATATTGTCATCAATAAGCTCGCGCGATACGATGGACATGATAACCGAAGGAAGGACAAGGGGGCTCCAAACCACCACAGGCACCGTACCCTAGAGAGGAGAATCGAATGAGAAAGTACCCTGCTTTGCATGTCATAGCCACCGCACTCAAGGTTCTGACGGTGGTAGTTGGGCTAGCGGGCTTCATCATGTCAATCAAAGCTGCGCACATTTCGGGAGGGATGTTCGAGGACGCCGGAGTCTTTGGCTTCTTCACCATATTCACCCCTACGGTGATCTCCTGTTTCATGCTATACGCTGCCGCAGAACTGATCTACCTTCTTATGGATATGGAAGAGAATACGCGAAATACAGCCAGCTCGATCAGGCAACAGACGGGGACTGCATCACTTCTGCCGATGAAGGTCGCATCCCAAACAGGCAACACAGGCTACGCAGCAACCACAGCCGCTGCCAAGGAAAAAGAGGAGACCGAAGGCTGAAGGGAAGATGAGGCCTTACATCACGTCCTTATTGCTGGTTTCAATGGCTCGATCGATCTCAGTTTTCAACTGAGATGGTAACCCTTCGATGTCAACATTGAGAAAGCCGCGCACGATAGTGGAAGTGGCTTCATCTTCACTTAGGCCGCGGGACATGAGATAAGCAATCTCTTCCTGGGCAATCCTGCCCACTGCTGCCTCGTGATACATCTCCACACCGTCCGCATGACCCTCCAGCTCGGGAATGGCCTTGATGAAGCCGCCGTTCAGAATGAGGCCACGGCATTCCAGGTGGGCCTTGATGCCAGCCACCTCCCCGATCAAATGACCGCGGGCAATGATATTGCCACCATTGCTGATCACCCGCGACACGATTTCCGCCCGATTGCCCGGTTTCCTGAGATAGATTCGACTACCCAGATCGTACTGAGAACCGGGGGTACCGAAAACGATGGTGTAGAATCGGGCCACCGCACCATCCCCTATCAGGTATGTCGTGGGATACATTTGCAGTGATTGGACAGGCTTCATGCAGACATAATTGTTCAGAAAAAGTCCTCCAGATTCCACCTGAGCCACGGACCGAGGACGCACCACCATTTGCTCCGCCCAATTGTGAATCATGGTGAAACTCAGCTTGGCATTCTTCTTAACGAAAAACTCCGAGATGCCCACATGAATTCCTCTCTTCAGGTGCGGCGATGTTGTACAGCCGGTAATGACATGAAGCTCCGCACCTTCCTCAGCTATGATGATATTGTGGACATTCTGCTGGAGTCCCTCCTTGTCCAGGTAAAGGCAAGCCTGGATGGGATAGACGCTCTTGCTTCCTGGAAGCGCTCGAATGACATAGCCATTGTGCAATGCCAATTCGGCAGCAGCCGTATATTTGTCTGTATCAACAGCTACCAGTTTCCAATAGTAGTCCCGGACCCAGGCGTGTTGCTCCAGGGCACTTCGAATGGGCATGACCTCAATGCCGTCCTGCCTCGTGCCGCAGTGAACCACCGCGGTATCTTTCTGAAAATAGGTGCCCCCTCTCGTCTTCTGAGTTACATCAATCCCCGACATCACCAACCGGCGCTGCTCCCCCTGGGGCACTGAGCTTAGACCTTCATCCGATAGGTATGGATGAGACACCGGGGCGGTATCATAGCTATCCAGGTCAATGTCAGGGCCAAGCGCTGCCTTCTTACCTGAAGCCTTGGCGGCCTTTTCCTTCAATTGGTCTTCAGCGCGCATCTGGCACACTCCTCGTAACCACATTCGCTGATCCAATTCAGTATCTCAGCAGGATTGCCACTACAACTCAATATCCCGTCGTAAAGCACATACCCCTTGTCAGCAGGCACATAATCCAAAATGAAGCCAGTATGGGTGATGATGAGCCCCATCTTGGTACGCTCACGCTTCGCCTGCGACAGGGATCTGTCACTTCCAGGCCGTTGTTCCTTCTCCAGCAAGAGGGCCACTGCCTCGCCCACCAGGACAATGTTCTCCAAATCTACCCCTGATTCTGGCTCATCAAAAAGCACCAGGTCAGGGTTCTGGGCCATCAATTGCAGTAGTTCGGAACGTTTGATCTCACCTCCAGAGAAGCCAGCATTGACATCTCTATCCAGAAAATCCACGAAGTTTACTCGTCTGGCCAACTCCTCTACATCCTGTCCGCCTTTGGCGCAAATCTGCACCATCTGGCGAGTCTTTAAGCCATGAATTGTAGGGGGCCGCTGGTAGGACATACCCATCCCCATTTGGGCTCGCTCATTAATGGGCATGTGAGTGACATCTACACCCTTGAAGAGGATCCTCCCGTCTGCAACCTTGTACTGCGGATAACCCATAATAGCCATGAGGAGGGTAGTCTTCCCCGATCCATTCGGCCCGAAAAGGACATGCGTCTCCCCTGGCCTGATCTCCAAGTCAATGTGCCTCAGTATGGTTTTCCCTTCGAGTTCCACTCGTAGGTCTTCTATCAACAACATGTCGCCCCTCCCGCATACTGCCAGATAATAGTGATTGTAACCAGTTGACTTAATCAAGACAACAACCATGTCTGACAAATTGATGGCGTTTCAG
>Ga0315286_10008173_pt1 | contig 10281 bp, 8 predicted proteins | sample YL17G10_0_MG_FD_205038 | JGI IMG/M metagenome (GOLD analysis project Ga0315286, IMG submission 205038) | Sediment microbial communities from Yellowstone Lake, YNP, Wyoming, USA - YL17G10_0 | ecosystem: Environmental > Aquatic > Freshwater > Lake > Sediment | place: USA: Wyoming | collected...
CACGTCGAGTCCACGGCTTTCAAGGGTGCCGGCGTCATCAAGGTTTTTCTCCAACCGGGCGCCTCGATGGACGCGGCCGTGGCGCAATTGGCGGCCACGGGACCGGCGATTCTGCGCCAGATGCCGGCCGGCATCAACCCGCCGATCATCATCCGCTACAACGCCTCCACGGTGCCCATCCTGCAATACAGTTTCGCCAGTCAGAAGTTCTCGGAACCGGAACTGCAGGACATGGCCTTCAACCAGGTGCGCGTCGGCTTAATGAACGTGCCGGGCGCCTCGATGCCGTATCCCTATGGCGGCAAACCGCGCGTCGTGTCGGTGGACCTCGACCTGGCCGCGCTCCAGGCGAAAAATCTTGCGCCGGTAGACGTGGTCAATGCCCTCAACGCCCAAAACCTCATCCTGCCCAGCGGCAGCGCGAAAATCGGCGCCACCGATTTCGATGTCGCGCTGAACACCAGTCCCGCGATCCTGGACGAACTCAACGACCTGCCGATCAAAAGCGTCGGCGGCGCAGTCATCCGCGTGCGCGACGTGGCGCTGGTCCACGACGGCTACCTGCCGCAACAAAACGTCGTCCGCCTGAACGGGGTGCGCGGCGTGTTGCTTACCGTGCTCAAGAGCGGAACGGCTTCGACCCTCGAGGTGGTGCGCGGGATCAAAGCGGCCATGCCGCGTGTGTTGAGCGGACTCCCGCCGGAACTCAAGGCTCAGGAATTCGCCGACCAATCGATTTTCGTCCGGGCGGCCATTGACGGCGTTGTGAAAGAGGGCGTGATCGCCGCAGCCCTGACGGCTCTGATGGTGCTGCTGTTTCTGGGCGCCTGGCGGGGCACGATGATTATCGCCATTTCCATTCCGCTCTCGGTGCTGGCCTCCATCGCCGTGCTCAGCGCCCTCGGCGAGACCATCAACCTGATGACGCTCGGCGGACTCGCGTTGTCCGTGGGGATCCTGGTGGACGACGCGACGGTGGAGATCGAAAATGTTCACCGTCATATGGCCATGGGCAAGCCGACGGTCCAAGCCATCCTCGACGGCGCGCAGGAGATCGCCTTGCCGGCCTTTGTCGGCACGCTGTGCGTCTGCATTGTCTTTGTGCCGATGTTCTTTTTGAGCGGCACGGCCCGATATCTGTTCGTGCCCATGGCCGAGGCCGTGGTGTTCGCCATGCTGGCCAGTTACGTCCTGTCGCGGACGCTGGTGCCCACGCTGGTGATGTGGTTCTACCGTCACGTGGAGTATCGCGGCGGCCCGGCCGATGCCGGCAGGGTTGCGCCGTGGCTGCGGCCCTTCGTGGCGGTCGCAGCCGGTTTCGAACGCGGCTTCGCGGGCTTCCGGGAAGGCTATCGCCGGTGGCTGGGCGCGGTGTTGCAGCACCGTCGCGCCTTTATCGCGGTCTTCGCGGCGTTTTGCCTTGGGTCGGCGCTGTTGCTGCCGCAACTCGGCGAGAACTTTTTCCCCACCGTGGATGCCGGCCAGTTCCGGCTGCATCTGCGCGCACGCAGCGGCACGCGCGTGGAGGAGACGGCCAAGCTGGCGGATCAGGTCGAGAATGTCATTCGCCAGGAGATTCCCCCAGCCGAGATTGCCGGCATCCTCGACAACATCGGGATCCCCTTTGGCGGCATTCCGCTGACGTACATTGACAACGGTCTGGTCGGCAGCGGCGACGCGGACATCCTGGTTTCCCTGCGGCCGGGACACCGGGCGACCGAGGCGGTTGTGCGCCGGCTGCGGGTTCGGCTGAACGGCGAGTTTCCCGGCACCACGTTTTACTTCCTGCCCGCGGACATTGTGAGCCAGACGATCAATTTCGGTCTGCCGGCGCCGTTTGACATCCAGATCGTGGGCCGCGACCAGACACAGAACCGCGCCATCGCCGGGCGGCTGGCCGAGAAGCTTCGTCACGTTCCCGGTGTGGCGGACGTGCGGGTGCAACAGCCTGCCGATCTGCCCCAGCTTCAGTTCGCAGTGGACCGCACCAAGGCATCCCTCATGGGGCTGACCGAGCGCGACGTGGCCAACTCGATGCTGTTGGGGCTCACCGGCAGCAGCCAGGTCCAGCCCATGTATTGGCTCAATCCGCGCAACGGCGTTCAATATTTGGTCAATGTCACGGTCCCACAGCACGCTATGGACTCGGTGGCGGCACTCCAGGCGATTCCGTCCGGCGCGGGTCGCGCAGGCCAGGGCGACACGCAATTGCTGGCCAACCTCGCCGAGCTGCGGCGCGGCAACATTGCGCCCATCGTGAATCATTACAATGTGATGCCGGTCATTGACGTGATGGCCGGCGTGAACGGCCGCGATCTGGGCGGTGTGCTGCGCGACCTCAAACCGCTGATTGCGGCAGCGGAAAAAGAACTCCCCCGCGGCAATTTCATCACCCTGCGTGGTCAGGCGCAAACGATGAATGCCAGTTACATGGGCCTTGGCGTCGGCTTGATCATGGCGGTGGCCCTCATCTATCTGTTGCTCGTGGTGAATTTCCAAAGCTGGCTGGATCCCCTGATCATCATCACCGCACTGCCGGGCGCACTGGCCGGCGTGATCTGGGGACTGTATCTCACCTTCACCACGCTCAGCGTGCCCGCGCTGATGGGCGCCATCATGAGCCTCGGCGTCGCCACCGCCAACGCTGTCCTGGTGGTAACCTTCGCGCGCAACAACCTCGGCCGGGGCCTCGATCCGCTGGAGGCCGCCTGGGAATCCGGCACGGGCCGGCTGCGGCCCGTGCTGATGACCGCGCTGGCGATGATGATCGGCATGCTGCCGTTGGCGCTGGGCATCGGCGAAGGCGGCGAGCAGAACGCGCCCTTGGGTCGTGCCGTGATCGGCGGTCTGGCCGTGGCCACCTTCGCCACGCTGTTTCTCGTGCCATCGGTCTTTTGTCTGTTGCACCGGCGCGCCACGATCAAGGCTTCGGAGGACTTGGATGCCGGCATTCCGCCGCAAACTTCACATCCCTGAGAGGAAGCTGCCATGACCGCTGCTGCACCCGATCCCATGCCAACGCCGCCGGCCAAACTTTCCCGGGCCGCCGTCGTGGCGGCCGTGCTGATCGCCGTGGTCGTCATTGCCGGCCTTGTACCTCGCTGGCGTCACCGGGCCGCGCTGGTCGCCGAGACACGCGAACTGGCCGTTCCGACCGTCAGCGTCGTGTCCGCCACGGCCGGCAAGGGGGAGGCCGGTCTTTGGATGCCGGCGGAAATAAAGCCGTGGGTCGAAGCGCCGATCTACGCGCGCGCCAGTGGCTACGTGAAACGCTGGCTAACGGACCTGGGCGCGACGGTGGAGGCCGGCCAGCTCTTGGCCGAGATCGAGACGCCGGAACTCGAGCAGGAACTCGAGCGCGCACGCCATGAGCTTGCCCAAGGGGAAGCCGGGCTGGACCTGGCGAAGATCACCGCCGACCGCTACACCGGGTTGCTGAAGACCGCCAGTGTGAGCGAACAGGAAACCGCCGAGAAACAAGCCGATTTTGCCTTGTTGACGGCCAGGGTCGCCGCCGCGCGCGCCAACGCCCGCCGCCTGGAATATCTGCAATCGTTCGCCCGCGTCACCGCGCCCTTCGCCGGCGTCGTCACGCTGCGCAACACCGACGTGGGCGACCTGATCGCCGCCGGCGGCGGCAAGGAGCTTTTCCGGCTGGCCCAAACGCAGAGGCTTCGCGTCTATGTCCGCGTGCCACAGACGCAGGCGCTGGCCGTCGTTCCCGGCCAGAAGGCCGAGTTGCTGGTGCCCGAAAGGCCGGACCGGGTCTTCAGCGCCCGAGTGGTGAGCACGGCGGGGGCGATCTCCGCCGATTCGCGTACCCTGTTGACGCAACTGGAAGTGGATAATCGGCAGGGCGAAATCCTGGCCGGCAGTTTCGTCCAGGTGCGTTTCCCGGGCGGCGAGGAAACGAATCACCTTTCGTTGCCGGGCAACACCCTGCTGTTCCGCGCCGAAGGCCCGCAGGTGGGCGTGGTGCAAGCGGACGGCAAGATCGAGTTGCGCAGCGTGAGACTGGGCCGCGATTTCGGGCGGAGCGTCGAGATTCTGAGCGGCATTAACCCCGAGGACCAGGTCATTCTGAATCCATCCGATTCCCTGATGGACGGCACCGTTGTGCGGCTTGCCGAAACGGCCGGGACGGAAACAGCGAAATGAAGCTCACGCACCCACAACCTTGCCGGTTCGCCGCTTCGCTGGTCTTGGGTCTGGGCTTGCTGGCCGGCTGCGCTGTCGGCCCAAGCTACCAACGACCCCCTGCTGTGGCAACGATGCCCGGCGCCTATGCCGGTGGGACGGACGGGTGGAAAATCGCCGCGCCGCAAGCGCATGTAGCCAAGGGCCCGTGGTGGGAAATCTTCGGCGACCCGGAATTGAACCGGCTCGAAGCCCAGGCCGCCGAAGCGAATGAGACGCTCCAAGCCGCCGTCGCCCGTTTCGCGCGGGCCCGCGCGGCCGCCGATGTCGCGCGCTCGGGTCTTTTCCCGCGCCTCGGCGCTGGCTTTACGGCCTCACGCCAGGGCGAGTCGGCCAACCGCCCGCTCAGCGCCACCGGCCAGGCCGCCGGCCAGTCTGCCACCTACAACAATTTCACCCTGCCTTTTGACCTCAGCTACGAGTTGGACCTTTGGGGGCGCGTGCGGCGTCAGGTGGAATCCGCCCGCGCCGAAGAGCTGGCCGACGCCGCGGATCTCGAAGCCGTCCGCCTGGCTGTCGCCGCCGAGGTCGCCGCGGACTATTTCGCACTCCGGGCGCTCGACGCGGAAAAGGTTGCCCTGGCCGCGAGCATCGAAGCGGACCGCAAAGCGCTGGAACTGACCCGCAACCGCCGAGCGGGCGGGCTCGTGTCCGACCTGGATGTGTTCCAAGCCGAGACCGTGTTGAAAACCGCCGAAGCGCAGATGTCGGCGAGCACCCTCACACGCACGAAATTCGAGCACGCCCTGGCCGCGCTGACCGGCCAACCCGCACCCCTGTTCAGCGTCGCGGAACGTCCGCTCGGCCGAGAACCGCCGGTCATCCCGTCGGAGTTGCCATCCGCCTTGCTCGAACGCCGTCCGGACATCGCTGCCGCCGAACGGCGCATGGCAGCCGCCAACGCCGGCATCGGCGTGGCCCAGGCGGCGTTCTTCCCGACCGTTCGCTTCCATGGGCTGGCCGGTTTTCAAAGCTTGGACGCCGGAACATTGTTTGACTGGCCCAGCCGGTTTTGGGCCGTCGGACCATCGCTTTCACTCCCGGTATTTGAAGGCGGAAAACGGCGGGCCGACCTGAGGGGGGCGGAGGCTGGGTATGCGGAAACCGTCGCCCATTATCGCGAGACCGTGCTCACGGCTTTTGTTGAGGTCGAAGACAATCTGGCGGCCCAGCGCCTTCTGTCCAGCGAACACGAGCAGGAGACGGCCGCGCTGCAGTCCGCCCGTAAACAATTGGAAATCGCCAGCAACCGGTATCGGGCCGGCCTGGTCACCTATCTCGAAGTGGCGACGGCGCAGAATGTGGCGGTCGAACGCGAGCGTGCCGTCGCCCGCCTGCGCGGCCAGCAGTTTGTGGCAACCGTCGCGCTGGTCAAGTCCCTAGGCGGCGACTGGCCGGCCAGGGGCGCCGTGAAGGCTTCCGGCTCCGATCCGAGCCATGAGGATTCTCGGAGCCAGGAAGCACCACAACCCGAAGCCAGCGGCTCTGCCGGTGAATTCTTTGCAGGGCAAGGGGGCATGCGGTAGGTCAAACCGATGTGGAAATGGCGAATAAAAGAGCCGCACCGATCCGCTGGGAATAGCACACCTGCTACGTTTTCGGCAGGCGGAAGGAGATGAGACGATACACGCTTGGGAATATCCGGGAGACGAGCATCACGGAGATCTGGAACGGACAGGAGTACCGCAACTTCCGCAAACGGGTCCTGGCCTTCGACTTTCCGCCGTGCAGCCACTGTGACTGCGACATGGCCGAGGCGAACGAAGAGGACTGCTTCGGTTCGGCCTTTCCGACCTGCGGCGACTGTCTCTGGGCGAGGGGCGTCATTCGGTGTCCCTGAGGTTCTAGGAGCACAATCATTCCGGAGGGATGCGAGATGAAGATCGAGGTCATCGGTCCCGGATGTCCCTTTTGCCGCAGGCTCTGCAAAAGGGTGAAGGAAGTGGTCGAGGAAACGGGAGCCGCTGCTCAGGTCGAGCACGTGACGGATCTGCGCACGGCGCTCAAGTATTTTCCACGAACGCCGGTTCTGATCGTTGACGGTCGGATCCTCCACAGGGGGAAAAGGCTCCCTTCCAAGGAACGATTAGCAGAGCTTCTCGGCATCTGATCCCACTTGATGGATTTCCGCAGACAACCGTGTATAGGGAGGGTCTTTCAATGGGTGCTTACCCAGGACCATGCATGGCTTCTGGATGGTGGTGGCTTTTTCCGCTTCTCATGATCGTCTTCTGTGTCTTCATGATGTTCATGATGCGCAGGCGAATGCCCCGAATGATGGGAGATATGATGGACCGACAGGGCCTCGGGGCGAAACCCGAAAGCCGACCCCTGGCGCCTACGGACTCGGCCAGGGATATCCTGGACAAGCGGTACGCTCTCGGCGAGATCAGCAAGGAGGAATACGAGAAGAAGAAAGAGGATCTGGGAAGACCGTGAACTGGGCCGAACTGATGGTCTTCTGGCAACGGTAGACCGGGGGCAGGGAGCACGCGGGGACCGCCATGGGTCATGTGAAACTCCTGGAGCGGGATGCAGACGGGCTTGTTCGGGTCGTGACGAGCAGGCAGCAAGGCTACCAAATCAAGCAGGAAACGCCGGTCATCATCCTGAAACTCGCCAAGATTCTGCAGGAGAGGTACGGCTTTGTCTCGAAGAAGCCTGTTGCAACCCTGAACGAGACCGTCATCGTTTGCACAAAGGAAGATTGGGAGCTGGTGTTGGGATGGGACAATGGTGAAGGAACCTACGTTCTGGGCAGGCACAGAAAAGGTGAGGCGGACAGCGCGAAATTAGGCGCCTTTCTTGAGGGGATCTTCAATGATCCGGTCCTCGCAGACTATGTCAAGGTTTCGGGTTAGCCAAAGAGTCTTTCCAACTGGAAGGCACGGCCAAAATCGGCAACAGACACAGGATCTGGAATGTTCCTTGTTTGAGGAGCCATCATGAGACAGACGTGGCAGACGTTGTTTCTAGCAGGGATTGTTGCAGTGGGGGCAAGCGTGATCATCCTGGCCGGCGTCTTGCTCCAGGACAGGCGTGCTGCCGAAAAGCCGGTTGCAGTCCCCACCGAAGAGGGCAGGCCTAACCGGGCACTGGGAGTCTGTCCGCCCTTCCCCCTGAGGGACGAGTCGGGCAGGTTCATCAACCCGGCCATGGGCGTCAACGACGCGGTCCCGTATTCCCCGCGGCAGACCTGCGGCGCTTCCGGGTGCCATGACTACGCGAAGATCACCGAGGGGTTTCATTTTACCCAGGGAAAAGGCGAGATCCCGCCGGCGGAGTACGCCAGGCGGTACAATTGGGTCTCCTCACCCGGCAATTACGGGGGCAACTGGTGTTCGCCTGCGCCTCTGTACCGCCAGCTTGCACCGAAACAAAACGCCTGCGGCCGGACCATTGACATGACCTCTTTTGATTTCGTCACCGCCACCTGCGGCAATTGCCACCCGGGCGGCGGTCCGCTGGAGTCTGACCGGGAAGGCAAGCGCTACGACGCCTGGATGCGCGACCCGCTCTCCGGCTTGACGCCGGGCGGCGAGAACGGCCTCGATGGGGACTATTACAAGGCACGCTGGTCCGAAACCGGCGTGATCGAGGCGGATTGCCTGCTCTGTCATATGCCTGAATACGACATGAACAGGCGCAACCGCGAGCTGGCCAATCTCAATTTCAGGTGGGCGGCCACGGCCGGAGCAGGTTTCGGCAACCTGACCGGCAAGGTGACGGCAAACGAGCAGGTGATCGTGACCTACGACAAGTCCAGGTTCGATGCGGAAGGCAACGCCATCGTTCACATCGCACCCGAACCGAGAAACGAGACTTGCCTCAACTGTCATTTCAAGCCTGACTGGAAAAAACGAGGAGCCGCCTACTCAGCCCGGACTGATGTTCACCTGCTTGCCGGACTGCGCTGCGTGGATTGCCACGCCGCCGGGAGCCGTGCCGCCGACCCGCGCATTCGCGGCCGTGAGATTCACCAGTTCGGCAAGGGAGACGACCCTTCGGGCTGGGTCAGAAACGACCTGGACAACACGGTCAGGAGCTGCGAGACCTGCCACCTGGAGGGGTGGAGAAACGCTCCCCGCGCGACCCATGCCTGGCTGCCGCCCCTGCACCTGGAGAAGATTGCCTGCCAGGCGTGCCATATCCCTGTGCGCGCCGTCAAAAGCGCCCTCATGCAGGCAAGCGACGTGTACAACCCGGCGCCGAGGATTACACCCCCGCCGAAACACATCTGGACCTTCTACGACCAGGAAATGGCCTTCTGGAACCACTACGGCGAACTCGAACTGTTCACCGGCAAGGACGAGCCGACCAACCTCACCCGGCCGACCCTCATCCGCTACAAGGGAAAGATCTACCCGGCCAATAGGGTGCACAGCTCCTGGGTGGGGTTCGAGGAGGAGGGCAAGCCCGGGCTGAACCAGCTCTTTATGAAGGACTTCTTCCAGATGTGGACGCAACACCGGGCCGACCCGAAGAACAAGTACCCGGAGCTGGCGAAGATCACCGACGACAACCGGGACGGTATCGTCGAGGTCAACCGCGCGGAGGAGATCGACGCCCTGCTGGCGGCAACGCGAGCTTACCTTCAAGCCACGGGGTTCCCGATGGCTGGCCGCCGGCTGGTGTGGGTGTCGGACAGCAGGGCCTACTACTCCTCCTCCTTCAACGAATGGCGCGAGCTTGACCGCCACGAGTTCGAGGCGACCCCGTATGCGTCCGTCTACAAGTTTTCGCACGATATCGCGCCGGCCAAAGCTGCGCTCGGCTCGGCCGGGTGCAGCGACTGCCATCGCCGGGAGTCCCCGTTGTTCCAGGGGGCGGTGCTGGATGTACCCTTCGACGGGGACACCGCGAGTTCGCGATGGGTCCCCAACCACCGGAACCTCGGGATATCGTCGTTCTGGGTTCGGCTCGGGGCACTGCGTGAAGAGTGGATGAAGCCGGCCGTGTATGGCCTTGAAGCCGCGGTCACTCTCCTCCTGGCCGGTTTCGGTTTCTGGAGATTGCTTGCCAGGCGCTTCGGAATCAAGTCGCGGTTCGCCTGCCTGATTGCCGCCCTGCTTCCGGCAGGGGGTCTCTCTGTGCTGGCAGGGCTTGCTGCCTCCCCTGATTGGCTGGGCTACGTGACCGTCCAACGGTTTACCCTCGACGCGAACCATGCCTGGGTCTCGCTCCTGGCGCTGGCGCTATGCGCCGGCACCTTGCTTCTTACGGCAGCTCACGAGGGTAGGCGATTTATGACGCTTCGTTTGAGTATTGGTGCGGTCTGTGGCGGGCTGGCATTGGCCGCCGTTTCCGGTGCGCTGATGTTTGCCAAGCTGGATGTTCTGCCCAACCTGACGCGCCTTTCCTATACAGGCTTCGAGCTGGGGCTTGTCCTCGCACTTTTCGGCAGCGCGGTGGCCTTGGTTCTTTGCTGGATCCACGGTCGTGAAGATACCGCAGCCGCGTAGAACGGTTGAACCCTCGGCCAGGGATGAGAAGCCTCGCTGAGGCTGGAATGAAGGCAAACCCTGTCTATCTCCAAGGAGGAAATGTTGATGGAGGGATCCTGTCGTTGCGAGACGAAGGCCATCATGATTCTGCCGTGTTCCGGGGCTTCCAATGTGGGACAGATCGCCAACCAGACAGCCCTGGAGCTGCGCGCGGAAGGATACGGGAAAATGTACTGCATCGTGGGGATCGGGGCTCACATCCAACCGATGGTGCAGTCGGCCAGGGATGCGGACGGGATCGTGGCCATCGACGGCTGCGAGGTCTGCTGCGCTCAAAAGATGCTGGAACACCTGGAGCTCCAGCCTTCCCGGCACGTGGTGGTCACCCAGCTCGGCATCGCGAAGAACTACGACACCTGTTGGCCGTCGGAATGCGTGGTGAAGGTGAAGGAAGCCCTGCGCGGAGCGGCAACCGCGGCGCCCTCCCAAGCCGCGAGGGGAAAGGAAACCTGTTGCCGGTGAGGCTGCCGCTGCCATGAACAAGCTCGGTGTGGAAAGAGCCAAGGACGGCCAGCTTGTGGTCCTCGTGGAGTTGGGGGACCCTTGCGCCACCTGTTTTGCAGATGGCGTTCAGGTGATT
>Ga0315286_10008174_pt1 | contig 10280 bp, 7 predicted proteins | sample YL17G10_0_MG_FD_205038 | JGI IMG/M metagenome (GOLD analysis project Ga0315286, IMG submission 205038) | Sediment microbial communities from Yellowstone Lake, YNP, Wyoming, USA - YL17G10_0 | ecosystem: Environmental > Aquatic > Freshwater > Lake > Sediment | place: USA: Wyoming | collected...
AGGTAAGCATGGATCTCAACCACAAGCGCGTCCTGATCGTGGGCCTGGGGAAGACCGGCGAAGCCGTCGCCGACTTCCTCCTTCGCCGCGGGGCGCGGGTGAAGATCAGCGAAAAGAAGACCGCCGAGGCACTCGGCGGGGCGGCCGAAGCCTGGACGGTCCGCGGGGCCGAGGTCGAAGCCGGAGGGCACCAGCTGGCCTCCTTCCTCGAGGCCGACCTCATCGTCCCCAGCCCGGGCGTGCCGCTTCTTCCCGAATATGCGGCCGCCCAGGCCCATGGCGTCCCGATCCTGTCCGAAATCGAGCTTGCCTTCCGGTTCCTCAAGGGCCGGATCATCGGCGTCACCGGGACGAACGGCAAATCGACGACGACGACCCTGGTTCACAAGATCCTGAAGGACGCCGGGCGGAAGGCGTATCTCGCCGGCAACATCGGAACGCCGCTCATTTCCTTCGTCGATCGGAGCCGCGACGACCACGTCTATGTGACCGAGATCTCGAGTTTCCAGCTCGAGTTCATCGACGCCTTCCGGGCGTCCATAGCCGCGTTCCTCAACGTCTCCCAGAACCACCTCGACTGGCACGCCTCGTTCGAAGCCTACTTCCTCTCCAAGGCGAAACTCATCCTCGGCCAGCGGGCGGGCGACAAGGCCGTCCTCAACCGGGACGACGCCCGCGTCTGGGGGTTGAAGGCCCTCGCCCCGTCTGAGGTCTACGGCTTCAGCCGCCGCCGGACGCTCAGCCGGGGCTGTTTCCTGCGCGGGGACCGGATCGTCGTCCACGATGGAGCGACGGAGCGCGACCTCATGCCCGTCGGGGAGATCCGGCTGCCCGGCCTTCACAACCGGGAGAACATCTGCGCCGCGGCGATGGTCGGCGCCCTGAGCGGCGTCGAGCCGCCGTCGATGCGGGCGTCCATCGGGGAGTTCACCGGCCTCGAGCACCGACTCGAGTCCGTCCTCACCCTCCGCGGGGTCGCCTTCGTCAACGATTCCAAGGCTACGACTGTGGACGCCGCGATCAAGGCCATTGAGAGCTTCGACCGCCCGATCGTCATCATCCTCGGCGGCAAGGACAAAGGCTCGGACTTCACGAAGCTCCGCCGCCTCGTAAAGGCCCGGGTGAAGAAGGTCGTGCTGGTGGGCGCGGCTAAGGACAAGATCCGGGCGGCCCTCCAAGGCGCCGTTCCGATGGTCGAGGCCGGGACGTTCGCGGACGTCGTCCCGCTCGCTTCCGACGCCGCGTCGCGCGGAGACGTGGTCCTCCTCGCGCCGGCCTGTACGAGCTGGGACATGTTCGCCAACTTTGAGGAACGGGGCCGGGCCTTCAAGCGGGACGTCCGGAAGCTCGCCCGAAAAATGGCCGGGGCGAGGTGACCATGGACATCGTCAAGCCTTATAGCTTCGACAAATGGCTGCTCGCTGTGACCCTCATCCTGCTGACGGTGGGCTTGGTCATGGTCTTCAGCGCCTCGGGCGTCGCCTCCGAACTCATTTTCAAGCAGCCGTTCTACTTCCTGACGCAGCAAGCAATCGGCGCGGTCGGCGGGCTGATCCTCCTCTTCGTGATGCTCTCGGTCCGGAAACCGTTCTACGAACAGCCGCTGTTCATCTTCGGTCTGCTCGCCCTGACGTTCGGCCTCCTCGTCCTTTGTTTCTTGATGCCGACCGTTGCCAAAACCAACCGCTGGATCAGCTTTAGCGGGATCCGGTTTCAGCCGTCCGAGCTGGCCAAGATCAGCCTCGTCCTTTTCCTGGCCTGGTATCTAGACCGCCGGAAAGACAAGATCCAGGAGCCCCGGGCCATCCTCGCGCCGGCCGTCGTGATCGCCCTGTTCACCCTCCTGATCATGAAGGAGCCGGATTTCGGGACCGCCCTTTTCGTCTTCTTCCTCGGCCTGATCCTCCTCTTCCTGGGCGGGTTCCGGCCGAAATACTTCCTCTATATGGGAATCTTTTCGCTCCCGGTCTTCGTCTACTATCTCTTCGCGGCGAGCTACCGCCTGGAGCGGATCCTCGCTTTTCTCGCGCCCGACAAGAGCGCGCAAAGCGTCAATTTCCAGATCGCGCAGTCCAAGATGGCGCTCGGGGCGGGCGGCCTGGTCGGGGCCAGCCTGGGCGAGAGCGTCCAAAAGCTCTTCCTGCCCTTTCCTCACACCGACTTCATTTTCGCCATCCTCGGCGAGGAGGCGGGGTTTCTCGGGACCATGGTGACTCTCGCTTTCTTCGTCATCCTGATTTGGCGGGGCATCGCCATTTCCCTCAAGGCCCCGAGCGCCTTCAGCCAGCTCGCCGCCGCGGGTTTGACCTTCATGCTCGGGATCCAGGCTCTGCTCAATATCTCGGTCGTGCTCGGACTCGGACCGGTGAAGGGCGTCCCCCTTCCTTTCTTGAGCTTCGGCCGATCCTCGCTCGTGTGCAACCTGATCGTGATCGGTCTCCTTCTCCATATTTCCCAGCGCCGCGAAACCCAGAGGACGCAGGCATGAAGGAACGTCGGGTGATCATCAGCGGCGGCGGGACGGGAGGCCATCTCTACCCAGCCCTCGTCCTCGGCCGCAAGCTCCGGGATATGGACCCCGGGCTCGCCTTGACGTTCGTCGGCGGCGGGCGCGAAGCCGAGCGGGAGATCATGGCCCGCGAAGCCGTCCGCTACGTCCCGATGCGGATCGAGGGCTTGAAGGGCCGCGGCCGCCGAGCCTTCAAGGCGGCCGCCCTGCTCCCGGGCGCCTTCCTGAGGTCGCTCGTCCTCCTCGTCCGACTGCGGCCGCGCCTCGTCGTCGGCGTCGGCGGATACAGCTCCGGCCCCATCGTTCTCCTTGCGGCCTGGGCAGCCGTACCGACGCTCATCCTGGAGCAGAACGTCAGGCCGGGCTTCACGAACCGGCTGCTCATCCGCTGGGTGAAGAAGGCGGCGGTCGCGTTCGCGGCATCGCTCCCCTACTTCCGGGGGAAAGGGGTCCACCTCGGAAACCCCGTCCGCCCCGAATTCGCCGCCCTCCCGCCGAAAGTCCGCAGCGACGGACTGTCGCTTCTCGTCTTCGGCGGAAGCCAAGGCTCTCGCGTCCTCAACCGGGCGGTCACGGCGGCGCTGCCCCGGCTGGCCCAAGTCCGGGAGCGCTTGACGATCGTCCATCAGACCGGCCCCGCCGACCTGGACGGCGTGCGGGCCGCCTATGCGGACCAGGGCTTTGACCGGGCCGAGGTCGCGGCCTTCTTCCACGACATGCCCGCCCGCTTCGGAGCGGCCGATCTCATCCTCTGCCGGGCCGGGGCGACGAGCTGCGCCGAGCTCATCGCCGCCCGGAAGGCGGCCATTCTCGTCCCCTTCGCCCTGGCGGCTGACGATCACCAGGCGGTTAACGCCGCGGCGCTCCGGGACGCGGGGGGCGCCGAGGTCATCCTCGAAGGCGATCTCGCGGCGGACCACCTGGCCGGCATGATCCTGGACTTCCTCGCCCGGCCGGCGCGCATCACCGCCCTGGAGAACGGTCTGGCGCCGCTTCGGAAGGACGCGGCGGCCGACGACATCGCCCGCCTCTGCCTTGAGCTTATGAGAGGATGCTAATGTCCCGTCTCAACCGTACTTTCCGCTGGCCCTCTTCAGAGACGGGACATTCCCAGGGGGGAGTCAAGCTCCCCCCTCGGCGCTTCGCTGACCCCCTGAGGGGGGCCACGCCGCCCCCCTCAAGCTCCCCGGCGGTTGTGCGTCTCAATAAATGCTCCTGCAACAAAAGAAATTCCGAGACGCACAACTAGGAGAACTTTATGGTCAAGACCACCTACCGCAAATTGAAACACATCCACATGATCGGCATCGGCGGCACGGGCATGAACGGCATCGCCGAAGTTCTGCTCAATCTGGGCTACAAGGTCACGGGCTCGGACGTGGCGAGGAACGACGCCACCCGGCGCCTCACGGGTCTCAAGGCCGGCATCTCGATCGGCCACAAGCCGGGGAACATCGAAGGGGCGGACGTCGTCGTCATCTCGTCGGCCATCAAGGAGGACAACGTCGAGGTCCGGGAGGCGCGGCACCGGAAGATCCCGATCATCCCCCGCGCGGAGATGCTGGCCGAGTTGATGCGCATGAAATACGGCATCGCCGTAGCCGGTTCGCACGGCAAAACGACCACGACGTCCATGATCGCCACGATCCTCGACCGGGGTGGATTCGACCCGACGATCGTCGTCGGCGGCCGCCTGAATACCATCGGAGCCAACGCCAAGCTCGGGGCGGGCGACTTCTTCGTGGCCGAGGCGGACGAGAGCGACAAATCCTTCCTTTTCCTTTCGCCGTTCATCGCCGTCCTGACCAACATCGACGCCGAGCACCTGGACCAGTACCGGGACGTGGAAGAGATCAAGGCGACCTTCATCCGCTTCGCCAACAAGGTCCCGTTCTACTGTCCGGTCGTCCTCTGCCTCGACGACCCCAACCTCCAGAGCCTCATCCCCGACCTCGATCGCCGGCTCATCACCTACGGGTTCTCGACCCAGTCCGACATCTCCGCCCGGGATATGCAGTTCGACGGGTTCTCGAGCTCCTGCCGGCTCTTCCACAAGGGCCGGTCCTTCGGGACGCTGAAGCTCAAGGTTCCCGGCAAGCACAGCATCCTGAATGCCATGGCCTCGATCGCCGTGGGGCTGGACCTCGACATCCCGCCCGCCCTCATTCTCGAGGCGCTCGAGAGCTTCGCCGGCACGGGGCGGAGGTTTGAGCTTAAAGCCGAGATCCGGAAGATGATGATCGTCGAGGACTACGCCCACCATCCGACCGAAATCATGGCCACACTCGACGCCGCCCGGCGGGGCTGGTCCCGGAGGGTCGTGGCCGTGTTCCAGCCGCACCGCTACACGCGGCTCGCCCATCTCCGGGCCGAGTTCGCCCGGTCGTTCAACCAGGCCGACGTCCTGCTCCTGACCGAGATCTACCCCGCCGGCGAGGAGCCGATCCCCGGCGTGTCGGGCCGGGCCCTCTACGAGGACGTTCAGCAGTTCGGCCACAAGGACGTCCATTTCGAACCCGACTTGAAAAAGGTTCCGGCGGCCCTCCTGAAAATTGTCCGGGCCGGCGACATTGTCATCTTCCTGGGCGCGGGCAACATCACCAAGGCGGTCCCCGAATTCCTCAAGAAACTGGAGGCGTCCCGATGAGGCCCACCCTCCCGACGAGCTTGGCTCCACCCCTCCATTTCCAGCGCGGCGCCGGCGGAATGCGGCTGAAGAAGGTCCGGAGGACCGGGTCGCCCCTCTTCAAGCAGGCCCTCATCTCCTTCGCCCTCGCGGCGGTCGTCTTTCTCTCCGTCCACGAGATCTATCTCTTCGTCATCACCTGGAGCAAGCTCGAGATCCGGGACGTCCGGGTGTCCTGCGTCGATATGTCCGTCCAAGCCGACGTCATCCGGCGCCTCGAGGGGACGCGCTGGGGGAACATCCTCCTTCTCGACCTGGCCAAGGTCCGCGGGCGGCTGGAGGCCGTGCCCTGGGTCAAGGAAGCCCGCCTCCGCAAGGTTTTCCCCTCGTCCCTGCAAATCGACCTCGTCCCCCGGACCCCGGCCGCCCTCCTTCGGCGCGACGCCGTCACCCTCATCGACCGGACCGGCGTCGAGCTTCAGAAAGCCGAGCCCGGTGCGTTCCCGGGGCTGCCTCTCCTCGTCGACGGAGACGGATTCATCGAGGACCGTATGGACAAGCTCCAGCGGGCCTGGGAATGCCTCGACGGCCTCGGGGACGCGGACCGCATCGACGTCGAATCGATCGACCTGACCGATCCGTCGAACACGATCCTGAAGTTCCGCTCCGACCCGACCCGGATCCTGATCGGGAACACGGGCTTCGGCCTTCGACTCGCCGACTTCCTGAAAAACAGGGAGCGCTGGACCCGGGAGTTCGGGCTCCTGGAATACGTCGACCTGCGGTTCGACGATCGCGTCTATCTCAAACCGGCCGTGCTGACCGCGAGCGCGGACACCCCGTCCCTCAAGGAGGCGCGGTAATGCCCAAAAATGGTTACATCGTCGGCATCGACATCGGTACGAAGAAAGTGACGGCCGTCATCGGCGAGGTCAACGAAGAACGCAAGATCGAGGTTATCGGGATCGGCACGACCGAGTCCAAAGGTCTTCGCAAGGGGGTCGTGGTCAACCTCGACGTCACCTCGGCGGCCATCAAGAAGGCTTTGGAAGAAGCGGAGCTCATGGCCGGGGTGGCCATCCATTCGGCCTACATCGGCATCTCCGGGGCCCACATCAAGAGCTTCAACAGCCGCGGGGTGATCGCCGTCAGCGGCAAAAACCGGGAGATCACCCGGGACGACATCCGCCGGGTGATCGAACAGTCGAAGGCGGTTTCGATCCCCCCCGACCGGGAGATCATCCACATCATCCCCCAGGAGTTCGTCGTGGACGACCAGGACGGGATCCGGGATCCGCTAGGGATGAACGGCATCAAGCTCGAGGTCAACGTCCACATCATCACCGGCGCGGTGACCCTCGTCCAAAACCTCCGGACCTGCGTCGAGCGGGCCGGGATCGCCATCGAGCAGATCGTCCTCAACCAGATCGCGACGAGCGCCGCCGTCCTGACCCACGACGAGCGGGAGCTCGGCGTAGGGCTGATCGACATCGGCGCGGGGACGACCGAGGTGGCCATCTTCGAGCGGGGCAGCTTGTGGTACACGTCGATTATCCCCCTCGGCGGGGACAACTTCACCAACGACATCGCCGTCGGCCTGCGGACCGCCATCCCCGATGCGGAGAAAATCAAGAAAAGGTTCGGCTGCGTCGTCGGCCCCTCGTCGGACGAACAGGAGACGATCGAAGTGCCCTCGGTAGGCACGGGCCGGAAGCCGCGCGTCCTGTCGCGCCAGCTGCTGGCCGATATCATCCAGCCCCGGGCCGAGGAGATCTTCCGGCTCGTGGACAACGACATCAAAAAGATGGGTTACGAGAAATCCCTGAACTCCGGGATCGTCCTGACGGGCGGCACGGCGCTGCTCGAAGGCCTGGAGGACGTCGCCGAGGAGATCTTCGACCTGCCGGTCCGCCGGGGCGACCCGGCCGGGGTCGGCGGCCTCCTCGACCGGGTGGCGACACCCGACTTCGCCACGGCCGTAGGCCTGCTCCTCTACGGTCAGGGCCTCATCCGCGAGGGCGGCCAAGGCAAGGATCGGAGGAAGGGATTGTTTTCCAAAATCAAGGATCTTTTCAAGGAAGAATAGGAGGGCACTATGGGCAACGAACCGGCGGGCAAGCTGAAATTTCACCTCGTGGAGGACACGTTCAACGCCAAGATCCGGGTCATCGGCGTCGGGGGCGGGGGCGGCAACGCTCTCAACCGGATGATCGAGGCGGGAGTCGAGGGCGTGGACTTCATCGCGGTCAATACCGACCTCCAAGCCCTGACCAACAACAGGGCGCCGAACAAAATTCAAATCGGCCACCAGCTCACCAAGGGGCTGGGGTCAGGGGGCCGGCCCGTGCAGGGCAAGCAGGCCGCCCTGGAGGACACCGAAAAGATCCTCGCGATCCTGGAAGGGTCGGACATGGTCTTTCTGACCGCCGGCCTGGGCGGCGGCACGGGGACCGGCGCGACGCCGATCATCGCCAACCTGGCCGCCGAGCTCGACATCCTCTGCATCGCCATCTGCACCCTGCCGTTCGAATTCGAAGGCCGGGTCCGGGCCAAGCAGGCGGAGGAAGGCCTGAACGACATCAAGGCCGCCGTGGACACGGTCATCGCCATCCCCAACGAACGCCTGCTCCAAACGGTGAACCTGGAGACCTCGATGCAGGACGCGTTCAAGATGGCCGACGACGTTCTCCGCCAGGCCGTCCAGGGGGTCAGCGACCTGATCACCAAGCCCGGCCTGATCAACCTTGATTTCGCGGACGTCAAGTCCATCATGAAAGGCATGGGCATGGCCTTCATGGGGACGGGCATAGCCTCCGGCGAAAACCGGGCGGCCGAAGCGGCGAACAAGGCCATCTGCAGCCCGCTCCTCATCGACACCTCGATCGAGGGGGCCAAAGGCGTCCTGATCAACATCACCGGCGGCAAGGATCTGACCCTCCACGAAGTTTCGAAGGCCTCCCAGCTCATCCACAAGCTCGCCCATCCCGAAGCGAACATCATCTTCGGGACCGTCATCGACCCTTCGCTCAAGGAAATGGTCAAGGTCACGGTCATCGCCACCGGGTTCGAGCGGGGCTTCGAGCGCCGGGCCGTCGCCTCCGCGCCGACCCCCCAGGAGCCCATCCTCCGTCCCCGGCAGACCTTCCGAAGGACCCCGCCCCCCTTCCCGGTGCCCCCTCCCCAATACACCTACAAGGAGACGCCGCCGTTCGCCTTCGTCCCCCAGGAAGCCGAGCGGTCCGAACACGCCGAGACGGGCTGGAGTACCACGCCGTCCTATGAAAAGCAATGGGAGAATCTCGATTCGCCCGCCTTTATCCGCAAAAACCACTCCCAGCTGAGGAAGATGCCCTCATGAAGAAGGCCGATTTCGTCGTCGCCGGATGCCGTCAGGTCATCACCGGCGGCCGCCGCGCTCCTCTGCGCCAGGAGGAGCTTGGCCGGGTCGAAGTCCTCGAGAATGCCTGGATCGCGGCTTACGGCGGGCGGATCGTGTTCGTCGGGACCGAAGCCGCGTTCAAGGCCGAGGTGGAAATGACCGATAGCGGGACCCGGTTCGACGGCGCGGGACTCGTCGCCCTTCCCGGCTTCGTCGATGCACACACCCATCTCCCCTTCGCCGGCGACCGGGCCGAGGAATTTTCCCTGCGGCTCAAGGGCTGGACCTATCAGCAGCTCGCGGAGAAGGGCTTGGGCATCAAGACCACGGTCCGGGCGACACGCCGGGCCTCCCTCGAAGAGCTGACGGCCGCCTGCCTCGAGCGCCTCGACCGGATGCTCCTCCACGGGACGACGACGGCCGAGGCCAAGAGCGGGTACGGCCTGAACCTGGCCGACGAGATCAAGCAACTCGAGGCCGTCCGGATCGCGGGGCTCGTCCACCCCGTGGAGCTCGTCCCGACCTTCATGGGGGCGCACGACGTGCCGCCCGAATATCTCTCGGCAAAGGAGGACTACATTGACCTTCTTGTTCACGAGATCATGCCGGAAGTCCGCCGCCGGAACCTCGCCCGCTTCTTCGACGTCTTTTGCGAGAAAGGCGTGTATTCTCTGGCGGAGACAGAAAGGCTGGTGCAGGCGGCCAAGGCGGCCGGATTCGAAATCAAGATCCACGCCGATGAGTTCGTCCCGCTCGGCGGAACGGAGCTCGCCGCCGAAATCGGCGCGGCTTCAGCCGAACACCTGATCGCCGTCACCGACGCGGGGATCCGGGCCCTGGCCGGCAGCGCGACCGTGGCGGTCCTCCTCCCCGGCGTCCCGTTCTTTCTTCGGCTCTCCGCCAAGCCCCCCGCCCGCCGGCTCATTAACGCCGGAGCGATCGTCGCCCTGGCTTCGGATTTCAACCCCGGGACCTCGATGACCGAATCGATGATCTTCATCCTCCAGCTCGGGGTCTTCACGCTCGGGTTGACCGTCGAGGAGGCTCTGAATGCCGCGACGCTCAACGCGGCCTGCGCGATCCGGATGCAAGACGAGGTGGGGAGCCTGGCCCCCGGCAAAAAGATGGACCTCGTCCTCTGTGACATGCCCGGCTATGAACATCTCGCCTACCACCTCGGCCTGAACCCCGTCAAGCACGTGGTTAAAAACGGCCGCATCGTCGTCAAGGACGGTCGGCCGACGTATTATCCCACCGCCCCCTAATCCCCAATCCCATTCCCTCCTGAACCCTCCGCCCGGGGGGTTCTCTATCGTCCCGTCTCTTAATCCTTTTGCGAAATCAAGCTCCCCCCTCGGCGCTTCGCTGACCCCCTGAGGGGGGCCACGCCGCCCCCCTCAAACTCCCCCGGCGGTTGTGCGTCTTCGATGATTCCAGTCTTACGCTAGGATTCGCAGGACGCACAACTCTTTTCTTGAACGACCTCAGATATTCAAAGGAGTCAAGGGACGAGCCTTCGGCTCGCCACTTGCCCGTGGCCTGAAACCACGGGCAAGTACTGCGGCCTTCAGCACCCCGGGCAAGCCCGGAGCTTCGGCCGCTGTGAGGCCGGCTTCGCCGTCCTGGGTCCGCTGCCGCCCGTCACGCCGTGCGGGCGCTCTTCTTCTTCCAGAATATATAGAACGGCAGGCCGAGGAGGATGATGCCGAGCCCGGCCATCGCGTTCCCGAACTGGTTGATCAACGAATTGATCGAGATGTAGAGGC
>Ga0315286_10008175_pt1 | contig 10279 bp, 10 predicted proteins | sample YL17G10_0_MG_FD_205038 | JGI IMG/M metagenome (GOLD analysis project Ga0315286, IMG submission 205038) | Sediment microbial communities from Yellowstone Lake, YNP, Wyoming, USA - YL17G10_0 | ecosystem: Environmental > Aquatic > Freshwater > Lake > Sediment | place: USA: Wyoming | collected...
CGAGGGGTCTTTCCAGTACACCCTCAGGTTAGAAAGGCTACCCGGCAGGAAGGATGCGCAGCTCAGTTTTGCGCCGCGGTCCTAGAAGAGAACGGGGAAACGGGCCGGACCCCGACATGATGCTGGATTCACAGGAGAAAGCCCTTATCGGTGGTCGCCGCAATCCCCCTTGCAACAGATTTTTGAGGCCGTTTCCCTTTCGCAACCAATCCAGGCCGCATTGGTTCGGTCTAGCCTGGGGCCAGGGTGGAAGATTCGATCGTGACCGCAGTGGATTGGATTGTCTTCTTCTCCCGGTGAGATGCCGCCGTTAGCACCTTGTTATTATTGCGACTCCTTCGGCTTGCACGTGGAACGCGAAAATGGCGCCAAGATCAAACGCAGGGCCTCGTGGGGCGGCCATCTTTCACATAATTTCATAGACACAAACAACTTATCTCGGTTCGACCCCGTCTCCTGCCCCCCCATTGTTCATTGACTTAGTCAGGATCTAGTCCTATGATCAGAGCATGAAGAAGATCACCACGCACTACGCCAAGACGCACCTTTCGCGGCTCCTGAAGGAAGTGCAACAGGGCGAGGAGATCGTCATTCTCAATGGTCAGACGCCGGCTGGACGGCTGATCGCCGTTGCTCCCAACAGCCGCCGCCGCCCCGTTGTGGGCACCGTCACCTCCGAACCGGTACCGTGCGCAGGTGATGCGTTCGCACCCTTGGACAGCGATGCTTTGAAGGAGTGGGGCCTGTGATCTGCATCCTGGACACCTGCACGTTCATCTGGCTCTGCGCGGAGCCCGTGCGTCTGTCAGAAACAGCTCGGGGAGCGATCGACTCCGCCGATACGGACCTGGTCCTGGGCGACGTATCGGTTCTCGAAATCGCGATCAAATGGCAGGCCGGGAAGATCGCACTTCCCGAACCGCCACGGGCCTGGGCGGAGCGCCAGACAAGCATCTGGTCCATTCGGTCCGTGCCCATTTCGCGGGAGCACATGTACCGCGCCAGCGAGCTTCCCCAACATCATCGCGACCCTTTCGATCGTCTGCTCGTTGCTGCCGCCCTGGCCGAAGGCGCCACGATTCTCACGCCCGATCCGGCGATTCATCACTATCCCGTAAGTTGGCGCTGGTGATAGTCCGCTGGCGCGCGCCGGCTCCACGGTCATACCCGGCCGTCTCGTCGGCGCGTCACGTATCGTGCCGTCCTTCTTCCTGCATGGCGAAATGCACCCACATGGGCGCCCGTACCCCATCTATCTTCAGGGCAGTCTCTCATGCCCAGGGAGGGCACCCAAGCACATGAAAACAGAGAGTTTGACTGGGCGAGGTGGGTCCGTGGCGGTGCCGCGGACATTTGCGCGCTCCGGCGGAGCGCGCCCACTTGGGCCTCCGCTCCCAGCCTGTTTTCGGAACAGCCTGCTTGATGGCATAAAGCCGGCTATTTTGCCAACTATGTTTACACGATTACTGCCCATCCGAAGTTCTATCTCTTCGATGGACGCGTCGCCCGGGCGCTGTCGGGCCGGCGCCCATATCCCCCCTCACCCGAGGAGTTGGGCCCACTCATAGAGACTTTCGTATACAGCGAGCTGCGCGCCTACCTTCCGTACACCAAACGACGATACCCCCGGCACTTCTGGCGCAGCTACGATGGGGTGGAGGTGGATTTCTTGTGCGAAACCGCCAGGGGTTTTACGGCGGTCGAAGTGAAAGCCGCCAGGCGCTGGGACAATCGGTTCTTCCGCGGGACAGGCAATGCTAGAGAAGTCTTCTGAACTGGTCGATGCTCAGGCCTGATTGACGAATGATGGCACGCAGCGTTCCACGGTCCAGTTCTGGATGGTCCGGGACGACCAGCTGCGCGAACGGCTCAGAGCGGCGAAGAATGATATGGCTGCCCTGCTGGCGTCTGATGAAGAATCCTGCACCGGCAAGCGCCCTTACACATTCCCGTCCCGAGATCCGGGGCAAGTTGCTCATACAGCGACCAGCATGGCCTCGAAACGATCAGGCGGGACGGGCAGTTGATCTTCTTCGAGCGCGGAAATGTACTCTTGAATCGCTTCCCGAATATTGGAAATCGCTTCCTCTCGCGTTCGTCCCTGGCTCACGCAGCCAGGAAGACTCGGGCATTCGGCCACCCAGTGCTGGTCCTCTCCCGGATAAATGATTACTTGTCTCATCACCTGCTCCCACAGCTTTTTCAGCAAATAGAATTCATCCCGTGTTTTGGTTTTTAGTCTAGCATGCGAATCGCCAGGTTGGCAGCTGCCAATTCCGCTTGGGCGGCTTTCTGGCATTTCTACGGCGGTTTGGGAGACGGAAAACCGTGTTTCCTTGAGAGTTTCCCCTTTATTACCCGTATTACCCGGGAACAGGCCGCTGGCGTACTTCGCTATGGCCAGCGCCGCATCTACGAAGAGTTCCTCGCGTGAGAATATCTCTTGCCGGATGCGTACCGGTGCAACTTGGCAGCGCATTGCCAGGGCACGAAGTTTACCCGGCGAGCAATTCTAAGTGGTGCGGCCTGTGCAACGGCGAATTGCAGTCCCTCACAGAAACAACACACAACCGACACCAACGAATCACGCAGTGAGTGTACACTGGAGGTCGGAGGCGATATGTTCTCCAAGGGGACGGCGCTTCCGCCGCGAAGTCTCACAGCCTTAATCATCGGGATCACGGTCGTTCCACTCGCCACGCTCCTGTGGCTCGGGTGGCGTCTGCTCGAACAGGATCGTATCCTGGAAAACCAGCAGGCTCGCCAGCGGGTCGAGCTCGCCGCGGATCTCGTCGTTGCGGCGCTTCAGCGTGTGCTCTCGTCCAGTGAGCAGCGCCTGGCAGCCGGCGGCGACCAGTGGCCCGAGGGAACGGTCGTAGTCACGTTTCGCGGCGGCCTCGTCGAGGCCTCCCCAAAAGAGCGCGTTGCCTACCTCCCGGTCGTGAAGCCCCTTCGGGAGGCTCCCGATTCGACGTTCGCGCGAGGTGACGAGCTGGAGTTTCGGAAGCGGGACCAGACCGCGGCCATCCAGGTGTTTCGCGAGCTGGCGAGATCCCCGGATCCAGCGGTCCGGGCAGGCGCGCTCCTGCGTCTCGCGCGAAATCTTTTCAGCGCCGGCCGGTTTCACGAAGCGCTCGCTGCGTACGCTTCGTTGTCGGAGATGGAAGGCGTTGCGATCAGCGGCGTGCCGGCCGGATTGATCGGCCGATATGCGCGCTGCAAGCTGCTCGAGGAGACAAAACGCGGGACGGATCTCCGTTCCGAAGCGATGCTTCTCGGTACCGGACTGCATACCGGCCGCTGGGCCCTGACCGCGCCCGTCTACTGGCTCTACGCCGGAGATGCCGCGAGATGGACCGGATCGCCTCGCGAACGTCAGGCGGAGCTCTTCGGGGAGGCTGCCGGTGCGCTCTGGGAAAGGTGGAATTCGATGCCCCCGGGGAAGCGCGCGCCTTCCGGCAGGGAATCTCTGACCGTCGACGGGCAGACACTGGCGGTGCTCTGGCAGATCTCGGCCGGTTCCTTTCGCGCTCTCTTGGCCGCACCAGGCTTTGTCAAATCGCAGTGGCTCGAAGCCGTCGCGCCGGTTATCAAAGAGCAGAGGATTTTATTGGGGCTCCGCGATTCCGAAGGGAAGAGCGTTTTGGGAACCTTCGGGACTGGCGAGGCTCTGAGCGCCACGCGGAGCGCATCCGAGGCCGCGCTGCCGTGGAGCGTCGCAGCCTGGAGCGTCGACCCGCCGGGTCAAGGCCGGGCGTTCGTTCTGCGCCGGCAGCTGCTCATCGCGGGTTTCGTCCTGCTGGTCTCCGTGGCCCTCGTGGCCAGCTTCCTGATTTTCCGGGCGGTCAGCCGGGAATATGCCGTCGCGCGCCTGCAGTCCGATTTCGTCGCCGCCGTCTCGCACGAGTTTCGGACGCCGCTCACCGCACTGCGGCAGTTTACCGACATGCTGCGCGAGCACGGAGATCTCACCGACGACCGCCGCCGGATCTGCTACGACGCGCAGTCCCGCGCGACCGACAGGCTCACCCGGCTGGTGGAGTCACTGCTCGATTTCGGCCGGATGGAGGCGGGAGCGCGTCCCTACGTATTCGGACGGCGTAATTGCAGAGAGCTTGTCGATCGTGTCGTGGCGGACTTCCGGGGTGAAGCACAGGCTGCGGGATATCAAATCGAGTTTCACGGCAACGGTTCCGCGTGGATCGAGGCGGACGGCGAGGCGCTGTCGCGGGCCATATGGAACCTGCTGGACAACGCCGTCAAATACTCGCCGGATCATCGCACGGTCGAGGTCGGCTTGAGCCGCGGCGAAGCAACCGTGTCCATCTCCGTGCGAGACCGCGGCATCGGCGTGCCGGCTCACGAACGCACGGCGATCTTCGCAAAATTCCAGCGTGGCGACGAGGCGCGGACTCGAGGTATCAAAGGAACGGGGATCGGACTCGCGATGGTAGAGCACATTGTGAAAGCACACCGTGGACGGGTAGAACTGGAGAGCGAACCCGGCAAGGGGAGCACCTTCACCATCGTTCTTCCCGCCGAGGAGTAAGAGATGGCCCGAATTCTGATTGTGGAAGACGAACCGGACATCGCACTCGGGCTGGAACTCGACCTGCGCAATGAGGGCTATGAGGTCGAGGTGGCCCGCGACGGCGAGGAGGCCAGCCGCCGCGCCCGCGAGCCCGGCTGGGATCTGATCCTCCTCGACGTCATGCTGCCGCGTCTGGACGGCTTCGAGGTTTGCCGCGAGCTGCGACGCTCGAAGGTCCGGACGCCGGTCCTGATGCTGACGGCCAAGGCGCAGGAGGCGGAGAAGGTGATGGGCCTGGACATGGGGGCCGATGACTACGTGACCAAGCCCTTCAGCCCGCGGGAGCTGCGCGCCCGCATTCGCGCGCTGCTGCGCCGGGCGGCCCCGGAAGCTGAACCCGTGCACCGGCTCGGCGACTGCGAGGTGGACTTCGAGCGCGCCGAATTGCGGCGCGCCGGAGAACGCACCGACCTCACCGCGATCGAGCTCAAAATGCTGCAATTCTTCTTGCGCAACCAGGGGCGCGTGCTGTCCAGGGAGCAAGTCATCGACGAGGTCTGGGGTCGGGATGTTTTTGTCACGGACCGGGTCGTGGATACGCACGTCGTCAAGCTGCGCAGGAAGCTCGAGCCGGACCCGGCGCGGCCGCGCCACATCGTCAGCGTTCGCGGAATAGGCTACCGGTTCGAAACATGAAAACGGCACAGAAACATCACCATGTCGGCAACGCGGCGTCACGATCTTCCGGTAGGTTGCCGCCATGGAGGAAACCAACATGCGAAGAAGGGTAATAGGATTCGTTCTGGCCGGCGTCCTGCTCGCAGGCAGCACCGGCGCGGTACAGAAGAAACAACAGGAAATCGATCTCCAGGCGGCAATCCGCACCGAGACCGTGGACGGCGATCTGAAAGCCGCCATCAAGCAGTACGACGCCATCGTCGCCAAGTACAAAGACGACCGCGCTGTCGCCGCGACGGCGCTGATCCGCATGGCGGAGTGCTATCGGAAGCAGGGCGACGCCGAGTCCCGAAAGATCTACGAACGAGTGCTGCGCGATTATCCGGATCAGAAGGAGGCGGTCTCTGTGGCACGAGCGCGGCTTGGCCGTGACGGATCCGTGCAGCAAGCAGGCGCAATGTCGAGCCGTCAGGTTTGGACGCTTCCGCCTGGAGCAGTAATCGACGGTGACACCGTTTCTCACGACGGCCGATATTTGCCCTACAGCTACTGGGCGGTTCCGGAGGGCAAAGGCGAACTTTTCCTCCACGACATTGCAGCAGGCACCAATCGACAAATCACAAACGAGGTTGAAGAGTTCGGCCGGGAATATGCAGAGGTGGTCACTTTCTCACCGGACGACACTCAGTTGGCGTATGCCTGGTTCAACAAAGATCATTTCGAGCTCCGCATCATCGGATTGCAGGCGCCTGGCCCTTCCCATCCGCGGGTACTGTTCAGCAATTCAGAAGTGCCGATGATTTACCCAGGGGATTGGTCGCCAGACGGACAGTGGCTCGCCGTGAAGCTGGTCAGAAAGGATAAGACGGCTCAGATCGGCCTCGTAGCGGTTAAAGACGGCTCACTGCGGATCTTGAAGTCAGTGGAGGCGGTCGGTTCCTCGAAGCTTTCCTTCTCACCGGATAGCAAGTATCTCACCTACGACCTTCCGACTGCGGAGAGGGGGAATCCTCGTGATATTTTTGTCCTGGCAACTGACGGCAACCGTGAAATTCCGGCGGTCATACACCCCGGCAACGATGTTCTCATGGGCTGGTCGCCTGATGGAACACATCTGCTCTTTACCAGCGATCGCACGGGCTCCACGGGTCTTTGGGCATTGGCCTTCGTCGATGGGGAACCGCAGGGCACACCTGAGCAAATCAAGGTCGATGTGACCGGAGATTCGATGGGACTGACAAGTTCAGGCGCACTCTACTCGCTCGCCAGCCATTCCAACTTCAATGGGATCCTCAGCTCAGACATACAAGTAGCTGCGTTTGACTTTGTGAAGGGACAGTTTCTGTCGACGCCCGCATTGGCCGTCGGGACTTACGTCGGAGCGAACAGCTTTCCCGCCTGGTCTCCTGACGGGAAATCCCTGGCCTTCGTGTCGCATCGCGGCAGGATGACCTACGCAACCGTGATCTCCTCTCCCGAAACCGGACAACTGCGCGAATTGCAGTCCGGATTGCGTGTCTGGGCAAGTGTTATGCAATGGTCTCCCGACGGACGGTCTCTGGCAGTCCCCGCCGTCGATTCCAAAGAGCGTCAGGGAATATTCCGGATCGATGCGGCCACCGGGGCGGCGACATCGATCGCCTTTAGTTCGTTTGAGCCCGCCGGCGACGGAGAGTATTTCGTGTATCCCGCGTGGGCGCCGGATGGGAAAAGCATCTATTACAGCCGCTATAACCAGAAAGGTGCACTCACGGCAATTGTCAAACGCGACCTTTCTTCCGGGAATGAGAAGGAAGTCATCCGCGGAAGTGGGCGCATGGCTCTTTGGGATCTTTCGCCCGACGGCAAGTATTTAGCGGTGGCAGAGTGGGATTTCTTCGCGGGCCCCCCGGCCCTTCCGGCAAGAACAGGGAAGTGGAAGGTTCTGCTGGCTCCTGCGAGTGGCGGGGAACCCAGGGAATTGATGCGCGGGGAATCACAAGAAGCCGGCATACTCATGTGGGCACCCGACAGCCGCTCGATCTTCGTTTATTCGCTCAAAGACCGGTCCACTCTTGATCACGAAGTCTGGCGGGTTGTGATCGACGGCACCGAACCTCAGAAACTTGACCTGAATGTGAATTTTCTCGGCCCGCTTTGTTGCAGCGACCAGCGATTGCGCCCGCATCCGGACGGAAAACGCGTTGCCTTCGCCTCGGTCGGGCCGACAAAGTCAGATCAAGTATGGGCTCTCGAGAACTTCCTGCCCGCTTTGAACAAGCGAAAATGATCCTACTGCGCTTCTTGATTGGTCGAATCACAATTCCTCCGGGACTGGATTTCTACTTGCCGGTCTCGGAGGACCATCTCTCACGCTCGAGACGATCGAACTGGGGGGTGACTTTCTCACACATAACTTGAAATTGGTGTCAGGCTACAATTGCACCAGTTTCGGCGAACTATCTGTCATGGTCTGTAGGAATTGGTGCAATTGTAGCCTGACACCAATTTCGTTAAACGGGTCGATCGGACTCCCGAGCCGCCGCGCCGCCCCCAAACCCCGAGGAAACCCTACCCATACCGCGAGGAAGAGGTCGCATACGATAACGCCGCGGCGGGAATACGTATTGCGGGCACACTGACCATGCCGGAGGGCAAAGGCCCCTTTCCGGCGGTGCTGCTCATTGCGGGAACCGGCGCTGCGGACCGGGACGAGACCATATCCATGCATAAACCCTTTCATTTGCGCTGAATCCGGCGTCCCGTGAAATGCTGGAGTTCGATATTTGCCCGGTGCTGCGGAGGGTTCAATCCCCTGTCCTCGCTCTCAACGGCACCAGGGACAGCCAGGTCCCGCCGAAAGAGAACCCCGGCGGCATCGCGCGGGAACTGAAAGCGGGCGGAAACCGGAATGTCACTATTCGTGAACTTCCCAGCCTCAACCACCTCTTCCAGACCTGCGAAACCGGTGCAACCTCGGAATATCCCATTATCGAGGAGACTATGTCACCGCTGGCACTGGAACCGTGACCGATTGGATCGGGAAGCAGAACAGGATAAAGACCGCGAAACAGCGGTGTGAGGCCGTAGATCATCCAACAGGGCGTCGATACGCGTACGCTATCCCTTGCTGACAGGAACCTTAGTTCTTCACATAGCGCACGGCAAACGCGATGCCGGAAGTCTTGTCCGTCAGACTTACCACTGCGACGACATTGCCTGCGGGGTTGTAGAGGTATACGCAATAGGGATCCCGGGCGCCGTTTGCCGTCAATTCTGGATCCGCCTGCGACGGACGAGGACGGCGGCAACAACAAGCAGGGCGGTCAGGATGCCGTACACCGGGGCGGTGGAAACCCCGGACGCGGTCGCCCACGCGCTGGAGTAGTCGAGGGGCAGGAATTTGCTGGCAGGACCGATGTACCACCAGGCCGTGTAGAGTCCTTCGAACGCACGCGACGACCCGGTCCACACGCCCAGCGCAAGCGCGAGAGAAGGGACGAACAACGCCCCGACAACCCACGCCGCCAGCAACATCGCGTCTCCCTCAAGCACGAATCGCGCAGCGAGCCCGGACCCGGTTGCGGCCGCGATCAAAACGCCGGACAACCACAGTGCGACAAACTGTCGCCGCAGGGACCGTGGGCACGAGAAGATCAGCGGCCCGGTCCGGTGCAGGGATTCCCGCACACCCATGTTCGACCAGAGAAGTAGCGGCCACAGCCACGCCGCGACATGCGCGTATCGTGCGGTGGCCATGGGCGCGGTCAGACTGGCCAGCCACAACCCCGCCGCCACCAGCGTCCACCATCGATTGACCCCGATGAGCGCCAGCCGGAGTTCGGCCACCACCATGGCGCCAAGCCGTGTGCGTGCCGGGATAAGCCGGCCGAGCAGGGCCCAGACCGGATCCGAGAGGGACGGCAAGACCCCCGCGAATCGGCTCCAGCGCCGCGTCTTCGCCGGATGCAACGGTTTCTTGCGCAATGCCGCGCCGGCGGAGACCGTGTCGAACCGGTCGAACCAGGTGGAGGCACCCAGCACCACGAGCGCAGAGACCGCGATCCACGAGAGACGCATGGCGATGGTGACGGGGGTCCACTCGATGCCGGCCCAGTCGATCAGGGTCAGATGCGACAGGTCCCTCGCGGGGCCGCCCCTAAACGAGATCCCCGCAACGGCACCTGGGGCGTGCGCATGCACCGCGGCAGCAAGTGACGTCTCGACAAACATGATGCCGCCCCAATCGGCCCACCGTGCCTTGGCGATGAGTGGCGCTGCCAGGGCCGCGCTCCATACAAAGAAGTACGCGAAGTTGCCCGTCCCGCCAGACAACCCGGGGACCGTTTCAAACAGCACCGCAAACCCGGCCACCACCGCCATGGCTGGCAGGGCCAGCAATGCCAGGGGCGCGAGCAACGCCGAAAGGTCGAGGCGAACGGCATCGGCCTGGACGAAGTGCAGCACCACCGCCGCCACCGCCAGTGTCAGAACTATCGCCGAGAGCACCGCGAAGTTGGAGAGCCACTTGGCCAGGAGGTACGCACCCGTCGACACCCGGGTCGCTGCGAGGATCTGTCCTACGCCCGTCTCGCGGTCAAATGCCACAGCGTTCTTCACCATGTAGAACCCTGCCAACGATACGAACGTCGTGGCTGACAGAGCCATGAGCGTGCCAAGCCAGGCCGAATTGACTACCCCGCGGTAGTCGCCCACCGACATCTGGATATTCCCCGTGTAAACCAGCGACCCGAGCCAGATGGTCGTCCCAACGGTGAGCAGGAAACCCGATCGCCGAACGCGCTCGAGCACATCCGGCCATGCCAGGCGGAGGAGCAGCCCCGGGTTCATGCGTGCACCGCCTCGCGATGGGCGCCGATGGCTTCGAGGTAGACATCTTCCAGGACGGGAGGCAGCGGGCGCGCATCGAGAGAGGGCGCCGACGACGACACGATCCGCATATGCACGCCGTCGGCGCGGCGCACGGTACCAGTCACCAGCCACTTCCGGCGGACCGCCTCGACCTCGTCACTCTCCACAACCCACTCCCACACACGTCCGTCGAGGTCGTGCAATAGAGATTCAGGCGTG
>Ga0315286_10008177_pt1 | contig 10279 bp, 7 predicted proteins | sample YL17G10_0_MG_FD_205038 | JGI IMG/M metagenome (GOLD analysis project Ga0315286, IMG submission 205038) | Sediment microbial communities from Yellowstone Lake, YNP, Wyoming, USA - YL17G10_0 | ecosystem: Environmental > Aquatic > Freshwater > Lake > Sediment | place: USA: Wyoming | collected...
GGACCTATAGGGAACGACCTTAATAGATTGTCATGCGTGAGAGCACCCTCCGCATATAAGAAAGCCCCTCAAGGCAAATCCCCCCTTGCCCCCCTTTGGCAAACTGATCTTTACCCATAACCTGGGTTGCTGGACACCGGGGGGATTTGAGATGGATTTGGGGTCGTGGTTAACACCTTATACATTCCGGCTAGGTCGTCGAGGCGCTGTAATCCCAACCAGAGGGACTTGGTACCGGGTTCCCCATCGCTTTTGCGGCCTAAGAAGCCACCCAAACTGGCAGCCATCCGCATAGCCTCCCGAAGAGAGGGCGGGCTTTTAGGAGGAATTGGATTTTGAGTGATATACGCGGTCAGGGCTTTCCACTCCGCCTCTTCAAAGTAAACCGTACAAGGCACATCGGGGGTCTCCCGACCCAGTTTGGTCAAATGGAAAATACGCCAGGCAACAACCATATCAATGGCCAAACAGGTCTCAAGCCGGTCCGCATGACCCAACTGCCGCTCTTCTATTTTACACCCACTCTTCAACGTGCGGTGATAAACCTCAATCCCCCAGCGCACGGTATACCAGGCCACCCTCTCCACCGCCTGCTCAAAACTCCCTACCGCACAGGTCGTCAGCAGCATCCATTCGATGGGTTCTACGCCCTCAGGCTCACCGACCTCGCGCGCCAAAACCGCCCCTATGGACAAGTTTCCCATTGCCGCCTTCCTCTGGGGAGCCTTCAACTGCACCTGGGCAAACCGCACTTCCAGCCGGGCCACCCGGGCCGGCCGATTCTTCCGGCGGGGCACCCGCACCTCTTGGATCCCACGGACCTCCTCTCCTACTACCTTCTCCCACAAATGCCCCTCGCCTTCGGCCAACAGACGGTCCTGCTGCACCCGCACCAAAAGCTTTGGACCTCGGGAGTCCTTCAAGGCCAAGGCAAACAACTCATAAATATCCGCCTCCCGATCGCCCACGCTGACCACCTGGGTTTCGGGACACCGCTTCTGCGCCTCGGCCGCCTTCTGATAACTGACCAACCACCGATGACTCTCCTTCTGCTCGATGGGCAACTGATGCCGTCGCTTCTTCTTCCCAAAATCCTTCGGATCTCGGGCCCAGACCTGGACATCCAACAACCCCAGGGGGGTTCCTTGCGGATTGAACGCCATCGTTTCGTGCACCCACAGACCCACACCCCGATCCGCCCGATAGCCAATCAGTCCCAGATTCTCGGTGGCCGGATGGGGGGTATAATTGAGACTGGTCGTATCCTGAACTGCCAAAACCACCGGCTCTGCCCTCATCCGCCCCAGCGTAGCCTCCCGATGGGGCGCAAGAATCTGTTCCCTCCTCGTCTCCGGATGATCGAAAAACCGATAGGCCCCCTTGGTCTTGGCTCGAGTCTGACAGGCTTGCGGAATGCTCGCCTGAGGACGGGCGTAAAAGTCGCGCGCCAAGCTGATCAGACGCTTTCCCAGCCGCGCATCATTAAAATCCGCCCCGCCCAACTCCTCCTCTACCCAATCTTCGGCGGCAACCTTCTCCTGAGACGCACCTTCTCTCACCGTCGTTGGCCCCTCGACACCCAAAACTTGCCGGGCATCCGCCTGCAAAGGATAGACATAGACTTCTTTGATCGCCACCGCTTGGGTTCGATCCCGATCTTGTCGCCCTCGCCCGCACGTCGTACCCACCCCATGCCAGTTGGCGGCCCGATAACAGGTTCCCGTAAATCGTTCCCGCTCCACATACGTCTCCAACAACACCGGCCTAAAACCATAACGCTCCTGCCAATCTTGCGGCAGGCGCCGAATGCTCAACCCCAGAACGTGGGAAGCCAAATGGGGAACCCGCGGGATCACCAAAAAACGGCTGTTACAAACCACCTTCCCCAAATTTTCTCTGCGGGCCGCCTCGCTCCAACCGATCCATGCATCCCGGGCGGAAACCCGCCAGGCCGCCGCACTAAAGGCCAACCCGCCCAACCATCCGTGATGAGAACTGTGAATCAAATAGCGCAGTTGAGCCCCACACAGGGGCCCCGCTCCCAGATAATGATACGTATCCATCAGCCCATTCCAGATCCGGGAAGCCTTCCGGTCGCCACTGCGCACCAGGACCAGCTCGACCGGCCCAAGCTCCTGCAAGGGGCAATGCAGCGAGGCGACCGGAAGGCTTCCCGGAGGAGAAAAATCTTCGGGCGGCCGGGCAACAAACCGTCCCCCGACGGCTGGCTCTGGAAGGGTAATCGCACCCTGCCGCTGCAGCTTCAGCAAAGCCACCCGACAACTCATGACCCGCAGCTGGCCGTTGGGAGCTTTCCAGTCCAGCCATTGGCATACGCGGCGCGAAAGGGTCCGGCGCGAAATCGTGGGTTCCGCCTCCACGGTCGCCTGGATTTTCCGGATCACTTCCTCGCTGAAGCTTTGGGCGCATACCACCATGCTCCTAAATTAACACGATGCCCACCCCGGTGTCCAGCAAAAAGTTATGGGACATGATCAGTTTGGCAAAGGGGGGTTGGGGGGATTTGAGATGGATTCTTGGGGTCATTAAAAATCTCCATTTCTTCTCTGTTGTTTTTTGAGGACCATTTATGGAATTTATTAAGCCGCAGAACGTCAACGAGACTCTCCGGGCGCTAAAAAAATGGGGAAGGAAGGGGCTGCTTGTGGCCGGGGGAACCAATGTTCTGCCAGACTTGCGGGCCAGAAAAATCTCTCCCGAAGCTCTAATCGACATCAGCCGGCTGGAATCCCTCTCCTTTATCAAAGCGGAAAAGGGAGGAATTCGAATCGGGGCGCTTACTCCCATAGCCGTCATTGCCGCTTCGACGATCCTTCAAAAAAAGGCGCCGATTCTCTGCGAAGCCGCCCGGCACCTGGGCAATCCGCTGGTGAGAAACCGGGCGACGCTGGGGGGAAACCTGGCCAAATCGTCCCCGGCCGCCGATACGGCTGTTCCCCTTCTGGCGCTCGAGGCGGTCGTGGCGGTCCAGGGTGCGGGGGCCCGAAAAAGGCGGATCCCCCTGGATCAGTTCTTCCTGGGGCCGAATCGGAATGCGTTGAGGGCGGGGGAAATGATTCAAGAAGTTTCGTTTCCCTTGCCAAGCCCGGGATCAAAAATGGCCTATCGGAAAATGGGTCTCCGCAACGCCATGGCCATCTCGGTTGTCAGTCTCGGGGTTCTGCTTGACATGCGGAAAGGGATTTGCCGCCGGATCCGCATCGCCTTCGGAGCCGTTGCTCCGAAACCCATCCGCATCTACCAGGCGGAAAATGTTCTGTTAGGGAAAGAAATCACGCCGGAACTTCTTCAGGCCTGCGGGACCCAGGCGGAAAAGGAAATTTCCCCTATCACCGACATCCGCGCCGGGGCCGAATACCGGCGGGCGATGGTCTCCGTCCTCCTGCAAAGGGTCCTTAGCGAAGCTTTGGGGATGGGAACATGAGGAAGCCAAAGATCTATCCCGTACGAATCAAGGTAAACGGAGAATGGCGCAAAACCGCGGTGAAGGCGGCGGAAACGCTTCTCCATACCTTGCGTGAAAAGTTGGGACAAACGGAAGTCAAGGAAGGCTGCGGAAAGGGCGACTGCGGCGCCTGCACGGTCCTTCTGAACGGAAAAGCGGTCAATGCCTGTCTGACGCTCACCCTGCAGGCCCACGGGCAGGAAGTTACAACTCTTAAGGGGATCGGCACCCGGCAAACGCCGCACCCCTTGCAGGAAAGCTTCGTAAAGCACGGCGCCATCCAGTGCGGGTTCTGCACCGCCGGAATGATCATGGCCGCCAAGGCCCTGCTGGATGAAAATCCGCACCCCACCCGGGAAGAGATCCGCCAGGGAATTTCGGGGAATCTCTGCCGCTGCACAGGATACCAGAAGATCGTCGTGGCTATTGAAGCGGTCAGCAGTCAGCGAACAGAAAAAAAATGAAAAAATCCCCTCTCCCGCTGGCGGGAGAGGGCGAGGGTGAGGGTGGTCTATTAAGTTTTTCCCTCACTATGAAATTCAGACATCAACCCTTATATTACCCCGACTATTTTAGGCACTTTAGGCATTTTAGCGCATTTTAGGCATTCTTTTTGGGGAGCATAGATGGACGAGCTGAAAATAATCGGGAAGTCAATTCCAAGACACGATGCCTTTGAGAAGGCCATGGGCTTAACCCAGTACGCCGCGGACTTTTCCCTGCCGGGAATGCTCTGCGGAAAAGTTCTGAGAAGCCCCCAGGCCTCGGCCCGCATTCTTTCGATTGACTCGACCCAGGCGGAGCGGATCCCGGGGGTGAAGGCGGTTCTGACGGCCCGGGACGTGCCCCGCAACGAAACGGTCACCCGTTTCGGGCAAACCCACACCGTCGGAGGGGGTTTTGAAGGGCTCTATCGGGTGCTGGCGGACAAGAAAGTCCATTATGTGGGGGAGGCGGTGGCCCTAATTGCCGCGGAGTCGGAAGAGATCGCCGAAGAAGCGCTGGGAAAAATTCAGGTCCGATACGAGCCTGTTCCCGGGGTTTACGACCCTCTGGAAGCGCTGAAACCGAACGCCCCCCAGGTGCATGAGGGCAGGGAGAACCTGATCATCCGCTACGAAGTGGTCCAGGGATCGGTTGAAGCCGGGTTCGCCGAGGCCGATGTGGTTGTCGAAAACACCTACCGGGTCCCCTTTGTCGACCATGCGTATTTGGAACCGGAGTCCGGGGTTGCCTGGATCGATGAGCACGGTGTTGTCACCCTGCGCGTTTCCACGCAGGTGATCGAACACTTCCGGGGGATCGCCGAAGTGTTGAACCTACCCCAGAACCGGGTGAGGGTGATCGGAACCTTCGTGGGGGGCGGGTTCGGCGGCAAAGAAGACATCACCGTGGAGAGTTTTTTGGCCCTCCTGGCCTATAAGACCGGCCGCCCGGTCAAACTCACCTACACCAGGGAAGAGTCCATTTGCTGCCACAGCAAGCGCCACCCCTATGTCCTGGAGTACAAGACGGGGGCGAAGAAGAACGGCCGCCTCACGGCCATGAAGGCCCGGATCGTTTCCGATGCCGGGGCTTATGTGTATTTGAGCCCCTGGGTGCTGCTCTATTCCATGGTTACCGCCGCCGGCCCCTACCGCTTTCCCCATGTGCGGGTGGACGGGTGCACGGTCCTCACGAACAACATCTTTGCCAGCGCAAACCGCGGGTTCGGGGCCCCGCAGGTTTGTTTCGCTTACGAGTCGCAGATGGATGAACTGGCGCAGCGGCTGGCCATGGACCCGCTGACAATCCGGAAAATCAATTACCTGGAGAAGGGAGAGGCGATCCCCACCGGGCAAATCCTCGAACACCAGGTGGCGGTTTCCGAGACCGCGGAGAAGGCGCTAACCGCTTTGGGAGAAAAGCCCGGGGCGAAGGGGCGGGTGAAAATCGGCCGGGGAATGGCCTCGGGGATGATGAGTTACGGGCGCATGGTTTTTCTCCACGACACCTCCCGGTCTTTTGTCTCCCTCGATCTGGATGGAAGCGTGACAATCCGCGCGGGCGTTCAGGATATCGGGGGAGGGCAGGCATCTTCTCTCTGCCAGATTGCCGCCGAAGTTTTGGGCGTCCACCCTGAGGACGTGAAAATTTATATCGCCGACACGGCCCTGACCCCCCTTGCCGGAACGACGACGGCAACCCGCCAACTCTATATGTCCGGGAACGCCACGCTCCTGGCGGCCCGGGAAATCCGCAAGACCCTTCTCAAAAAGGCGGGAGAAATCCTGGAGACGGACCCTGAGCGTCTCGACCTGGCAGACCGCCGGGTGATCCACAGAGATTCGCAGGAAAAGGGACTGAGTTTGGCAGAGATCGTGAAGGCTTGCGCCTCCGAGGGTCTCCCCCTTTATAACGTCGGGCTTTTTAAGGCCCCGTTTCGGAATCTGACCCAATTCGTGCGGATCGAGGGTCAGGTGTTCCCGGATTTCACTTTTGGGACCCACGCCGTCGAAGTGGCGGTGGATGAAGACACCGGGGTTGTGAATGTCCAAAAGCTCGCCGCCTGCTACGATGTGGGGAGGGCCATCAATCCGCTGAGCGTGGAGGGGCAGATCGAAGGCGGGGCGGTTTATGCCCTCGGCTATGGGCTGGCGGAAGAAATTGTAATTCGCGAAGGAAAGATCCAAACTCCTTCTTTTGCGGAATACCTCATCCCCACGTCCCTGGATGCGCCGGAAGTGCATACCATCGTCCTCGAATCCGGAGATGGGGTGGGGCCGTTCGGAGCCAAAGGGATTGGAGAGCCGTCGGTCAACTCCGTGGCCCCGGCCATTGCCAACGCGGTTTATGACGCCGTGGGCGTCCGCATTCGCGACCTGCCCATTACGGCCGAAAAGATTTTCAAGGCTCTAAGGAAGAAGGGAAATGGAAGCGCTGCGATATTAAAACGCTGTTAAATATTTTTAATTCAAGGCATTTAATGGCATTTTAGGCACTTTAGGCATTTCTGAATTTTAGGCATTCCAAAGAGGTGTTTATGCCAGAAGGATTTGATCTGCTGCTTAAGGGGGGGACCCTGGTGCGGGGAAACGGGCTTTTTGCCCGCGATTTGGCCATTCAGGGTGAAAAGATCGCTGCCGTGGAACCGCGCATTCCTGCCGCGAGCGCCCAGAGGGTTGTCGAGATCCCGGGAATGTACCTTCTTCCCGGAATCATCGACGTGCATACGCATCCTCTTTACGAGGATGATTTTGCCAATACGGCGGTCACCGCTGCCTGGGGCGGAACCACCACCCTGGTTCATTACGCGTACGCTTTTCCCGGGAAGAATGTGAAAGAAACGGTTGCCGAGGCCATAGAGACGGCCGGGCGCACATCCTGCCTTGATTTCGGTCTCCATGTGGGGCTTTTTCAGGTGGAAGAACAGTACCGGCAGATTCCTGACGCCTTCGAACTGGGGGTGCGGACGTTCAAGATGTTTATGACCTATCAGAAACTCGGCCGGATGACCTCGGATTATTACCTTATGGCCGCGTTCGACTTGATCGGTCGCTGCGGGGGCATGGCCATGGTTCATGCGGAAAATGGTCTGGCCACCGATTTTTTGGAAGACAAATTCAACAGCGAAGGGATTCCCGCCATCGAAGCTTTCACCCGCATGCGGCCTGCATCTTTAGAGGCGGAAGCCATCAACCGGGCCATTGCCATAGCCGAGGTAGCCGGGTGCCCGATTTACATACCCCACATAAGCGTAAAACGAGGTTTGGAGCCGATTATCCAGGCAAAGCTGCGCGGGCAGAATGTCTATGCCGAGACCTGCCCGCAATACCTGGAACTGACGGAAAAGGATTTATATCGGTTCAAGGCGCTGGCAAAAATCGGACCGCCTCTGCGGACGCCGGAGGACAATGAGGCCTTGTGGCAGCGTCTTGCGGACGGGACGATCGACGTGGTGGCCAGCGATCACGCGCCCAAAGCCAAAAAGCAGGACGAGGATTTCTTCAACGCGGCTTATGGCTCCCCCCAGGCGGAAACCCTTTTAACAGTGACGTATGACGGAGGAGTTAACCGGAATCGCCTCACCTTGCCGCGGCTCGTCCAGGTTCTTGCCGAAAATCCGGCGCGAATCTTCGGTCTTTACCCGCGAAAGGGGATTCTGGAAAAGGGGGCGGACGCGGACGTCGTGGTATTCGATCCCACGGTTCGGCATATATTGAAGGGCGAAACCCAACATACGAAGGCCGGTTACACCCTGTTCGAAGGGCGGGAATGCTTAGGCAGGCCCATCTTGACGCTTCAGCGCGGCCGAGTTGTGCTGGACCGAGACAGGCTTATTGCCAAACCCGGGGATGGAAAATATATTCCCCTAAGCGAAGGAAGGGCACGGTCGAATCGTTCCTTGCCAGAGCCTGCCTGAATGCGTTTCCTACATTTTGTGTCCGGGAATATCTTTGAATTCACTCATGATCATCCCGATTTGTTTGTCTTCAAACTCCCCTGAGGAGGGAGGCCGCTGCACCGCGCGGGAAGTGAGTGTAAAAGACACCTTCATCTCATTGCTGTAATGGCCGGCCATGTCTTGGAGTTGAATGGTAAATTCTCCCTTCATAAAATCCTGGGCGAGATTACCCGGACGCCAGAGCAGATACCCTGAAAACTCTTTGCGGTTACCCTCCGGGAGTTCCATTTTGCTCACCATCGGGGAAATATCCCCGCGAGTCGAAACGGCGACGACCGATTTCAAATCCCCATCAGGGTCCGAACCCTTGAGATATATTTTCCAGTCTTCGTGTCTGGAAAACTCGGGGGAAGCATAGATTTTATGAATAACCGGTGGATTTTTCCCATATTTTTCTTCCCGAACCGACATGGACTCCATGGTTGCGCAGCCGATGATCAAGGCCAGCATTAGGGCGATTGAAAACCCCCCCTTTTTCATATTTCACTCTCCTTCTTTTCATAATAGAAATGGATTTTGTTAGGCAAATCTAACAATGGAAGGCGCCGTCCCCTCGCGTTTTTCCATTCAACGCCTGAAATTGAAACGATTCTTTCCGGACCCTATTCTAACACGGAATAATTTTCGGCATCCACGGATTTTCTGCGCAAGGTCTGCGAACGAAGGGGGAAACAGAGGATCAGGAAAACGCGCCGTTGCGTCCGCGCCCAAACCAAGCTCTTATCTCGAAAACAAAGATCAAAAGTGAGGGCGTGCCGGGTGCCGGAAGCCTTGCCCCCCTTCACTTTGAACCATTGTTTTGGGAAGAACGCTTTGATTGGGCGCGGGGATGGCGGCGTGATTCGCGGAAGCACTGGCCGGGAATTCGGCGTTCTCGGCAATCCCAAAAGCGTTTCCGCAAAGAGAGGCGGAAGGCCTGCGGCCCCGCCCTGAACCATGGAAAGACCACCGCCTTGTGGTTCCGCGAAGTGCGTCGCTGTCCCCGCGCCCCTCCAGGGGCTCCGAAGTATCTGATCCCCTTAGTTTTTCGCAAAAGTGAAGGGGGGCAAGTGCCGGAAGCTTATTGACATCTAAAGTTGGTCATGCTAATTTCCGGTTCATAGCCACCAATCTCTTTTTATCCCTATTTCAGGGCGAATCTTGATGGTTTCGTAAAAAGTCGTCTCTCCGGTGAAAACCGGAGTCCAGGGTGTTTATAAGTGTTTGAAAATACTGGATTCCGGCTTCCGCCGGAATGACGAAAAAGGACATTTCAGACTTTTTACGAGATCATCAATCTTTAAAGAATGATGGATTTTTGATCAGGACGAAGCCAAATTGGCAAAATTGGTTTCGAACCCAAACCGCGGAAAGTCCCTCTTTCCGAGAAATGCTACTGCAAACGTGGAGCGTCGGGAAAATCATTTTTTGGAAAAGTTTCTTTATCCGGAAAGCGTCGCCATTGTCGGGGCTTCCAGAAATCCCCTGCGCCCCAACCATCACCTGGTGGCAAACCTTGTAAGGCTCGGCTTCCAAGGGAAAATCTATCCCGTCAATCCGGAAGCCGGTGAGATCCTGGGGTTAAAAACCTTTCCCGACCTCAAAAGTGTCGAAGGTCCCATCGACCTGGCGGTCGTAGCGGTTCCCCATCATCTCACCCTCCGTCTTCTCCAGGAATGCGCGGCCAAAGGCATCAAAAGGGTGACCATCGTCGCCGGCGGATTTTCGGAAACCGGGGAAGAGGGGAAGAAAATCCAGAGAGAAATGGCGGCCTTCCTGCGGCAAAACGGAGTCCGGGCGATCGGGCCAAACGCCTTAGGGCCGATCAACGCCTCCACGAATTTTGCGATCAGCTTTTTCCCGCTTCAAAAATTGAAAAAAGGGGGGCTATCTTTCGTTTTCCAATCCGGCCTCTACGAACCCAGGTTGGAATGGCTCTTTTCCGACTTCAACCTCCACCTCTGCAAGCTCATCGATCTGGGCAACAAAATGGACATCCACGAAGTGGACGCCCTCACGTATTTGTCCCAGGACCCGGAGACTCGGGTTATTGCCATTCATTTGGAAAGCATCGAGGGAAACGGAAGGGAATTTTTCAGGCTCATTCGGGAAGTTACGCCGCACAAACACGTGGTAGTACTCAAATCCGGCCGAACGGAAGCGGGCGCCCAGATGGCGGCATCCCACACGGGGGTCATGGTGCGCGGTAGCGACGCGGTTTTCGACGCGGCCCTCAGACAGGCTGGAGCAATCCGGGCGTACAACATCGAAGAATTTTTCGACCTCGCCCGGGCCCTGGAACGTTTCGGTCCGCTGACATTAAGAGGGAATCGGCTGGCCATTGCCACTCTGCCGGGCGGAGAGGCGGTGGTCGTCACCGACCTCTGTCA